>Ga0315280_10011048_pt1 | contig 11180 bp, 17 predicted proteins | sample YL17G06_40_MG_FD_203697 | JGI IMG/M metagenome (GOLD analysis project Ga0315280, IMG submission 203697) | Sediment microbial communities from Yellowstone Lake, YNP, Wyoming, USA - YL17G06_40 | ecosystem: Environmental > Aquatic > Freshwater > Lake > Sediment | place: USA: Wyoming | collected... | reverse complement strand
GAGACTTCGGATAAATTAAAAGGCGGCAGGCCTAATATTACCTGTATCTGCAGAGGAAGGAAGGTTTCAACATGGAATGGATCAATCTGGACAACGGCGAAGTCTTACTCTGATAATCCTTCAACCTGTATCAGGGATTATCTACTTATGAAACTGCAGATAGGCGGCTGCGGTTATTTAGCAGGCGACATTGAGGATTTGGCATTTGCTGAAGTTTATGACTTTTGTCAGGAGTTGGTTTCAGACGGTATCGGAGGTCAAGAGCCAAGATATACGGTTTCCTTTTGCATAGACCAAAAGCGCACGGCCTCGGATAACTTAAGCGAGATGCTGGTGGGCTTTGCAGGGGCGCTTATTAGAAGTGGTTCAAAACTAAAGCTGATTATCGCCAAACCGCAGGCAGCAGTGGCATCATTTGATGAAGATGATATCCGGGACTTGAGGATTATCCAGAAGGGCTTGGATCAGAAGATTAACCGTTTCGGCATTGAATACTTTGATCCCACGCAGGATGATGCGCGGATCCTGGCTTGGGGCGCAGAGGATAAGGTAGACCAGGATGAAAGAGGCTTAGTTGAGCAGACTTTAACTATTCCCTCAATCAATCGTAAAACGCAGGCCTCAAGGTTAAGCAACCAGTATTTCTATGAACTTAAACTCTGTCCTTTATCAGTTGAGTTTACCACTTCTTTGAATGCCGTAGGCCAGGAGATAGGGGATGTTATCGAGGTCACACATTCGCTCATGGGCTGGACGAATAAACAGTTTATCATCCAGCGCATTGAGGAGGATGAAAAGGATGTCTATAAAATCACCGCGCAAGAATACAATTCATCTATTTACAATGATCGGCATGGAGCAACTATTGAGACATTTGATTACGGCACTCCCGCAAACCCCTATGCCGCGGTTACAGATGTAGGCAATCTCGTTATCTCAGAAAGCGATTATTATCTGCATAAAGACGGTACCGTAGGTTCTGATATCTTAGTTTCATTCGATGCTCCGGCAGATGATTCCCGCGTGTTTTTAAATCATTATCAAATTGAACTCAAAAAGGGTTCAGGAGGTTATAACGTTATAGGAACCACGAATAATACCAATTTTACGATCTATGGGGTAGAAGATGAGCAGACTTATTATGTAAAAGTTAGAACTGTCTCAGTAAATGGGATTATATCAGATGGAACAGTTTCTTTATCTTTAACGGTGCTCGGAAAACTTTCCCCTCCGGCGAATGTAAGTAATTTTGGTTATACTTTCACAAGTGAAATCGTATTTAAATGGGATAGGAATACGGAGAAAGACCTGGCAGGATATGAGATAAGGCTGGAGGATGCAGACTGGGGAGTACAAAATAGTAATCTCATATATAACGGATTAAGCAATAAATTCACCATTGTTTCTCCTGCATCCAGGACGCCGGGTACTTACTATATCCGGGCTTTTGATACTTCCGGGAATTATTCTGCAGCTTCACAAAGTGTTACTCCTGTCAACGCCGCACCGGCAGCCCCTGCCATTTCCGTTCTGCAGTGGTTTGGTTTCGCTAAGATAGAATGGTCGGACGTCTCAGATGCGGATCTTAAATATTATTCAGTCTATAAATCGAATACAAACGCCTGGGCCGGAGAGGAAACATTAGCCTACAAGACCCCCGGCACTGCGGCAATTGTTCAGGGAAATGCTCCGGTTGATGCCGTAGCCGACAGTGCAGGCGCTACGGGCATGACAGATGCAACACTGATAGGTAAGGGCGTAAATTATTTTGTAGGAGATATAATCACCCAGACGAGCGGTACGCATAAAGGGCAATCTGCTACAGTTGCCGCGTTTAATAACTCTACGGGAGAAGTATCTGTAGCTTCTTGGCCCTCAGGGACCCCGGATGAAGGCGACCAATTTGTGCTTAAGGATCGGGCCTATTATAAAGTTAGAGCAGTAGACAGCTTTGGCCCCGGAGTGGACTCTTCCGTAGTCACAATAGATTTTACTCCCTTAGCAGAATCTGAGATCAGCGATGAAGTAATAACTGCCAGGAAATTGATAGCTGGTGAGTTGATAACATTATCCGCACAGATTAAGGATCTTGTAGTTACAAATGCCAAAATTCTTAGTCTCGATGGCAGTAAAATCACGGCTGAATCCATAACGCTTTCAAAACTGGCATCCGATGCCATCCCCCCTAAAACATATTATCAAGATAACGAACCCGCGACAGGGATGAATGAGGGGGATTATTGGATTGATACAAATGACAGCAATAAACTTTATGTGTATCAGAGCGCGGCGTGGGTAGTAATATCGCAGAGTGGCGGAGGAGGCGGGGTAACTACCTTTAGGCAATCTACTTGTCCCACGGCCACATCCGCAGGGGATCTTTGGATAGACAGCGATGATAGTAAATTATACAGGGCAACGAATGCCGGAGATGACCAAGTAACGGCCGGAGAATGGGTATTGATAGATGCTGCTCTGGCAACGGGATGGGCGCACGGCTCTGATATAACCAAGATTGACGGCGGAAAGATTTATACGGATTCTATTGACGCTGACAAGATAAATGTGAATCAATTGGATGCATTGGCAGTCAATACAGGCAGCCTGACGGTAGATGAATATATAAAAAGCTCTGATTATGTGGCTGGTACCACAGACTATAAATTGAGTTCAGGGTCCGGGTTAGAAATAAATACCGGCGTAATAAAAGGACAGGTTCTAGAAACCAATGCCATTTCAGAAATAATAACAGCTACTGAGACGAATAAGTCTACAGGCAGCACTAGTTATGTCAATTTGATTAGCGTGCAGATTACGACCCCAGATGCAACCAAATTATTGATATTATTTCAAGCAGGCGATTTAAGGCTGGACTATCAGGAAGACCCATCCGATTGGATAGACATCCAAGTTTTAATTAACAGCGTAGAGAAAACCGGAGCCAGGGTAGGCGGGCTTTTTGCCGATATCGAAGGAGGCATACTTTTTTATAACCAAAGACTCCCAACTCAAATCCACCATTGGGAAGCTGTCAATGCAGGAACATATACGGTCCTTATCCGTTGGAAGGTTGGACGATCAGGCATAACTGCTTATGCAGGCGATAGTTTTGCTGTAAAGCTTTCATTGATGCAAAACAAAAAATAATCTAACTGGAGGATTAAATGCTGGAAGAATTGAAACAACAGTTAAAACGATTGGAAGCCACAGCTATGCAGCTAAAAGAATCCCAGGAGAAGGCGAAGATAGCCTATTGGCAAGCCGTAGGCCGGATAGCGCAACTTGAAGAGGTCATCGAGATGTTGAAACAAGAGGCAGGGAAAAACAAAATTGAGGGGGAGGATAAGAAATGAACGGCGAAACCAAGATAAGATTAAAAGCCGGGTTTGTAGGTGCGGTTATTACTTTGATCCTTACCCTTACAGGGATTGCCTTTGGGTATGGGCAATTGAACAACAGAGTAGACGCAGTGGAATCAAGGGTAAGTTGTATCGAGGAGATCAGGGAGCGCCTGGTAAGGGTCGAGACGCTTGTAGAGCGCATAGATAAGAGACTCGAAAATTAAGGGGGTGGAAAAATGAAGGTATTGATAGCTTTTATTCTCGGGAACATTGTTGGCGGCTTAGGGATGTTTTTCTATCTTTGGCTGAAAGGCAAGGTGCAGAATGTCGGAAACAGAAAAGTTTAGTTTACTCAAATTCGCCGGGAGTTTCTTTCAGTTCTTGCCGTGGGTTAAAACTTTACGTTACGTGGCCGGAATTGCCTTGATCGGATTTGTCGGACTTACGATTTACCGTGCGTTCTTCATGCCGACGGAATCAACGAAGCAAGAGACGCATATCATCGCGCAGTCTGGGGCGCAGATAACAGTGGATCAGAAAAAACAGGAAAAGAAGTCCGGAATTGAAGTTAGTCCTTTCGTTGAGGGTTACGGGTTCGCCGAGTCGGATAATCGCAAGGGCGTAGGCGGCAAGGCTGGGGTAAGGGTAGATTTTTAAAATACTTTACCCAACCAAATTCACCTTCCCTGTTTATTTTTTTCCATTCCTCCATATTCCCACATTTTAAAAAACTCATTGACATTGAGCATTTTTATAATTATACTATTATTCGTAATATCCGAATATTAAGGAATAAGGAAATATGGAAGAGTTGGCCTATAAGATAAAAGCGGATTTTTTAAAGACATTAGCCCATCCTGTGCGGCTTCAGATTATCGAATTCTTAAAGAGTGGCGAAAAGAACGTGGGAGCCATTGTTAAGACCTTAGGCATACCTCAATCGAGTCTTTCCCGGCACCTGTTGGTTTTAAGGGAAGGTGGTATTTTAAAGTCAAGGCAACAGGGCACGACTATCTATTACAATATTGAGGACCACGATATTTTCCAGGTGTTGCGCCCGATAGCGGAAATGCTGCGTAAGAAACTTAAAAAAACAGAGGCGGTCCTAAGTAGTTTAGGCAGGGAAAAGTAGGTCTTCAAAGAGAAGGAGAGGCAAAATAGGAAAAATAGCGCAAACGTCGGGTCTTGGTGTTTTTGGGAAGCAGTTTTGAATCTTTGATTGAAATAAGAGCTAAATAGCTTTTATATAAATTTAAAAAAATCCCTTTTAACAGGTCTCATAGTTTTAGATAATCTTTGTAATTCTTCCCGCCAAGACCCACCACAATCATTCAACTAAAAATTAAAGCTAAAGAATAGCCTTTATTGAAAATGACATTATTTTAAGGGGCTAAATTTTTATGAGGAATGACAAATCCTTGTTTTTCGAAGATAGAATAAAAATTATTATTGCTGGCGTGCTGTGTGTAGAAAAAGATAAGGTTAAGAATGATGCTCTGCTGGATAAAGATTTAGGGGCAGATTATTTGGATAAGGCAGTTATACAGATGAATTTAGAGGATATATTCGGTATTGTCATCCCGGATAAAGACATAGCAGATAAGAATAAGGTATCAGAGGTTATAGATTATATAAAGAAAAGGACAGATGCTACAGTTCCAAGGTAGGAATATAACCAGCGAATTTGATTTATTGAGGGTAAAGGTTCAGGCAATCGATTATATTAAACCCATCAAATTCGAGAAAACAGACCTCGAAAAATTAGCAGATTTAGTATTTGAATTAGCTAAAGAATTAATTTTCAATCAGGTTGATGCATACATCTGCTTAAATTGCTATAAACTGGAGCGGAAAAAAGGCTTAGAGATGTATGTATATAACAAAAATATGTCTCTAGAAAAAGCGCAAGAAGCTTTAAATAATAACTGCAATCTAAGCAAAAAGGGTATCTCCTTAGATAAAAATTCAGGATTTTTAGATAAATTTGACTTAAAAAGAGAGCCAAAATCAGGCATCGAGGTTAATATTCTCAAGTGGTCAAAATCATAGAAGGATCTACAAGCCAGAAGAAAAAAGCAGGACAGGTAACTTTTGAAGGTGATAAAGTAACCGTTAGCTTAAACTATAGCTTATGCACAAATTGCGGACTCTGTATAAACAATTGTCCGTATAATGTCTTCATTTGGCAGGATAGGGCATTTAGTGAAAATAAACATAAAATAGATACTGTTGGAATTAGCGATTTATCTAAATGTAATGCTTGTGGGAGATGTCAGGAAATCTGTAAACCCAGGGCAATTGTTATTAAATAAAACAGCATAAATTTGTGAGAAGAGCATCAGAGAGCAATTCTAAATTCAGTTGCGAGTCGTGTCTTAAGAAAGTCGGTATGGTTGTAAAAGAATACGGCACAGGCAGATGGTTATGTTATGACTGCTATTTTAAAAAAGAAGTCCCTAAAGGCACAAGAGAAACTTTGATAAAGGGCGATAATAAAAATGTTTAAAGTGGGCGATAAGGTAATCCATAATTCTTACGGCCTTTGCGAGATTGCGGCAATTGAGAATGCCAATACTTATTATGGCAAACAGGATTGTTACATTATCTATATGAACAAAACTAAGATAATGATTCCTGTTGCTCATGCAGACATGTTACGCTATCCCATCAAGAAGGAAGATGTCCCTAGAGTTTTAGAAGTGTTTAGTAAACTTGATGAATTGCCAGGTGAACTTCCTTATAAAGAGCGTATAAAAGCATATACTGAAAAACTGATAAGTAATGATATTTTAAAGATTGCCGAAGTTTCAAGAAACCTAGCTTTTTTAGATACTATAGATAAATTGAAAGGACCGGAAAAGAATCTGTTTGAACGTATCAATAAGATATTATCGGATGAACTCTCTTTTGTCCAAAATATTACCAAGCAAGAGGCTTTAAAGACCATTCATAATTGTCTGAAGAAAGTTAAGGAAAGTGCAAAATGCCGCAGGAAATAAAATTAAGAGTAGGGGATGCCATAGATTATAGTAACGGTAAGAAAGGCCAGATTGAAAAAATCAGGATAATTTCCAGTGGTAAGCTTGTTGAGGAATACGATTATGACGGTGACGGTAATGATTTAGTATTAACCTTACGGTGTAATAGTAGCATGACTAACCTTTGGGTTAAGAATACACGTCTCCATAAAGCTCCGGAAGAAAAAAAAGGATAAGGTATGTCTGCTTTTATACGGACTATTCAGGGCAAAATTTTTGGTATTGATCATAACAAGAAAAAATTTTCTTTGGCTATAGAAGAGATTTTAAGTGGAGTAGCCCAGAAGAGACAGATAGATTTCTTGCTGGATCCCAATGTAAGAATTACGGATATTTCTAATCAACCAATGAAACTTGTAGGTTTGAAAGCGGACGATAAAGTAGAAGTTGGTTATACAAGGGATAAATCTCAAAGAACCGCCTTATTTATTAAAGTTATAGGCTAATACAGATGGAAACCTTTGACTTAGGAATTGCCTGGGATAATGAATCAGATAACGAATTTGTTAATGACCTCAATGCTCGCGCCCTAAAAGAAGGGGTAAAGCCGTATCTAATCCATGCCTACAATTTCTTTTCTTCTTTAAAAGATATTACTGATGACCAGCTTTCTTTCCATTGTTTTTTTGACCGCTCTTCAGATGACAGTTCTACTTTCGGCGGACTAGCAGATTTTCTTAAGAAAAAAGACATCAATTTTATTAACCACCCAGATAATGTAAAGAAATCAACAGATAAATTTAAAACACACTTTAAGTTTAGGAGCCATGATATACCTGTTCCCAAAACAGTCTTATTAAGGCCAGAAGAGGATAAAAAAACATTAGAATTAAAAATAAAATTTGTATCTAAACCATTTATACTTAAGCCCGCGGATGGCTCATCCGGTAAAGGTGTAGTTTTAGACGCGCAGTCTTTAGATGATATCTTACGATTAAAAGAACAGTTTGGGAATACGGCTTATCTTGTTCAAGAAAAGATTACGCCTATTAATCTAGAAAATAAGCCTGCTTGGTTTAGGGTTTTCTATTGCCTTGGAAAGATAAACCCATGCTGGTGGCATCCATTAACCCACATCTATGACATACTTACAATAAAGGAGATATATAGATTTGGACTTTATGATATGTGGTGGCTCACCAAAATTATCCATACTGTAAGCGGTTTAGACTTTTTTTCTGTAGAAATGGCCATGCGAAGCAATGAGAAATTTATTGTAGTTGACTATGTCAATGACCAACCTGATATGCGTAAGAAGTCTAAATTTAATGGCGGGTTACCCGATGAGATAATAGATAAGATTATTGGGAATATCATAGCTTTTGTAAAACAAAAACAGGAAAAAGCTAAAGAATAAAATGGGTTATAGAATTCTCGATGTAAAAGTAGCAAAGGTTAACCCTGAAAGAAACAAATTAGTCATCAAAAGGAAAAAAGTCAGAGCAGGAAAGGCGAGATTTCTTAAAAATATTTTTGTGGTTGATACCTCTACTCTAATTACCGACAAGGATAACCGCACCATTACGCTTTCGGAAATAAAGGTCGGCAACAGAATAACAATTGATTTCCTAAAAACCCAAGATAAAAAATTGTTGGCTAAAGGGATAAGCGTTCTGAATTAAGAGGTATTAACATTTTAATTCAATGCCCAGAAGTTACGAGATGAACAAAAAGATTGAAAGAATTAGTAATGTTTCCGTATTAGATGTTGAATTAGCCACAGGTAAACTTACGGTATGGCGTAAAAAACATGAGCCCGAAAGAGCAGTTGATGTATTAACCACTTTTTTTGTGGCAAAAGGTGCCCAGATTAAAGATGTATATGGCAGTGCTTTGCATCTTTCTAGGATTAAACCGGGCAGTAGTGTTACTGTGGATTATGTGAAAGAAAAAGATGGCAGATTTATTGCTTCAAATATTGTAGTAACAGTAAAATCACAAGGAAGGAGGTGAGGAGGGATGGTTAAAGTAATGAAGCTCGCGCTAGTGTGTTTAGCAGTGGTTGGGTTGGTGGGGGTGGCGGTGCCGGTTTTTGCTCAAGAAAAAGCGGAACCGCAGGTTACCTCAGTTTCAGGAAAGATAGTCTCAGTGGATTTGGTAAAATCTGAAGTCGTGGTTAAGCAACTGAAGGATGTACTTACCGGCACTTATGAGAATACCACTTTTGCTGTAGTGCCTGAAACAAAAATGACCAAAGGCGATGTTACCTTGAAGCTTTCTGATTTGAAAGCCGGTGATAAAGTAACCGTTAAATATACCACCGACGCATTAGGAAAGCAAAAAGTAGAAGGCATTGCTGTAGAAACCAAGGAGGTAGCACCGGTTAAATAAAACAATAAAATAGCGGCGGCTAGCGCAGTTATTTTATTAAGTTAGCCGCCGCTATTTCCCTAACAAAAATGAAATGGTTATTTACCATAATATTGATGGCTATATTGGCAGTTCCAGTTATTTCTGGGATTAATTACTTGCGGGAAAATGACTTAAAAATATTTAGACATCCAACCAAAGAGGATACGAAGGAAGAAGAATTAATAGGTTCGCAAGAAGTTAGTAATTTTCGCATAGCTCAGATACAGAATGCACTAAAAAGTTTTGGTTATGATCCAGGCGTTATTGATGGCAGTTTAGGAAAGAATACGAGAAAGGCAATAAAGGAATTCCAAATTGCCAAAGGTATCTCTCCAACAGGTAAGATTGACTCTCGGACCTATTTTGAACTTTTGGAAAATCCAAAGGTAGGAACAAAGGAAACCAAAACTGTAGTTTTAGCTGAAAAACAAAAGGCTGATTTAGAATTCAAGAACATTGTTCAAGATAATACCGCATCCGAAGAAAATAAGACAATAGAAAATTCTCCAGAAACAACAGTTAAATCAGTACCTAAGGCGGCAATACAAAATAACAAACTTGTTAAGAAAAACAAGGTTGACAGAGGGCTAGATTTAAAATATTTTCAATCGGTGTTGAAAAGACTGATGTTCTATAAAGGGAAAATTGACGGGATAGTTGGTAAAAATACGCGCTTGGCGATAAAAAAATATCAGAAAACACATGGTCTTAAAGCCGATGGAATTTTGGGGAATAAAACAAAACTATGCTTGGCTAAGGAGGGATAAAAAATGAGATGGAGATGGCTTTTAGTTCTACCGTTAGTTTTAATGCTTGTTGGCTGTTCTACAGTTTCCAGTAAAAGACTAAATAGTTTAGAAACAAAAGTGGGGGCATTAGAGGCAAAAGTTGATTCGGTTGAGCAAAGGCAATCTGCTATAGAAGGACAGACTGGTGAGTCTCGGGAATCAGTAGGGTATTTAAAAGGCAAGGTAGATTCGCGCGGGCCTTCTACTGTAGTTGTTACTGGTGCTCAGGGTAATGAAGGATATCTTTATAAATCTGGTAAGAAGTCCTTAACTCATAAAGATATTCAGCTCGCCTTAAAGAGTGCTGGTTTTTACAACGGCCATATTGATGGCAAAATTGGAAAGAGCACTAAAAAGGCAATTAGGGAATTCCAAAAGGCAAATGACTTAAAGACCGATGGCGTTGTCGGTCCCAAGACAAGGGATTTGCTTCTTCAGTATTTAACACAAGGAGCAAGGTAAAAAGTAGTTTAAGAAGGTTTTTTCATGAATATCGCCCTCATTATTTTTGTCTTAACCTATATTATTATTGGTATACAAAACATTCCCAAGATGCATATTAACCGGCCAGCAGGTGCGCTTTTGGGTGCAGTGGCAATGGTTTTGTTCGGTGTCATCAACCTTAAAGAGGCGTATGCAGCAATTGATTTGGACACAATTTTATTTATCTTGGGGATGATGATTATTGTTGCCTATACGGAAGTATCGGGGTTTTTCCAGATAGCCGAGGATTTTATTCTCAAAAGCGCCAAAAGCGCTTCGGCGTTACTCTTATTTCTGGTTATTTCTTCAGGGCTGCTTTCCAGTTTATTTATGAACGATACCATTTGCCTAATATTAACGCCCATTGTTTTACGGCTCACGCGCAGAGTTTACCTTAATCCCATTCCCTATCTTATAGCTTTGGCTACCTCTTCAAATATTGGCAGCGTAATGACCGTTATCGGAAATCCTCAGAATATGCTTATTGGACTGTATTCAAAAATTCCATTCTTGGAGTTCTTGAGGATATTAGCTCCGGTTACGGTTATCGGATTATTGATAAATTTCTTAGTTATCCGTTTTATTTATAGAAAAGAAATTGCCCATAAACCCATAGTGATAACAGAAAATGATTCTTCAAGAATAGTAGTTCAAAAAGAGCTGCTTTTTGTTTCCTTTTTTGCGCTAGCTCTGCTTTTGATTTTTCTTTCGTTAGGATTTAGCCCACCGGCAGTCGCCATAACCTTGGCTTGTCTTCTTATTTTGGCCGGCGCCACTAAACCCAGAAAGGCATTAGAGGAGGTGGATTGGACCCTGCTATTATTTTTTGCCGGTTTGTTTATTGTGATGAAGGCAGTAGAAAAATCCGGCATCATTACTTCCCTATTTAGTTATGTGCAATATTACCTTAGCGATGGAAAATTAAAACAAATTGTTAATTTATCTTTAGGCTCAACGGTAGTTTCAAATATTGTCAGTAATGTTCCGGCAGTAATACTATTTTCACATTTCTTTGCTAATTTGGCTAATTCAAGACTTGCCTGGCTTACTTTGGCAATGTCTTCTACCTTAGCGGGTAATTTAACTATTATCGGCTCAGTTGCCAATATTATTGTTTTTGAATCGGCAAGGGATGAGGTAAAGGTGGGTTTCTTTGAATATTTAAAAGTAGGCCTGCC
>Ga0315280_10011047_pt1 | contig 11181 bp, 12 predicted proteins | sample YL17G06_40_MG_FD_203697 | JGI IMG/M metagenome (GOLD analysis project Ga0315280, IMG submission 203697) | Sediment microbial communities from Yellowstone Lake, YNP, Wyoming, USA - YL17G06_40 | ecosystem: Environmental > Aquatic > Freshwater > Lake > Sediment | place: USA: Wyoming | collected... | reverse complement strand
GATCATAGCCAACTCGCCTGTTCCCCTCCCCCTCAACTTCCCATGGATTATCCAACGTATCTTCCGCTCATTCAGCTTAACCATGAAACCCCTATTATCACATGCGAAATTATTTCGGGAAAGGAGAACTCGTTAAGGTAATCAAGAAATCTGTATCTTAGTTCGGTCCGGTGAAGGGGCGACTTCCCGAACGTCAAGGGATCACTAGAATAGCTGACATTATGAGAGCTGCACCGATAACTATTCTCTGGATCAGCCTTCCCTTGAACTGGATGGTACTTAGACGGTTGACCTTGACCATGCCGAGTCCTATGAGAATTCCCATGAGGATGATGGGGGATGCAACGCCTAATGTGAAGATTGTGACATCTGCCAGTGGGGTGGTAGAGTTGACCAACATGACCACAAGGAATGCGGCTATGCACGGTAGCTTTATCAGCGAGAAGACTGCGCCGAGGGCGAAGTCGTAGACAGGACTGTTCAGTTCTCTTACCCTCACAAGTAACCCCTTAAGAGGTTTCGGTGTTCTGAACAGCGGCACCTTGGCCTCGATACTGCTTCCACTTCCCCATCTCCTAGAATAGACGTCTTGGCCGACTTCAATGAAATGGAGTAACGCCATGACGACCAGAATAAAGACAATCAGCCAAGTCAGGGACGCTAGCGTGCTGGTTGCGGTTGGGTTTGAGACTATCAGGGAGAAGAGAACTATGTATGAGTATACTAGGCCGAGCGATATCAGCCCGATCCTCTTAGCCACACCTCTCAGCTCGGTCTGAGTCGCTGTAGCGAAGAAGAAGGATGCAAGCGCGACCAAGCAGGGGTTGAATCCGGAGACCGCTCCAAGGGCATAGATCAAGGGCTGAGAGAATCGCACCTCACTCCTCTCTTGGGAGGTCTCTGCCATGGAACCCCTCGTCAAGTAATATACTCCTTTCTGGACCTCCACATCTTTCAAAGGGGGGTAGTATACGAGACCCATCCTTGAGTTATGGGCGACAAGTACAGACCCACCGGCCTGGCTTGAGATATTGAACGCTTTGAAGTAGGCATCTCCAACATCCTTCTTTCTGTAGTAGTTGACTGCGCCAAATGAAACCTCATCGCTGGTGAGGTTTCCCTGCCAAGTTGGGTAGGACCTCGTGATGAAGAGATTCTTGCTCTCCTCGCAAGCGGGGCAGGTAGTGTAGTAGAGGAACACGACCTGGGTCTTGTTGTCTAGGCGAAGACCCTTCACCGGTTCGAAGGCTACAGGAACCGCTCCGAGTTCTTCCTGTGTTTGAACTCCGTTGGTCTTCAGCCTTCTGTTTTCATATTCTACTGTAGAGAATGCTGCGTACCCCAACGTCACCAAGAGGAAAGCTACGGCCATAACTATGAAGATAGCTTGCTTCATGTTTTTTGAGGACAGCACTCTTCAACACTCCATTTAGCAAGACATTCCGTATCGTCCACCCAGCCATCCTTCTGCGACGAGACTAAATCCAAGCAGAGGTTCGCGCCTTGATAAAGCATTTGGCGGCTGGTACCGCCGAGACCAGGAGAAGAATGTATAACGAGGCATACTCTAGCAACGCAATCATGTGGATGTCGTAGTCGATCGAGAATTGTGGAAGGTACGGAAGAACTACTGCTGCTGAAAAACAGAGCCAACCAACAGTATTCCTGTTGAGGCCTTTCAACGCCAAGAATGGCAGAAGCCACAAGACGTACCACTGAAAAACGGCTGGCGCGAGTAGAAGATACGTCCCAAGAACAAGGATTGAATTGTCGATCAGCCTAGAGAGACTCCACGTACTCCTGAGTCTAAGAGACGCGACAACGACCACTAGGAATGCCGCGTAGACAACCACACTGGTGAGAGTGCTTGTGACGCGCAACCTAGCAAACATGTCTTCCACAATCATGAATATGGAAGGGTTGTAAGTTATGTTCTGAGAGTACCATACAACCTGATACAGAAGATTCACGCCTGAAGTCATGAACACTGGAGAAAGAAACAAGACCGATGATAATGCAAAGTACAAAAGGAATTCTTTGAGGCACCTTCTTCCCGACTCTCTAAGGCATTTCAGGTAGACTGGTAGAAGAAGAATCGGAAAAAGTTTTGACCAACACGCAAGGGAGTAACTGAGTGAAGATAATCGGAAACGTTGCCGAGATATTAGCCAGAGGCTCAACAACAGGAAAAATACAGGCAGAGGCTCGATATGTCCGTTGCCAGCAGACTCCACTATCGATAGAGGTGACCACGCATAGAGAACCAAGCCAGAAGGCGCAATGTCGCCTCCTAGCCTAAATACAAGTGCCGCGAGAAGCAGAATATTCAGTAAGTCCAGCGCCGCCACGGCGACTTTGATCCCTAAGGGGTTGCCTCCTGCAAATAGGTATGCCCCGCCAAACAGGAGTTGGGCCAAAGGCGGATAGACGGTGAACGTGTTCTTGAACTCGTAGTCCCCAAAGTAGGGAACATCCTTCAGCGCATCAAGCTCAGCTGAGTCGGGTCTGTAGAGGTAGGGATTAAACCCGTGATTGAGCAACCTACCGTCCCAGAGAAACCGCATGATATCATGGCTGAGGCTCGGCTTCAAAGAGATCATGGTCAGCCTGAAGGCTACCGAGAACAATGCAACAATCAGAAGTAGGGCTGATGGCGAGGTGGATATCCCGGAAAACCTCCTTTCAGCAAATAGGATAGATAGTATGTAGAACAGGAAACAGAGGAAGAACAAAGGAACAAAGGCAGATATGTTATTGCCAAGGTCACCCAGAGAGAGAATGGTAGCGTAGCACCCGAGCTGAACAAAGCCCAGAAGAAGCAGTGGTGGCAGCCGTCTTAGCATAGATACCTTGAGACGGTGTAGGCTTAGATTAGGAGGCTCGATACCAGCGGCGTTGGTTGATAGGTAGTCGCTACTACTGGCTGGTGATTCCCCGTGGCCTCTGCGGAACATGTACTTTCAACGGGCGTTCGGAAGCCCTTACCGGGTAAGCTGAAGGCCTACGACTCCTCAGTCCAACGGTCGCCGCGTTTCAGGAACGGAAGTTCTCTTCCGTACTGAGATCATCACCAGCAGAAGGGACGCCGCGACGACGAGTGGGGTAGCATACTGGTGGAACTCAGGTATTGGGACACCGGATTGCTCCAGATGGAAGTTGAGCCGTGTTGCGGATCCGTCAGAGACGCTCACGGTCTTGGTCACCACATCATATCCTGGTAGACTGGCAGTGATTGTGTAGGTGCCCACTGGGAGAATCATGAAGTAATGGCCTCCGGCGTTGAATTGTGCCGTGTAGACTAGGGCTCCGCCCGTTGCAGTGATATTCGCCCATCCTGTCTGACGGTAATCACCAAGATAGTTCCTTGCATAGACAAATCCTTCTACCGTTCCTCCCCCCGCAATAGCTTGGTCAAGGCCCAGCAACAGCGAGAGGCCTGACAATAGCAGCAACACCAAGAGCCAAACCGATATACGCAAGTTCTCTGCCCTTCAGGCAATAGACTTCTTCGACCACTAGAAAAACTTGTCTGAAACGTCATTGACACTCCCACGGCTTAAGCCTGTGGGATTCTAGCTTCTATCATGTTCATCAGTCGGTGGGTCATAGCGCTGTTACGCTCCCACCTCACTCCATCCCACTTTAGAAGTTTAGGGTGTGTCATCACCCTGATAGCTGTTCCTTCATACTGAAGGTTCGCCATTTTCAAATGCTTATGCGTGGGCTCCCCCTGCCCGCATTTCACACCTGAAGTCTTTTATCCACGCTTTCCTCCAGATGCTCATCAAGACGGGGAAGTCGTTGAGGCGACATTTAATATTGACTGTGTCCAATTCATCTACACGACTGAAGCCGGTAGCTTTCTTGGGCTCTCTTCTCTGTAAGGCACTTGCCTGTACTCACACATCTTTTGGCACTCTTGGCAATTATGATAGACTGTCTCTGTTTGGCCCATAATGCCTGAGACTGATTTTTTGGGAATCATCACAAATTGGTCTGTCAGACACACCCCAATGGCTTCTTGAACCTTCTCTTTGGAGAACATGCTGAAGATAACTTCTTGTTGGTCCAGTTCCCAGGATGGAGTGGAACCCGGACTGAATCGTGATATTTCCCAGCCCTTCTCAGCTTTGATCCGTTCCTCAAGATGTCTCGTCAGAAGACGCAGAGCATATGTTCCTAAGTTGTCGAGTATCCATGAATCGAGGAGTCGGCTATGAGAAGTCTCGGTGACTCTTCGCTCCAAGTCTGGGCCGATGGTTAGTATGTAGGGCGCTATCTCAGTTGCACACTTGAGTTCTTCAGCAAGTCTGGGACTACTCAGCAGTTTGCCATCTTCGACGAGGACGCCTTCCTGAATGACTCTTTCTATCTTCAAGTAGTTGTAGAGTGCAGCCGGCCTTATCAGGCCCACACACTCATCCAGAAGGTCTCCTAGGTTGTCTATCTTGTCAGCTATGCGACTCAAGCCTCCGATGGTGAGGGCCTCTTCGACCGAGAGGCTAAGAGATACATCCTTCAGTACTATCAACCGTTGCAGCCTCGAGAGCGCAGGTTATTTCGTTTACACATTGCGAATTCAAGTTGGCAGGCGTCCAACCCAGAACTCAATCTTGCTTTAGGTTGTGGAGCTCCCTATAATCATTTACATTGAAAAAGCAAGAAAGGTTCGAAGAGACTCAGCGAACTGTACAGGATGAGACAACGGAGATTCAGGCAAGCCATCAACACCATGACAAGAAACATGGTGAGGGACCTCTACGAACTCGAAGTCTCAAAGATCGTTATTGGCAACCTGGCAGGCATCAGAGAAGACAACAATAAGGGAGAGAAGAGCAACTCAATCATCCACAGCTTCTGGAGCTTCAACCACATCATTCAAAGACTGAAGTGTACAGCACAGGAATACGGCATACGAGTCAAAGAGGTTAGTGAATACAAGACTTCAAGCAGATGCGTAAGATGTAACTCAGAAAATTTTGAGAGGAAAGAAAGGCTCTTCAAGTGCCTTGATTGTGGGATAGAGTCTCATAGAGATGCTATTGGCGTCTTGAACATGGCGAACCTTCAGTATGAAGGAGCAGCTATCAGGGTGATGACACACCCTAAACTTCTAAAGTGGGATGGAGTGAGGTGGGAGCGTAACAGCGCTATGACCCACCGACTGATGAACATGATAGAAGCTAGAATCTCCTGACTTCAGTCATGGAGAGTGTCAACTAGACGGTCTCTTGCGTCTTGTCTTTGGCTTCATCCATTTGGCGTATGGGGCAACCAAGACCTTGGGATTCCTTGGTCCTCTACTCACCGCAAGATTGTAAGCTTCGTCGATCGAGGTTGTGGATTCGATTCCGATATCCTTCAGAGCCTTCACGTTCGCTTCGCCGGTCACCACTATCACTTTCTTCTTCTGTAGCACGAGATGAATCGGGTACCAGAGCATAGCGTGCCACAGCTCCTGTTTTCCGTTGAAGATGTCACTCAGCACCCTCCGCCAACTTTCTCTTGTGGCAGGCATGTAGTCCTTGATGTAAGAGAAGTGTGCAAGACCTCCTGGACTTGGCGTCGCCAAGATTATTGTGCCACCGTCCTTTGTCACCGGATCCAACGTTGCTATCGGCCAGCAGGAGTGTGCTAGGTATTTGTCCCAGCCAAGAGATCCGCTTATCGAGATATCCACCTTTCCCGGCCATCCTACCAAGTAAGAGTATATTCGATCGAACTTCTCAATAGATACTCTATGTGATTCAACCGAGGCTCCAGCGGCCATGTCAACAACATTCCCGTCAACGTCGAGGATCACGTTCAGAACCATGTTGAGCCCCGCGAGTTTCGCAGCTTCCTCAATATCGTTTCTCAGGCGATTCCTAGGCCCCACGTATCCTGGTTGTATTGAGCCCTGACCTATCGCTAGGCGATGGTTCCACTCTATGGTTTCATACGAACAGACTCCAGGCAGAACTATTGATCCGCCGCCCCCGTAGCCCCACAGGGTCATCTGAGTTGTGTGGACCCCTAACGTGACGTCTGACTCATAGAAGGCTCTATGCACCTCTACAGGCGTCCCGTAGCTTGTGACGCCGAGGAAGACAAAGTCTTCCTCTTTCTTTGCGATGCTCTGGAGAATTGGGATACCACTGTTAAGAATTTCTCTTCCCAGCTTAGCCTCAAGTTCCTCCTCTGTGGTGGCCCTCAGCCCCCCGTTTGCCACGATTATTTTAGGCTCAGCCCCAGCATCCACGATGGCCTTCAATATTGGTGGGAGGACCGAGTGTGCTGGTGTAGGCCGGGCAAAGTTGTCTATTAACACCGCAATCTTCTTGCCCGGTCCCAGAAGGCTTCTGAAGCTTGGGCTGGCTACAGGTCTCCCAAGAGCCTTCATCACGGCCCCTTCAAGATCATGAATAGGCTGAGTTCGCCTAGGCGTCGCAACCGAAGACAGGTTCTCCTCATCTATTTCGAGTTGAAGCCTATCTTTGCCGTATGGAATCTCAATCTTGGTCGTGGACCCATCCCCACTGGAAAGCAATCAAGACATCTAACTCATGTGCAGATACCTAGATGCTCAAACCCAGAACCTTGGCTGGATTATCAGATATCATGATTCTGACCTCTTCCTTCTTTACTCCATTCTTCAACATCGCGGAGATGAATTGTTTGAACATCTCCGCTGGCGGCGGGTTGATCTCTTGCCCTCCGTCGGTCGCCATTATGCAGTTCTCGGCGCCGAGGAACCTTATCGTCTCAGCCAAGTGCCGAGGTGGAATCGGGTTTCTTACCTGCTTTGTGCAGATCACGTAGTCATGTTCGATCAGTACACCTAGTTCTGCAAAATTCTTCATCTCTTCTATGGAATAATCCAAGAAGTCTATTGTTGGGTGTGTAAGAAGGATCTTCTTTACCCCGGCTCTTCCTGCCTCGTCAACCAATACTCTTGCCTCTTCTGGTGAGATATGGCCGGTACCAAGGGCGATGTTGTGCTTTGCCACCAACTCGATGATCTTGTAGAGCTCCGGAACCATTTTCCCTCTGTTGTCGAGGATACTTATCCCACTCGTTCCCTTAGGGATGGCTTTTGCAAGTGCCGGGACAGAATGAACGCTTCTGAGATACTGCGCAGCATTGATTGTTGGCATCCACACTTCTTTTGCTCCCATCTCCACCGCAGCGAGGACTGCGTGGGGGTTTAGGCCTCCGACCGCATGATTCAGGGTCACCGCCCCGAACACAGAAAATCCAGAGGCTTTGCTGGCGATCTGGGCTCTGTCAGAAGTGATAGTGTGGTGGCTCTTGATCAAGATCGCCCTCATACCGGCCTGCTTAGCCTGAAACGCGGCCTCGACATCGTCTACGCTTCTTGGATGAATGTCTGGTGCTGTATGCATATGAATGTCGATCGAGCACTGAAGTAGCTCTGAGACGTCGTCAAGATCTACCATGGAAGACCCTAAGATGCATACAGTAGCAAGTCGATATATTTTTTCTGCCTAACTCTATTTTTGAATTGATCATACGCAAGAAGGCCCTTCAAGAGAATTGGGTCCACCAATAAGTTCAATACATTTATTGACCAGCAATTTACAGTCTCTAGCGGAATCTTGCCGAAGAACATAGGAGGAGATGCCAGGGATGTTCAAGTTTGAAACTGAACAGAAGATCTTCGACATAGCCGGTGTAAGGGTTGGAGGTCAACCCGGCCAACTTCCGACAGTGATGATCGGGAGCATATTCTATCACGGGGACAGAGTTATCGATAGTGAGGAGGAGGGGACATTTGACAAGGAAAAGGCCGAGGAGATCCTTCGACTCGAAGCAGAGGTCTCAGAAAAGACTGGAAATCCCAGGATCGTGGATGTCTGCGGAGCTTGGCCGAAAGCTATTGTGAGATTCATGGATTTCGTTTCAGACAAGATTGACGGGCCTTTCCTGATCGATGGAACCACCGCTGAAGTCAGAGCAGCGGCCGCAAGACATGTGGGTGAGGTGGGCCTCTCAGACAGGGTCGTATTCAACTCAATAAGCCCAGAGGCGAAGCCTGAGGAATTGGAGGCGATCAAGGACTCCAAGATAACCGCCTCAATCCTCTTGACATTCAACCCGCGAAACATGACTGTGGCTGGTAAACTGTCAACACTCAGAGACTCGCAGGAAAGAAGGGGGTTGATAGGTGTTGCATCGGAGGCTGGAGTGGAGAAGATGCTTGTGGACACAACCGTCCTTGATATTCCTGATCCTGGTCCCGTAGCCAAGGCCTGTCACTTGGTCAAGAAAGAGTTCGGTCTACCATCAGGCGCCGGAGTTCATAACGCGGTTGATAGGTGGGTTGGCAGAAAGAAACAGGACCACTTAACATACAGGATTAACAACGCCGTAGCCCACGTAACACCAATAATACTGGGTGCAAACTTCCTCCTGTACGGTCCGGCAAGTAGAGCCCCAGAAATCTATCCCGCATGCGGCTTGGCTGACGCCTACGTCTCATACAGCATGAGACAAGAATTTGGAATAAAGCCCCTGACGAACAATCATCCAATATTCAAGATATTTCTGTGACGTTACACGGAGAACTCCTGAGTTTAATAGTGGAAGCCGGGGGCATCCGTGTCTGTAGACGATGTTAACAAGAAATATCCGGAGCGCCGAACTAAAGGGATGTCTTGGACCACTCGGCGCTTGTTGTAATGCTGCAGCAGTGTATCCTACTCGTGAACAACCAAGCCTGCTTCTTTGAGTGATGCTCGCGAATAGACGCAGAGCATCTCAAACGGTTCATCAAACGGATTGTACAGCCAGTGAACCACTCCCTTAGGAACCCAAATCGTATCTCCCTCTTCCACCAAGTACTCCTTGCCGTCGATTCCCACGTAACCTCTACCTCCAGTTATGTAGAGGATCTCCTCAGCGTTTGGATGCGAACACTTCTTCTCGTAGTCCCCGCCCACAGCGCCCCTGTCGTATCTGCCGTACAGGAGGGTCAGCTCTTTTGCCCCGACAGTACTGGAGTCTATTATCATTTTTCTAGTGAACTTTCCCATTTCGGGAACGGGTGCGTCAACAAAGTCGTCTGGTTTGAAGATGTATTTCTTCTCAACCAATTGCTTGGGTCCCTCTTGGCCTTCAGAGATCTAAATGTTAAGTATGAAAGTCTTGTGGTGAGCGATCGCATAAAGATCGGGTGAAGAAAAATGTTGTGTGCCACTAGAACGTTTCGTAAGATTGACGACCGACAACCTCCAGAATCTATCAGAGCCGTGTAGGCGTAGACTTAAATAGGCTGAGAAGGGATTCTGTCTCTAATAGCAAGGTCAAGAGGGCGTCGTAGAATACCGCCACGAACACTTCTTCAACCGAAGAATACTGCAGACCAATCGAACTCAGGTTCCACATTTCTAAACAGACTCCCCCAGAGAACAGAAGAGTCCCTAACGTGTTTCTCGTCTTTGCTTAGAACAGGAGGGCAAAAGTAACACTCATGGCCGAAGTCTGCACCGTCTGTGGTCTTCCCAAGGATCTTTGTGTCTGCAGCACAATAAGCATGGAGCAGCAAGTGATAAAGGTCCGCCGTGAAACGAGAAAATGGGGCAAGGCCACTACCATCATAGAGGGAATAGACCCTAAGAGTGTTGACCTCAACGGGCTTGCGGCGAAGCTGAAGACCTCATGCGCATGCGGCGGAACCGCTAAGAATGGACAGATAATTCTTCAGGGCGACCATAGGGAGAAGGTCAGAAGACTTCTAGTCGACTATGGTTTCCCCGGCCCCAGCATTGAGGTCCACTAGGTGGTGCACCGCATAAATGCGGATAGGAGACTTCATTCAGACTCTGAAAAGTCTCAAACGTCGAGGTGGAAGCCCGACCATCTGTCCGCGATGCCGTAGCCCCTCGATTGTTGGAGCCAGCTCCCTTGACGGGTGGCTAATCCCTACACGTTTCATGTGTACCAAGTGTGGATACTCGGGATACTTGGCCTTGGAACCTGAGGAGGGTGGAGGTCGAACGGGCTCAAGGTCAGACGTTAAGACCTAAGGCTTCCTTCAGCCCCTTGTACCTGTTTCGAACGGTGACCTCGGTAACGTTCGCAACATCAGCAATGTCCTTCTGGGTCTTCTTTTCGCCCTCCAAGACGCAAGCTACGTAGAGTGCCGCGGCAGACAGACCCATTGGGTCTTTGCCAGCTGCGATTCCCCTCTTCTTCGCCTCCTTGAGAATCTTGATGGCGCTTCTTTGAGTCTTCATCGATATGGCTGCTTTCGAGGCTATCTTGGATACGCATCTTACGGGGTCCGTGACAGGCATTCTGATGTCAAGTTCTCGGAGCAGTAGCCTGTAGCATCTGGCAACATCCTTCTTCTTTATCCTGCTTGCCGAAGCCACTTCTTTGAGGGTTCTGGGCGTCTCAGTAACTCTACAGGCTGCATATAATGAGGCGGCCGCTATGGCTACTATAGACCGTCCTCTGACTAGGCCGCTATCTAGGGCTTTTCTATAAATTATTGCAGCCCTCTCCTTAACAGAGGCTGGAATATGCAGTCGATCAGTGAGTCTGTCAAGCTCCGCCATGGCTTGAGCTAAGTTCCTATCAACAGAAGAGTGGATTCTGGTTCTAATCTGCCATTTCCTCAGTCTCAACATTTCAAGTCTAGTGGCTAGAGGCAGCTGTCTGCCGTAGGCATCCCGGTTCACGCGGTCTATAACGGTTGACAGACCTTTGTCGTGGACTGAAAACGATACTGGAACGCCAACCCTTCCGCGAGATTCTTTCTCCTCCTGCGTGAAAGCTCTCCATTCTGGCCCTTGGTTTATGGCGTGTTCGCTCAGAACAAGGCCGCAGTCTTGGCAGACGACTTCACCAAGATCATAGTCTTCGATAAGGTTTCCACTATTGCACTCTGGGCAGTTCGTGATCTTGGTCGGTCTCCTTTCGTGAGTCGACATTTTCCATTCCCTTAGAGTTTTAGCTTACTGTCTCGTGGATTGACTGGCTGGATGGGAGAAATCCGCTAGTCTGACCCTTAGGCGACCAGAGGTCGCCTGATGAGGCCTCTATTTAAAAGTTACTCATATTTAAAGATTTCCTACGAGATGCTGTGTTGCACGACTAGGTTTCAGTGATACTTTTCGCTTTTGTTGGTTGTCTTCAGGTTTCGTCTAGCCTATGTTGCTGTGGTTGTTTCTATCA
>Ga0315280_10011046_pt1 | contig 11181 bp, 22 predicted proteins | sample YL17G06_40_MG_FD_203697 | JGI IMG/M metagenome (GOLD analysis project Ga0315280, IMG submission 203697) | Sediment microbial communities from Yellowstone Lake, YNP, Wyoming, USA - YL17G06_40 | ecosystem: Environmental > Aquatic > Freshwater > Lake > Sediment | place: USA: Wyoming | collected... | reverse complement strand
ACCTCCTTGCGGAGCTCACCCTCAACATTATACTCCTTGTCAATAATCTCTCGGATGCGGTTAACCTCGTCCTCAGCCAGGTCGCTTACCTTGGTCGATGGGTTAACACCGGCCTTGGCTATAATCCTCTGGCTCAGGCTAGGACCAACGCCATAGATATACTGCAAGGAGACTAAAATTTGCTTATTTTTGGGTATATCTACCCCGGCGATACGCGCCATCTATATCCTCCTTATTATCCCTGCCTCTGCTTATGTTTGGGGTTGGAGCAAATGACCCTGACCACCCCGCGCCGCTTTATCACCTTGCACTTTTCACATCTGACCTTAACTGAAGCCTTTACTTTCATAAACTTAGCCCCCGTATTACTTAAACCGATAGGTAATCCTGCCCCGGTTCAGGTCATAAGGGGAAAGCTCGACCAAGACCTTGTCACCGGGTAGGATTCTAATATAGTGTAATCTTATTTTGCCCGAAATGTGAGCCAGCACCTTATGCCCGTTAGCCAGCTCAACGCGAAACATGCCATTAGGTAACGGCTCGCTCACTGTCCCTTCAACCTCAATAGCCTCCTTCTTAGGCATAAGCCCCTTCCACTGCCGTAAGCACCTCGGCTTCGCCATCAGTAATGGCGATGGTATGTTCAAAGTGGGCGGAAAGGCTGCCATCGGCGGTCAGCACTGTCCACTGGTCATCACCAAGCCGGGTGCGCCAGTTACCCACATTTACCATAGGCTCAAGGGCAAGGGTCATACCTTTATTTAGCACTGGTCCCGTCCCCGCTAGCCCAAAGTTAGGTATCTGAGGCTCCTCATGCATCTCCCGTCCGATGCCGTGGCCGGAATACTCACGCACCACTGAGTAACCCCTTTTTTCGGCATAGCTCTGCATGGTACAGGAAATGTCCCCCAATCTTGCCCCGACACGGGCAGCAGCGATGCCGGCCTTTAGTACCCCTTCGGTAGTGGCGATAAGGTCTTGAGCCAGCGGGGAGATTTCCCCCACGCCGATGGTAACGGCGCCGTCGCCCTGAAAGCCCATAAATAACACCCCCAGGTCTAATGATACTATATCACCATCGGCTAGGATGCGCTCCCCGGGAATGCCGTGCACTACCTCATCATTTACGGAAACGCAGACATTTGCCGGGAAGCCACGGTATCCCTTAAACGAAGGCTTGGCTCCCAGCCTCTCCACCTCTCTAGCCGCCAGGGCGTCCAGCTCTTTAGTCTTCATTCCCCCTCTCACCTGCTGACACAGCATCTTAAGAACCACAGCTACAATCCTCCCCGCTTGACGCATTATAGCAATCTCCCGCTCCGATTTAATGATTATGCCCATCCTGTCTTAACCGCGGTGGTTATTCTCCCTGCCACCTCAGCCACCTCCCCCTCCCCATCTACCTCCACTAGCTTGCCTGTCCGGGCATAATAATTAATCAGCGGGGTGGTCTCGGTAAAGTAGACCTTAAGCCGCTTTTTAACGGCCTCCTCGCTGTCATCGGGGCGCTGATACAGCTTGCCGCCGCACTTATCGCACTTACCCCCAACCCTTGGGGGGGCACTGGTGGCATGGTACGGGGTCTGGCACTGGCGGCAAATCCAGCGTCCACTCAGCCGCTTCATTAACTCCTTTTCTGAGACCTTAATATATATCACCTTATCCACGCTCTTACCCTGCTGGGCTAAGGCTTTATCCAGTGCCTCAGCCTGCTCCAGGTTACGGGGAAAGCCGTCCAGGATTGTCCCCCGCTTGCCGTCTGGAGCCTTAAGACGCTCCAGAACCATGGCTATTGTAATCTGGTTGGGGACCAGCTCCCCCCTTTCCATATAAGATTTAGCCTTTATGCCTAATTCAGTTCCCCGCTCCAGCGCCTGACGGAACAGGTCGCCAGTGGCGATATGAACCAATCCTAGCCCCCGAGCCACCTTAGCTGCCTGTGTTCCCTTACCTGCCCCGGGAGCACCCAGAAAGATAATATACACCTTTTTCTCTATTTGATGAAACCCTCATAGCGGCGCATTACCAGTTGTGCTTCCATCTGCTTCATGGTATCCAGAACAACACCAACCACGATAAGCATGCCCATGCTGGATAGCTGTATCATCTGAACATTGGTAATCACCTTGGACAGGAAGGGCATTATCGCCACCACCGCCAGGAACAAGGCTCCCGCCCAGGTAATGCGGTTTATCACCCCGTCAAGGTACTCCTTGGTATGCGCTCCGGGGCGGATTCCGGGGATAAACCCTCCCTGCCGCTGCAGGGTGCCGGGCAAATCCTGCTGCTCAAAGATGACCAGGGTATAAAAGAAGGCAAAGCCAATCGTCAGCAAAAAGTAGAGTCCCCAGTAGAGTAAGCCTGTAGAATCAAACAGGCTCATAATATGATTAGCCAGGTTAGGTTCAGCACCAGTCGGACTGGCAAAATAGCTGGCAACGACGCCGGGGAAGACAACTATTGACATGGCGAAGATGAGGGGTATCATACCGGCGGTGTTTACCCGCAGCGGGATATGGGTTGAGCCTGACTGCCGGTACATGCGACCGCCGCGGAAGACACTGCGGGAGTACTGGACCGGGATGCGCCGGTGGGCCTCAGTAAAGACGACGATGAGAACAACGGTGAGTAGGGCAATAAGAATATAAACAACGGTGCCCATCCACTGCCCCTGCCCCGCCGCTATGAAAACCTGGCCTGCTGTCTGCCAATAGCCAGCCACGATGCCGCCAAAGATTATTATTGATATACCATTGCCAATACCATACTCAGTAATGCGCTCACCAAGCCAGACCAGGAACATGGTGCCGGCGATTAAGGATATAACCATGGTTGCCATGGGCAGCGCCGCAGCACTGGCGATAACCCCCTCCCGCTGGAGGTAGATGAGCTGTCCGTAGCCCTGAAGACCGGCCAGGGGGACAGTCAACCAGTGGGTGATACGGTTAATCTTGTTTCTGCCTGACTCCCCCTCCATAGAAAGGGCTTGTAGCTGGGGGATGACCGGCTGCAGTAGCGTTATAACAATTGACGCCGTTATATAGGGATAAACCCCCATCGCCGCCACGCTGAACTGCCTCATGGCACCGCCGCTGAACATGTCAAGCATGCCCAGTAGGGCGTTGCGCTCAAACAGGTTATGCAGGGCCTGAAGGTTTACCCCAGGAAGAGGCACATGGGCGATAAAGCGAAAGGCTATTAGAATGCCGAAGGTAATAAGAATCCTCCGCCGCAGGTCGGGCAGGGTGAAGGCATCAATCATCGCCTGCAGCAGCTTTGGTCTAGTCGGCCTTGGTCTCATCATAGCCAACCTCCTCCGCTTTGCCCCCGGCGGCTTCTATCTTGGCTTTAGCCGCCGCCGAGAACTTATTTGCCTTTATCATCAGGGGGTGAGCCATTTCACCTACCGCCAGAATCTTAATCGGGCGGCGTAGAGATTTCACTATGCCCGCAGCAACTAGCTTCTCCGGCGTTACCTCGCTCCCCGGCTTAAAGACACCAAGCTTATCAATATTGACTGTGCTGTACCCTGTCCTGAAGATGTTGACAAAGCCCCGCCTTTGTGGCAGGCGCTTGATTAAGGGAAGCTGCCCACCCTCAAAGCCAGGGCGCATCTTATTTCCTCCGGAGCGGGATTTTTGCCCTTTACAGCCCCGCCCGGAATAGGTGCCATGTCCGCTACCGTCCCCTCGCCCCACTCTCTTACTCTTTTTCTTGGCGCCGGGGGCAGGGGAGAGTTTTTCCAGCATCATCCTTCCTCCTCCACCTTAACCAGATGCCTCACCTTATTAATCATACCACGAACTGATAGAGAGTCATCGTGGGTAACGGTCTGGTTTAGCCGGTTGAAACCCAGAGCCTTTAGTGTTCTCTTCTGAGTCTTGGCGTAGCCAATGCCACTCTTGACCCAGGTGATACGCAGCTTAGTCACCACTTACCCCCTCCTCAACCTTAGGGGCTAGCTTACGTCGGGCTAGCTCCTCCTTTGGCTCCTTGAGCTGGCTGAGGGCGAGCATCGTCGCCCTGGCAGTATTAGTCCGATTGGAACTGCCCAGCGACTTGGTCAGGATGTCCTTGATGCCGGCGGCTTCAACCACGGCTCTAACGCTACCACCGGCAATAATACCGGTACCTGGTGCTGCCGGCTTTAACAGGACATTGGCAGCGCCGAATTTAACCCTTATTTCCTGAGGGATGGTTGTGCCGAGCAAAGGAATCTTAATCAGGCCCTTCTTGGCGATGGCGCCAGCCTTGCTAATCGCCTCGGGGACACTGTTAGCCTTGCCCATGCCGACGCCCACATGTCCATTGCCGTCCCCGGTTACTACCAGGGCGCTGAAGCTGAGGCGCTTGCCTCCTTTCACCACCTTGGTCACCCGGTTGATATAGACCAGCTTATCATTTAGTGCCAGTTCAGTCGGGTCTATCTTGCTTATTGGCGCTTTCACCTGTTCTAAAACTCCCTAAAACTTTAATCCCGCCTGCCGAGCTGCCTCGGCGAGGGCTTTAACTCGGCCATGGTATTTGTAGCCACCACGGTCAAAGACCACCTCGTTTATCCCTTTCTCTAATGCCCGCTTAGCTACCAGTGAGCCAACTAGCTCCGCCCTTGGCGTCTTTGCCTTGCCTTGAGAATTACCCTTAATCTCCGCGTCCAAAGTTGAGGCGCAGACGATGGTGCTGCCCTTAGCATCATCAATCACCTGAGCGTAGATATGGTTCAGACTGCGAAACAGGCAAAGCCGCGGTCTTGACGTCGTGCCCGTTACTAGGGCTCTAACTCGGCGATGTCTTCTTTTACGGGCTAGCCTCGGCTCAAGTTTTGCCATCATTCCCTCTTACCTATAGCCTTACCTGCCTTGCCCGCCTTGATGCGAACCTGTTCCCCAGCATACCTAATCCCCTTGCCCTTATAGGCATCAGGGGGGCGAATCGCCCGAATTTCGGCTGCCATCTCACCCACTACCTCCTTATCAATACCTGACACCTTGATACGGTTCCCCCCCTCTACATTCAGGGACACCCCTGGTAGTGGTGATACCTCCACTGGCTGTGAATAGCCGATACGAAGTACCAGCTTATCCCCCGCCTTTTCCGCCCGATAGCCCACCCCCACCATCTCAAGGCTCTTGTCAAAGCCTTTGGTTACCCCCTCCACCATGTTGGCTAAAAGGCTTCGCGTCAGCCCATGTAGTGAGCGATGCGCCTTGCCGTCACTGGGTCGTGATACTATCAACCTATCATTCTCCAGTCTGATACCCATCTCTGGGTTGAGCTGGCGACGAAGCTCCCCTCGAGGGCCGGTTACGCTGACCGTGCCCTTTTCAATGTTCACCTTTACCCCCGCTGGCACTGGTATCGGCATCTTCCCTATTCTAGACATATATCACCCCGAGACCTTTTACCATACATAGCATAGAAGTTCACCACCAACCCCCCGCCGCCAGGCCTGCTGGCCGATCATTATCCCCTTGGCTGTGGAGAGGATAGCCACCCCCAGACCGCCATGGACCCTGGGGATTTCCTTCCGCTCCACATATACCCTCAACCCCGGCTTGCTAACCCGTTCCAGCCCGGAGATGATGGGTTGATTTTTCTCATCATATTTGAGTTGGAGCTTAATTACCCGGTGTGGCTTACCCTTGAGCACCTCGTAATCAGTGATGAAGCCCTCCTCTTTGAGGATTTTGGCAATTGCCAGCTTCATCCTTGATGATGGAACCATCACAGAATCATGCCTGGCGATAACGGCGTTTCGTATTCTGGTCAGCATATCGGCTATTGAGTCAGAGACGCTCATATCCACCTCACCAGCTTGCTTTCCTTACCCCGGGGATTTGCCCGGCTAAAGCTAACTTACGAAAACAGATGCGGCATAAGCCAAACTTGCGAATATAGGCTCTAGGCCGACCACAGAGGTAGCAGCGATTATGCTGCTGCACCCTGTACTTGGGCGGCCGCTGCGATCTTAATACTTGTGACAGTTTAGCCATTCTATCCTCTTAATCCCGGCTAAAGGGCACGCCCAAAAGTTCCAGCAGTTGTCTGCCTTCCTCGTTGGTCTTAGCCGTGGTCATAATCGATACCTCCAGCCCCCGCACCTTGTCTACCTTATCGTACTCTATCTCAGGGAAGATGGTCTGCTCCTTAATCCCCAGGGTATAATTGCCCCGCCCGTCAAAGGAGCCCTGGGGGACCCCGCGAAACTCACGCATCCGGGGCAGGGCAACATTAATCAGCCGGTCGAAGAAGTGGTACATGCGCTCACCCCGCAGGGTCACCTTCAGTCCGATAGGCATTCCCTCCCTCAGCTTGAAGGCGGCGATGGATCCCTTAGCCCGGGTGATAACGGGGTGCTGGCCCGAGATAGTGGCTAAATCCTTCTCCGCTGCTTCCATAGCCTTGGCATTCGTGATTGCCTCGCTGAGCCCAATGTTAAGGGCAATCTTTTCCAGGCGCGGCACCTCCATTACACTCTTGTAGCCGAAGCGCTCCACCAGGCGGGGAACAACCTCTTTTTTATATTTTTCCTTAAGCTGTGACATCTAATCAATCACCTCACCACAGGAGCGGCAAATCCGAACCTTTTTACCATCAGCCAGGAAGTGGAAGCCAACCCGAGCCGGATGGTTGCACTTACTGCACAGCAGCATAACATTGGACACATGAATTGGTGCCTCACGCTCGATTACGCCTGCCTGCTTGACTTCCCCCCGCGCCCGGCTATGCTTTTTGATAAAGTTAACGCCTTCCACCAGCAATCGTTCGTCCTTGGGGTAAGCAAAGCGCACCTTGCCCTTTTTCCCCTTGTCCTTACCGGCAATAACGAGCACAGTATCGTTCCTTCTGATATTCATCACACAACCTCAGGCGCCAGGGATATAATCTTGGTAAAATTCCTGTCTCTCAACTCCCTGGCTACTGGTCCAAATATTCTTGTCCCTTTTGGGTTATTCTTATCGGTGAGAATCACCGCTGCATTCTCATCAAACCTGATATAAGAGCCGTCAAGCCGCCGCTGCGGCTTAGCACAGCGAATAACAACCGCCCTGACCACCTCCCCCTTCTTTACCAGTCCCCTGGGGGTTGCCTTTTTCACCGACGCCACGATAACGTCACCGATTCGGGCGTATTTCCTGCCGCTACCACCCAAAACATTAATACACATAAGCTCTCTGGCACCGGTATTATCGGCGGCTCTAACTCTGGTATAGGGTTGAATCATGCTATCTCCTCAGGCGGGAGTTCCACCACCTCTCCTCTGGTTACTATCTCAGCTACTCGCCACCGCTTATCCTTGGAGAGGGGGCGTGTTTCCACAATTCTTACCGTGTCCCCCATCTTGCACTTATTTTCCTCATCATGGGCTTTATACTTGGTCACCCTCTTGATGGTCTTCTTATATATTGGGTGGCGCTTGGGGGTTTCCACCGCCACCACCACGCTCTTATTCATCTTGTCACTTATGACCAGGCCGAGCCTGGTTTTTCGCTTTGTTTCCATAGGACTACCTTATCTTAAGTTCCCTTTCCCTTATTATTGTCTTGAGCCGGGCAATCTTCTTTTTAACCCTGGGGAGCTCACGATGGTTTACCAGTTGCTTGGTTGCCAGACGAAAGCGAAGGTCAAACAGCTCGTGATGAGCCTCCTCCAGTTGCTTATTAAGTTCTTCAGTGGTAAGAGCCTTAGCCTCTTCAACCTTCACTTGCTTCCCCCCGTTGCCTGTTTGGCGCCGGCAGCCAGGGCGGTCTCCCGAGCTACAAATCTGCTGCTTATTGGCAGCTTATGCGCCGCCAGGCGCATTGCCTCTTTGGCTATTGCTTCACTAACCCCACCCATTTCAAATAGGATTCTCCCTGGCTTGACCACTGCCACCCAGTGGTCTGGGGGACCCTTGCCCCCACCCTGGCGGGTTTCCGCTGGTTTTTTGGTCACAGGCTTATCCGGGAAGATGCGGACCCAGACGTTGCCACCACGGCGGATGTAGCGGGTGATGGCACGCCGAGCCGCTTCAATCTGACGGCTAGTAACCCAGGCTGGTTCCAGCGCCTGCAAGCCAAAATCGCCAAGTTCAACCTTGTTCCCGGCGCCGGCTCCAGTCGTAAGCCGCCCTCGGTGAGCCTTACGATATTTTACCCGCTTTGGCTGTAACATCCTTTTTCCTTAGTTATAGCTCAGCCGGAATCTCCTCAGCCTCCAGCTTGCTTGGCTTGGACAGAATATCACCCCGGTAAATCCACACCTTCACCCCAATCCGGCCCAGGGTGGTATGTGCCTCGGCAAAGCCATAATCAATATCAGCCCGCAGCGTATGCAGTGGCACTTGCCCCTGATGCGTGACCTCGCGGCGGGCTATCTCAGTACCACCAAGTCTGCCGGCACAGCTTAGTCTTATCCCCTTAGCCCCGGCCTGCATGGTGCGGAATATTGTCTGCTTCATTGCCCGGCGGAAGGCAACGCGATGCTCAATCTGCTCGGCTACCGCCCTGGCTACCAGATAGGCATCAAGTTCAGGCTGCTGAACCTCAAGGATATTGAGTTGAATCCTCTTCCCAATAATGCTCTCAAGGTGGAGCCTCAGCTCATCAACTCGCTGCCCGCCTCGCCCGATGACCACGCCGGGTCGGGCGGTGTGAATGGTTACCGCTACCTTGTTTGCCTGGCGGTCAATCTCCACCAGAGAGATACCGGCTTCAGCACCTCTGGAGGCAATAGCCTGGCGAAGCTTCAGGTCTTCGTGTAAAAATTCGGCGTAGTTCTTCTCGGCATACCACCTGGCCTGCCAATCGCGTATGATTCCAATTCTAAAGCCAAAAGGATGAACCTTATGACCCAATTTGCTCCTCCTCAGCAACGATAACCGTTATATGGCTGGAACGCTTGAGGACGGGGTTTACCCGCCCCCGTGTCCCCGGCCGATATCGCTTCGTGGTTCTCGCCCCGTCAGCAAAGATTTTGACAATCTTCAGCTCAGAAGGGGTGAGTTGAAAGTTATTCTCGGCATTAGCCGCCGCTGATTTCACCGCCTTAGCCACCACCCTGGCCGTGGGGGTGGGGGTAAACCTGAGTAAGGCTAGCGCCTCATCTATCTTCTTTCCCCGCACTAGGTCTATCACCGCTCGCACCTTGCGTGGTGATACGCCGATATTTTTAGCTACTGCTTTCACTTCCATTTCCGCCTTACTTCCTTACCTAGGTGGTTTTCTCCGCCTTAGTCATATGTCCCCTGAAGGTCCGTGTTGAGGCGAACTCGCCCAGCTTGTGTCCGACCATATTTTCGGTGATATAGATGGGCACATGCCTCCTGCCATCATGAACGCCGATGGTAAACCCCACCATCTCCGGTGTGATGGTAGACCAGCGCGACCAGGTCTTGATTACTGTCTGCTCACCAGAGCGGCTCAGTGCCTCAATCTTCTTCATTAGTTTCGGGTCTATAGCTGGGCCTTTCTTAATTGACCTTGACATCGTGTTACTTCCCTCTACGCTTGACAATCATTTTATCTGAAGCCTTGGGCTTGCGAGTCTTATAACCCAGGGCTGGTTTACCCCAGGGTGTTTTCGGTCCGGGCAAACCTATCGGGGATCTACCTTCCCCGCCACCGTGGGGATGGTCACGCGGGGACATCGCCGAGCCTCTTACCGTGGGGCGCACGCCCAACCACCGCTTTCTACCTGCCTTGCCCAGGCTGATACTGCGGTGGTCAACATTTCCTATCTGCCCGATAGTAGCCAGACAATCGCTGCGGATGCGCCGCAACTCGCTGGAGGGTAACCTGACCAGGGCATATTCACCCTCCCTTGCCATTAGTTGAGCGCCGGCTCCGGCACTTCGCACCAGTTGCCCTCCCCTGCCTACCTTCAGCTCAATATTGTGGATTAGCGTGCCGGTTGGGATTAGCTTTAAGGGTAGGGCATTGCCCGGTTTAATTTCAGCATCAGCGCCTGACTTTATAACATCGTCAACATTAAGTCCAGAGGGAGCCAGGATGTAACGCTTCTCCCCATCGGTGTAGTAAATCAGGGCAATACGGGCGGAGCGGTTGGGGTCATATTCAATGGCAACCACCCTGCCCGGGATACCAATCTTATCACGCTTAAAATCCAGCAGGCGTAGCCGGCGTTTTGCCCCGCCACCGCGGTGGCGGACCGTTACTTTCCCCTGGTTACTACGCCCCGCCCTCTTCTTCAGGGGCAAAAGCAGTGATTTCTCCGGCTTGGCCTTGGTTATCTCCTCAAAGGTGGCGCCGGTCATACCCCGCCTACCGGGGGAGGTCGGGCGATATATCTTTAATGGCACTTAGACCCCCTCCACTATTTCTATCTTATCCCCTGGCTTAAGGGTAACAACTGCCTTTCTCCACGACGGGCTTATGACCCATCTTCCCCGCGCCCTCTTCCCCTTACCATGCACTGTAATCACATTAACCTTTGTTACCGTGACATTAAATGCCTTTTCCACTGCCTGTTTAACCTGTTCCTTATTAGCCTCTCCAGCGATCTCAAAGGCGTATTTGCCCTGAGCCTGAAGGGCAGCATTCTTCTCCGTTACCAGCGGGCGGCGTAGTATCTCATACTGATGCATTGCTCCCTCCCCACAGCTCCTCAGCCTTGCGCACCGCAGCCTCGGTCATCAGTAATCTCTTGTAGGCGAGGATGTCAACCACACTGAGTGTATTGGCGGGCAGGGTCTTAACCCCCACCAGGTTGCGGGCTGACTTAACTACGTTTTCCTCCGGCTTGCTGGTGACGATAAGGGCTGAGGAATCCACCCCCAGCGCCGCCAGAATCGCTTCCATCTGTCTGGTCTTGGGTTGGTCAAGCTCCAGTTTCTCCAAAACCGTCAAGTCCTCATCCTTTACCTTAGCTGACAGGGCACACCTTAGTGCCAGTCGGCGCATCTTCTTCGGCATCTCTTGGCGGTAGCTCCTTGGCTTGGGGCCAAAGATGATGCCACCACCCCGGCGTGTTGGCGAGCGTCTGTTGCCCGCCCGGGCTAGTCCTGTATGCTTCTGCCGATATAGCTTTTTATTGCTGCCCGCGACCTCACCGCGGGTTTTGGTGCTCGCCGTTCCCTGGCGCTCGTTTGCCTTTTGCCTTACCACTGCCTGATGCATCAATGCCTCATTAAAGGGCACGGCAAAGACGTTGTTGCTTATTTCAATGTGTTTAACCACCTCG
>Ga0315280_10011045_pt1 | contig 11182 bp, 19 predicted proteins | sample YL17G06_40_MG_FD_203697 | JGI IMG/M metagenome (GOLD analysis project Ga0315280, IMG submission 203697) | Sediment microbial communities from Yellowstone Lake, YNP, Wyoming, USA - YL17G06_40 | ecosystem: Environmental > Aquatic > Freshwater > Lake > Sediment | place: USA: Wyoming | collected... | reverse complement strand
ACGTGACCATGGGGGTGGAGCTGATCCAGCCCATCGCGATGGAGGAGGGCTTGCGGTTCGCCATCCGGGAGGGGGGCCGCACCGTGGGCGCCGGCGTGGTCACCAAGATCGTGCAGTAGCGGATCGGGATACCCGCGGCGGGCCGTAAAGCGCGGCGGGCAAGAGGAGAGATGGGCCGTGTACACTTGGAGGATGGTAGATGCGGAGAGCTGAGCGCAGAGGGCCTGGGGAGCGGATACGGATCCGCTTGAAGGCCTTCGACCACCGGCTGCTGGACCAATCGGCGGTGCGCATCGTGGACACCGCTCGCCGGACCGGGGCGCGCATCGCGGGACCGATCCCGCTGCCCACGGAGATCAACCGGTTCTGCGTCATCCGCTCGCCGTTCATTGACAAGGAGTCAATGGAGCACTTCGAGATGCGGACCCATAAGCGGCTGATTGACATCCTGGAGCCCAGCCCGGAGACGATCAATGCGCTGATGCGCATTGACCTGCCCGGCGGGGTTGACATCGAGATCAAGCTGTAGAGGCCGTGCCGGACGGGACGGCTTCGGCACTGAAGTACCGAAGCACCGGCAAGCGGTAGCAGAACGAGACGGGAGAGGGACTTCGTTGAGGTCAGTCGAGAAGGCCCTGCTGGGCCGCAAACTAGGCATGACGCAGATATTCGGCGAGGGCGGACGCGCGCAGGCCGTGACCGTGATCGTGGCCGGCCCCTGCCACGTGGTGCAGCGCAAGACGGTGGAGAGGGACGGCTACGAGGCGGTGCAGTTGGGCTTTGACGAGGTCAAGCCGAAGCGCCTGAACAGGCCGCGGATGGGGCACATCAAGAAGTCGGGAGAGAAGGCGGGGTCTGAGATTCCGCCCCTGCGTCACCTGGTCGAGTTCCGCATGGTGAACTGCGACGCTTACCCGGTTGGCAGCACCATCGGCGCGGAGGTATTCGAGGTGGGCGAGACGGTGGCCGTGACCGCGGTCTCGAAGGGCAAGGGGTTCGCGGGCGTGCAGAAGCGGTACCACTTCAGCGGCGGGCCGGCGAGCCACGGCTCGATGTCTCACCGCCGCCCGGGCTCCAGCGGCGCGACCGACGCGGCTCGCACCTTCAAGGGGATGCGCAAGCCGGGGCACATGGGCAATGTGCGGGTGACCGTGCGCGGGCTGCGCGTGGAGATGGTGGATGTGGAGAAGGGCGTGCTGGCGGTGCACGGCTCCGTGCCCGGGCCCACGGGCGCGCTGGTGATGGTCACCCGCCGAGCGGTGGCCCGCAAGGCCGGCAAGGAGGGCGAGTAGCCATGGCGACGCTGCCGGTGCACGATGTGAGCGGCGCGCAGACGCGCGAAATGGATCTCCCCGATTCGCTGTTCGGCGCTGAGTCGCACCCGGTGGTCCTGCACCAGGTGGTGGTCGCCGAGCTGGCCGCGAAGCGGCAGGGGACGGCGAGCACGAAGACCCGGGCCGAGGTGGCCGGGAGCAACCGGAAGCTGTGGCGGCAGAAGGGCACCGGGCGGGCGCGAGTGGGCGACCGGCGGCCGCCGAGCCGGGTCGGGGGGGGCCGGGTGACCGGCCCGCGGCCGCGCAGCTATCGCCAGCGGACGCCGAAGGCGCTGAAGAAGGCGGCGCTGCGCTCGGCGCTGGAGGCGCAGGCGGCGGCCGGGGCGATCATGCTGGTGGAGCCGTTCGAGCTGACGGAGGCGAAGACGAAGGCGCTGGCCGGCGTGCTGTCGGCTCTCGGCGGCTGGCGGGGCGCGCTGCTGCTGCTGGGCAGGCACGATGCGGTGATCGCTCGCTGCGGCCGGAACATCCCCGAGTTCTCGGTGATGGAGGCGGCGAATGTGAGCGCGTACGACCTGATGTCGGCGCGCAGGGTCATGATTGTGACCGACGCGTTGGCGCAGTTGGAGGCGCGGGTCTCGTGACGACCGATTACAGGGACATCCTGATCAAACCCATTCTGACAGAGAAGAGCGTGGCCAAGACCGGGCAGCGCAAGTATACGTTCGAGGTGGCGAAGAGCGCCACCAAGATCGAGATCCGGAAGGCGGTCGAGAAGGTGTTCTCGGGCACGAAAGTGCGGCAGGTGAACACCATCACGGTGGTCGGCAAGCGACGGCGGCTGGGCGGCTACGGCCGGCGGCGGGGCCGGAGCGAAGGCCGGACCGCGGCCTGGAAGAAGGCGATCGTGACCCTGAGCGCGGGGACGATCCCGGCCTTCGAGGGCCTGTAGGCGAGCGACGGTTGGCTGTGGGGCGGCGCGGCTGCTGATAGACAACACTCCGGGGCGGCGAGAATGTCCCCCGGGCGAGATGCTCGCATGGCGGCTGCCGCCGTGATGCAAGGATCTCCGCAGGAGCGCAATGGTGGCGATCAAGTCATATAGGCCGATAACCCCCGGGCGGCGGTTCATGACCCGGGTTGACCGCAGCGAGGTGTCGAAGGACGCCCCCGAGAGGAAGCTGCTGCGCCCGCTGAAGCGCACCGGCGCGCGGGACAACACCGGGCAGGTGAGCCTGCGGTTCCGCGGCGGCGGGCACAAGCAGCAGTACCGGGTGATCGACTTCCGCCGCGACAAGGACATGGTGCCGGCGCGTGTCGCCAGCCTGGAGTACGACCCGAACCGATCGGCGCTTATCGCGCTGCTGCACTACCTGGATGGGGAGAAGCGCTACATCCTGGCGCCCGACGGGCTGGCGGTGGGCGACATGGTGATGTCGGGCGTGAGCATGGGCGCGCAGGCGCGGGGCGGGGAGACGCTGGAGGTGCGGCCGGGGAACGCGCTGCCGATGCAGGCGATCCCGGTGGGCACGGTGGTACACAACATCGAGCTGCACCCGGGCAAGGGCGGGCAGATGTGCCGGAGCGCGGGGAGCGGGGCTCAACTGCTGGCGAAGGAAGGCAAGTTTGCGACCCTGCGCATGCCGTCGGGGGAGATGCGCATGGTGTACATTGGCTGCCGCGCGACCATCGGCCAGGTGGGGAACGCCGACCACAGCAACATCAAGCTGGGGAAGGCCGGTCGGAAGCGGTGGCTGGGCAAGAAGCCGCACGTGCGGGGCGTGGTGATGAGCCCGCGGGATCATCCGCACGGCGGGGGCGAGGGCAAGAGCCCGATCGGGCGCAAGAGCCCGGTGAGCCCGCAGGGCAAGCCGACGCTGGGCCGCAAGACGCGGACGCGCAACAAGCCCTCGAACAAGTTCATCGTGCGTCGCAGAGGCGCCAAGTAGAGGTGAGAGGCAGATGGCACGATCGCTGAAGAAGGGCCCCTATATCCACCCGAAGCTGGAGAAGAAGATCCGCAAGATGAACGCCGCCAACGAGCGGCGGGTGATCAAGGTGTGGTCGCGTGCCTCGACCATCGCGCCCGACATGATCGGCCACACGATTGCGGTGTACGACGGCCGGAAGCACGTGCCGACGTTCATCACCGAGAACATGGTGGGGCACAAGCTCGGGGAGTTCGCGCCCACCCGGCACTTCCGGGGCCACGGCCACCACACCGAGCGCTCCACCGCGCTGAGGTAGAACGACTGAGGGTTCCAGACATGCAAGCTAAGGCTGTCGCTCGCTACATACGGATGTCGCCGCGCAAGGCGCGGCGGGTGCTGCAGATGATCAGGGGCCTGCCGGTAAAGCAGGCGCAGTCGCTGCTCACCGTGCTGCCGCACAGCGCGGCGCGGGTGGTGCGGCGCGTGGTTGACTCGGCGGCGGCGAACGCGGAGAACAACCACGGGATGGACAAGGACGGGCTGTGGATCGAGCAGGCGTATGCGGATGAGGGCCCGACGCTGGATCGCTGGCGATTCGCCTCGGGCGGCCGCATCGGCCGGATTCACAAGCGGATCAGCCACATCAGCGTGGTGGTGAGCGACGAGGAGCGGTGAGGCGAGGGCCTCAAGGAGACGGGGATGGGACAGAAGGTACACCCGATAGGGTTCAGGCTGGGCTACATTCGAGACTGGGATAGCCGGTGGTATGCGGGCAAGGCCACCTATCGCGAGTGGGTGCTGGAGGACGCGCGGGTGCGGCGGATGCTGCGGGAGCGGTACGCCGACGTAGGCCGCGGCGGTGGCGGCGGCGGCCGGGGACGCAACCTGGACGCGGGCATCAGCCGCGTGGAGATCGAGCGCGCGCCCAACATGCTGAAGCTCACACTTCACACCGCGAAGCCGGGGATCATCATCGGCCGGGGCGGGCGCGGGGTGGAGGACATGCGCGCGGAGATCGAGCGGGTGGTGAACCGGAAGGTGCACATCAACGTGCAGGAGATCCGGCAGCCGGAGGTGGACGCGCAGCTGGTGGCGGAGAACGTGGCGGGGCAGATCGAGCGCCGCATCGCCTTCAAGCGCGCGGTCCGGCAGGCGCTGCAGCGGACCATGAAGGCGGGCGCGAAGGGAGTCCGGGTGCTCTGCTCGGGGCGGCTGGGCGGCGCGGAGATGTCCCGCCGCTACGGGGACCGCGACGGCAGCATCCCCCTGCATACGCTGCGGGCGGATGTGGACTACGGGTTCACCGAGGCGCGCACGCCGTCGGGGAATATCGGGATCAAGGTGTGGGTGTACCGGGGCGACATTCTGCCCGAGGCGAAGCCGAGCGAGGCGAGGGCGGAGCGGCCCTCGGCGGCCGCGCAGGGGGAGAGGCCGAGGCGAGGATGGCGGCGAGTCGGGCCGGCGCGCCATGCCGAGGGTGAGGTGGAGGCTGGGGATGCCTCGGGAGAGGAGCAGGCCTCGCCGGAGCAGGAGCAGGTAGAGGAGCAGAAGAGCAATGTTGATGCCGTCCAAGGTCAAGTTTCGGAAGCAGCAGAGGGGCCGGCGGAGGGGTAAGGCGACCCGGGGCAACACTATTGTCTCGGGAGAGTACGCCCTGGTCGCGATGGGGAACTGCTGGCTGAGCAGCAGGCAGATCGAGTCTGCCCGCGTCGCCATGACGCGCTACATACGACGGGCCGGGAAGGTGTGGGTCCGGGTGTTCCCGGACAAGCCGGTGACCGCGAAGCCGGCGGAGACGCGCATGGGCAGCGGCAAGGGCTCGCCCGAGTTCTGGGTGGCGGTGGTGAAGGCCGGGCGGGTGCTGTTCGAGATGGGCGGCGTGGCGCCCGAGGTGGCGAAGGAAGCGCTGCGCAAGGCGGCGCACAAGCTGCCGATCCGCACCAAGGCGGTGACGCGGGCGGATGCGGCAGGTGGGGTCGAGGAGAGCAGCGCGGCGTGAGCCGCGAGCGGCCCGGTGACGTCAGGGAGCAGTCTTCATGAAGGCAGCAGCGCTGAGAGATTTGACGACACACGAGCTGCGCGAGCAGCTCGAGCGGGACCGGCAGGAGCAGTTCAACCTGCGGTTTCAGGCGGCGACGCAGCAGTTGGAGAACCCGCGTCGAATTCGGGAGGTGCGCAAGAACATCGCCCGGATCCTGACGATTCTGCACGAGCGAGAAGGCAATGGCTGAAGCGACGGCGGTGGAGCGAGCACGGCGGAAGACACGGGACGGCATCGTCACCAGCGACGCCATGGACAAGACGGTGGTGGTGGAGGTGACGCGGCTGATGCGGCACCGGCGGTACAAGCGGGTGATCCGCCGGAGCGCTCGCTATGCGGCTCACGATGAGAACAACGAGTGCGGCGTGGGCGACCGGGTGCGGATCCAGGAGACCCGGCCGCTGAGCAAGAGCAAGCGGTGGACGGTGGTGGCAGTCCTGGAGAAGGCGAAGTAGCGCGCGCGGCTGGGATGGCAGGAGGCTTCTGAGGCATGAAATCGAGCGATGGTGGTCGGGTGCGCAACGTGGCGCTGATCGGGCATGGCCAGTGCGGCAAGACCTCGCTGTCCGAGGCGATGCTGTACGCCGTGGGCGCGATCGAGCGGTTCGGCTCAGTGGACGCGGGCACCACGCTATCCGACATGGACGCCGAGGAGATCGAGCGCAAGATCTCGATCTCGATGGCCTTCCTGCCTCACGAGTGGGAGGGGTGCAAGATCAACCTGCTCGACACGCCGGGGTACGCGGATTTCTGCGGCGAGGTGGCCGCGGGCCTGCGGGTGGCGGACGGCGCGGTGGTGGTGGTGGACGCGCTCGCCGGGGTGCAGGTGCAGACGGAGCGCTACGCGCGTCAGGCGGCCGACCGGGGGCTGCCCCGCCTGGTGGTGATCACCAAGCTCGACAAGGAGCACACGGATTTCGCACGCACGCTGGCGCAGGTGAGAGAGCGGCTGGGCTGCAACGCGGTCGCGGTCTCCATCCCCATCGGCAACCAGGCCAACACGCGGGGCGTGGTCGACCTGGTGAAGGGTGTCGCCTACATCGGCGACAACGACAAGGAGACGCAGGGGCCGATCCCGGAGGAGATGGCCGAGGCGGTGGCCGAGCGCCGGGAGAAGCTGATCGAGGCCGCGGCTGAGGCTGACGACACGCTGATGGAGAAGTACCTGACGGAGGAGACGCTCTCCCCCCAGGAGATCGTGCAGGGGCTGCGGGCGGCGACCCTCGCGGGGAAGGTGGTGCCCACGCTGGCGACGGCCTCGGTGAAGATGCTCGGCGTCCGGGCCTTCCTGGACACCATCGTCGCCGATCTCCCGGCGCCCGACGAGATGCCGGTGGCGCCGGGCCAGAACCCGCGGAGCGGGGAGAAGGAGGAGCGGCCGGCGGCCCCGGACGCGCCGCTGAGCGCGCTGGTGTTCAAGACCACCGCGGACCCCTATGCGGGGCGGCTGACCTACTTCCGGGTATACTCCGGCACGCTCCACAGCGATGCGCAGGTGTACAACGCGACCCATGCGGAGCGGGAGCGGATCGGCCCGCTGCTGATGCCGGCGGGGCGGAGGCAGCAGGGGGTGCCCAGCGTGGCCGCGGGCGACATGGGGCTGGTGGCGAAGCTGCGAGTCACGGTCACGGGCGACACGCTGTGCGACGAGGCGAACCCGATCACGCTGCCCGGCATTGACGTGCCGGCCTCGGTGTTCTCGGTGTCGATCAGGGCGAAGTCGCGAGCGGACGAGGACAAGGTGGGAAGCGCGCTCGCCCGGGTGGTGGAGGAGGACCCGACGGTGGTCTACTCCATGAACGCGGACACCAAGGAGACGATCCTCTCGGGGATGGGCGACCTGCACCTCGAGATCGTGGTGAGCAAGCTGCAGCGCAAGTACGGGGTGGCGGTGGAGACGGGGGCGCCGAAGATCCCGTACCGGGAGACGATTCGAGGCAAGTCGCGGGTGCAGGGACGGCACAAGAAGCAGACCGGCGGCCGGGGGCAATTCGGCGATGTGTGGGTGCGGTTCGAGCCGCGGCCGCGGGGCACCGGGTTCGAGTTCGTAGACGAGGTGAGGGGCGGATCGGTGCCGCGCAACTACATCGCGGCAGTGGAGAAGGGCATCCGGGATGCGCTGGACCAGGGAGTGCTGGCCGGGTACCCGATCACGGATTTCCGGGCGATCCTGGACGACGGCTCGTCGCACCCGGTGGACTCGTCCGATCTCGCCTTCAAGCTGGCCGGGGCGCTGGCGCTGCAGAAGGGCATCGAGGAAGCCGGGCCGGCGCTGCTGGAGCCGATCGTGGAGGTGGAGGTGGTGGTTCCGGCGGAGCAGATGGGCGATGTCATCGGGGCGCTGAACTCCAAGCGGGGCAGCATCCTGGGGATGGAGCCACAAGGCGACTACCAGGTGGTGCGGGCGCTGGTGCCGCTCGCCGAGATGGCGACCTACGCCTCGGAGCTACGGTCCATCACGGGCGGCCGGGGCAACTATACGATGCGCTACGCGCACTACCAGGAGGTGCCGCCACACTTGCAGCAAGCGGTCGTCGAGGCCGCCAAGAAAGAGAAGGAGAAGCACCAGTAGGGGCTGCTCCCGGCGATGGAAGACGCGACGCGGGTGCTCAGGTGATTCCACAATGATCCAACTCCGAACGAGATTGAAGGTGGCGGACAATTCAGGGGCACGAGTGGTGGAGTGCATCCGGGTGATGGGCGGCTCGAACCGCCTGTACGCCCGGGTGGGCGACACCATCACGGTGGCGGTGAAGCAAGTGACGCCGGGCTCGCCCATCCTGAAGGGAGAGGTGGCGAAGGCGGTGGTGGTGAGGCAGAGGCAGCCGCTGCGGAGGGCCGACGGGTCGGTCATCCGCTTCGACGATAATGCGGTGGTGATGATCGGGGATCAACGCAATCCGCGGGGAACGCGGGTCTTCGGGCCCGTGGCGCGGGAGCTGCGAGAGCGAGAGTTCATGCGCATCGTGTCTCTGGCGCCGGAGGTGATCTGATGAAGGCGAAGCGCGTAGCGCGCCCGAGAAGCGCGCAGATCAAAGCGGGAGACACGGTGTTCGTTCGATCGGGACGGGACCGGGAGGCGCGGCTGACCGCGGAGGAAGTGGAACGGCTCGACCCGGATGCCCAGAAGCGGGAGGCGAACCGGCGGCCGGGGCGGCGGGGGCGCGTGATCCGCGTGCTGCCGGACAAGACCCGCGTGATCGTCGAGGGCGTGAACATGGTGACCAAGCACAGCCGTCCGCGGGGGCGGGCGAGCCGGGCGCAGCAGCTTCAGTCGGGCCGCATACAGCAGCCGGGCGCGATCGCGATCGCGAATCTGATGCTGGTGTGCCCGCGATGCGACCGGCCGACCAAGGTGCGGGGCGGCGAGGTGGAAGGGAAGCCGGTGCGGATGTGCCGGCGGTGCGGGGAGGCGGTGGAGACGATCAGGTAGGGGCGGCGCGGCTTCGGCATGGCTAGGCCCTTCGGGTGGCTAGGCCGGAGGCCGCCATGGCGGTCGTGGCTAGGCCCTGTGGGCCGCCATCCCGGTGGCTAGGTCCCTCTTGGGGACCGCCATCCCGGCCTTCGGGCCTAGGGACTGAAGCACCGAACCACCGAACCGAACATGGGACCCGGGGACGGCGGGAGCACGCTCCTGCCGAACGGGGATGAGCTGACGGGTTGAGATAAGGGAAGCAGATGCCTGCTCGCAAGAAAGACAAGAAAGAGAAGCCGGAGGAGCCGACGGTCGAGGCGCCGCCGCGGCCGCGCCTGAAGGAGCGATTCCTCCAGGAGATCACGCCCTCGCTGATGCGGCGGTTCGGGTATCGCCAGGTGATGCAGGTGCCGCGGCTGTCCAAGATCGTGGTGAGCATGGGCGTGGGCGCGGCGACCCAGGACCCGAAAATCATGGACAGCGCGATGAAGGATCTGTCCATCATCACCGGGCAGCAGCCGATGATCACCCGCGCCAAGCGGTCCATCGCGCAGTTCCGGGTGCGCGAGAAGAACCCGATCGGGTGCAAGGTGACGCTGCGGGGCGACCGGATGTACGAGTTCATGGACCGCCTGGTGAGCCTGGCGCTGCCCCGCATCCGTGACTTCCGGGGCCTGCCGACCGAGGCGGTGGACGGGCGGGGGAACTACAACATGGGGCTGCGGGAGCAGAGCGTGTTCCCCGAGATTGACATTGACACGGTGACGCGGGTTCAGGGCATGAACGTGACCATCGTGACGACGGCGAGAACAGACGAAGAGTGCCTGGCGCTGCTGCGGGAGTTCGGGCTTCCGCTGCGGGAAGCCTAGCGCGGGAGCGGACGAGCAATGGCGAAGACATCTCTCATCGTGAAGTCGCAGCGACCCCCGAAGTTCAAGGTTCGCAGGTATAACCGGTGCAAGATCTGCGGGCGGCCGCGGGCCTACTACCGCCGCTTCGGGATGTGTCGCATCTGCCTGCGCGAGATGGCGCACCGGGCGCTGCTGCCGGGCGTAACGAAGTCGAGCTGGTAGGATAGAGACCATGGCTGTTACTGACCAGATCGCCGATATGCTGACGCGCATCCGAAATGCCAACCTGGTTCGCCAGGAGCACGTGCTGGTTCCGGCCTCGAGGCTGAAGATGGAGCTGGCGAAAGTGCTGAAGGCGCAGGGGTTCATCCAGAAATACGACCTGGTGGACGACAAGCGCCAGGGGCAGATTCGCATCCACCTGCGGTACCTGCCGGACCGCAATCGGGTGATCGTCGGGCTGAAGCGGGTGAGCAAGCCGGGGGTGCGGACCTATGTCAACGCGGACCACGTGCCGAGAGTGATGGGCGGCCTGGGGGTGGCGATCCTGTCCACCTCTCAGGGCGTGCTGACCGACCGGGAGGCGCGCCGCCGACACATCGGGGGCGAGGTCCTCTGTCACGTGTGGTAGTTCGGTAGTTCAGGAGAGCTGCAATGTCTCGCATCGGAAAAGCGCCAGTCCCGCTGCCCGCCGGCGTCACGGCGGAGGTAAGCGATCATCATCTCACGGTCACCGGGCCGAAGGGCGCGCTGTCGCGCGGGCTGCCGGGGGAGATGGCCATCGCGGTCGAGGATGCGGTCATTCAGGTGAGCCGGCCGTCGGAGAGCAGGGAGCACCGGGCGCTGCACGGACTGACGCGCTCGCTGATCGCGAATATGGTTCAGGGCGTGAGCCAGGGGTACGAGAAGGTGCTGGAGCTGTACGGCGTCGGCTTCCGCATACAGCCGCAAGGGCAGAGGCTGAACATGCAGCTGGGGTTCTCGCACCCGGTAGTCTTCGATCTGCCCGAGGGGATCGCCCCGCAGATCGAGACCTTCGTGCCGACGCTGGAGAACCAGTACCTGTCGGTTCGGCTGACGCTGCGCGGGATCGACAAGGAAGTGGTGGGCCTGACGGCGGCGCAGATCCGCCACCTGAAGAAGCCGGAGCCGTACAAGGGGAAGGGATTCCGCTACCGCGGCGAGCGCATTCGGCGCAAGGCGGGCAAGGCGGCGCAGAGCACGACGAAGTAACGCCTGGTCTCACACGGCCGAAGGAGCAAACGGAAGGTGACTTTTGGCTATACACAAGGGGCTCGTATCAAGCGCCACCGTCGGGTGCGGAAGCGGATGAGCGGCACCGCGGAGCGGCCGCGGCTGTGCGTGTTTCGCAGCCTGCGATATGTCTACGCGCAGTTGGTGGACGACGACTCGGGCCGGACGCTGGCGACGGCGGACTCGCGGGAGCTGGGCATGATGCCCGAGGGGAGCGCGCGGGGCAACACCGCGGCGGCGACGGCGGTGGGCAAAGCGCTGGGCGAGCGGGGGAAGGCGAAGGGAATCACCCGGGTGGTCTTCGACCGCAGCGGATACCTGTACCACGGCCGGGTGAAGGCGCTGGCCGACGGTGCCCGCGAGGCCGGGTTAGAGTTCTGATGGGGTTCGCATATCGTAGTAAGGCCAGGGCCCCG
>Ga0315280_10011044_pt1 | contig 11182 bp, 11 predicted proteins | sample YL17G06_40_MG_FD_203697 | JGI IMG/M metagenome (GOLD analysis project Ga0315280, IMG submission 203697) | Sediment microbial communities from Yellowstone Lake, YNP, Wyoming, USA - YL17G06_40 | ecosystem: Environmental > Aquatic > Freshwater > Lake > Sediment | place: USA: Wyoming | collected... | reverse complement strand
AGGCGATAGCTTTGTAGTCAAGGTTAAGGAGCCAACCAAGGAAGGCAAGGCCAACCAGGCAGTCATCAGATTACTGGCAGAGCATTTCGGTGTCCCCCAGAGCCAGGTCAGGATTCTCAGCGGCTTTAGAAGCAGAAATAAAGTTATTGAGGTTGCGGAAGAGTAGGATAGCGAGATAGAACTGTCCCGCATTTACGCAAGGTAGCTAAATGGGAGCTGGTGGGAGGTGGCACAGGGCGTGAAGCTCTTCAAGGCGAAGGCTGGCTCGGCGGCTAAATTTGGAAAATCCTGCTTCTAAATCATCATAAAACATGTAGGCGATTTTGTTTTCTAAATATTGTGGATGCCCAATATAGGATGAACTGGTTAGCTCTTGCTGAAGCTTTCTGCGCCTGGCTTTTGGGGCCACAATAGTCAACTGTCGGCTCTTGCCTAACGCTGGCATAGCCGATAGCAAAGCCACAAAGCGCTCTAAGGCACTCAAAATGGATGTATGCTCCTCTACTTCAAAAGCCCAAACTGGCGTGCCATCGGCTTGCGCCCAGATTATGTCAATTTGCTCGATGCGCTTTTGCTGAACAGGCTCCGCTTTCACATTAAGATATGTCAGTGGTTTAAGCCCTGCCAGCATGGGGTCATTTCTTTCCTGCTTGCCAATATAAGGGACAAATCCCGCCTTCTGGCAAAGTATGGCAAGGCGATAGATATGCTGGTTATGCGTAGTGCTGGCTGGAATTTCGTATTCTTCCCTCTTTTCGGTAACGAACAAGGGCAAAATGCCTTGCTTTGCCAGCATACTGGGGTCTTTTATCTCCCAGTTAACGCCATCATAGGAAATTGCCACCTCCTTTAGGACATCGCTGATATCCTGCTTTGTGGGTTCGTGCCCATTTGTCAATAGAGGAGTGATAGTAGTCCAAATAGAGTCAAAATTTGCCTTACCTACCTTCCGCAAATAGCCTATGACATAGTATCTAATGCGCTCCCGGGGTGGAATGAAGTTGCCCACCTGACGCTCAGCTTTGATTTGCCATAGGTTATTCTCATCGAGGTCGAAGTCGCTCTCAAGGATTGCCAGCATGTCGCCTATATTCTTGGAGGCAGCATCAAAGAAAAGGTCGTTATCGAAAAGGTCTGGCACCACCTCCCTGAGTATCTCCTCTGTGGTTGCCCCGCCATCACGGTATATTACCCTCTCAGCAACATTCTTAATGATATTTGCCATGGGCAGAGACATGGGCTGGGATATTTTCCTGACAGCGGACTTTTGAAAGTTGACAATCAGGCTTTCACCTAAAACCCGCAAGGGATTCTTAATCTTGTGGAATGTCTGTTTAGCCAACGGCTGAGCTACTGTGTTCACATAGGAAAAGCCGATGTAGCGAAGCATGTCCCGAATGGAATACCACAGGTTGGTTTCTTTATGATGGAAAACCAGCGATAGCCATGCTTCATCTTTTAGGGCATAAAACATCTGCTCAAATGATTTCTGCAACACTTCCAAATAGTGCTTCTCATCAAATTGCTGCTCACCACCTTCAATCGCCTCTCTGGCTCGCATTTCAGGGGTAACTTCCAATCCGAGCCAAGCGTGCCACATAGTGCCCAGGTCCAAATAGGTGATGTGAGCACCGTAGGGAGGGTCAGTGTAGATATAATCTACTGTTCCTTTATCCACATACTTGAGCAGGTTTTCTGCCGAGTCGCAGTAGACATTGAAGGTGTCGCCCTCACGGACAAAATCTCTAAAAAGAGCATCGCCCTTCTTCTTAGCATTGGCCACTAATCTTGCCCTAATGGCAAACAAATCCCAAACATTGCGATAGTCGGGATTTGGCGGCACCCAGTAGCGATAAACTCGGAAGATGCCACTATCTCCTCCACCTGCGTGCTTTGGGTCTATTCCGTAAGTGATACTCGCCCTAGCAAGGATACCAGAAAAGGCAAACAGCAATAGCTCCCTTGCCTGTGCATCTTGAACCCTTAAAATGGCAGCTCTAAGATGGGCTAAAACTATCAGGTTAGCTTTAGTAAATAGGTCTTCCACGTAGCCTCTATCAGCACTAGAGGGAAGCTTTACTCCTTTAGGATACCATTCTTCGAGCTCATAATCGTCTAGCTCTTCAGGTGAGGCTTTACGCACAAATTCAACGACTGGTTTCATTTCCTTCTCTACTTGCCGATAAGCTTCCCAATAAGCATTAAGGTCAACGGGGGCGAGGCAGGTTATTCTGGTAATGAAAACTGCTAAGGGGTCGAGGTCAATACAAATCGCCCGCCGTTTGTTGGTTAAGGCTTCAATGCCGGTGACGCCGCTGCCACAGAAGGGGTCAACGACTAATCCGCCTTCGGGGCAGAAGTGCCGAATATACTCACCTACAACATTGGAAGGCTGCTTGGTATAGTAAGGATGAATCTTATAGTGCCAGGCCTTTGCCTTCTCGGCGGAAAAGGCACGACGAATTGGTTCAACTATCGTTGGCGCTATTGTTACAGAGCTAGCCATAGTCTTGGAACTGAATGTAGCACACCCGCTCTTTTAGTTCAATCTGCTCGGTAAACTACTCTTCGAAGAAGCCTTTATCATACAATGGGGAGAATTCTGGGTTTGTCTTTTTCAGTTGTTCTATCGCTCTCGTCAAGCTCTCTTGTGCTGGACAATATGGATTAAGAGCTAAGTCATAACGCCGTATCATATTATAGGCTGCCCTTAGCATGTTCTGTCGGGAGCCACTGGAAGAACGAGGGATATGCCTTAACTCCCCATCAATTTTTCCCACCATTTCCTCTCTTATCATCTGCATCCTCTCCCCTCTGATAATTCTACTACCATTTTAGCTTTTCGACCAACTCCGGTTAAGCACTTGGTTGCACCCTCTAAAGTTATGCTCTAATGGTCTATATGACTATCGAAGTTTGCGCTTCCGAACCGTGAAGCCAAGATGGCAGCTGCGGTTTGCCACTTCCTCTAAACCAGCTCGGTCGGGACTACCTCTGGTCTGAGGTCGTGTGGCGTTAAGGCCTGCGGCAACGCTGGCCTTAATAAGCGATTCTTGCAGATTAGCTCCCAGAACATGGTAGGCAGCAAAGACGCCGGCGAAGACATCTCCACACCCCACCGTGTTGACCACATTTAGATCGAGCTTCTTGAGAGGCAAGGCTGAGATTTTACTCACCGTACTGCTAGCCAGATCAAGCATGACTGCTCCTTGAGCGCCAAGTTTGAGCACTATGTGATTGCTGAATCCGAGCTTTTTCAGCTCACGGAAGCCCGTTTTTAACTCAGAAGTTCCCAGCAGAGCACTCGCCTCCGTCTCGTTCAAGAAGACGACTTCGGCTTCTTTAGCAAGAGAGAGCAATGCTTCTCGATTTGGGCTTATCAGAATTCCCGGGTCCCACAACACGGGGACATCACACCGCTTTGCCAGGTTTATTAGTTCCCTTGCTACCTCTAAAGGCGGATCAGTGAGGACGATGCCCTTACATTCCTGTAGCTGTCGTTTGACCTGTGCGTTGTTCAGGTGTTCCAGACCCAGCCTGGCATTTGCCCCTAGATGACTGGCAATAACGTTCTCTCCCGCTTGGTCAACCAGGATATAAGCCTGCCCCGATTCCTCTCCCACAATCTGGTGGATTCCCGTGGTGACGACTCCCTCGGCATCAAGGGCGGCAATTTGCTGGCGAGCGATGTCATCCTTCCCCAGAGCGCCTACCAGAGCCACTTCTTTAGCCCCTAAAATCCGTGCTGCCGCCACAGCAATGTTGCCCCCTGTCCCTCCCGATACACGGGTGATATGTTTTATGGTAACCTCTTCACCGGGCACCGGTAGCCGCTCTACGAAGCAGCTAATATCCCAGTTTATGGCGCCACATACTACCAAGTTGGCCATCTTACTCCTCCAGTATACGCGATAGAAATAGCTTTAGAAAGCGAGGCCCGTCCACAGCAGAGGCTACGTGTATCAACTGAGAGCTGCCAGAGAGCAAGATACTAGTAACTCCTCTATCCCAGTCATTTCCTTCGACCACTTCTACCTTTGCCAATGTAAAATCGAGCAAGGAAGCATCCAGCAACGTTGCCAAAGCTAGCGGGTCATGCATTCTACAGCATCCATGGTATTTTACCTCGTATTCTACCAGTTGGGCTACCAGATGTGCAGCTGGTGTATGCCTGGTCTTAATTTGCTCCAGATGTTGTCTATTCAGGCACACCGCAGGGTCCATCGTTACATCCAGTCCCACAGCGAAGATGTCCACCCCAGAGTTGAATACTATATGAGCAGCTTCAGGGTCCTGCCAGATATTGAATTCGGCATAGGGAGTGCGATTCCCTTTGCCATAGGGCGTAACGCCATAAGCACCTCCCATGAGAACCAGCCTGGCTAAAAGCCCAGGCAGTTCGGGATGAAGCTCGAAGGCATAAGCTACATTGGTTAAGGGTCCCGTGGCTACGATAGTAACTTCACCAGGAGCATCCCAAACTAAGCGGCCAAGGAAATCCCAGGCTTTAGCCGGGTGCAGTGGAGTCAGGGGCGACGGCAAGCCGCAGTTGCCCAACCCATCTGGGCCATGGTAGCTTAAGGCATCTTCTAAAGGGCGGTCCAAAGGGTGTGATGCCCCCATCGCTACCGGGATGCTCTCGGTATTCAAATATTCCAATACTCGACGAGTGTTGGCGCTGGTCATTTCCACAGGAGCATTGCCTGCCACCGTGGTGATGCCCAGAACCTGGACTTCAGGCGATTTTAACGCCAGAATTAAAGCCAGGGCATCATCGATGCCGGGGTCCATATCCCAAACGACTTTGTGCATCGAATTCTACGGGATACACTACCATAAATTAAAGAGCAGGAGAATAAGAAATTCTAAATCCCAAGCACCAAATTCTAAACAATAGCGGAATTCAAAAATCAAAGGTCAAAAATCAAAATGACAGCTCAAAATGCAAAACTTTAAAAAGCTTATACCTTTCCTCGCATCTTTGCTTTTTGCATTTTAATTTTTTATTTACCGTCGCCCTGTCATTTTGCACTTTTATTTTTACTCTTTACATTTTGAAGGGATTTATGGTAGGGAATTAGGCCCCCAGCTTCCACCATATCTATAAACCATGCTGGAATTATCAGGCGAAACTCAAACTCCTTGCCCGTATTGAGGTTCTTAATAGTCCCTTGCCTGAGGTTTATCACTATCTCATGCCCGGTCTCAAATTCAGCGGAAATTCCCGGCAAATCTATGGCCGGACAGCCCAGGTTCCAGAAATTCCTGAAGAATATCCTGTGGATTGAGTCGGCAACTACAGCCTGGACACCCTTAAACTTCAGAGTTTCCGCAGCCTGCTGCCTGCTCGAGCCAATGCCAAAGTTCTCTTCGGCAACTATAATGTCCCCCTTCCTAACCTTGGTGAGGAAATCCTGGGGCACATTATCACGATGCCCGACATCGCTTAGCCCGCTTCTTGCGATGAACTCTTGATATTGGCTCTGGCTCGTTTCATCACCACCCATGATGAACCTTCCAGCAAAGAGTTCATCAGTGTCAACATCCTTACCAAACTTCCAGACTCGGCCTTTGAGTTCCATCTATGCCTCCTAGAAAAACTCCCGTGGGTCACTTATTTTGCCTTTCAACGCCGAAGCTGCCACAGTCGCTGGTGATGCCAGGTATATTTTGGCAGTCACATCTCCTACTCGGCCCTGAAAGTTACGATTTGCCGTACTTATACAAACCTCACCCGGTCCCAGTATGCCCATATGTGCTTCCATACACGGACCACAGGTGGGTGGACCTACTACAGCCCCGGCCTCCACAAATGTCGCTATTAACCCCTCCGCCAGAGCGGCTTTAAAGACCTCCTGTGAGGCTGGTATGACGATAACCTTGGTAAATTTATCCACCTTCTGACCCTTGAGTATTCTGGCAGCAATCCTGAGGTCTTCCAGGCGTCCATTAGTACACGTGCCTATGAACGCTTGGTCAATTTTAGTTCCCTCAACCTCAGTAACTCCCACAGCATTGGACGGCTTCGGGGGCACGGCAACCATGGGCTCCTTAATAGCATCAGCGTGAAACTCCAGTGTTTCCGCATACTCCGCATCCTGGTCGCTCTGAATAACCTCGAAGGGCTGGTTGGTCCTAGCCTTGAGAAAATCCACTACCTTCTGGTCAGGCTCGATGATGCCATTAGTGGCGCCTGACTCTATGGCCATATTGGTTAAGACCATGCGGCTCTCGATGCTCATTTGACTGATGGTCGAGCCTGTATATTGAAGAGACTTAAACAGGGCGCCGCTTATCCCTAACCTCTTCAGTATGAAAAGCATCAAATCCTTCGACGCAATTGGAGGCTTGAGCTTGCCCTCAACATTTATCCTGATGGTGCCCGGGACCCGCTCCCATAACTTCCCTGTTTTGAAGACCACAGCCATTTCATCAACGCCAATCCCGGTCGCAAAAGCCCCAACTACACCCGATGTCGTGGTATGACTATCCACAGCAACAAGAGTAGTTCCTGGCAGCACATGTCCCTTCTCTACAAGCACCTGGTGGGCTATGCCTCCCTTCCCGACTTCATAGTAGTTTTCTATACCTTGTTCGAGGACAAACTTCTTTATATTGAGACACTTTTTGGCAGTATCTATGTCCTTGTTGGGCACATAATGGTCCAGCACTACTACTATTCTCGCGGGATCCCAGACCTTCTTAACGCCCAGTTCCCTGAACCTGGCAATCGTATGCGCACCTAACGCATCGTGTATCATAGCCAGATCCACAGAGACCTCGACTATCTGGTCTGGCTTCACAACTTTCTTCCCGGCTTTTTTAGCTAGTATCTTCTCTACAAGAGTCATGTTCGTCTCCCATTTTGGAGATGCTTATCTTATCTGATTCACCCAGGTTGCTGCAAATGCTATCGGAGGGCAGTTGCTTGATTCATCAAGCTTCTCTTGTCATTGCGAGCACCTCAAAGGTGCGTGGCAATCTCCATCCCAACAGCTCCGCCGAGATTGCTTCGTCGCTATGCTCCTCGCAATGACAGAGAAGGGCAGTCATCTTTGCACAAGAGGCGCCGACATGATATTTTTTAGCCAGTGGCTATTGAAGAAATTATTGAGCTCTTAGAACAGGAATATGGCTCCAGAGAATGGCAGGCGGATAGAGAGCCTATCGATGTGCTCATAGGAACCATACTGTCCCAAAATACCTCGGACGCAAATTCGGGAAGAGCTTTTGCTTCTCTTAAAGCTAGTTTCGATAGCTGGGAAGCTGTAGCTTCGGCTCCAGCAGAGCATATTGCCCGGGTCATTAAGTCCGGCGGGTTATTCCAAATCAAGGCCGCTAGAATCAAGCAGGTACTTGAGCAAATTGAAAAAGAACAGGGTCGTATCAGCCTGGATTCCCTCAAATCGAAGACTATGGTTGAAGCTGAAGACTACTTAATGCGTCTGCCTGGGGTAGGACATAAGACAGCTAGCTGTGTGCTACTTTTTTCTCTGGGGAAGCCATCCCTGCCCGTGGATACCCATGTTTTTCGGGTAGCCAAACGATTGAGACTAATTGATTCCAAGACGTCTATAGAGAAGGCACATAGCTTGCTGCAAGAACAAATCCCGCCCTCAAAGGTATATCAATTCCATATCCACATGATAGAGCATGGCAGGAGGATATGCTGTGCTCGGCAACCTCGCTGCAATAGGTGTATATTGAGGGGCGCTTGCCCCAGCTCGCTTTACTAATTTAGCCTGGTTAGCAAGTGATATAATTATTAATATGGCACAGATACTAAAGAGCAAAAATCTGGCCACTAAGTTTCAGATAATGGTGGAAATAGCTGCACATCAGCCTAACATACAGCAGAAAGACATCGCCCCAAGATTGGGCATCACTTCGCAGGCAGTTTCCGAATACATAAGAGAATTGATAAAGGACGGCTGGCTGAGCTCCGAGGGTCGCTCCCGATACAAGGTAACCAAAGAGGGCGTAGATTGGATTTTGCAGATGTCCCGGCAGTTACATAGTTACGCCTGGTTTGTGAGCAAAGCCGTAGCTGATATATCAACTACCACTGCCATAGCTGATAGCGACTTATCCGTTGGTCAACCAGCATCGCTATATATGAAGGACGGCTTGCTCTTCGCCTCCGATGTTATTAGTGATAAAGGGGCTCAAGGAATAACCATAACTGAGGCTAAAAAAGGTCAGGATGTCGGCATTCGCAACATTGAAGGGGTAATAAAACTCGAGCCAGCTAAAGTAATGATAGACAAAGTACCCAACGTGCAGGATGGAGGGTCCAAGAGCACCAACCTGGCCCGATTGAAAAGGGAGGTAAAAGAAGCGGGGCTGGTAGGGGCACTAGGCACGGAAGCCCTGGTAGCATTGAAGCAAATAGGTGTAAAGCCTGATTATGTTCATGGTGTCCGGGAGGCAGCCATAGAGGCAGCTTACTGTGGCTTGCCTTCCTTGGTTGTCTGTAGTGAGGACAAGGTTTCAATTTTGGTGCAGAGATTGGAAGAGGAAAATCTTCATTATGAGATTGTTGACCTGAGGAAAAGATAGGGAATCCTCTCTTTCCTAATCGCATATCCTTCTAAACTAAACTGCAAAATTTTCTCAAAATAACCCCTGAAATCCCTTGACATCTTATCTGGCAATATTTAAAATACGGAAAACAAGTGCATTTGTATAAAATCAAGTAATTTTGTGTAAAGGGAGGCAAAAGTGAGTCGCATGAAAAGGCCCTCTAAGCAATTCTTTGCCCGCGGCACAAACTGGTTTCTGGTGGCGCTTTTGAGCATGGCTCTTGCCCTGACAGCCTGCAGCCCTGGCGGGCAGACACCAGTAAATTATGTATTTGATGACCTGGGAAGGCTGGTCGCCATTAACGGAACGCCTCAAAGAATCATCTCCCTGGCTCCCTCTAACACCGAGATTCTGTTTGCCCTGGGTCTGGGAGACAAGGTGGTGGGAGTGACAGACTATTGTGATTATCCTCCGGAAGCTCTGAACAAGACAAAAGTAGGGGGATATGCCAACCCGGACATAGAGAAGATAGTCGCTCTTAACCCTGACCTCATACTAGCTGGGTATGGTAACCCTATAGAGGTTGTCTATACTTTGGCGGGGCTGGGGCTGACAGTATTCGGTATAAAAACTACTGATTTAGATGACTTGCTTAATGATATTAGAAGAGTAGGAGAAATAACCGATAAGGAAGTGGAGGCCCAGGCACTTACATCTGCAATGGAAAGCAGGATTCAAGCAGTAACTAATCAGACCGAAGAATTAGAACAAAGGCCCAGAGTCTTTTATATCGTCTGGCATGACCCATTATGGACTGCTGGCTCAGGGACTTTCATCAACGAGCTAATTGAAAAGGCAGGCGGGATGAATATTTTTGGAAATGTCACCAGTTACCCGATGGTCTCAATTGAAGATGTCCTTGCCCACGATCCTGAAATAATCATCGCCAGCGAATGGTCGTATGACTGGGCGAGGAACGAGACTGGGCCTCTTGCGAGTACCAACGCCAGTCAAACGGGGAGAATCTATACACTCGATGATGATTTAGTTCAACGCCCAGGTCCCAGACTGGTCGAGGGATTAGAGTGGTTTGCCTATTTCATTCACCCCGAGATATTTGGAGAGCCTGAAGGTAGCTAAGTGAAGGTTTTTTCTTCCTGGAGCGGGGGTAAGGAATGTGCCCTGGCGACGTATAAGGCAATCTCCCAGGGGCACGAAGTCCTATACCTGCTCAACTTTGTTTCCGAAGATGGCAAGAGGGCGAGGTCTCACGGGATTAAAGCCAGTGTTGTAGCTTTGCAAGCAGAAGCCATTGGCATCTCTCTCATCCAGGTGAAGACGTCATGGGAAAATTATGAAGAGAACTTTAAGAAGGTTGTCAGGGAACTCCAGGACAAGGGTATCGAAGGGGGTGTGTTCGGCGATACGGACTTAGAAGAGCACCGAGAATGGGTGGAGAGGGTATGTAGCGAGGTCGGGATAAAGGCGTTTTTGCCCCTCTGGGGGATAAAGGCCGAGGAGCTAATCGAGGAACTCCTTAAATTGAAATTCAAAGCTACAATAGTCGCCACCAGATTAGAGGAGAACTTCTTAGGAAAAGTTCTCGACAAAGCTCTGGTAAGGCAAATTACCAAACTTGGCTCCCACCCCTGCGGTGAAAATGGCGAATATCACACCTTCGTTACCGAGGGGCCCATTTTCAGGAAAGCACTCAAGATTACCAGGGGTGAAAGGAAAAAAAGAGACAACATGTGGTTCTGGGATATCTCGGCCAAGGTCATTGCGAGGGGCATAGCGACGAAGCAATCTCGGTGGGGCCGGTGAGAATGGAGATTGCCACGCTTCGTTCGCAATGACAGGAGCGAAGGGCTGGAATGACAGCAAGATGAGAGGTAACAAATGAGGACTGCAGGAAAAACTCAGGTGAAAAAGAAAGGCTTAATTCAAGTTTATACCGGGGCCGGCAAAGGAAAGTCCACTGCCGCTATTGGTCAGGCCGCTCGCGCTGCCGGGCACGGTTTCAAAGTTGGCTTCGTTTCTTTTTTTAAAGACCCTGAGGCATTCGGGTACGGTGAATATAAATCCCTGAAAAAGCTGGGGGTAAAGACTTTCCTTTTCGCCAAGAAACATCCTCACTTCTACAAGGAACTGAATCCTGACGATGTCTGCCAGGAATGCTCCAGGGGTCTGGAATTCATTAAGGAGCTTTTCCAGGACCCGTCCTGGGATATGTTGGTTCTGGATGAGATAAACATTGCCGTGCGCGATGGCTTTCTGAAAGAGGAAGAGGTCCTTTCTCTTCTGGAGACAAAGCCGGAAAAGTTAGAGCTTGTCTTAACCGGTCGGGGCGTCACAGAAAAGATTATAGAAAAGGCAGATTTGGTCAGCGAGGTGAGGGAAGTGAAGCATCCTTATAGTCAAGGAATAAAAAGTCGGGAAGGCGTTGAATACTAGGGAAAATAAAAGAGTAAAAACTAAAATGCAAAGTGACAAAGCAAAATTCAAAGATGAATTCGAGAGGCGTGTTTACAGATTCGCGCTGGATGTAATAGGATTCGTGGACCGATTGCCAGTAGAACAAACCTCGCGGATTATCACTGACCAGCTCTTAAGAAGCACTACCAGTATTGGGGCTAATGTGATTGAGGCTCAGGCAGCT
>Ga0315280_10011043_pt1 | contig 11182 bp, 11 predicted proteins | sample YL17G06_40_MG_FD_203697 | JGI IMG/M metagenome (GOLD analysis project Ga0315280, IMG submission 203697) | Sediment microbial communities from Yellowstone Lake, YNP, Wyoming, USA - YL17G06_40 | ecosystem: Environmental > Aquatic > Freshwater > Lake > Sediment | place: USA: Wyoming | collected... | reverse complement strand
CCGGCGCAGGCGCGGGCGGCGGCGGGGCGGGAGGCGCCGGCTTAGCCGGCTGGGGCGGCGGAGTGGCCGACTTCTCCTTAGGAGCCGGCACCGTCTCCGGCTTGCCTTTGGCGGCCGCGGTCGGCGGCGCGGCGGGCTTCTCCTTCGGAGCCGGTGCCGCCGCCGGCTTCTCCTTGCCTGGCGCCTCGGAGGCAGCCCCGCCGCCCGCGGAAACCAGCCCCGAGACTGCGACCGTGACTACCAGCAGAGCAATCGCCTTCATCCTCATGACCGATCACCTCGGACGGGGCGTGACCATCGACGGCAGGGTCTCACAGGCAGGGGGCGCGTCCTGTCGGGCGCAACTGACTATTCTCGCGGCCGGGCACCTCCCGTGCAACCATTTCGTCGAACCGGCTGCGACTCCTGGGGAGACGGACTAACCCAGACGAGTGGCCGGGCCCTAGCGGCCGTCCAGCAATTGCTCCCCTCTCCCGTTTTGGGAGAGGGGCCAGCGTGAGGGGACGCGGCAGTCAAAACACGAAGTTACTGGTGGACGGCCGCTTCGAGGCCTGCCGCGGGCAGGCACGAGGTCCAGCCTCGAGCCAGGGTCTTGGGCGGGGCCCCATCGGACAGTAGAATACCGGGGTCTGCCAAGCCCCGAAGCCCTTCTCGGAGAGCCCACCATGACCACACGTTTCCATCGTCGTCAGTTGCTGAAGAAAACCGCCATCGTCGCCGGCGCTGCCGCCGGAGTCCGGCTATTCGGCGTCCCTGCCGTCCTGGCCCAGCCTTCGCCTAACGCGAAGGTCTCCACCGCGGTGATCGGCTGCGCCAACCAGGGCACCGCCAGCGTCAACGAGATCGCCCGCCTAGGCGAGCGGATCGTGGCCTTTGCCGACGTGGACGACCGACAGTACGCCAAGGCCCAGAAGACGCTGGAGGTTTATCCGGACGTCAAGTTCGACGCGATCGAGAAGTTCGCCGACTACCGCAAGATGCTCGACAAGCTACAGAAGCAGATTGACGTTGTGTTCATCTGTGCGCCGGACCATCACCATGCCACGGCGTCGATGATGGCCATGAAGCTCGGCAAGGGCGTCTACTGCGAGAAGCCGCTGGCCCACTCGATCCACGAATGCCGCGTGATGGCCGAGGCCGCCAAGAAATACAACGTCACCACGCAGTTGGGCAACCAGGGGCACAGCGGCGAGGCCATCCGCCGCCTGTGCGAGTACATCTGGGCCGGCGCGGTCGGCAACGTCACCGAGGTCCACGTCTGGGCCCCCACGGGCCGCGGCGGCATCGGCGGGCGACTCCCCACCAGGCCCGTCCCCAAGGGGCTGCACTGGGAGGAGTGGATCGGCCCGGCCCAGTACCGCGACTACCACCCCGAGCTGCACCCCGCGTTGTGGCGGAGTTGGTGGGAATTCGGCGACGGCTCGCTGGGCGACTGGGGCTGCCACAACCTGGACGGCCCGTTCTGGGCCCTCAACCTCGGCTACCCGAGCGGCGCGGAAGTTCTGGAGCGGGTGGGAGGCAGCGACGAGCGTTTCCCGCTGGTGAACGTGCTCCGCTGGGACTTCCCGGCGCGCGACCCGGGCACTATCGGAACGATGGTCGCGGACGGTGCCCGGCTGCCGGCGGTGAAGGTCTTCTGGTACGACGGCTACCGCGCGGCCAAGACCGCCAACCCTACGAAGGAGTTCGATCGCGAAGAGGATACGAAGGGGATGCAGAACCGCCCGCCCATCGTTCTGGAGTTGGAGAAGAAGTACGACCGCAAGTTCGGCAATGGCGGAACGATCTACGTCGGCGACAAGGGGATCATGTTTAGCGACAACTGGTGCAAGAGCGCCCGGATCGTCCCCGAGGAAAAGCACCGCGCGTTCCCCGTTCCCGAAAAGAAGCTCCCGCGCGTCCCGAAAGGCTCGCACCAGGCCGACTTTCTCCGCGCCTTCAAGGAGCATCAGAAGGCCTGCTCCGACTTCGAGTACGGCGCGCGCTTGACGGAGATGATCTTCGTCGGCTGCCTCGCCGAGCGGGCCGGGCTCGGCAAGAAGGTCGAGTGGGACGCTGCGAAGATGCAGTGTACCAACATGCCGGAGCTGAACCAGATGGTGAAGCGGGAGTACCGGAAGGGGTGGGAGCTGTAGAGGAAGGGATTAGGGGCTGGGGATTGGGGATTAGGGATTCAGGATTCAGAGCCGGGCCGTGTCGGCCCGGGGGCGTAGGACCGCGTTGTAGCGAGGTCTCGCGACCTTGCCACTGTGTGGACATCTCCAACTCGCTCGGGAGACGTGACGGTCGCCAAGCTGGGCGGGGTCAGGAGCCCCGCGCCGAACGCAACGTGGTATAATTGGGTGGCTCCCAGTCCTCACCGTCGGAGGAAATCGAATCGTGTCCGTGGTACTTGACAGCATGCTTGTCAGAACACCAGGCATTTGCGGCGGGCGGATTCGTATCGGCGGGACGCGGATCACAGTCCATCGAATCGCCACGTTATACAAGCAGGGGCAGACCGGCGAAGACATCGCCCGGACGTATCTTCATCTCTCGCTGGGGCAAGTGTACACGGCCCTGGCATACTACCATGCCAACCGTGAGGAGATCGAATCCGAGTTGGCAGCCTTGGACGCAGAGTATGATGAGCTCCGGGGCGCGAATTTGCCGCACGACAAAGGACCATGAGCCAGGTCCGCCTTTACATGATCTCGGATCAGCGCTACTCCATCGGCGAAAAGATCAGACGGCTGGCAACACTCGTCAGCGATTTGACCGCGGAGGAGATGATCGACCGCATCGAGTTCCTCTGAGTGCTGCCGTGGCATTCCCTCCGGGGTTCTGCCATAATGGCTGCCAACCTTTCGAGCCCGAGTGCCTGAAGCCGCAGAACCGTCAAAACAAAGGAGAACCATCATGCCCGACCGTCTTGCCCGCCGTTCGTTCCTCAAAAGCAGCGCTGCCGTTGCCGGAGTGGCGACCAGCGTGACGGTCCTTCCCCGCCGCGTCCTTGGCGGGCCGCGGCAGATCCCGCCGAGCGAAAAGGTACACGTCGCCGGGATCGGCATCGGCGGGATGGGGGCGGCGAACCTGGCGAACCTGGAGTCCCAGAACATCGTCGCACTCTGCGACGTCGACCCGAACTACGCCGCCAAGACGATCAAGAAGTACCCCAAGGCCGAGGTCTACGTCGATTTCCGCGAGATGCTCGATAAGCAAAAGGACATCGACGGCGTAGTCGTGGCCACGCCCGACCACACCCACGCGGTGATCTCGATGGCCGCGATGAAGGCCGGCAAGCACGTCTACTGCCAAAAGCCGCTCACGCACGACGTCTACGAATCCCGTATGTTGGCCAGGACGGCCAAGGAGTGCAAGGTGGCCACGCAGATGGGCATCCAGGGCCACTCCATGGACGGCATCCGGCTGGTGGCTGAGTGGGTCTGGGGCGGCCTGATCGGCGAGGTCCGCGAGGTGGACGCCTGGTGCGACCTGACCTACTATCCTTGGGGCCACGCTTATTGGAGCTCCCAGTGGTCCGCGCGGCCCAAGGAGACGCCGCCCCTGCCGGCGGGGCTGAACTGGGACCTCTGGATCGGCCCCGCGCCGATGCGCCCGTACCACCGGGCCTATCATCCGCTCACGTGGCGCTGCTGGTGGGATTTTGGCTGCGGGATGATGGGCGACCGCGGGGCGCATACGCTCGACCCGATCGCATTTGCCCTGAAGCTCGGCCCGCCGACCAGCATCGACGCCACAAGCTGCGGCAACACGGCGGAGGTCCACCCGCTCTCGAACATTGTGACCTTCCAGTTCCCTGCCCGCGAAGGCTTCCCACCGCTCAAGCTTGTCTGGTACGAAGGCACGCGCCCGCCGTGGCCTGAGGACCTGGAAGACGGTCGCCAGTGGCCGGGCGAAGGCGGAGCCCTCATCAAGGGCACCAAGGGCACCATCATGTTCGGCGTCTACGGCAACAGCCCGCGGATCATCCCCGAGGCGAAGATGAAGGAAGCGAAGCTCCCGCCGCCCTCGATCCCGCGCGTTCGCGAGTCGCACGAGATGGACTGGGTCCGCGCCTGCAAGACGGGCGAGCCCGCCGGCGCCGATTTTTCCTACTCCGGCCCGCTCACCGAGACGTGCCTCCTCGGCAACATCGCCAAGCGGGTCGATGCCCGCATCCTATGGGATTCCGCGAACCTGAAGATCATCAACCTCCCGGAGGCCAACCGGTACGTGCGAACGGAGTACCGGAAAGGGTGGGAGTTGTGAAGGGATAGGGTTCAGGGTGCAGGGTTCAGCATTCAGAGCCGGGCCGTGTCGGCCCGGCCGTGTAGCGCTCGGCACCACGGGTAGGTTGCCTGGGCGTGTGATCGCGGGCTCGCGAGCCGCCAGTGGCATGATTCTGTTTTGGAGAGTCGGAGGTGCATCGTGAACGCGTCTGGTCCGAACCAGTCGGGTTGTCAACAGCAGCAACCAGCTGATCAACGCAATGACGGCTTCATAGTGATCCTGGTTGACATCATCTGTCACGTGTGGATCCGATTCGTTGCTCTCTGGGGCTGGGCGCGGTTCCACAAGAAGGAGAACTGCAGCCCCCCTGAGACGCGTGCAGATGTGTTTGACAGGCTGCATTCGCTTCTCCTGGTCTTGGCGATCGTAGCCTTCGGCTTCTGTTTCTGGAGTGAGGTTCCTTGGATGTACTGGTCGTTCTATGGATTCGGGGTCGCCTTTGCGGGGTTTCGGACAGTCGACTTGATGATCACGAGCCTCGCACTTGTGACCTTCGGAAACAAGCATGGTGATCATTGGCTCATCCCCATGACGATGCGTCGCCGCCGGCGCACGCTTCTGCTGGTCCTTGTCGAGTTCGTCGAACTCACGTTCTGGTACGCGGTCTTGTACTTTCATCTCGGCACGTCCTGTAAGGTGCCATTTAAGGGGGCCATTGCCTGCCCACAACAGGCTTTCCAGACGTCTATCTCCACGATAACAACGATCGGATACGGGACGTATGCGCCCGTAGGTGGGTGGGCGATCTTCTTTGCCACTCTAGAAGTGTTGACGGGCATACTCCTTCTCGGCGGCTTGTTTGCGAGCCTTGTGTCAGTGACTCTCGCTGTGCAGGGCGATGGTGGCGCACAGACGAATGGCAGCAGGTTCAGCGTGACAGATCCGAGCTGCTGCTGGTCGCTGCGAAAGTGGCTACCGCCCGTACTCACCCTGGTGCTCGTCTTAGTAGCATACTGGCTGCTCGTGGCGCATGCCTGGCCGTTGGCATAGAGCCCGTTGTGAGTGGCGGCCGGCGGGTGCTGGCTCGCCGGGCAATCCCAAACGGGTTGCGCCGCTTGCCGCGACAGTTGCGCCGTCACTCGTTGCCGAGCATCCTGATGATATGCTTGGCCAAGCTCTCCTTGATTTCCCGGTGCCGCGGGACGGGCTGGGAGATGCCCGTTCGGGGATTGCGATACCATTCGTGCTTCGCACCGTGGCGAATCAAGACACAGCCGAACCCCTCAATCATCCCGATCAAGTCGGTCCGCTTCACGGGATGACGAGCTCCTCGACCTTGCGGACGCCGGGGATCTCCCCGCTGGTAAGATCGCCGTGAAGATCCGTGAGGTGCTCCTTGAGATCCTCAAGCGTCTCGCCCTGGGTCCAATAGTCCGGGTACTCCTGGAGATACCCGATCCAGGCCCCGCCTTCTTCCCAATAGACGATCTTGACGACCTGCATTGTCGAGACCTCGCTTCCCGAGCCGCGTTGCTTCGCCCGGCCTTCGACTCGTCGACGCCCACACGGCACCCCTGCAAGCAGTATGCCGCGTGCCGATGGGGCGTGTCAAAGGGGGTGGCTTTGAAATTCTAACGCTTCCGTGGATGCAATTCTCGCCACTCTTTGTGGTTTTCGGAGGCAAGACGTGTGACCGGAGATCGGGGCAAGTACGGGTTCCTCTTCTCTGTTCGTGCCTGTTTCTGGGGCGGAGCCAGAGAAGAGGAACCCGTGCTCTCCGTTCATCGAAAACAACGGACCGCATTGCAGAGCAGTTGACCACGGCTGTCAGTGCTGTCATCTAGCGTCGCCGAGAAAACGGAGATACTCCGTTCTATCACCAGGGAAGTTCCTCGTCCTTCCCGTTTCCAGGACCTTCGTCCGTTTCCGTTTCCGACGGCCCGTCCGAGTGACCGTTCCCTGCCGGAGACTCGTCGTCGAGCCGATCTTCGCCGAACTCGCCCTCGTCGAACTCGTCTTCCTCGAATTCGTCTTCGTCGAACTCTTCTTCCTCGCCCTCCTCTTCATCGTCCCAGACCCAGCCGCCACGCTCGTCCTGATACTCGGGATCGGTGGGCAGGATGTCGAAGCCGAAGCCGCAGCCGTCGCAGCCGGGCGTGGGGCAACACCAGAAGCCCTGCTGAGTGCCGTCGGGACCCGTCTCGACGCGCCACTCGATCAGGTAGCTGTCGTACTCCTTCCCACAGTGCAGACAACTGACCTCGGTCGGAACCTCCGGCGGGTGGAACGGATCGGCTTGCGGGTCGAGTGGGTCGTAGACCATGGCGTTGTTTCCCGGGAGACAATCTGACGACGGGGTTCAGGGGCGTCGCCTGCGACCGCAGTATGCCGCGCGCCCGTGGGGCGCGCCAATGGGCTCGTTCCCGATTCATCTCGCCTCGGAGGCCAGGTGCAAACCCGTGGATCATCGCCGCTGGGGCCGCTACAATGTTCCCCGTTGGGGAAAAGCAGTGGGACCCGAAAGGTGCACCGATGACGACTCCGCGCCTGCTTGCGCGATGCTCGGCCGTGGTCGCGGTTCTCGGCATGGTTGCCGGAGGGGCGGTGACCGCGCGGGCCGAGGAAGACCCCTACTGGCCGCAGTTCCACGGGCCGAAGCGGGACAACGTCTCCGCCGCCCGGGGCCTCTTGAAACAGTGGCCGCCCGGCGGCCCCAGGCTCCTTTGGACGGCCAAGGGGCTCGGCCACGGCTTCGCCAGCCTGGCAATCGCCCATCGCACGACCTACACCGCCGGCAATATCGACGGCAAGACGGTCATCACCGCGCTGGACCGGGACGGCCGCATCCGCTGGCAGGTAGAAAACGAGCCCGCGTGGGAGCAGCCGGTCCCCGGGGCTCGCGGAACCCCGACCATCGATGGCGATCGGCTGTATCACGAGAGTCCCCACGGATGGGTTGTTTGCCTGGAGGCCAAGACCGGCAAGCGGCTTTGGGGGCTGAACATCCTCGAGGCGTTCCACAGCAAGCCGAGCAACTGGGGGCTGGCCGAGTCGCTCCTGATCGACGGCGATCGCGTGATCTGCTGCCCCGGCGGACCGGAAACGGCGATGGTCGCCCTCGACAAACTGACGGGCCGAGTCGTCTGGAAGTCGCCCAGCGCGGCCGGCGACTTGCCGAGCTATGCCTCGCCGTCGCTGGGCGAGCACCAGGGATTGCGCATGATCTTCACCCTGACCTCCCGGGCCGCCATCGCCGTCAACGCCGACACGGGCGAACTGCTCTGGCGCGTCGAGCACGTCACGCCGTTCGACGAGATGATCAACATGCCCATCTACCACGACGGGCACGTGCTGATCAGCACGCGGACCACCGGCTCCGTGCTCTTGAAGCTCCGCGTGGAGGGGAAGAAGGCGTCGGTCGAGCCGGTGTGGCGGTCCAAGGACCTCGACAATCAGCACCACGGCGTGATCCTCCTGGACGGCTACCTCTACGGGGCCTCCCACGTCAATCAGAACGGCAAGTGGATCTGCCTCGACTGGCGCACGGGCGAGACCAAGTACATGGAGCGGGGCGTGGGCAAGGGCTCGCTGACCTGTGCCGACGGGATGCTCTATACACTCAACGAGAATGACGGCACCGTGGGTTTGGTGAAAGCCACTCCCGCCGGCCACGAACTGATCAGCCGGTTCCGCATCCCGCAGGGCGGCGAAGGCCCCACTTGGGCCCATCCGGTGGTCTGCGGCGGCCGCCTCTACGTCCGCCACAGCGACTTGCTGTATGCCTACGACGTGCGGGCGGAGTAGAATTGGGGGTCCGGGGGAAGGGATTAGGGATTGGGGTTGCGTTTAGCGGCCGCGCTTGCGCGGCGCTTTGGTCCGCGGGAATGTGGTTTTCAACTACCAGGAGGAGCATCACAATGAGGAGTTCCATGTCGAAGACCGTGGCGGTGCTGGGGGCGGCGGTGTGTATCGCCGTGATGGCGGCAGGGAAGCCGGCATCGCAGCGGGCCGAGCTGCGCCTGCCGGTGGGCCAGTTCCGCGACAAGATGGCTGCCGGCTGGATCGGGCAGATGGCGGGCGTCGGGTGGGGAGCGCCCACCGAGTTCCGCCACAAGGGCCGGATCATCCCCGCCGGCGAGATGCCCCAGTGGAAGCCGGCGATGGTCAACCAGTACAACCAGGACGACATCTACGTGGAGATGACCTTCCTGCGCACGCTGGAGCAATACGGCTGGGACGTGTCGATCCGCCAGGCCGGGATCGACTTCGCCAACAGCGGCTATCCCTTGTGGCACGCCAACAAGGCGGGGCGCGACAACCTGCGGGCCGGCATCGCCCCGCCCGACTCCGGCCACCCCAAGTTCAACCAGCACGCCGACGACATCGACTACCAGATCGAGGCCGACTATGCCGGGCTGATCGCGCCGGGGCTGCCGAACACGGTCATCGAGCTGGGCGAAAAGTTCGGCCGGCTGATGAACTACGGCGACGGGCTTTACGGCGGCCAGTTGGTCGGCGGGATGTATGCCGCGGCCTACTTCGAGAGCGACCCCGTGAAGATCGTCGAGGTCGGCCTGAAGTGCATCCCCGCCCAGAGCCAGTACGCCGAGTGCGTCCGCGACGTGCTGGCCTGGTACCGGGCAGACCCCGACCATTGGGAAGCGACCTGGCAGAAGATCGAGGACAAGTACAACCTCAATCCCGCCTACCGCCGCGCTTCGTGCATGAAGGAAAAGGGCAACATCGACGCCAAGATCAACGGCGCGTACATCGTCATGGGCGTGCTCTACGGCAAGCGGGACCTGGACCAGACGATCATCATCGCCACGCGCTGCGGTCAGGATTCGGACTGCAATCCCTCCAGCGCCGCCGGAGTGATCTTCACCACGGTGGGGCTGGCGAAGCTGCCCGAGCGGTTCACCTCGGCTTTGGACCGCAAGCCGGTCTTCAACCACACCGCGTACAACTTCCCGCGGCTGCTGGAGGTGTCGGAGAAGCTTGCCCGGCAGGCGATCGAGCGGGCCGGCGGGCGCATCGAAACCGATTCGCAGCTTGGCGAAGTCTTCGTGATCCCGCTGCAGGAGCCCAAGCCGAGCAAGCTGGAGCAATGTTGGGAGCCGGGCCCGGCGGCGGGCAGCCGCTTCACGCAAGAGGAGATGGGCAAGATCAAGGTACCTGCGGGGAAAAAGAAGTCGAAGTAGTTGGGGGGCGCCAGTACAATTGCAGATCGTTGGGGCAGCAGTTGCACTGCTGCCCCGCCGTGGCGAAGAAGGCCAAGACTTCTAGCCCCCAATCCCTAATCCCTACCCCTGGCATGCCCGGCCGACTCATTGCCATTGGCGACATCCACGGCTACTGGGACGCCCTGGCGGCCATCCTGGATGCCGTCAAGCCGCAGCCCGAGGATACGCTCGTCCCGTTGGGCGACTTCGTGGACCGGGGCCCGGCGACGCCCAAGGTGCTGGACGAAATGATCCGCCTCGCCGAGCGGTGCCGGATGTTTCCGATCCTCGGCAATCACGACGAGATGCTCTTGGATCTCTATCACGGCGGCCCGGGGCTGGAGGACTGGCTCTCCTTCGGGGGAAAGGAGACGCTCGACTCGTACGGCTGCCTCGACCCGGCCGACATCCCCGAAGAGCACATCGAGTTTCTCGAAGGGTGCTTGACCTACTACGAGACCCCGACGCACTTCTTCGTCCATGCCAGTTACCTGCCGGACCTGCCGCTGGACTTGCAGCCGCCGGAGGTGCTCCGCTGGCAGTCGCTCAAATACAAGGTGCCCGAGCCGCACGTGTCGGGGAAGATCGCCATCGTCGGCCACACCGTGCAGAAAGACGGCCAGGTGCTCGACCTCGGGTACCTCAAGTGCATCGACACGGGCTGCTACTGCGGCGGGCCGCTGACGGCGATGGAGATCCCCAGCGGGCGCGTGTGGCAGGCCGATGCGGAAGGAAGGAAGAAGGGAATGATGAATGATGAATGATGAACGAAGGGAATGCCGTACGTCATCCCGCATTCATCTCTCATCATTTCTTTTTCGGCACCGCTTGGAACGTCCTCATCCCACCGGAAAGATTGCGGACGCGGAAACCGTTTTGACGCAGAATCCGCGTTGCGTAGTAGGACCGCTGGCCGACGCCGCAGTGGACCCAGATCTCCCGGTCCCGCGGCAGCTCGCTCATGCGGGTCCGGATCTCGCCGAGCGGGATGTTGACCGCCCCGGGCACGGCTCCCGCCGCCTCGGCACGCGTGCGCACGTCGAGCACCAGCGGCGGCTCCGCCCCGCGGTCGAGGCGATCTTGCCAGTCTTCCCAGTGGGCCACGTCCACGTCGCCGCGAAGGGCGTTGGCGGCTACGAACCCCGCCATGTTCACCGGGTCCTTGGCGCTGCCGTACTGCGGGGCGTAGCAGAGTTCGGCGTCTTCCAGATCGTAGACGGCGGCTCCCTTCTGGATGGCCATAGCGAGCACGTCGATCCGCTTTTCCACGCCGGCCTTCCCCACCGCCTGGGCCCCGAGAATCCGGCCGGTGTCCGGGGCGAAGAGTAGTTTGATCGTCATCATTTCCGCCCCAGGGTAATAGCTGGCGTGGTGGGACGAGTGGGTATAGCTTTTCGCGAAAGAAATTCCCGCCGCCTGGAGCCGCTTCTCGCTGGCCCCGGTCATGGCCAGCGTCAGGTCGAAGATGCCGACGACGGCCGTGCCCTGCACGCCGCGGAACTTCGAGTCCCGGCCGCAAATCGCGTCGGCCGCCACACGGCCTTGCCGGGCCGCCGGCCCGGCAAGCGGCACCAGCGTCCATTGGCCGGTCACGAAGTCGCGGACCTCGACGGCGTCACCGGCGGCCCAGATCGCGGGGTCGGACGTCCGCATCTGCTCGTCCACGCGGATCCCGCCCATGGCGCCGATTTCCAGGCCCGCCTCCCTCGCAAGCTCCACGCTCGGCCGTACGCCCACGCAGAGGATCA
>Ga0315280_10011042_pt1 | contig 11182 bp, 6 predicted proteins | sample YL17G06_40_MG_FD_203697 | JGI IMG/M metagenome (GOLD analysis project Ga0315280, IMG submission 203697) | Sediment microbial communities from Yellowstone Lake, YNP, Wyoming, USA - YL17G06_40 | ecosystem: Environmental > Aquatic > Freshwater > Lake > Sediment | place: USA: Wyoming | collected... | reverse complement strand
GGCTACCTATGCCTGGGCTGCCTTAGCGTAGTAGGTGGCTACGTTGGCCACGGCCCTCGCTGCGCGCTCCAGGGTAGGATACGGGGGGATCCCCATGCTGAGGTACTGATCCTTTATCTGCCTCCGCCCCTTCTCGGCCTCAACCATCTCCAGTTCGTCGCCCCCCACCGGCAGGACGATCACAATAGGCTTCCCGAATCTGTCTCTCACCCGCGCCGGGGTCTCGATGAGACCCTGGAGGAAGCGCTCCCGTTCCGCTGGCCGTGGCCCGAATGTCCCCCCGAGGACGTAGAACATCGCTTGGGTGGCGATGATCGTGTCGATGCAGCCGGCGGAGGCGACACTCTCCAGGACGTGCTCGAAGACCTCGGGGGGCACCAGCGGTGCGCCAATATCCACGGGGTTCCTGACGCTGGTGCCGGCGGCGGGGAGGATTTCCCGCAGCTTCTGCTGAACATTGTCATCAAACGGGGGGACGTCTAGACCCACTCGATCGCAGGCGTCGGCAGCGGCGACGCTGATGCCGCCCCCTCCACCAATCACCCCCACCCGCCGGCCTGTGGAAGCGGGCAGATGGAGAAAGGCGAGGACAGTGTCGGCCATCTCCTCCAGGCTGCCGACAGGGACGGCGGCGGTCTGTTTGAAGAGGGCGCCCCAGATGGCCTCCTCCCCTGCTAGAGACGCGGTATGAGAGTGCACCGCCCTTCCCCCTGCCCGGGTGAGGCCCGCCTTCCAGATGATGACCGGCTTCCGCAGGGCCAGATCTCTGACGAGCTGCGCGAACCGCCTTCCCTCGCGCGGGCCTTCGATGTACATAGCCACGATCTTGGTCTCGCCGTCCTGGGCCATATACTCAAGGAGATCCGCCTCGTTCAGGTCGCAGCCATTGCCATAGCTTATGACCTTGCTGAAGCAGATCCCTCGCCCCCTGGCCTGCAGGGCGAACTCGACGGCGTGACCGCCGCTCTGAGAGATGAAGGCGACAGGGCCGCTCTCCCTGGGGAAGTCGCCGCCTGGGAGAAGGGTGAGGCCACTGGCGGGACAGTAGATGCCGAAGCAGTTAGGCCCGATGATCCGGATGCCTCGGCGGGCGATGAGCGCGAGCTCCCGCTCGAGAGCCATGGCCCGCGCGTCCCCGGTCTCCGCGAATCCTGCCGTGAAGACCTCAGCGCCTCTCACACCCCTGGCAAGGCAGTCCTCGAGCACCGCAGGCACAAGGGGCGCTGGGACCATAATGGCGGCTAGGTCGACAGGCTCAGGGAGATCACGAACGCTAGCATACGTCTTCAGTCCCTGGATCTCCGCCCCTGCCGGATTGACGGGGTAGATCTTCCCCTTGAAGCCAAAGTCGAGCAGCGCCTGCAAGAAGACGCCGCCGAACTTCGTCTCGTCCCTGGACACGCCCACCACCGCCAGCGCTCGCGGGTAGAAGATGGGGCGCAGTTCGCTCAGCTTGTCCATGGTCGCTCCTTGGATTCGCCCGGCAGACTTGACGTGAGTGGCCGGCCTGCCGTCCACGCTGTCACACGATACAGCATGCCTCATCTCCGGTCGAGAACCTTGAGGCGCCAAGCGGCCGGCCGCTGGTCCAGAATGCCAATGGCTTGGGCCGCCATGGGAAGAAGAGGCCGCCACGGAAGTCCCTTCCCGACCGAAGCGGTTCTGTGGAACCATTCGCCTTGATCCGCTCCGCTTGCTGGCTGGGCTGCCGGCCAGTTGAGAAAACCCGTTGACCAGTGGTGTAGGATAATAACACTCAGTACAGGAGGGATGCTTCATGCCTGGTCCGCTTGAAGGAATCCGCGTCGTTGAGATGGGTTTCTGGGTCGCTGCCCCTTCCGCCGCCGGCATCCTTTGCGACTGGGGCGCAGACGTAATCAAGATCGAGCCGCCGAACGGCGACCCATTTCGAGGGATGATCGCCTCAGTGGTGGGCTGGCCCCTTCCCATCAACCCTCCATTCGAACTGGACAATCGGGGCAAACGAAGCATCGCCTTGAATCTAGAGGCAGAGGAGGGGCGCACCATCGCCCGGACCCTCATTGATCAGGCCGATGTCTTCGTGACCAACGTCCGGCCTAAGGTGCTGGAGACATCCGGACTGACGTACGAGAGGCTGCACGAAACGAACCGAGGGCTGGTCTACTGCCAGATAACCGGCTACGGCCCCGATGGCCCCGATCGAGACCGAGCGGCCTATGACATCGGTGCATTCTGGGCACGGGCCGGCGTCGCTGCTTCCCTAACGCCGGCGGGGGCAGAGCTGCCTCAGCAGCGCGGCGGCCTGGGCGACCACGTGGCCGGGTGCGCTGCGGTGGGGGCGATCTGTGCCGCCCTCCTGGCCCGCTCACGCACCGGCGAAGGCCAGCGGGTGGCGGTCTCCCTCATCCGGAGCGGCATCTACACCATCGGATGGGATGTCAGCGTGGCGTTGCGTCTCAAGTTCATGGTTCAACCCTACGACCGGCACCACGCGGTCAACCCCCTCATCGACTGCTACCAGGCGGGCGACGGCCGCTGGTTCTGGATCCTCCTGCTCCAGGGGGATCGCCACTGGCCGGACCTTTGCCGCGCCATTGAGCGCGAAGACCTCCTGCAAGATCCCCGTTTCGCCGACCTTGGCCGTCGCGGCCTCAATGCCCCAGCGCTAGTGGACGAACTGGACAAGGTCTTCGCCACCAAGAGCCTCGATGAGTGGGGCCAAGCCTTCGACAGGGAGAACGTATGGTGGGCACCCGTAAATTCCATCAGCGAGGTGGTGAACGACCCAGTGGCCCAGGAAGCCGGCGCCTTCGTTGATGTGCCCGGGCCGGAAGGGCCGATTCAGGGGGTGGCCACGCCGGCGGACTTCTACGGCACCCCTTGGCAGCCGCAGGGATACGTGCCAGAATTGGGTCAGCACACGGAGGAGATTCTGCTGGAGCTGGGCTACGATTGGGACAGGATCGTCGCTCTCAAGGAACGCGGCGCCATCCCGTAGGCAGGTGAAGGTTGCCACGAGAGGAGCGCCGGCTGGCACCGGGCCGTCAGGGAGCGAGCGCATTACCACAGTGCCAGTCAGAGGATCGACCGAGAAGTCGGGAAAACTTAGAAGACATAACGAAACAGCGAGGGGTGCTGGTGCGTCTTTAGAGATAGAGGCACGGCGAGCGACTGTGACGCGGCTGACCGTGCTCTTCCGGATCGCTGCGATGGCAAGTACCTGGCCGAAGGCAAGAATCATCGCCCTAGTGGCTTGCACCGTCCTGGCGACGGTAGGCTGGCAACAAGGCGTTGCCAGCCCGCCGGCTGTCGTTGATTTGGCCTCGCATGAGACGCAGCAACAGACCCTCCCCAGCGGAGCCTTTGACGATGATGTTGCCGCCAATGATATTGCCTTGGGCTGTGACGGAAACGCCCCTGGGATGGCAAACCCTGCTGCTGTCTACTGTCAGGAGCTAGGGTACGAATACGAGATAGTCGGCGCATCTGAAGGACAATATGGGACATGCATTTTCCCAGGTGGCAGCCAGTGCAATGAGTGGAGCTTCCTGCAAGGCAAATGCGGGCGAAGCTACTCTTATTGTGCAAGACAAGGCTACGACCTGATAACGAAGACCGATGGCAAGAACCCGTTTTCCAGAGAGTACAGTGTTTGCGTTCGTGACCGAGGAGAGATTGGTGCCGCCACGGAACTGATGGGCCTGAGCGGAAAGGCTACCAGAGGAACCGTTCCCGTAGAGCAAAGCCCAAGTCCTCCAGAAGAAGGGGTCTCGGTAGAGGCCTTACCTTCTTCCTTCGACTGGCGGAATCATGACGGGCAGAACTGGATGACTCCTGTGAAGAACCAAGGGTCGTGCGGCTCTTGCTGGGCGTTTTCAGCCGTGGGTGTAGTAGAAGCGATATACAACATCTCTACAGACAATCCTAGCCTCGACCTGGACTTGTCGGAAGAATATCTGGTGTCCGATTGTCTATCGGGAAACAGTTGCTGTGGTGGTTGGATGGAGGCGGCACTCGACTTCGTCAGGGACGAAGGAATTCCAGATGAGGCCTGTCTTCCGTATTTCGATGGGTCTAGTTGCACATGCCCTGGTGGTACCTGCAACGCGGTGCCTCCGTACGATTGCACATATAGGGGTTCGGGTATTTGCAGCGATGCAACCTGTTCCAACAGATGTTCGAACTGGCAAGACAGACTGCGCACAATAGATGCCGTGGGTTCTGTTTCAGCCGGTCAGGTAAAACAAAGTGTTGTTGACCGGGGCCCCCTTACAGTTGCCATGGGTTATGGCTCTGCCTATGGCGGTCATTGGGACGGGGACATCTACAGATGTACAAATGATTCTGGCGTGAATCATGGCGTCGTCATTGCTGGCTATAATGACGCTGGTGGCTATTGGATCGTCAAGAACAGTTGGGGTTCTACTTGGAATGGCGACGGTTACTTCAAGGTCGGCTATGGAGAATGCGCCATTGAGCAGTATGTTAACTATGCCTACCTCGCCACCGACAGCGACGGCGACGGTGTGCCGGATTCCTCGGACAACTGCCCCACCGTGCCCAACCCGGACCAGACCGACACCGATGGCGACGGCATCGGCGACGCCTGCGAGGCGGATGACAGCGATGGCGACGGGTTCAGTGACACGCTGGAGACCTACCTGGGCACCGACCCTCTGGACACCTGCCCCGATGACCCGTCCGACCCCGCCTGGCCCCTGGATATCGACAACGACGGACTGCTTACCGTCACTGGCGACGCCCTGAATTTCCTGTACCGCATCGGCTCTGCGCCTGGCAGCCCCAACTGGTGGCAGCGCCTGGACCTCGACGGCGACCAATTGATTACCGTCACCGGCGATGCCTTCCTGTACAAGGGTAAGATCGGCCGGACGTGCTCGTAGATGCTGCACCGTGCCTCCTAGCTGAGGTAGTCCCTGGCCCCCCTGCCAACGGCGAACGCCATCCCGTGATTTGTAGCAGCCGATCATCGCCACGGCCGGTGAGGCCCACTGCGGGTGATATTGAATCGCCAATGAGAATTGACAAGATATCGCAATAAGCTTAAGATATCCCTTGTTGGTGCGTTCTTATACGTGGCGGGTCGCGGAGAGAGTTTCTCTTCGCAGCAAGGGCCGCACCCCCTTGATAGACCCGCCTCCATTATGTAATGGGAACAGGCCATGGGCCGGAGGCTACGCCTCAGGCCTATTTTTGCCGAACGCGCCTGCTACGTTCCCCCGCGAGCGCCCTCCATCTCCCCGAGTTGAGGCTGCCGTCGGACGCTAGCTATACTTCCCCAGCGAAGTTCGCGCCTTTCCCCTTCGCGTCCCCTCGCACTTTGGCCAGTAGTATACTAGCAGCAAGGCAACCAGAACGTGCGAAGGCTGCTCATCCTGACCGTTCGTTCTATCCAGAAGTTTGGCGACGACCGCTGCACGCATATGGCGGCCGCCATTTCTTACTATGCCCTCTTCTCTCTGTTCCCTCTGCTTATCTTCATGATGTCGATATTCGGCATCTTCCTCCAGAGCAGCAGCCTTCAGAACGACCTGATAGACCACGTGTTGGAGTTCCTTCCTCTTACGTCGGATAAAGGCCGAAACGAAGTGAGAGACGCCATAAACGCTATCGCTGGCATCAGCATCCCCCTGAGCATGGTGGGACTCTTGGGCCTGGCCTGGTCGGCCAGCGCCATGTTCGGAGCCATCCGCACCGCCCTGAACATAGCCTGGGATACCAAGACCCCGCGCCACTTTGTCAAGCAGAAGCTACTCGACCTGGGCATGGTGGCCGGAATAGGGGTGTTCTTCCTGCTGTCTATCGGCACCACGGCGTTCCTCCGCACAGCCCAGGAGGCCAGCTCGGACATCCTCGGCCCTCTTTCGGGCGACACCGCCTTCTTCTGGCGGGCCATACCTTACTTGATGCCGGCGATATTCTCTTTCGCGGCTTTCATCGTTCTCTATCGCTTCGTGCCCGCTGCTCCCATCAAGACCGGCGATGTCTGGTTCGGGGCACTGATCGCTGCCATCTTCTTCGAGATAATCAAGAATGGCTTCAGCTTCTATGCAGCCAACTTCGGCCACTACGATGTGGTCTACGGCTCCCTGGGTGCGGTGGTGGCCTTGCTCTTCTGGATGTATCTCAGCGCAGTGGCCCTTCTCCTCGGCGCGGAGGTGGCGTCCGAGTACCCGCGGGTGATGTCGGGGAAGTACGACGACCTATGGGGGCAAAGCTGGCTCTTGGGCGGCGGCCGCGCCAAGCTGGCCGAGCTTTGGCAGAGGATACGCCTCAAGATGGCCGGCAAGCAACACGTGCGCCGCTAGTTCTAGACCAACGTTATTGACCGGCCGCGGCTCTCTTGGCTACAATAACCTCGCCGAGGGCAGGGGTGTAGCTCAGGTTGGCAGAGCAGCGGTCTCCAAAACCGCAGGTCGGGGGTTCGAATCCCTCCACCCCTGCCAGAACTTGGATGCAAGGCCGTCCTCCCCGCGGCCGCTTTCGGTCTATAAGGCTCGCAGGGTGATCGGGGAGACGTGCACAGAGGAGGCGTACCCCTTGCGTGAGGTAGCTCATGGCCACAGGCGCAAGCGGCTCCACGCTCATCGAACGAGCGGCCGGACTGTCGCCGTGGGCGGGATATCGCCCGGCGGGCGCTAGGCGAGAGGGTGGATCTTCCATGAAGGCTGTCGTCATCGACGAGTTTGGCGGGCCCGAGGTCCTGCGCTACCGGGACGTGCCTGACCCCTTGCTGTCGCCGGCATCGGTCCTCGTCGAAGTGCGGGCGGCGGGTGTCAACCGGGGCGACCTGCAACGGCGTGGTGGCGAACTCGGGGACGAGGAGCAGCCGTTGCCTCTGATCGTCGGCTGGGAGGTAGCCGGCGTGGTGAAGGCCGTCGGCGACCTGGTTCAGCACGTGCGGCCGGGCGACCGTGTGGTGGCGCTCACGCCGTCGGGCGGCTACGCCGAGCTGGCGGCGCCAATTGCCCAGGCGGTCGTGCCCATTCCCCAGTCGCTAAGCTTCGAGGAAGCGGCCGGCATTCCCATCGTCTTCATGACGGCATGGTTCGCCCTGGTGAAGAAGGCAGCTCTCCGGCCCGGCGAGACGGCGCTCATCCAGGCGGCGGGCTCGGGGGTGGGCACCGCCGGCGTCCAGATCGCCAAGCACGTCGGAGCGCGGGTCATAGCCACCGCGGGCTCCGACGAGAAGCTGGCGCGGCTGCGCGAGCTGGGTGCGGACGAAGTCATCAACTATCGAACGACCGATTTCGCCGAAGCGGTCACGGCCATCACCGGCGGCCGCGGGGTCGATGTCGTGCTGGAATCAGTGGGAGGGCGGACGCTGGTCAGTAGCATCGAACTCCTGGCGAGCGGCGGACGCCTGGTCTCCGTGGGCAACAGCTCGCAGGAACCTGTGTCCATCGACGCAGCGCTGCTGGTCGAGCGGGACGTGTCCCTGTCAGGTCTCTATTTAGGCAGCGAGCTGCTCAAATCCGGCGCGATAGAGGAGCTGCAGAAGGTGGTGGAGCTTTGCGGCCGCGGCGAGCTGAAGGTCATCATCGACCGAGTGCTGCCGCTAGCGGAGGCAGCCGCGGCCCACGCTATCCTGGCCAACCGGGCGAACTTCGGCAAGGTCATCCTCAAGCCGTAGCTGCCCCTCCCAACGCCTCGGGCCATCACCAGCACCATCAGGTTGTCGTACTTGTTTCAGCGGTGTAATGGTGTTGACCAGCACCTGCCCGAGGAGAGCCAATTCTTCTGCGCCCGGTCTTGACTAGCTCGCCGCCAGTGCTAAAATCAGGGAGCCTAGTTCAGACTTAAGTCAAAAGGAGGTTTGTCATGCCTACCTACATCGTGCTCTATCGTTTCACCCGCGAGGGGCGCAAGAACGTCAAGGAGACCGTCAAGCGGGCCGAAGAGGTGCGCAAGCAGAATGAGGCGCGCGGCTTCAAGGTCCTGGGTCACTACTGGACTCAAGGGCGCTACGACCTGGTAGCCGTCGTGGATGCGCCCAGCGAAGAGGCCATGGTGGCCGGCCTGTTCAACATCGCCGAGGCAGGCAACGTCGCCAGCGAGACCCTGCGCGCCTTCACTTCGGAGGAGATGCGCCGGATCTTGACCCAACCCTAGCCGCTGGGGCAGGCCCATCACCTCCGATTGGCAACGGGGGCGAGGGCGAGGCCAACGGCCAGAAGCGCCCTCAGGGGCAGCAGAAGGCCGCTAGCGCCGCCTCCGGTAGTGATGTCTGCCTCTCTCTCCCCCCCTCTCCTCTCCCCCCTTCTCCCCCTCCCGGGGGCGCCGCGCGGGGACCCCGCCAGAGCACGGCAAGGCACGTGTGGGCAAGGGTGGTAAGCCCTACTCTGGCGGACGAGGCCGACCGCTCGTCGGGCAGATGGAGGCGGCCAGGGTGACCAGACGGCGAGCACGCACCGAGCCTCGACTGGTTCATGATTGGTGGGTGGCGCGCTTCCGCGTTCACGCACAACCCCCGCCTGAAGGCTGAGGTCGAGAATCAAGCCACCAACGGCGAACCAGCCGAGCGGGAGCCCCTGGGCTTGACGGCCTAGGGGCTCTTACTATGCACCGGTTCCTCTATCGGCTGCGTTGTCTGCTCGCCAACCTTGGCGCCTGCAACCAGGATGGGGCCGCCTCCCTAGCCCGTTCTACCACCGAGTTGGAGCGAGACCAGGCGTAGCATGCCATCTGGGGCGAGACCCTTCGCTACGCTCAGGGTGACAGCATGGCCTAGCGTCATTCTGAGCGGAGCGAAGAATCTCAGCGGCGGTGTAAGCAAAATGGTAAGAGCCTGCCCTGAGCAAAGCGAGGGGATGTGTCGTCACATCGTGGAGACAGCACGGCCTAGCCCGTCGGGAGGCATGCCGGAAACGCTCCCGACTGCGGCGGAGCATCCCCGGCCAAAATTTTTCGCAAAAGAGGAGCCAAAGGTACTTGACAAAACGGCACGAACGTTTACAATTACCGTGCTCTATCCGTAAAGGTTGATTCCCCGCCGGCCTGGACAAGGTTCAGCTATTGGTGCGGATGCCTGACCCGCAGACGGCGATCGCCTTGAGGGGTAGTCTGGGCCGAGGAGAGATTCGGCGCGACCGCTCATCAGACCGCTGGTGGAGTATTGCCCATGAAGCCACCCAGCAGCACCCGTATGGCAGCCCCCCGGATGAGCACCCCACGAGTCTATACCCAGTAGGCCACCGTAGGCATTCTCAACCCGTAAACCGAGGCATGGTGATGGGCGGCGGGGGAAAGCTCCTGGCATCGGGCGACTAACGGAAATCGGCGACGGCCTGTCGCCGATCCTTTTTGCGAAGGGGGGTGCCCTAGAAAACAGAGCATAGCGGAGAAGCAGAAGAGGAAATCTTGTCAGCACTTATACGGGCAGGCGCCAGCTCCAACCGGCCAGACGCTGGCATTCCCGAACTCGGAAAGGACGGGGGATCATGAGAAAGCTATTCATATCGATAGGTAGTCTTCTGCTCCTCGCCCTCCTCGTCGGCTTGGGTACAGCATGCATGGCTGCCCTGGCCGACGTAGGCAGCGGCCCCACCGTGACCACCGACAAGCCAGACTACATCCCGGGCGACGTCGTCCAGATCAGCGGCAGCGGCTTCGCGGCCAACGCCGGGGTGACGGTGCGCGTCACCCGGCCCGACGGCTCCGTCGTTACCGGTGATGTCACCCACGCACCCTGGCCGACGATCTACGACACGGTCGTGGCCGACAGCGAAGGCGCCTTCTGGTACTACTACGTCCTGAACGGCATCGAGGGCGAGTACCTGGTCGAGGTGCTCGACGGGCGCTGGGATGACCCCCTGATCGGTCAGGCACCCGTCCTCGCCAGCACGAACTTCACGGACAGCCGCACGATCAATTGGGTGACGCTGGACGGTGGAGCGAGTGTCACAGTAGCGCCGGGCGCTTCGATCACCGCTGCCGTCAATGTAACGACGGATTGGTGGTGGTTCTGGGACGATGACTGGAAGTCCACCGCCTGGAGAATCTCTACCACCCCTCCCGGATCGCTCACGTGCGTTAACACGCCCAACCACACCAGCGAAGGTACATACACCGAGTCATTCCCCATCACGGCGCCCGCCGCGCCAGGCACCTACAACGCCTACTTCGTCGCCTACAGCAACGACACCTGTAGCTCCGGCGCGAGCAGCACCAAGACGCTGACGAACGCCGTCGTGGTGAGCCAGCCGGACACTGATGGGGACACCATCGCCGACGCCATCGACAACTGCCCCACCATCCCTAACCCCGGCCAAGAAGACTGCAACAGCAATGGCGTGGGAGATGCCTGCGACGCAATAAATCCAGGCGCGGCGGAAGTCTGCGATGGCCTGGACAACGACTGCGACGGCTCAACGGCCGACGGCGTCGATGAAGACTGGTACGGCGACCCAACCACCTGCGGTGTAGGAGAATGCGCCGCCACCGGTGAGTTGACCTGCCAAGGGGGACTACAGGTAAATACCTGCCAAGAGGGAACCCCGGGCGACGAAGTCTGCGACGGCCTGGACAACGACTGCGACGGCTCAATCGCCGATGACGGCGTCGATGAAGACTGGTACGGCGACCCAACCACCTGCGGTGTAGGAGAATGCGCCGCCACCGGTGAGTTGACCTGCCAAGGGGGACTACAGGTAGATACCTGCCAAGAGGGAACCCCGGGCGACGAAGTCTGCGACGGCCTGGACAACAACTGCGACGGCTCAATCGCCGATGACGGCGTCGATGAAGACTGGTACGGCGACCCAACCACCTGCGGTGTAGGAGAATGCGCCGCCACCGGTGAGTTGACCTGCCAAGGGGGACTACAGGTAGATACCTGCCAAGAGGGAACCCCGGGCGACGAAGTCTGCGACGGCCTGGACAACAACTGCGACGGCTCAATCGCCGATGACGGCGTCGATGAAGACTGGTACGGCGACCCAACCACCTGCGGTGTAGGAGAATGCGCCGCCACCGGTGAGTTGACCTGCCAAGGGGGACTACAGGTAGATACCTGCGAAGAGGGAACCCCAGGCGCAGAAGTCTGCGACGGCCTGGACAACGACTGCGACGGCTCGGTAGACGAAGATCATGTCTGCGAGGCTGACGCCGAGATCGTGGCTCAATGGGTGGAGGGGCCAGCCGAGATACCGGTGAGCGAAGACGTCCACATCGTCGTGAA
>Ga0315280_10011041_pt1 | contig 11183 bp, 11 predicted proteins | sample YL17G06_40_MG_FD_203697 | JGI IMG/M metagenome (GOLD analysis project Ga0315280, IMG submission 203697) | Sediment microbial communities from Yellowstone Lake, YNP, Wyoming, USA - YL17G06_40 | ecosystem: Environmental > Aquatic > Freshwater > Lake > Sediment | place: USA: Wyoming | collected... | reverse complement strand
AAAAAGTGGTGGACATGTTTGCAGGAGTCGGAGCCTTCTCTATCCTAATTGCCAAAAAGCATGAGAATGTTAGAGCATACGCTATTGACGTGAATCCTGAAGCAATAAAGTATTTGGAGAAAAATATCGTTGCCAATCGTGTTCAAGGAAAGGTTACTCCGATTCTCGGCGATGTTAGAAAAGTTGCCAAGAAACAGTTAGTCGGAATTGCAGACAGGGTCATAATGAATTTGCCTGAAAAGGCAATAGAATATGTTGATGTAGCATGTCAAGCACTCAAGCCTGAAGGCGGTATTATGCATTATTATGAATTCGCAAAGGCGCCGAATCCATTAGAAACTGCAAAGGTTCGATTAACCGAAGCAACCAAAAAAGCCAATCGAAGCATTAGTAAGGTCTTGTTTGCGAAAACTGTTCGGGCAACCGCGCCTTTCGAGTGGCAAATAGTTGTAGATGCCAAAATTCAGTAGTCAACACTCAACGTTATCCTAACCCTCTGACTCGAATCCTTCAGCTTTTCAATAAGTTGCCTTGAAAAGTCGCAAGAAGCCTTGTCTGCCTTTACGGCTAAAGTTCGCCCACAGACAAAATCACTTTTTCTTATCACTAAGTCTGTTGAATGAGTAAACAACAAATGTGGACTACCTTGCGCGTTGACAACTTCCTTCACTGCATCAGCTTCGATTGTTATCGTCATTTTCGCATTTTCTTTTCTTGCAGCTCGCTTAAACTCTTTAGACAAATCCGTTGCTCCCTTTGTTGCTTTCACAGCGATTATGCAGTTACCACGTTTTGTTAGGTGTGTTTCTTTTGTTATTTCAAAAGTCGTTTTATGAGTTGATAGAATATTCTCATGCCCAAAAGCGTCAACTAGTTCTGTTATCTTCATACGCAGACAAGCACCATGATTCCTAAGGTTACTCTAAGACTTCTATCGAATCTACTTTTCCGTCGCCATCCAAGTCGAAGCCTTGAACAACGGTAGCAAATTTTCCATCGTCTCTATAGTTTTTGAGGGCTTCTTTCCAGAATTTTGTAAGCGCTATGACACAGGCTTTTGTTCCCACGGCTTTATTTCCAGCAAGAATGATAATTCGTTTCTCATTATACCACGGATTGGGAATTTTCGCTATTATGCCTACAGTATCCGCAGTGTAAGTACTTCCAGTTTTTTCTGACATGAGTCCGCCTAATAGGAATCCATGTTCAGAGGGCATCATATGAAATCTTATCGGCAGATGCTCGTTAACTTCTTGAGTGATTAAATTTGTGCCTGGACCACCGACCAAAATCATGTTGTTCTTCTCTTCTTTCTCCACTTTTACATCTACATCCAATTTTATAGCAAAATCTTCTGGCAAGCCAACAAATTGACCGAGAAAGAAGGTTAAGTAAGAGGCATAATGGCCATCTCGTGCGGTTGTCTTGAAGGGACCATGTGGGTCAGGGCTACCAACAACGATTTTTCCATCAAAAACTCCATTTTTTAGAAAAGGATTTAGAAATTGTTTCATCTTCTCGTCAATACTTGGAACTGAAATAGTTTTAATTTCTCTGTAGCCTTGGGGAAGTTCAACCCCGAAGGCGGGAAAATGAGCCTTATAATACTTGGCAATGGCACCTTTTCTTTCCTCTTCTCTAACGACTGTTATCACGCCAGTTTTTGCAAGATTTCTAATGTGATAATAGATTTTTTGTTCATGCACTTTCAGTTTTTTGGCTATCTCTATGGGATACATCTCTTTTTCTGCAAGAAGTTCAAGAATTTTCCAGCCAAGTCTATTTAGGAGAGGCTTTAGCTTTTCAGGAGTATCGAAGATGGCGACATCTTTTACCATATACTTATTGTGTTCGCTGTCGAGTAGTAGTTTCTTTTTCATAGTTTCTTTAGCTGGAGAAAGTTCCCTTATAAACATTTTTTTAACGGTTGCTAATGGGCAGTTATGCTAGTAGCCCACAGACACGAAAGAAAAAAAACTAAAATTTCTTCTATTTTCTCTCAGTACCAGTAAGCATGTCTACACATCTGGGGCAGTATGTTTGCGGCGTTCCTTCAACAACTTTCTTCTTTTCTTTGCCCTTCGGTATTTCCTTACCACACTCGACGCATTTTACCAAGCTTTCACCTCCGCAAAACAGTTTGTCTTAAAATCACGTATAACATATATTGTTCTTGCTATATACATTAAGTTTATATGTGTACAGTCTAATGGCGGTGCAACCATTAAAATTTCTATTTTAAAATTGAGGTTTTTTCCCTAAAAAACCTTTATAGACGCGTCTTTTCTCTAAGATAAGCCTACAACGGAAAAACTAATCTGACAAAAAATGTGAGGCATTGTCAATGTGTGGAATATTTGGTTGTATTCTCAAGGATGGAAAAGCCGCACCTACCGTTCACGCATCTTTAAAACGGCTTGAATATAGAGGCTATGACTCAGTTGGCGAAGCAGCAATCTACAAAGGCAAACTCTTCATTAAGAAAGATAAGGGAAAAATTGACGAAGTGCATGCCATACATAATTTAGACGATATTCCTGGCCGAATAGCAATTGGGCATACAAGATGGGCAACCCATGGCGCACCTTCTCAAGTAAATGCTCACCCACACACCGACTGCACGGAACAGATTGCAGTTGTCCACAACGGAATTATCGAAAACTTTGCAGAACTCAAAAAAGAACTTGGAGACTTGGGACATGCTTTCAAATCCAAAACTGACACTGAAGTTATTTCGCATCTCATTGAGGACAAGATAAAAGAGGGCTTACCGTTGGCTCAAGCCGTCTGCGAAGCTGTAAAACGAGTAGAAGGGTCTTATGCCATCGCAGTAATATCGGTTAAGGAGCCCAATACAATTATCTGTGCACGAAAGGAAAGCCCCTTAGTTATCGGAGTTGGTAAAGATGCTGTTTACTGTGCGTCTGATATTCCCGCATTTCTCCCCTTAACGAATAAGGCGGTAATTATCGAGGGTGGCGAACTAATAATCTTAAGCGATAATGGATATGAAATTCACAAAATAAGTGATTGGAGACTTGTGGACAGAAAACCTGAGACAATTGATTGGACAGCGGAAATGGCAGAGAAGCAGGGTTATCCGTATTTTATGTTGAAAGAGATTCATGAGCAACCGCTCAGTCTCAGAAACACCCTTCGACTGCAGGAGCACTATCTGGATTTGATATCTACCTTTCTCGAACGTGCCACAGAAGTCTTCTTAGTAGCTGCTGGCACTTCATATCATGCTTGCCTTGCAGCGTCTTACATGTTTGGTAAAGTAGCCTTTCTTGCAACGCACCCAGTCATTGCTTCAGAGTTTATTGAGCAACATGGTAAAGCCGTAAACATTGACAGCACCATTTTGGCGGTAAGCCAGTCAGGCGAAACCGCAGATACTCTGGCAGCGGTCGAATGGGCACGGCAGAAGGCAGCAACAGTTCTTGGGCTGACAAACGTTGTAGGCTCCACTTTAACGCGTATATCCAGAGCTTATGTTTGCCAGCAGTCAGGCCCAGAAATAGGCGTTGCAGCTACGAAGACTTTCACAGCACAGCTTTCCGTCCTATCGCAACTTGCATTGAATGTCGCTAAAAGAAGGGGAAAGATCTCTCACACTGAAATTGAAGACTTGGAACGTAATCTAAAGCGTATTCCAGAAGTTGTTGAAACAATTTTGAAGACGCAGGAAGGTAAAGTAAGGAAGTTAGCCAAAAAATATCGGGACAAACAATGCTTCTTCTTTTTGGGGCGAGGAATTAGTTCTGCCACGGCTATGGAAGGCAAACTGAAACTGTTGGAAATTGCTTACGCGCCTGCAATTGCCTATCCAGCTGGAGAAAGTAAGCATGGTCCCATTAGTCTTGTTGAGCCAGGCTTTCCAGTAGTTTTCATCTGTCCTAAGGATGATACTCGCAAAACGATTATTGGAAATATTATGGAGATGAAAGCCCGTGGAGCATCTATCATAGCGATTGTTGAAGAAGGCGACGAGGAGACCAAACAGTTAGTTGACGATTATGTTGAGGTTTCTAAAGGTTTTCCTGAAGTTTTGTCGCCTGTTCCATATGTTGTTCCGCTTCAGCTTTTCGCGTATTATATGGCTGTAGAAAGAGGATATGACCCAGACATGCCAAGGAATTTAGCCAAATCAGTGACAGTCAAATAGCCCCCGCTATAAATAGTCGCAAAGTCTTAAAGACACGCTTTATCCTATCTCTTTCGTGAGGATGAAGCATGGACAAGAGGAGTTGGGAAGACCTAATTCAAGGGTTAGTTAGAGAGGGAGTTTTGCGGTCGCCAAACGTTATCAAAGCGTTGCAACGTGTTTCTAGAGAGCAGTTTCTGCCAGAGAACATGAAGTCTTATGCAGCAGCGGATACTCCACTTCCAATTGGATGGGGACAAACCATATCTGCGCCTCTCAATAGGCCAATTTGACCTATTGGGTGAAACATGGTCTCAATCATGGACGAAGTCCTAGAGTTGGAAGTGGGCAATAAGGTATTAGAAATCGGGGCTGGTTGCGGTTGGCATGCGGCTACAGTAGCGGAGATTGTTGCACCTTCCGATATGCCTAAAGAAAAGGGGGGGCACGTCTATACTGTTGAAATTGTTTCTCAACTGGCAGATTTAGCGAGAACGAATATTGAAAAGGCGGGATACGGCGACAGAGTTACCATAATTTGTGCCGATGGCTCCTTAGGCTATACGGAAATGGCTCCATACGACCGCACCCTAGTCACAGCAGCTGCACCAGACATTCCCAAACCCTTGATTGAACAGCTGAAAAATGGCGGAGTTTTAGTCATTCCAGTTGGCGGAGTTTACCTTTATCAGACACTCTTGCGCATTAGGAAACGAGATGGCCAAATTACCGAAGAGAATTTGGGTGGTGTAGCATTTGTGCCTCTAACTGGACGTTTTGGGCATAGGTTTTAGAGTTTTCTAGCCGAAAAACTGCTCCAAGGTTGTTTTTCCCTTTGCTTTCTTCAAACCTGCTTGCATTTTCTCCAGTGCCTTCTTGACTCTGTCTTCTGAGAAGTCTCTTTCTCTGCACATGAAACTTATCAAGCCTTCTTCATCTGGCAATCCCCATTCAAGGTGGTAGTTGTCTCTGACTTTTGGGTTGAGAAATATGTCTCTAATCCGTTGAGGCTCTACTGGAAACTCTGCATCTTTTATGTGTGACGAAGCATTTTCCAATGTTCCATGTTCTTTTATGAGTTTTAGGGCGGTTTTTGGCCCCATACCTTTCACACCTTCTGGGTTAAAGTCGGTGCCAACTAGAATGCCAATGTCCACAAGTTGCTCATGTGTTATGCCTAATTCTTTCAGGGCTTGATTAAGATCAACGATTTCTGGAACGACATCTATGTAAACATCTTTTTTTGGCAGTTTTCTCCTACCGCTTATCGTTACATTTCTGACCAGCATGGGTGCCCCGAAGAGTAAGCTGTCGTAATCTTGACTCGCGCAGAAGCTTGTATCACCTTTCTTTGCCAAGTGAGCGGCTTGTGCTTCCCCTTCGGATGGTGCTTGCAACCAAGGAATACCCATCAATGTTAGCAGCCTTTTTGAATCGTCTGCCATATAGTCTTTTAATCGGCTAGTAGCCTGAGCATAGGAACGCGCTTCTTCAATCTTGCCTTCTTCTAATGCTTTTTCATACTTGACCAAGGCTTCCTCTTTCACTTTAGCCCTGCGTTTGATTTCTACTTCTTTCAGTGTTGGCGGAACACCGTCGAAGACGTAGACGGCTTTTATGCCTAATTCGACTAGGTTGGCAGTTCGGTAGAACAAGCCTGAAAGGTGACTTGTAACCTTGCCCGTGCTGTCTTTTAGCGGTGTGCCATCTGGCTGACGGATAATAGCCAAAAACTGGTAGAGGGCGTTGTAGGCGTCTATTGCGATTGATTTTCCACTGAGACTTTCTAAGGTGATAGCTGTTTTAGGCACTAAATCACGCAAATTTACACCCAAATACGTGCACCTATTAATTAAATGAGAATATGTGAATTGATATTAAATTTGCTGAAGCGCTTGGCTATTTTTAAACTTCACTTCACCTTCTTAGAGGAAAAATTATAAGAAGTAAGCGTCCATTTTCTTTCATGCCAGACCAAGTTCATTGTGCACATATCCTTGTGAAAACGGAGCAGGAAGCAAAGACTGTTCTGGAACGTTTGAATAAGGGTGAGAAGTTTGCTAATATTGCCAAAGAAGTATCGTTGTGTCCTTCGGGTAAGCGTGGTGGTGATTTAGGCGCTTTCGGCAGAGGGAAGATGGTTAAAGAGTTTGAAACCGCTGCTTTTGCTTTGCAGAAGGGACAAGTTTCACCCATTGTTAAAACTAAGTTCGGTTGCCACATCATAAAAAGGCTTGAATAATGCGTTACTACGTATATGTCCTCTTGTGTCAAGACGGAACGTTCTATACAGGCTACGCTAAAAACCTAAACGCTAGACTCAGTATGCATGAGCAAGGACTAGGTGCAAGGTACACAAGAATACATAAACCAAAAAAGCTAATCTATGTAGAAGAGTTTGGTACAAGGAAGGAAGCTATACGCAGAGAGAGGAAAATCAAGAAACTGGGACATGAGGAGAAGAAGAGGCTATGCCAATCCGCTACTATGAGGCATCAGACATTAAGACGCAAGTCGACAAGATAGTGGCTCAACTGGGCTTTACGCACGTAGAACCCAGCAGACTATACTGTTATAGAAGTAAGGGCTCAAAAAGTAGGCGCACAGTAGCCCGCATACACAGTTTAGGCAAGTTGTGGCAAATCGCACTAAAAACACATGCAGGATACCTAATAGAAGTAATCAGCGAACGCTACGATAGGCTAAGTCAAGAAGAAAAAGAAAAGGTCCTAATCCACGAATTATTGCATATACCAAAAGGGTTCTCAGGCGGATTTAAACCACATAAAGGAAACATAAATCAAAGAACAATCGACAAATTGCACAAAACCCTAAAGATAGCAACCTCTACTTGAAGGAGAACAAAAAAATTTTTTTCTCCACATCAGAGTAGAAAGAGTTGAAATTAAGCTGTTCTTGGCATAACAAGGTCAGCAATGTCAACGCTGCTTTCATAAATTCGGCTAATGAAGGAGGCAACGGCTAAGGAGTGGGGAGCAACATCAACTGGCTGAGCGCTAGCGATCGTTTCAGCCTCATGAAAAACAGTAGATACGTTTTCTCTCATAGTTCTCACCGATTCAGCTAAAGCAACATCACGAGTAAACAAAGCGGTTAAAGCGTTCTCATGTGCTTCAAAGGCAAGTTTATGAAATTTAAGGATCGCTTGTGAAACTTCTTTTGCCAATTTCCCTTCTTTCAGTCTCATAGTTTTTCCAGCAATTTGAACAGACTGATCCCCAATAGACTCAACTAGGCTCGCGGTTAGACGGTAGTCAAGACAGTCAATGGGCAAGATTCCAAGTTTCTCACTCAAACTAGGATTCTGAATAACCGTTCGTAAAATGCGGACCAAAAGGAAATACTGCCGATTAACCTCGTCATCTCTGGCAATCACGTTCTTAGCCAAATGTACGTCGCCATCAACAAAAGCTAAAACAGCATCACGATGCATCCCAGCTGCAATGGAATATTCTCGCCGAAGAATCTTCTCAGGTGGATAGGCTGAAGGCTCCAAAAGCGTCTGCATAACAATCCGCGAATAATCTTCCTCAACAATTTCCAAGCCAATCAAGCGACTAGAAGCCAACTTAACCTGCTCACGATCCTCATGACTAATCCTATCCTTCGCTTCTACACGAATAGTATCATAACCCAGCAGGTATCTGCCGACAATCTCACGATTGAGAAAAGCCGAAGGCTTAACTACGGCTACCTGTGGCGCATGCTCAACACCATACTTGGCATCAAGGACAAGTCTTCCATCGGCACTTTCAGAAATAGAAATAGCTGAACTCTTGTTGAGCCCGACTTTCTCAGCCCACACTTTTGGCAGACAAACAAAAAATGTTCCACCACTTGTTTTCTGAACCTTACGAAGTTCCATATATTAGCCCTCTAAATATTAACTCATCTAAAGTAAAAACCTATTATTAAAAATTGGCTGGCAAAATCAAAATTGCAACAAAAAATCATCATAGGTATAGACTTAGCAGGGGTTCCAAAGAATTCAACTGGATGGGCAGCATGGAAAAGCAAGGAAATCTCTGCACGTCAACTCTACACAGATAAAGAAATTGCAGAAACCACACTGAACTATAAGCCTACCCTAGTTGCAATAGATGCGCCACTAAGCCTGCCAAGAAAAGGATTGCTGAGAAAAACCGACATAGAAATGCACAAACAAGGATACCCAGTTCTTCCTCCACTCTTCCGCACAATGGAAAAACTTACTGTAAGAGCGGATTAAAATAGCAAAAGAAATCAAGAAAGAAGGCGTCAGTGTGCTTGAAGTTCATCCAACATCCACTCGGAAGGCGTTAGAGATTCCTTCAAAAGATTGGAAAATAATTCAAACTATTTTCTTTCAGATGGGTTTGAAAGGCGACTTGGAAAAACGCACTCTGACCACACATGATTGATATCGTCACTGCATCTCTTACCGGATACCTTTACTTGCAAGGAAACACAGAACTAATAGGAAACAAAGAAGAAGGCTATATCGGCATTCTACTAAAGTGTGATTGGAGGAAACTTCAACTGTGAGCGAAAAACTTCAGAAAGCCGTCTCGCACGTCATAGCGGCAGGATACCAACTGGACAAAGAAGCCTTCGACTTCTTAGGCACATTGTCACAGACAGAAGACCCAACCAAACTCACAGAAGAAGCCGTAAAAAAGATAGAGACACTCACTGAAAAACCATTGTTCATAGGAAAAGAATTCTTAGAAGAAATAGCAAAAGAAGCTTTACCAAAAAAGGAGCTAGGTCCTCCACCAGCTATTACAGAAATCACTGAAACGAAAAAGGCTTTTCACCCATTCGCAAAGGATATTGAAGCAGATGTAAAAGTGATAGAAGACCCTACAGACAAAATTTCTTCAAAAGGATCCGTAGGGGAATACCTAGAGTATTTTCAAGATCGTTTCAAAAAACTGCGAAGACTTCTAAGACAAAGAATAGATGTAAGAGACGCGGTATCAATAGCTGAAGCACTCAAGACTTCCAGCTCAAAAATTAAAGTCATCGCCATAATCACTGAAAAACGAGAAATAAAAGGAAAATTCATTCTAAAAATTGAAGACCTAGAAGCCAATGCAACAGTGCTCGTTTCTCCAAGCACAAACCCAGAAGTCATAGAAAAGGCAAGAACCCTACTGTTAGACCAGGTTGTCTGCATATGCGCTTTTAGGGGAAGAGACAATCTACTAATAGCAGAAGATTTTGTTTGGCCCGATATACCTCAAAAAACACCTCAAAAGGCTCAGTTACCAGTTTATGCAGCATTAATTTCAGACTTGCACGTAGGAAGCAAAACATTCATGCACAAGACATTTAACCGCTTTCTACTTTGGCTAAATGGTAAATTCGGAAACGAAACCCTGCGGAACATAGCTGGATGCGTGAAATACGTAGTAATTGCTGGAGACCTAGTTGACGGAATAGGCATTTACCCAGGACAGAGAAAGGAACTAGCAATAAAGGATATTCATAGGCAGTATCAAGCGACAGCTACACTTCTTGAACAAATCCCAGACTACATCGAAGTAATAATCATACCTGGAAATCATGATGTCTCAAGAAAGGCTCTGCCTCAACCAGCCATACCGCGCGATTATGCTGAACCAATATATGAGGCAAGAAGCATTCGTTCTCTAGGAAACCCAGCAACAATAAGCCTTCACGGAGTAGAACTGCTAACTTATCATGGACGCAGTTTAGACGATGTTATAGCATCTGTTCCAAACCTAAGTTTTCACACACCGGAAAAAGCAATGCGGCTTCTTCTGCAAGGTAGGCACCTGGCGCCAATTTATGGAGAAAGAACCCCAATAGCCTCGGAAACAAGGGACTTCATGGTCATAGAAAGAGTACCTGACATCTTTCAAGCAGGACATGTTCATGTCGAAAAGTGCGACACATACCGCGGAGTACTTATAGTAAACTCGGGAGCATGGCAAACTCAAACCAAGTACCAAGAGAAAATGAGACTAAGCCCCACACCTGGAATCGCCCCAGTCGTTAACCTTCAAACAATGCGCGCTGTATCTATAGATTTTACAACGCCCGCATAAACCCACAAAGAACTTTATCATCAACTTCTACTACGTGGAACTTGTGCCAAGCATTTCGGTGCATAATCAACTAGACAGCCAAGCCTTTCATCACTTGCAAACATCTCTCGAATGAGACCGCGACTTATACCTAACCTAATCTTCTTAGTTCTGCCATATCGTCCCATATTCACAATTCGGGCATTCAGTAATCCTATCACGTCTAATTCGTTGATCAAGCCGCTAACACGCCTCTGAGTCAACGACGCAAGCCCTGAAAGTTCACAAAGCTCACAGTACACTTCGTGAATATCTCCAGTAGCACAGTTAATTTTCGCCTTTCCCAACAGGTAAACACTGCATAAGACAAGTTTCGAATGAGGTGGAAGATTACTCAGAGCCTCTAATACCCTATCATGCTCAATTCTCTTCTCAGCCAGCCTTATGTGACCTTCATCAATTTTAGACGAACCCTCGCGCTCAGCTAACTCGCCTGCAACACGAAGAAGATCCAAAGCCCTACGTGCATCCCCATGTTCTGCCGCGGCGAGCGCAGCACACAATCCTACAGTTCCATCAAGCAACGTGCCATCCACGAAGGCTTCGTTAGCACGGTCTAGAAGGATATCTTGAAGTTCACTTGCGTCGTAGGGTTTGAAAACAATTTCCTCTTCACTCAGCGAACTTAAAACTCGAGGATCTAAGAACTCCTTGAAGCGGAGGTCATTGGAGATGCCAACGATTGAAATCTTGCTGCAATTGATGCCTTCGTTAATTCTTGTAAGTTCATAAAGCAGGACATCGCCACGATCTTTAACAAGAGCGTCAATTTCATCAAGAACAACAATGAGCAATAGTTTTCGTGAATTCAAGCCTTTTTTAAATCGGTCGAAAACTTCACCGAGAGCTAAACCTGTGAACGGAACTTTTACATTGACAGGTTCACATAGGCTCGATAGGATTCTGTACTCAGTGCCGCTTAG
>Ga0315280_10011040_pt1 | contig 11184 bp, 13 predicted proteins | sample YL17G06_40_MG_FD_203697 | JGI IMG/M metagenome (GOLD analysis project Ga0315280, IMG submission 203697) | Sediment microbial communities from Yellowstone Lake, YNP, Wyoming, USA - YL17G06_40 | ecosystem: Environmental > Aquatic > Freshwater > Lake > Sediment | place: USA: Wyoming | collected... | reverse complement strand
ATCACTCTTGGCGGATGCTGTACTTGCAGTCGCGGTCACCCTCGAGAACCCATCTGGTTCGCTTGACCTTGATCTTAGGGTTGTATCCGACGTACTTCCAGATGTCCACGTCGCAGTAGAGATTACAGAGGTCCTCCGCGCCCTTGCCGATCCAGACCTCGGCGAAGGGGCAGTACGTCTCTCGCGTCGGTCCACCCCAGCCGATCGTGGGGAGATCCTGAGCCTCTCGATAGTTCTCGAGTGTCGGCTTCAGACCCATCTTCACCACCTTGTCTCTCACCATCCGTGCCCTGTCCAAGCCGAAGCGCTTCACCGCCTCCCTGACCAGCGCCTTCCCACGCTCCTCTCCGAACTCCTCAACGAGCAGGTTGGCGAAGTGGTAGAACATCAACCCGAAGAGCCGGGCCATCGTTCGGACCTGCGCCTCAGCCTCCTCTCTAGTGAAAACTCTCTTCTCGGACAAGACCGTTTCACTCCTAGCCCCTTATGATCGCCTCGTCGAGAGCCATCCTCCGAGACTTAATCGGCGCCTCGGCAGGCCACCCCATCGCAAGGTGGAGGGGCACTTTGTAATACTCGGGCAGGTTGAAGTGTTTCCGAACCCTCTGAGCGGTCTCCTCCCCATGAGTCAGCCAGACGCCACCCAGACCGAAGGCGTGCGCCATGAGGAGGATGTGGTCAGCAGCCGCGGCCGCGTCGAAGTAGACGTTCTGCGGGTTCCTCTCGTCATGCTTGACCGTCTTGTAGGTCCGCATGTCCTGGCAAATAACGATCACAAGCGCGTTCTCCAGGGGGATGTCGCTCTGCAGCAGCTTGAACTCCGCTGGGTCGCGAAGGATGATGAACCTAGTGGACCCAAGGTTGCACCCCTGGGGCGCCATGAGACCGGCGTAGAGAATCTCGCTCAGCACCTCCTCGGGAACAGGCTTCGCCTCGAACATCCTTATCGATCTTCGCTCGAAGATGAGCTTTCTGACAGTCTCCATCTCCCTCTTTGAGAAGGGCTTGGGCATCTCCTCCCTCAGCACAACCCTCTCCCCGGCTCTGACCCTTTTCGCGATTTCGAGGTATCTCTCCGACCATCTTAGGTCTGGTGTGTCGGTGGGTAACCCCCGTCTCTTCCAAACAGTGAGAAGGAGGTCGACCATCTCTCCGAAGTCCTTAGGCGGTTGGAGCTTCCCAGCCTGTATCCTGTAAAGCAGGACCTCAATGGTATGGTGAGTCCGCTCATGAATCAGCGTCCTCAGTTCCACGGGGTCGATCCGCATCAGGTCGTCCTCGGAGTAGCCGAAGACGCGCTTCGCTTCACTCAACATATGTCACCAGTCTGAAATGCGGCTTTAGAGCTTCTAAAGATAACCGACACGGTCGTAAGCCTCCCGCGGTTAAAGCGTCTAAACCCGTATATCCGCTACTAAAACCAGCTCATTCGGAAGGTAATTGATGCATAACGATTACATGATAAGATGATTTGAAGATGAAGATTTACAAACATATATTTCAGGAGTAAAGAAGAACCTCTTCCCATCATACAATGAGAGACGATTCCGCTGGAAGTTCCTCGATAACCTCTCCCACCTACGCTTCACGTCCACAGCTCTCGCTGAGGAGAGGATAACAGGCAAACCCGTGGGCTTTCAACGAGAATCAGAACCACTCTATTCCCTCATCCTAAGAAGATTGAGCAAGCACATCGTTGGCGAGAGCTCGTTGTTGAGAGGAGACGTGAACCTCTCCCAGCTGAGCTCTTGGCATCTAACATACCTAAACATACTCTAGTACGAAACTCTCAATTCCACGAAGCAAGAAGGAACACTGAAATCGCTATTACGAACTGTCAACTCCATGATCGGTGGGCGGCATCAGAATCTATGAGGGATCGCCTTCTTTCAGAAGCCAGTCGACTGAGAATGTCTTCCTGAACGAGAACTTCTCGAACAGTTTTGTCGAAGCGATGTTCTCGCCCCTTATGTCTGTCAGCACCCTTGTTACCCTCATTCTATGGAATCGTTTGAGCATTTCGCGGCAGAGCAGGCTTCCTACACCCTTTCTCTGATGCTTTCTTGAAACCGCAATCCATTCGAAGTGTCCGAGATCACTTTCCCACATGGAGAATCTTCTGTGGCCTAGAGCGAAACCAACGACGCGTCCGCCTAGCTCCGCGACGATAGATAACTCCCCATCGTGCTCAAGGTGCTTCGAAAGCTCGGACAGATTCCAGTATTGATGATAAAATTGGGTCATATCAAACTCTCTTTTTCCCATTTCAAAGACCGCTGGAAAGTCTCCAACCACCATATCCCTGACTCTGATCTCCTGCACGCCTCAAGCCTCCCGGACTCTAGTTGTTTGCACCAAAGTATAACAATCCACTGCGAGATCGGTTCCTTTGCTGTGTGTCCATGACATTCGTCACAACTGTCGCTACCAAGTCAACCTGTTAGCTGCACCCGTGACACTACTTGGGATCGTGTGGCCCGTGTCCAAACCCGATAATTCTCTCGCACCAGCGAGCAGCCCCCAGAACCACTTCCTCTTCGAACGGGCGACCAACCAGCTGTATTCCAAGGGGCAATCCATCCTTGGTCAAGCCCGAAGGCACGGCTATTGATGGAAAGCCACAGAAGCTCCAAGGCGAGTTGAAGGCCGGGTCTCCTGTGCTCTCCAATCCCCTTGGCGCTGGTCCACTAGTCGCAGGCATCATGAGACAATCAAATCGCTTCAGGGCGACCGCTATCTCTCGTGTAAACTGGCTTCTGATGCGCTGGGCCTTGAGGTAAGTGGATGCCGGCACAAGAAGACCCGCGGCTATCATGCCACGTAACTTGACCCGGTAATCCGCCATTCGGGTCCGAAAGGTCTCCTCGTGAACCGCCGCTGCCTCGGCTATCATGAGAGTCCTGTGAGCAGCGTGAACTACCGCAAAGCTCTTGGGCAAACGAGCCTCCACGACCTCTGCACCTGCTTTGCCTAGTCGCTCGGTAACCTCCTCGAGATTCTCTCTCACCTCAACACTGGCGTTGTCATAGAAGAACTCCCTCAGGAGCCCCAGCTCCGGGGGCGAAAGACTGTCCAGAGCCCTCCTGTAAGATGGAACTGTCAGAATTGAGGATGCGGTGTCCTTGGGATCATGCCCCGCGAGGACCTCCAGCAGGACCGAGGCATCCTCGACAGTCCTAGTAAGGATTCCGACATGGTCTAGACACCAGCTCAGGGGATACACACCGAAGCGGCTGACGCGACCATAGGTGGGCTTGAGACCCACGATGCCGCAGTAGGCGGCTGGACGGAGGGTGGAACCCCCGGTCTGCGAACCCAAGGCTGCTGGACACATGCCAGAGGAGACGGCTGCCGCCGATCCGCTACTCGAGCCTCCGGGCGTGTGATCAGTGTTCCATGGATTTCGGGTAGGTGCTGGATCGAAGGAGGCAAACTCCGTCGTCTCCGTCTTCCCAAGAATAATCGCACCAGCCTCCTTCAATCTGGAGACGGTCGTGGCATCGTACGCAGGTACAAAATCAGCGAGAATCTTAGAGCCGGCGGTAGTCTTCAACCCCTTCGTATAGAAGATATCCTTGAGTCCAACTGGAATTCCGTGGAGTGGACCCCGCAGCCTCCCCTCCGCCGCCTCCTTCGAGTACCTCTTAGCAGTAGCCATCGCTCCATCCCGATCGATCGTGACCCATGCCTCCAGCTTAGGTTCGAGCCTATCGATGCGCTGGAGCAGAGATTCGAGCAGTTCCGTGGGTGAGAGCTCGTTCGCTCGAATCAGGCGAGACGCTTCAGACAGGGTGAGCTTGAAAGCGTCCGTAAACCTCACTCCTCCTCAGCCTTCTCTCCTCTGCAAGAACTCCCAAGACGGAAGATCGCAGTCGGATGAGCCGGCTCCTCTTCGGGATCCAGCTTGAATAGCTCCACCTTCGAAACTATCTCAGCAGCCAATTCGAGCCCCGGTCGCAGGCTCCCAACGGTCTCCTCCCCCCATCTCTCACAGGCAGCTTCGAGGAGGCGCTTCAGAATCTCTTCCTTTCCAAGCTCAGGTGCCATGAACCATCAAGGAAAGTGTCCGACTTATCACACTTATCGTTGCCTACGGTGAAATGACTCGCCGAGTGGAGAAAGGACTGGAGAGATACTGCTTTGGGATAATGTCCGCCTCTTCGTTCTAGGAATAGGCTGTACTTTTAGACGTAGAATAAGCGAGTTTATAGACAAGCTCAAGTTGATTAGGGCTGACCACGTTGCCGGAACGGTTGGTAAGACCATGGAGCTCGCTGTCGAAGTCAGGGATCTTGTCAAAGTCTACGAAAGGAACTCCAGGGCTTTAGATGGCGTCAATCTGAAGGTCGAAGCCGGCAAGGTATTCGCCCTGCTCGGCCCCAACGGTGCTGGCAAAACTACCCTGATGAGAATTCTGACTACACAGCTCAAGCCAAACTCCGGAGAAAGCTTCGTCTTCGGCCTGAACGCCGACAAGGACGGCGACAAGGTGAGAAGGCTCGTTAGCTACATCCCCCAAGAGATGAGCGTGTGGACCGACATCAGCGGCTACGAGAACCTGCTCGTCTACGCCAAGATCTACGACATCCCTTCGCATGAAAGAGGCAAGATCATCTCGGACGCGCTGGAGAGTATGGGCCTACGCGATGTCGCGAACAACCTCGTTAGAACATACTCGGGCGGCATGATTAGGAGGCTTGAAATCGCGAGCGCAATGCTGATCAAGCCAAGAATCCTGTTCCTGGACGAGCCGACGATCGGCTTAGACCCCTCCGCCAGGAAGACTGTCTGGGAACAGCTCACATACTTCAAGAAGGAGTACGGCGCGACCGTATTCTTCAACACGCACTACATGGATGAGGCCGACCTCTACTCTGACCAGATAGCCATAATCGACAGGGGCAAGATCGTGACATCCGGCACGGCTGAAGAGCTCAAGCACTCTGTTGGAGGAGAGGTCATCAGATTCAGCACAGGAAATCAGGTGAGCGACGACGTTTCGAACAAGGTTCGAGGTCTGGACATGGTTAGTGACGTTATCACAAGCGATTCAGAGCTCACGGCTGTCGTCAAAGACGCTGAGACAGGCTTACCCGAAATCATGGAGGCTCTGCGAAACGAGAATGTTACAGTCGTCAAGGTTTCCATCACCAAGCCGACTCTGGATGATGTTTTCCTGAAGTACGCTGGGACCAGACTCGAGTCCGGTGACAGGATCCGTGATGTTAGGCAGGTTAGAGGCATGATTAGGAGGGGATAGCCCACGTTAGATTCCCTAAGAAACATGCTTGTTATGCTGGAGCTTGAGCTCAGAAGGCTCAAGCACGACAGGACTGAACTCTACACTAGGTCTGTTCAACCAATCCTGTGGATCGTAATATACGGCCCGATCATGAGCCAAATCAGGGCAATACCCACCGAAGGGATACCCTACACCGACTTCATTACTCCAGGCGTTCTGATACAGTCGACAACCTTCGTATCTATCTTCTACGGCCTAACCATAGTTTGGGAGAGGGATTCGGGCATCCTGAAGAAGCTACTAGTGACACCAGCTTCCAGGTACGCCACGGTCATAGGCAGGTCCATGGCTTCAGGCGTCAGGGCCATATTCCAGGTTCTGATCATCATCCCTGTAGCGCTTCTCATCGGAGTCAGGTTTCTACCAAACCCTCTATACTTCGCCCTAGCGCTCTTGATAATATTCTTCTCCTCGGGGGGCTTCGCCGCGATCTCCATCCTCATAGCCTCACTCATGAAGACCAGGGAGAGGTTCATGGGCATAGGTCAAGCTATAATCATGCCACTATTCTTCGCCAGCAACGCCTTATACCCTCTGAAAATGATGCCCCCAATCCTGCAGGAGTTCGCCCTCTTCAACCCCCTGAGCTACGTGGTCGACGCCGTGAGAAGCCTGATGATAAGCGGGGACCTGACCAGCCTTCTACTCGATGTCGGAGCAATAGCCCTCTTCGATGCGATAATGTTCACGATAGCTTCAGTGAGCTTCAAGAAGATTATAGAATAGCCTCGTAGAAACCGAGCAGATCGTCTTTGTGATAATAGGAACTAGGAAGAGATTCTGGGAGCGGGACCTGTCAGCGTCGGTATGAGCCTGGAGGCCTTCAGAAGGTCTCGGAATATCATATATTGACTCGATAACGAATATCCTCCTCGGAGGTCAAGCAACATGATGCCTAGAAACAAGCTGAGGAGACTCCTCAGAGAGGGCAAGCCAACCATAGGAACGCACTACTCATGCACCTGGGCAAATCTTGTTGAGATAATCGGTAACTCTCAGCAATTTGATTACGCCGAGTTCACAGGTCAGTATGGCCCGTACACGCTCCACGACCTGGAGCACTTAGCCCGAGCCTGCGAAGTAACAGGCATGGACGCGATGATAAAGATAGACCAGGAGCCAAGAACCTACATCGCCACCCGCGCGATCCAGGCAGGCTTCACAGCGATGCTCTTCGCAGACTGTCGCACCACTGAGGACGTCAGGAGGTGTGTCGAATCCGTAAAACTGATCCCTCAGGGGGGAATCAACGGCGTCCAGTACGGGCGGGTGATGGGCTACGGAATCGTGAGAGGTCAACCCGTGACGCTCACCGATTATGTCAGGCACATCGATGAGATCGTCATCGCCATCATGATCGAGACCAAGAGCCTCGCAGACGACATTGAGGAGGCGCTTTCGGTACCGGGAATAGACATGGTCCAATTCGGTCCAGCAGACTACTCCGTCTCGATCGGTCGCCCGGGTGAAGGGTACAAGAACGCCCAGATCACCGAAGCCATGGAGAGGAGCTACCAAGCAGCGAAGAGGAAGGGAATCCGCATACGGGCAGAGTGCAGTGTCGAAGACATGCAGAAGTGGATCGACCTGGGCTGCAAGGACTTTTGCATCGGAAGCGACACGTCAACCATCAGCGCGTGGGCTCAGAACGCTGGGAAGGCTATCAAGGACACTCTAGCCAAGGCAAAGCTTCAGTAGTTCCGTGCCTCGCGGCCGAGCAGCGCAGGGCCCTGCCTTTTTTGAGGTCTCTTCTTTTTTGCACAGCTTCGTCCATGCCTACTTACCGTGTCGGTGATACGGTTAGAGTAGAGAATGTGTTTGTGAGGACATTCCGAGCCCAAATGGAATTGAATCTCGGTGGTGATGGAGGGATCACGGTTGTAGAGAGGAGGCCTTGTTGTCGGCTCAATAGTCTTCCTTCCACTGGTAGTGACTTGATTCTTATGGAAGGCTATCCGTGCAAGACTTAAGTATACGAATGATAACACATCAATACGAGGAGAATTGACCCTAAAGCCCATCGCCACGAGGATCCCCGAGGAACTTGACAGAGAGATACGAGAGGTTATGATCTTTGAGAGCGCTGACAAGGCCACAGTCGTGAGGAAGATGCTTGAGATCGGCATCGATGAGTGGAGGAAGCGCTATGCCGTCGGTCTTCTAGAAGAGGGTAAGGCGAGCTTCAACAAGGCTGCTGAGATCGCCAAGCTGACTGTGTGGGAATTCGCCGAACTTCTGAGGCAGAGGAGAGCCGAATGGATCAGGTACACTCCAGAAGAGCTTAGGCGAGAATTCGACGAAGCCACGCAGGATGAGACGAAGTGCAGATAATAGTTCTCAACTCGACACCTCTCATCTGCATAGCCAAGATAGGCCTTGTCCATCTACTAGCCAATCTGAGGCTCGAGAAGATCACCTCGCCTCTAGTCAGGCACGAGGTCGTCGATAGGGGCAGAGAACTTGGAGTACCCGAAGCCATGATCCTCGAAAAAATCTTTCAGAAGCGCATCGTCAAGGTCGTGGAGCCAAGAGATCAAGAGCTGATCTCAAGCCTGTTGCAGGTAAAAGGTTTGCACAAGACCGACATCCACGTCCTCGCTCTAACCAACGAGCACAAAGGAGTAGCCATAGTGGACGACGAGATGGCAAGAAAGACCGCAAAAATATACAAGATAAGATACGCAGGCACACCATACCTGCTGACAATAGCCTGCCTCCAAAGGCTCATCACCAAGGAACAAGCCAAGAAAGCTTTGGACGACATGATACTAGCCGGCTGGAGATGCGGGGTCGAAGACTACCAAGCAATCATTAGGCGCCTCGGGGCCTTGTAGCCGTTGCTTCACGATTCGCTCTCAACCGTCCGGAACACTCGATAACAACCCAAACTTTCAGAGCGCATTACAGATCGGAAAGATTAATCTTGCCAGACCATCAACTCTCCCTCCGAATTGAAAGGTGACCGCAAGATGCAGAAGTACAGGTGTACGGTCTGCGGGTACGTGTATGACCCCGCGAGGGGCGATCCTGACGGTGGCATTGAGACGGGTACATCCTTCGGAGACCTGCCAGGCGACTGGGTGTGCCCCATATGTGGGGTTGGCAAAGACATGTTTGAAAAGGTGGACTAGAAAACGTGGTCTCAGAACTAAAGCCTGGTGTTTACTCGGTAGGGGCGATCGACTGGGATAGAAGGCTGTTTGACGAGCTCATCCCACTCCCTGAGGGAACGACCTACAACGCCTACCTGATAAGGGGCAGCGAGAAGACGGCTCTGATAGACACCGTTGATCCCACCAAGGAACATGTGCTCACGAGCAACCTCGAGGAGCTCGGAGTCAAACGCCTCGACTACGTCATCTCAAACCACTGCGAACAGGACCACTCCGGGGCGATCCCGAAGATTCTCGACCTCTATCCAGACGCCAAAGTAGTGACCAACCCGAAGTGCAAGGACATGCTCATGGACCATCTGCTGATCCCTGACCAGAAGTTCATCACCGTAAATGATAGGGAGACCCTCTCGCTCGGCGGCGAGACGCTTGAATTCATTTTAGCCCCATGGGTTCACTGGCCCGAGACCATGTTCACGTACCTGAGAGAGGGTAGGATACTCTTCCCCTGCGACTTCCTCGGATCCCACTTCGCGACCTCCGACCTCTACGCGACCGACGAGACAAGGGTCATCGAGGCGGCGAAGAGGTACTACGCCGAGATCATGATGCCCTTCAGGATGCCGATTAGGAGGAACATGGAGAAGATCCGCGACCTCAAGATCGACGTGATCGCCCCGAGCCACGGACCAGTCTACCACATGCCAGACTTCATCCTGAACGCCTACAGGGAGTGGGTCTCGGACGAGGTCAAGAACGAAGTCATCATACCCTACGTCTCGATGCACGGCAGCACCGCCAAGATGATCGACTACTTCGTAGACGCCCTGATCAAGAGAGGCGTAACCGTGAAGCCGTTCAACCTCACGAGAACGGACATCGGAGAGCTGGCCATGGCACTCGTGGACGCAGCCACCATCGTGATCGGCACGTCCACGGTGCTGATAGGGCCACATCCAGCCGCCGTTTACGCGACCTACCTAGCCAATGCCCTGAGGCCGAAGGCGAGGTTCGCCTCGATAATCGGCTCGTACGGGTGGGGAGGAAGGATGGTGGAGCAGATAACCGCGGGCTTGACGAATCTGAAGGTTGAGCTGATCGAGCCAGTGATCATACGGGGACATCCTAAAGAACAGGACTACAGTGCGCTGGACAGACTAGCAGACGAGATCGTCAAGAAACACAAAGAGAACAACATCATGAAGTAGGCGAGAAACTTCGGGGAGCACAGAATCGCGGCTCTCGGCGCCTCTTCAAAAGGGATGTACCACCGCAGACGCTAGAAGGAAAACCGTCGGCTATTTCTGTCCAGAGTATCTGCGGTACAGAGAATCCAGCTCTCTAGCTCGTTCCTCGCTCTCCTCAACTGTCAGCTTCTCGCACTCATAGCCGAGGGTCTCTCGCATGATCTTGACGGCTTCTTCTGTGAATACGATCGATCCATCATCCCGCATCTCTTCTATCCCGTCGAGCTTCGCGCCCTGTCTGTTTATCTCCAGAGCCTCCTCCAGCGTCAGCCCCTCTGGAATTACGACCTCAGCGCCCTTCGCCGACAGCCGGACAGGGTAGCCTCCCCAAAGCCCCTTCGGTCCGGTCGCGTGGACTAGCTCCCCCGTGTCGAAGTAGATCGCCAGCACGTTCCTCAGGAAGCACGACGCCGTCTGCTGCTGAGGAGGCGGACCCCTCCACCCCGCTCCGGTCCGAGCTCTCTGGAACTTCATCATTCTCTCCCTAAGCTTTCCATGAGGGAACCTGTCGGTCACGTCTTTGTCGTCGACGAGTACCTTCACCCAGAACGGCGCTCTATCTAGGTGGGTGGTCAGTGAGTGGAAGGCGACCATGAATACCTGAACCGATCTGAGCGGGACGCCCATCTCATCAGCGACGACCCTTCTGACCCAAGGCACCCTGAGGGCGAAGTTGCCCCCACCGATGGTCGGGGAGAGTCCCCTCCTGTGAAGCATCGGGTTCACAACATCCGGGAAGCTGCAGTTCACAACCGAGACCTCGACGTTCGCGGTCTTTATCGCCTGCATCAGCTTGTGAGTAAGGGTCAGGTGCATCGGTACCCACGGACCGAGACCCGCCTGCGAGATTCGCTGAAACATCTTCTCCGGCAAGGTGTGGAGGACCCACCAGGACTGGAGGGTTGTGGCGTTGCAGATGACGCTCGGCTCGACCTCTCTCAGAACCTCTGCGGTCCCCTTCACGTCATAAAGATCCACTCTTCTGAACTCGATCTCAGGATAGAATCCCAGGAATGAAGCCCCGAAAGCGGCGTCGTGAGCCATAGCCTCTCCTCGAGTCTCGTCCACATCGGCGGCAACCACGCCTGAAACGCCGTGCGTCCTAGCTAGGAACTGCAGGATGTGAAAGCCAAGATCACCAATGCCGATGATCATAATCTTGCCGGGCATAGTCACACCGAGTGAAGAGTGGAGGATCCTGAGCATTTATCGATTTCTGGAGCCTTGAAGAGGGGCTCTTCTAGCCGTTCAGAAAGCCATGAGGGAGTCGCCTGCACAGTTCTGAAACGAAAACAGACAAAGAGCGGAGGCAGCTCGCCGGCGTGTCACTTCCAGTCCAAGAGCCTCTTCTCGCCCTGGATCTTCTTCAGGTCCGTGATGTCCTGAGAGACTTCTAGAGTCCCCAGATACTTCCCGTCGCTGCCTCTCACAGCGAAGTACCTTATCAGGACCAACCGGTCCTTCACTTGGATCCAGAACTCAGCTACATCTCTCTTGCCAGATTTGAGTCCTTCCACGATTT
>Ga0315280_10011039_pt1 | contig 11185 bp, 9 predicted proteins | sample YL17G06_40_MG_FD_203697 | JGI IMG/M metagenome (GOLD analysis project Ga0315280, IMG submission 203697) | Sediment microbial communities from Yellowstone Lake, YNP, Wyoming, USA - YL17G06_40 | ecosystem: Environmental > Aquatic > Freshwater > Lake > Sediment | place: USA: Wyoming | collected... | reverse complement strand
AATAGCTTTATCGTCAAGAGAACAAAGCGAATCGTCAAATGCAAATTTAAACCATCGATATTTATATTTTTTAACAAAATCGCATATTTCAGAGGCAGAGTATCCCCATTGTTCGGTTCTCTTATCGGAAACTTCACACATTAAAACTGGCCTTAATTTACTTAAAACGGTTACTCCTCCTTTAAGGATATCGAACTCTCCACCCTCCGCATCGATTTTAATAAAGTCAATAGATAATATATTATTACGCTGAATGTATCTGTCTAAACTGGTTATGGGTACTTTTATAACTTTTCTTCTAGCTTTTACTTTTTCAGAAGGCGGTTGGAGGCTGCTATAAGACCCTTTTCCATTTAGACAGTAAAACATATTAGTAAACCCATCCTGATAACCCAGAGCCTGGGTTTCTACTTTTACATTTTGGAGACCATTAATAAATATATTCCATTTTAAATTTTTAAACTCTCGCGGTACTGGCTCAAAAGCAAATACTTTCCCTTGGGGACCGACTTTTTTAGCGGCGAGTAAAGTATAAAATCCTTGATTGGCACCGACATCAAAGAATACCATTCCTGATTTAAGAAATTTTTGGACGAACTGCCATTCTTTTTTCTCATATGGTAAGCGAAAAAATACTATCAAACCAGATTCGTCTCCTCGGGCTAAAAACCAACTACCGTAAGGCAGACGACAAGGTATGGGGAAATCTAAAAACGAAAGATGACTACGACTGTACCATAATAATCTTCCTATCTGTCTTAATATCTTTGAAGATGGTATCGTTTTCATTTATCTTCTAATTTTTATCATTTTCTAATTCTAAAAATTCACGCAAAAGTGGCCACTTGCCATAACTACTGAAAGCCTTGCTTACTAAATCTATTGACCTGGCCCTGATTTTTTCTTTTAATTCTGGATTACGCATAAGATTAATGAGATGAGCCGCCAAGAGGCTGGTTTTTTTTCTTGGGACGAGAAAACCATTATAACCATCGATAAGATATTCTCGGTTTCCATTTACATTGTAAGCAATTAATACACAACCTGCATGCATAGCTTCTTGTTGACTTCGAGGGCATCCTTCCCCTAATAATGAATGCTTCCCCGGATTAAGTCCTAAATAGAAATCACATTTTTGCATCGTCTCAATAATATTTTTTTCATCTCCTTTAATTTCAATAAATTTTGCATCAACGCTTGTTATCCGGCAATGTTCGGCAATTTGTTTAATTTCTAATTCTGAAGTTTCGCTTTCTCTCATGTATCCTACCAGTCCTGATTCTCGCCTTTTTTGATCTGCAAACCAATATTGTTCATCAGACCAATCGGGAATCAGTTCTGGAAAAAGATTAAATTTCCCAGCATACCATGCCTGCTGAAACCGAGAATTTGTGCTAATAGCACAGATCTTTTTTGATTTTATAAGTTTTTGGAAAACAGAAGAATGGATAGTATCTGTATAGGTAGCCTCGCAATCGTGAAAATAAATTTTGTCGGCTAAATCAATAAAAGCTTTTGAATCCAGCCAGCCCGTAACAAATTTTAAAAACTTTCCTCCTTCCTTTAATTGTTTTACTTTCGCTAAAGATATACACGGCTGATGTTCAACTAACCAAGATTGATAACTGCCGTCAAAAGTAACAATATAAGCCTCGTATCCTTGTCGCCTTAAAGTTTTTACCCAAAGATTGTAAACCTTCAATCCTCCGTTGTACTTAAGGTCGCCGGTATTAAAAGAATCTTCACAAGAAGAAAATAAAATTATTGGTTTTTCTTTTTGGGCTGAAGGTAAAATCTGCGTTTGAGATGTTTGCTTAAATTGCCTTCTAATTTGGTATTTGGTATAAAAAGGGATTTGCCGAGAAATAAAAAATTTCTTCAGCACAGAAAAACGATAGGGATGATTAAGCCAATGATAAAATTTTTTAAATATCTTCATGTTTTTTAAACCATTCAACTGTTTTCTTGAGTCCGTCTTCTAAACTACAAATGGGTCGCCAATTAAGTTCTCTTTTTGCTTTTCTGATAGCGAGACATCCTTTTTTAAAACTGCAAGACGGAAGCGAAACATGTTTTTCTCCAACATCGGAGTTAGTTAAATCTTTTAATTTGTAAAAAATTTTTAAAACAGAGGTTTCCTTTCCTGTACCAATATTTAAAACGCCTCTAAAATCTTTTTTTAAGCTTAAAATTGTTGCCTCAATTGCATCTTTTATAAAGATATAATCCTTAGTTTGTCTTCCGTCTCCATGAATAAATGGTTGTTTATTTTTTAGCATTTTTTTAGTAAAAATTGCTACTACTCCGGCTTCACCGTCTGGATTTTGCCGCGGACCATATATATTTCCATAACGAAGAGCGGTATAGGGCAGACCAAATAATTTATAGTAAGTTTCAAGATATTTTTCAATTGTTAATTTGGCTATTCCGTAAGGAGATATTGGTTTTGGCGGATAATCTTCTGAAGTTGGAATTTTAGTGGCTTGGCCATAAATTTCACCTCCGCTCGAAGCAAAAAATATTTTTTTAGTTCTGAATTTTTTGCAATTTTCTAAAACATTAAGGCTTCCGATAATATTATTCTTGGCGTCAAAAATAGGATCCCCTACCGATTCTCTAGCATTAATATGGGCGGCGAAGTGAAAAACAAAATCAGGTCTTTCTCTCTTAAAAATATTATAAATTTTTGGATTACAAATATTAATTTTATATAATTTCGTTTTTGAATTTAAATTTTCTTTTTTGCCAGTAGATAAATCATCAATTGCCACTACTCGATAATTTTCTTTTGTTAATCTATCTGCCAAATAAGAACCAACGAACCCCGCCCCTCCGGTAATTAAAATAGTTTTTTTCATAATTTAAATTAATCTTTTAGGAAATTGATGATTAGTAATCTTTTCAATTACATCTTCAAAGTCATTAAATAGCATTTTATCTGAATTTTCTTTATACCAATTTACTGCGTTTTCAGCAACATATCTAAATTTATCGTAATTATCCAGAAAATACGATAATCGTTCATTACTCCTTCTTCCTTCAACTTCAGAAAGAGGAATATAATGTTCAAAAGGCTTTATCCCTAAAAGATTTAAATCGGGAACTTCCGGGAAAATAGCTATGGCGCCGGAACCCAAAACTTCATAATATTTACTTACTAAAATAGGAAACTGCATTCTCCCAAAAATCACATATTTTGCCGAACCTAAATATTCCGACCATTTATTTAAGTAGCGAATAGGTGTTTTATTAATGGGATCTACTCGATATGTTCCTCCTTTCCAAGATGCACTTTCGGGAAGAGAATGGAAAAATTCAATCTTGTAGCGACCCTCGAGTTGAGAAATTTGTTTTTTTAAAGAAACTCTTGGCCCATAAATAGGAGAGCTTATAGTTCCAATAACCAATAAGTCAATTTGTTTGTAAATTAGATTCGGACGAGAAAAAAATAACGATTCAAAGAAAGGATAGAAAACTACTTTTGTGTGAAGTGGTAACTTAAAATTTCCTCTCCATTGTGTTGGATAGGGAGTTAATAAAATATCTGGTTGAACCCAATCGATGACCCATTGATAACCTTTATTTTCTAAAGGCCAGAAATCATGCCCGTATAAAATCACTGGAATATCTGGGTGAGGAAATTTTCGGTTCGAACCGGTGTTTGGCATTAATATAAAATCATAATTTTTCCAATTTATATTAATAGGATATTTAACAACATCGACTTGGCAGGCATAAGCTAACCTTCGACGGAACAACAGCATCCATTGATCGCAACAAGGAGTTTGAAAGCGCTGATAAAAACCTCCCGCTTCGCTACTTCTATCATCCGGCATAATACAAAGACATTTCGGAGCCGTTAAATTTGCATCGTAATCGATTGAAAAGTCGAAATTTTGATGAAAATTGGTCCATAATTCGTCGCCTTGCCTGGAACATAAAATTTTACATTCTTCATTATGCTCGCGTTCTTCCGAATGCTTGCATGAATGAAGAATAAATAAATTTTTTTGTCGTATTCTTGACAACCACTCACATTTTTGGCAAATTTGACAAGTAAATTTTGGATTCGGCCCCCCATAAATAAAAATGTCTCTTCGGGAAATTTTCTCTTCATTTAAATTAAAATCTCCGGGAATATTAGAATACCAAAAATAGCTTACTTTATTGACCAGTTCGCTTTGGGGAAATTTTATTATTCCAGAATTAACTCGTAAAATAGGTAATTTTTGTTTTAAATTCGGCAAAGTACCGTAAAAAAACTCTATCAAGATTAGATTTTTTTTGACCAATCCGATTAACGGCCGAATTAAAAAAAAAGTTATTTTCTTAACGGTAAACTTAAACCCCTTTTCTCTTAAATATTTTTTAAATAATCCTATTCTGTAATTAAAATTAAACTGCATTTTATTTAGTGAAAATATGAAAATAATCTATCTTTTATTTGCCTATATGCTTTATTAATTGGCCCTAATTTATATACTTTAAAAACAATTTTATGAAAAATATTTGGAATGACTAATAAAGGTAAATCTATCAACCAGAAAGAGGGATAAAATTTAAACTGGGCAATCATGTTTTTTATAAGGGATTTTTTTAAAGTTAAACCATTCTTTTTGTAAACAATAATCTCCATGGGCAAATGATGAAGCATAACTCCAATGACTTTACTAACAGACCTTTTACTATATCCTTTTCCCCTGAGACTATTGAGAACTTCCATTAAAGTTATAGCAATTTTCATACTCCACTCACTATTATCGCCCGGACGTATATATCCACCGCGATGCATATGCATGACATAAGGTTCGGCAATGCAGTAAGAATGGTGATCCATAATAAGAGTTAATAAAGTAGCGTATTGGATCCAGTTGGTTCCGATATAAATTTCGGGGTGGGCCTCTTCCCATGAAGAACGACGAACGATGTCCGAGGAAACAAATGCAGCATTAATTCTAATGTTAGATAAAAAATCATCGGCTGTTTCAAAAAGCGTATCTTTTTTAATTTTGACAGATGGTTGAGAATCGTATTGTTTTAAATTGTAATCATAATTGCACGAATTCACAAAAATTGCAGTCAGTTCAGGATGATTTTTTAATACATCTAAAACTTTCTTTATAGCTTCTGGTTTCAACTGATCATCATCAGAAAACAACCAAACAAATTCTCCGGCTGAACGCCTAACCGCTAAATCAAAATTACTATCCGGCCCCAGATTTTCAGTGTTCCAAAAATATTTAATAAAAGAATATTTTTGCTGATATTCTCTTATAATTTCTGGCGTCTGATCAGTGGAAGCGTTATCGGATATAACAATTTCAACATAATCGTCTATTTCATTTAACTGACAAACAATGCTATCTAATGCCTCTCTTATATATTGAGACCCATTATGAGTCGGGATGGCTATGGAAAGTTTTATCCCGCTCTTATTTTCTATTGGCATATTTTTCAAAAAATTTAGTCAAAACCTCAAAAACGTATGCTAATTTTTCTTTTGTTATTCCGGGATAAACGCCAATCCAAAAAAGATTATTCATCACTAAATCAGTGTTTTTCAATGAATCAAATTTTCTATATTTTGTATTCTCATAAGCCGGCTGCTTTGTTAAATTGCCCCCGAAAAGCATCCTAGTAGCAATTTTATTTTCTTCTAAATAATTTACGATTTCAGCTCTGGTAAATGGTGTATTCGGTTTTACTAAAAGAGGAAAGCCAAACCAACAGGGTTGAGAATTTTTTTCTGCTTTAGGAAGAAAAAAATATTTTTCATATTTTTTAAATAATCTGTAAAGAACGGCGAAATTTTTCTTTCTGGTCTTAATAAAGAAAGGCAGTTTTTTGAGTTGAGCTACTCCCGCTGCTGCTTGCATATCAGTAATTTTCAAATTATATCCAATGTGAGAATAGATATATTTGTGGTCGTATCCAAAAGGAAGTTTACCCAATTTCCAGCCAAACCTTTTTCCACAGGTATTATCATGACCAGGTTCACACCAGCAATCCCTTCCCCAATCGCGGAAAGAGGCAATAATCTTTTTTAATAAAGGATTGTTGGTCAGAACCGCTCCCCCCTCTCCCATTGTCATTTGGTGCGCCGGGTAGAAACCACAAGTAGAAATATCCCCAAACGTGCCAGTGTATCTTTTTCTGTATTCCGAACCCAAAGCATCACAATTATCCTCAACAAACCAGAGATTATGTTTTTTTACTATCTTTAGAATTTTATCAAGGTCAACCGGATTCCCTAGAGTATGAGCAATGAAAATTGCTCTTGTTTTTTTAGAAATTGCTTTTTCAATTTTCTCTGCTCGAATATTATAAGAACCTAAATCAATATCAATAAAAACTGGGGTTAAATTATTTTGAATAATTGGGTTTAGAGTAGTTGGAAAACCACAAGCAGTAGTAATAACTTCATCTCCGGGTTTTAATTTTCTTTCTCCTAATTTTTGAGAAGTTAAAGCAGAAATCGCTAAAAGGTTAGCTGAGGAGCCTGAATTAGTTAAAAGACAATACTTTGCACCCAAAAATTCTGCAAATTCTTTTTCAAATTGCTTGGCATATCTACCGGCGGTTAGCCAAAAATCTAAAGAGGCATCTACTAAATTTATAATTTCTTTTTCATCATAAATTCGGCCAGCATAATCAATTCTAGTTTTACCGGGAATAAATTTTTCCTCCCCCTTCCTTAATTTATAAAATTTCTTAACCCTATCAAAAATTTCTCTTCTAAGTTGTTTTTCATTTTTCATTTTATTTGTATAAAGAAATGTTTTTCTTAAACCAATCTACATCTTTTTTAAGCCCCTCTTCCAAATCATATCTTGGTTGCCAATTTAATAATTTTTTAATTTTTGAAATATCGGCCACCCAATTTCTTGGCTCATATTGAACCTCTTCTATCTTTCCATATTGGGGTTGGATATTTGAAGCGGTAATTTTTTTAATTATTTTTACCACTTTATCAATTGTGTTTTGCTTGCCAAAGCCAATATTAAATATTTCTCCTTTTATTTTTTTTATTTTTTCAATCGCTAATAAATAAGCGCTAATTATATCTTCTATAAAAATAAAATCTCTTACTGAATTAGAGGATGATAGTTTCAATCCGCTGTTTTTAAAACATGCCTTTATGATGGTGGGAATAAGCCTTGCTTGCTCTTCAAAGTAACCATAGACGGCAAAGAGTCGCATAGTGACAATTGGTAAATTTAGTTTTTTAGCCATATATTGACAATAAATCGTGCCGGCTGCCTTCGTTATACCGTAAGGATTATCGGGTTCTAATAAATCACTTTCTTTCATTGGCTTATCCTTTATCCCATATTCAGAGCTGCTGCCGGTATTGATAAGACATTTAAAATTTATTCTACTACAAGCATTCACTAGATTTATCGTTCCTAATAAATTAGTTTCAACCATCTCTTTTACCTCCTTTTGTTTTCTTGGATAAGTTCCTAAGGCAGCAAAATGGAGGATAATCAGAGGCTTAAGTTTAGTAATAAGTGATTCTAACTTATTATAATTTTTTAAATCCACATGATGGAGCCCAATTTTCTCTCTTATGTCTTTAAGCCGCCAAAGATTTGACTCTTTTTTCTCAATTAAATGAACATTATATCCCAAATCCAGAAATTTATAAGTAAAATTAGCTCCGATGAAACCAGCTCCGCCCGTTATTAAGACATTTTTATTTGAAAAAGTCATATTTAGATTTCAATTTTCATATCATCTATTGCCGAAATTGTATTTTTGAATATAGTTTTGGCAATTTTTTGAGCTTCCTTTCTCTCTTTCAAAGTTCGATAAATATTTGTATCAAAATGGGTCAAAACTAATTTTTTAACTTTGGCCTCTTTAGCAATTTTAGCCGCTTCTTCTGGATTTAAGTGGGGCCAATTTTCATAATGCTGACCAGATTTTAATGAACATTCGCTAATAAGTAAATCAGCATTTTTTGCCAATTCTATCGCATTTTCGCAAATTCCTGTATCCGGACAATAAGTAATTATTTTCCCTTCAAGTTCAAATCGATATCCCAAACAAGGTGAAGAATGAACTAAAAATTTAGATTTTACTAAAAAAGGGATTTTGTTTATTCTTTCGGGAAGTTCGTATATCTTGATAGGAAATGGCAATTTCCCAAATGGAATCGTAAAAGGTTTGTTGATTATCGTATTTAGAATATCTTTTGTTCCTTTCTGTCCGCAAATATTTATTCCTTGTTTAAAATTAAACTTATTTAAGATATGCAAACCAATAATATGGTCAAGATGCAAATGGCTCAAAAAAAGATAAATTGGTTTCTCTTTATTAATATATTTGTCAATTTTATATAAACCATTTCCGGCATCCAGGATGATGAAATAATCATTTGCTTCTATGAGGGTACAGATAGTATTTCCAGTATCGGTATCATACCAGCCATTGGTTCCAAGAAATATAATTTTCATTGAATATATTATTTATTACTAAAATAAAAGTTTTTATACCAATTAAATGATTCCTTTATCCCATCTTCAAAACTGATATTTGGCTGCCAACCCAGTATTTCTCTTGCTTTTGTCCAGTCAAGATACTGCTCTGGTATCTCATTTTTAGCTATATTTAATATTTTATAATTGACTTTAAGGTTTAATATTTCTTCTATTTTTTTAATAACCTCGATAACACTGAAAATATTTTTACTTCCAAAATTGAATGCTTCTCCTTTAATTCTAGCTATATTTTGAGCTAGTTTAATACATCCATCGACTATATCTTTAACATATACATATTCTCTAATCATCTTGCCATCGCTTCTGATTAAAAGTTCTTCATTTTTTATAATTGATTCGAAGATGCCGGGAATAATTCTACTGAAATTCAGGTCACCGGGTCCAAAAGTATTACCAAATCTAGTAATCGCAATTGGTAAATTGTAGGTTTTAAAATAGGTTTGGGCTAACAAGTCGGTTGCTGTTTTTGAAACATCATAGGGGTGATCTCCCTGAAGGGGGCTTTGTTCAGTATATGGTAAATCTTTACTCTTACCATAAGCCTTATCTGAAGAAACTACTATAATTGATTTTAAATCACCCTTTAATTTACAGACCTCAAGAATATTAGCGGTTCCCATAATGTTTATCTCTATGGTCTCTAAGGGATTTTCATAGGCTGTTTCAACAATGGGTTGGGCGGCTAAATGAAAAACTACTTGTGGCTTCTCTTTTTTAAAAATTTGGGAAATTTTTGGATCTCGAATATCAACTTTATAAAATTTAACTTTGGAGTTTAGATTCTCCTTTCTGCCAGCGGATAAATTATCAATAACTACTACTTTATGGCCTTCCTTTATTAACCTATCTGCTAAATGGGAGCCGATAAAACCAGCTCCCCCGGTAACTAATATATCTGCTGATTTGAATTCTGATATTTTTTTTATTTCCATATTTTCCATTGAGGGTCATTCTGCCACATTTTGTTTAAATCCTCATATTCTTTATAAGTATCAACAGCAAACCAAAAGTCATTATGTTGATACATTGACAACTGTCTTTTTTGAATTAAAGGAAAGAATACATCTTCAATCATAGAGTCTTTTTTTATATAATCAAATACTTTTTTACTCAAAACCATAAATCCGCCATTAACCACATCGGGTAGAGTTGGCTTCTGATAAAATTCTTTTACTAAATTATTTCCATCAATCTTGACTAATCCGTACTTGTGGCGAGGATGAACTCCTGTAATAGTAGCTAGGGTATTTTGTTTTTTATGAAATTCTAAAAGTTTATTTATATTAATATCCGCTACCCCATCTCCGTAAGTAAGCATAAACATATCATCTTTGATATATTCTTTTAATTTTCTTACTCTTTCTCCGGTTAAAGATTCCAGGCCGGTATCTACCATGGTAAGATTAAAATTATCATCATTGTTATTGGAAAAATATTCTTTTATCATTTCTCCTTTATATCCAAGGGCTATCACAAAATTATTGAATCCGTAATACGAATATATTTTCATTATATGCCAAAGTAAAGGTTTTTCGCCTATTTTTACCATTGGCTTTGGTTTAAATTCGGTTTCCTCTTTCAGGCGGGTTCCCATGCCGCCGCAAAGAATAATTGTTTGAATTTTTTTATCGGACATATCCATCTGTTTTTATTTTATCAATCCTGAAATTTTAAAAATTTCATTAAATCTGCTTTCATAAGTATGCTCTCTTAATGTGCGCTCGTAACCAGATTCAGCAATTTTTTCCCTTTCTTCGTTGTGGCTTAAATAATATTTTATTTTGCCAATAAGTTCCTTGAAATTACGGAAACAGTCTATTTCCTTTCCAATTTCATAATAATCCTCCAAGTGATTCACATATTCTGTCAAGAAGAAACTCCCGAAGCCCGGAATTTCAAAATTTCTCCCTTTAATCTGCTTCCTCCAAATACTTGGCGGGAGAGACCTAAGATTGTCCAGCCAGTATTTTGGATTATTTATTCCAATTGATCTGTCGTAATTTCTATGAAGAAAAATTAAGGTCAATTCTTTCCAAAGAACGCCGGAACTTTTGGTGAAGTTAAGATTTATTTTGCTTCGGCAAAAAATTTTCAGCATTTCCTCTCGAGAAACCCTTCCAGCCGGCCAGCCCGAACCCCAGCATTTTATATCTATATTTTCTTTTTTTATTTTTTTTATGACATTTTTTCTATTTCCGTGAGCGGATCCGACGAATGTAACATCATAAACCTCTGGTAAATTTAAAAATGCACCGGCGAAATTATTAAAAGCCCATTGACTTAAAATAACATTTTTATAGCCTATTTTTCGGTACTTTGACACAGCTTCCGGATCAGTTGTCACAACCCAATGGAAAAGCGACGCCCAGTGTTTTGAAAGCTTATGAAATTGCCAATGATCGTCGCTGAACCAAACAAGCGTTTTAGCTCCGCTTTTTGCGGTAATTTCCTTAACCGTTTCTTTTTTCATCGGTCCTATACCTGCAAAAAAAACCAATTCCGGTTTTTCCTCTTTAACGCTTTCCATTAATTTCTCATCTATCTTGTCTAAACCATCTTTTAAAATTATTTCGTCAAAGAAAAAATCAGTAATTTTATTGCTTCCGCCGTTCATCTTTATTAATGTATCGTAAAAATTTTGATATTCGTAACTAAAACCCCGTTCAGGTTTTCCATAGTCA
>Ga0315280_10011038_pt1 | contig 11185 bp, 9 predicted proteins | sample YL17G06_40_MG_FD_203697 | JGI IMG/M metagenome (GOLD analysis project Ga0315280, IMG submission 203697) | Sediment microbial communities from Yellowstone Lake, YNP, Wyoming, USA - YL17G06_40 | ecosystem: Environmental > Aquatic > Freshwater > Lake > Sediment | place: USA: Wyoming | collected... | reverse complement strand
ATTCTCGTGTTGTCCCCTATCACAACGTAGTTCCAGACAATCACCTTCTCGCCGAATAGGACTTTCTTTCCGACGATTACGCCCTTACCCATCTTTGGCTTTGGCATACGTTTCCACTTCGTATCTACCTTTCTGAAGCGTTGGAAATTTAAATAGTTTGACAATTCACCCTTTTTTGTGCAGTCAGATACTGCGGGAAAATCGAAGAAAGAGAACGTTCTCCTTGTTAGATTAGGAATATACGGCGTGCATGCGTGTTCCTAAAATGGTCAAAAATGGTTTTTATTCCTTTTTCGGCGTTCGGGTTCCTCCTAGACGCTTGGACTCCTAATGGAAATCAGGAACAGGCTAGAAGAGCAAAAGGAGAATAAATACCATTTTAGACCAATTTCGGAACAGCCATGCGCGCTACAAGAGCGATATTCGATCGTGTCCGCTCCAGAAAAATGTGACAAAAAGACTATAAAACTGAGCTTGTACTAGACTTGCGGTGGTACAAATACCTAAAATCGCAGTTTTCATCCCTGTTCGACTTGGCTCAAGCAGACTACTCAAGAAACCATTGATTGAAGTTAAGGGCAAGAGCCTCATAGAACATCTCATTGACCGAGCAAGAGCAGCAAAACTGCCAAACCTAGTTGTCCTGTGCACGACTACTCAGCCTGAAGACAAAATCTTCATTGACATAGCAAAGAAATGCGGCGCAGAATGCTTTCTAGGAAGTGAACACGATATCCTGAAAAGATTCCTCGATGCCGCTGTCAAATTCAACGTAGATTTCATAGTGAACGTCGACGGAGACGACGTTTTCTGCGACCCCGGACTTATGGACAAGACGGCGCAAACCTTCCTAGATACTGGAGCCAGCTTCATCAAATGGAATAATCTGCCGCTCGGTGCGACCCCTGTCGGCGTCAAAGTTGACGCTTTAAGAAAAGTCTGCGAGATAAAAGACACGCTAAACACTGAAACCGGATGGGGAACATATTTCACCGAAACAGGACTCTTCGACGTCAAATGTCTGGAACCTGAAGACAACGAGTTGAAACACCCGGAGATCAGAATTACCCTTGACTACTCCGAAGACCTTAAACTCGTGAAGGAGATTTACGACAGACTGTATGTACCAGGAAAAATATTCACCCTCAAAGACATACTGAAACTCCTCAGGAACGAACCTGCCCTCGCCGAAATAAACAAAGGAGTACAAGAAGAATACTGGAAACGATTCAAGAAACGCGCAAGCGTCAAACTGAAGAAAAAATCGCTGGACACTCAGAAATAGGCTCGTTTCATCGAGGGAAGTGACTGCTAATTTTGATTGTTGCAAAAACTACTTCAGTATCGAGTCTAACAAGTCTCTTATCTGCTTCTTCGTCAATTCAATCGTGTCTTTAGATGTATACTTACTGTAAGGAACTTTTTTAAAGCCATTTCTTGGAGCTGGAACCGTCTGAGGAGTCTGAGGCAGCACCAACAACATATCTTGGGTTTCATAAGCATTTAATGCCTCTTCCTCTGTCATCAACTCTTCGTAGAGCTTCTCCCCCTTTCTCTTGCCGATCAACCTTGTTTCGATGTCCCCTGGCTTGTAGCCGTACTCAGGGCCAAGCTTTTCAACCATGACTTCAGCCAAGTGCTTTATCTGCATAGCCGGCATCTTGAAAATGAATATCTCCTCACCCCTAGCCATCTGAGCAGCCTTGAGCACCAAGTCAACGGCCCTGTCCATACTCATCACAAACCTAATCATTTGAGGATCTGTAAGCGTCACAGGTCCTCCCTTTCGTATCTGCTCCTCAAACAGCTGGACAACAGATCCCCTTGAAGCCAACACGTTCCCAAATCTCACACATGAGAAAACAGTTCTCTTGAGCCCTCTGTAGTAGTTGGCGGCTATGGTCAACCTTTCAGCCAGCAATTTCGTAGCGCCCATAACGTTTGCTGGATTCACAGCCTTATCCGTGCTGATAGCAATTACTTTCTCTACGTTTTCGTCTATTGCAACCTCTAACAGATTCTGGGTTCCGATTACATTTGTTTTTATGGCCTCAAAAGGGTTATACTCGCACAGCGGAACATGTTTCAGAGCAGCGGCATGAAAGACCATGTCTATGTTTACTGTGGCTCTTTGGAGTCGCTCCTTGTCCCTTACGTCGCCGACAAGAAATCGAAGACAGCTACTGTAATCTTTCAGTTCCTGCTCCAACTCGAACTGGGCGTTCTCGTCATTACTGAAGACTCTTATTACCGCAGGATCGTACTTCAACAGTCTCGTCACCAGCTCGCTGCCTATCGACCCTGTTCCACCAGTCACGAGAATGTTTTTGCCCTTGAACACTCTTCCCAAGTCAGTTTGCTTCATTTCTTGCCAACCTTTTGAAATGATTCTACCCCCTGAGCAATATATTCAATCTCTTCAGTTGTCATTGATGGATAAATGGGGAAACTTAAAACTTGCTGAGAAAGCTTTTCCGTCACGGGCAACTTGCAGCGATATTTCAGAACGTTCTTGTAGAAATGTGTTGAATGAACTGGATAGAAATACACCTTTGTTGACACTCCTATTTCTCCCAGATGCTCTGCAAGGTCGTCTCTCGCTTTTCTTCCGTTCTTCATCCTTATGGTATACATCTGGTAAATGTGGTAGTACCCTTTAGGAGGCGAAGGAGGAACCACGCCCTTCACCTTTGATAGTCTCTTGGTCATCTGAGCCGCGTTCCCTCTTCTCATCCCAACCAGCTTGTCTATTTTTTTAAGCTGTGAAATGCCCAACGCCGCTGTGATGTCGGACATCCTGTAGTTGTAACCAAGATCGACGTAGTCCATTTCTTTCCAAGTCGAGAAGTAATCCATATTCTCCAACCTACCATGCGACCTTACGAGCTTCAGCCTCTTGCAGGCCTCTTGCGAGTCAGTGACGACGGCTCCGCCCTCTCCGGTCGTGACAACCTTGTTCTGACAAAAACTGATCATCGCTGAGTCGCCGAAGCTTCCCACTTTTTCCTTTCCTATTCTGGCGCCAAATGACTCAGCAGCATCTTCTATGAGACAGAGTTTGTGATCCTCAGCAACTTCCTCGAGTTCTCTTATCAAACATGGAGAGCCGCCGTAATGCACTGGGATTATCGCCTTGGTCTTGCTGGTTATTTTCTTTTGAACATCTTCTGGGTCCAGACCAAGAGTCTTCGTCTCAATGTCAGCGAAGACTGGCTTGGCCCCTGCCATTAGAAGGACGTTTGCCGTCGCTATGAAAGTGAAAGAGGGAACAATGACCTCTCCATCTTTGATGCGATGCGCCAACAGGGCAGCGTGCAGAGCACTGGTCCCTGAATTGAAAACAACCGCATGTTTCATCCCTAAGTAGTCGGCGATGTTCTTCTCAAACTCTTTGCTTTTAGGTCCAGTGGTCCAATACATACCACTTCTGATTACTTCGCTTACTGCACGAACGTCCTCTTCATCCCAATATATCTTGAACAAGGGTATTTTCATCGTCTTTTTCTCCCCGGTGTCTTGAGGTTTCTAACAACCTTTGCTGGAACACCCACAGCAACAACGTTGGCAGGAATGTCTTCGTTGACGAAGCTACAAGCTCCCACGACTGAGTTCTCACCGACAGTCACGTCGGGCATTATCACACTATGACTGCCTATTCTGCAATTCCTCTTCAACGTGACGGGTCCTTCCTTGTTGTCAATCGTCGACACCGAATATATGGCACAGTGAGAACCTATCTGCACATGATCTTCGATGGTGACGCCGTTCTTGGCATTAATATACGTAAAAGCTCCGATATCGGTCTTGTACCCAAGCTTGAGTTTGTCATTGTACTGAACCATCCAGTTATACTTCGTGAGTTTTCCTTCTTCGACCCGCGGGTATTCCCATTTCTTGAATCTCATCTAGTATGTCATCCTCTTCTCCAAGAATTTCTTACCCAACTCTATTTCGTTCAAAACCTCGGCAATTCTCTTTCCCGCTTTTCCGTCGCCGTAGGGGTTTCTGCAATGTTTTACTTTTTCTCGGAATTCTCGGTTATACAGCGCCTTCTTGACCGCTTCAACGATTTTTTTTCTGTCATAGTCTACGTCAATCACGTTTCCGGCTCTTTGCCTGCCCTTTTGCCTCGTTCCGATATTGACAACAGGCAAGCCGAAGGAAGGAGCCTCAATTATCCCACTACTCGAGTTCCCAACCATAACGCTGGCAAGCCTCATTAAACCCAGATACTCTTCGTGTGGAACGCTTTTGAAGGTCTTGACAAACGGATATTTCTCGTACTCCTTGATGACCCTTATCATCCTTCGGCCGCCAGCATCCGCATTTGGATAAATCAAGACCGCTTGATGCTTCAGTTCCTTGACAGCTTCCAGCGTTTCCCGGATTTGATCTGAAGCTTGGTCAGCCTCAGTAACCACCGAATGCTGCAAAACGAGAAGAACAGGTTTGGACACTTCCAATCCATATTTTGCAGCCACTTTCTTGGACCCAAGTATTCTCTCGTTCAAAATGAGGTCTAAACCTGGGGCCCCGACGACATGCACTCTCCAGGACTCCTCACCCATTCTGATGATTCTCTCAGCGCTTTCTTGTGTGGCCGGAAAATGTATGTGGGCCAGTTTCGTGATAGCGTGTCTAACAGGTTCATCAACATTTCCCGAAATTTCTCCACCATGGATGTGCGCTATCGCTATGCCCATGTAAGTAGCTGCCACTGCTCCCACCAGCATTTCACTGCGATCTCCCAAAACGAGCAAAATATCTGGCTTAATCAACTTCAACGCTTCAGCGGCTTTAGTCAAACATTCACCAATGCTTTTTGCCATCGAGGCTTTTGTATCCTCACCATGGAGTACAGCTATTTTTGCTGCGATCTTGAAGCCATCTCTCTCAATTTCGTCCACAGTGTGTCCGAATTCTAGTGAAAGATGCATCCCGATTACAATCAGCGAGAGTCGAAGTCCAGCTTTCGCTTCTATTTCGTTTAAGACTGACTTGAATATTCCATATTCTGCCCGTGTCCCTGTGATGACAGCTATCTTTTTCATCCAACTATCACAAGAGTTTCTCAAGGGTAATCAATTCATCAGCTAGAATATCCTTCTTTGCTTTCTTCCCTAATATCTTACTCAAGTCTTTTGGCTCAAGTCCAGTGCCGGGTCTCTTGAGGTCCAGCATGTTTTCTCGTATGACTGTTCCTTTTTGGATCTTAACTCTTGCCACTACGCTTCTCCGGGCGGCTTTCTTGATTTGTTCTTCGCCTTTTGTAAGCCTCTTAATCCCATCCCCCATCGCTTTTTCCACGTCTCTGATGGCCGTAACCATCTGCTTGAACTCGTCCGGTTCCAGAGAAGCTCGATGGTCTGGGCCTGACATTTTTTTGTCTAGAGTGAAATGTTTCTCAATCAACACCGCACCTAAAGCAGTAGCTGCTATGGGTATCGAGATTCCAAGAGTATGGTCAGAAAAACCTACTGGGCATCCAAAACTCCGCTTCAGAAAATCCATAACCCTCAGGTTCACGTCTTCGGCCTTCGCCGGATAGCTGGTTACGCAATGGAGCAAAACGATATCCTCAACACCTTTTTCCTCCATAACTCTGATTGCTTCTCCTATTTCGTCTAAAGTGCTCAACCCGGTTGAAAGAATTATGGGCTTCTTTTTTTCAGCTATGTGTCTGAGCAGTGGAAAGTTGGTTGTTTCTCCAGAGGGAACCTTGAACGCTGACACGTCAAGACCGGCCAGAAGATCGACACTTTCCTCATCAAAAGCCGACGATAGAAAAATGATGCTTCTCTTCTTGGCGTAACGGTGCAGTTCGACGAAATCTGCATCTTTAAGCTCTAGCTTTTTCAGCATGTCATATTGTGATTTTTTGAGGTCAGTGGTCTCCTTTTGATACTTCGCTTTTTCTGCATACTTGGTGACAATTCTTTCTGTCTTGTATGCCTGAAACTTTACTGCGTCTGCGCCTGTACTCTTCGCGGCGTCTATTAGTTTTCTTGCCCTATTGACGCTGCCATTGTGGTTTACACCGATTTCCGCAACTATGAAAGTAGGTTCGCTTTCACCCAGCAGTCTGTCGCCAATCCTTATCTTCTTCACTTTAACGTTTTCACACCCGCATATTGCGTGGTTTGACTAGGTCATTTCTCTGAAAACAGGCTTAACAGGCTTGCCTTCCAAGAACTTCTCAAAGTTGCCTTTCTTAGTGGCTTTGCCCAACATTTTTAGTGCGTGATCGAGGGATTCAAGAGTCTTGTTGATCTCCTTGTCTTTATGAGAATAGCTGACTGCATGATAAGCTGCCCAAAGGATTCCTCTCTTGAGCAGTTCTTGTTGAACAAGGCTTTTCATAAGCAATGATTGGTCAGGAGTCTTCCCAAAGAACTTGACTAGAGTGCTCGGAGGGTAGCCCGCACATTGAGTGAATTTCCCAAGGTCTTGTTCTTCCGCCAGCTTGTTGTAGCCATCCTGAAGCTTCTTTCCTTGTTTCCAAACAAAGCCGATGACCTTCTTCGCTTTGAGCTCCTTAATAGTGGCTATTGCCGCAGCCAATGAGAGACACTCTCCGCCGAAGGTGAACGAGCAGAATGTCTCGTTGAAAACATTCATTATTTCCCGTTTGCCCACTAATGCGGCGATGGGCATGCCGTTTGCCATCGCTTTTCCAAAAGTCGCCAGATCGGGTGTAACCCTGAAATATTCTTGGGCCCCACCCAAAGCGAATCTGAATCCAGTGATTATTTCATCAAATATGAGCACTGCACCGTTGTCATGCGTCACTTTTTGTACGTCTTTTAAGAAATCGGCCTGTGGTGGAGTAACGCCCACTGGTTCCATAATGACTGCTGCGAACTGGTCTGGGTATTTGTCAAATAGTTCTTTGAGACTTTCGATGTCATTGTACCTGAAGGTGAAGCTCAACTCTTTCATGACTTTGGGGACGCCCTTGTTTCTGTCAGTTGTTATCACGTACCAATCGTGCCAACCGTGATAGCCGCAGATTGCGATTTTGTCTTTTCCGGTATAGGATCTAGCAGCTCTGATTGCAGCTGTTGTTGCGTCCGACCCGTTCTTCCCGTATCTTACTGCTTCTGCGCAGGGTATAGTGTCTATTAGCAGTTCGGCAAGATCTAACTCGAGAGGATGCATCAGCGTGAATTGCGTGCCGTCTCCCAGCTGCTTCTTGATGGCTTCATTCACAGCAGGGTAGGAATAACCTAGGATTAGGGCTCTAAGGCCCATTCCCCAATCGATATACTTGTTTCCGTCAACATCCCAGACGTAGCAGCCCTTACCTTTCTTAAGATATTTAGGGGCTACTCCGTCAACAAACTGTGTTGGTCCTTTGCTCAAGCATTGAGTTCCAGCCGGAATTATCTTGCTTGCCCTGTTCCAGATTTTCTGAGATTGAGTCAAGACCCTCTTGGATTTCATGATCTCATTCTACCCATGGCTTCACCCTTACCGTTATCTTGCTCACTCATTAAGTTTAAGTCTTAACATGAGCTTTGCTGTCTGAACTCTTCTCAAGATCCTTCAAAACATCGAGTATCCGCTTGTCCTCTTCCAAAGTGTACGGATACTTAGTCTCGCCTTTGACGGCCTTAACGAAAGCGCCGATCTCATCAATGTACATTTCTTCCGATATCTTTTCGTCGTAGCCGACTACTTTTGTGCCAGGTTGCTCAATGTATTCTTTCCATTTCTTGTCGTCGGACGTGTAGACTTTGATGCCTGAACCCCATTCCCACCGGATGTTGCCTCTCTCTCCGTAGATTTCACAACTACGTTCGGCCACTCTTGAAATCACATCCACAAGCATGTTGCCAAGAACCTTGTTCTTGAATTTCAAGATGCACTGATAAGCGTCGTCGATATCGATCTCCAAACTTGACAGTTTACCCTTGAAACAAGAGACAGTGTCCATGTTACCGAAAACCCATTCCAGCCAGACCAACTCGAACGACACGATCTCTCTGGCTGCTCCAGTTGCACGCTTGGCAACGTAGAATTTCCTGTAGTCCTCCCACGGATGCCAGTCTGGCAAGTATTGTCCAGAGTGATGAGTGAAAAGCAGAACGTCTCCGATGACTTTGCTGTCAACGAGCTCTTTCAACTTCTTTATCGAAGACTGAAAACGCATCGTGCACGAAGGCGCAGCGACCATCTTCTTGCTTCGACACAACATAATGAGCTCGTCCATTCCCTCGTCGACAACGCTCGCTTCCATGAAGAAGTGTTTGTTGTGTTTTGCAGCCTCCATCGCATATTTCACATGCAAATCCGGTGGTGTTGATATGACAAGAGCATCAGGCTGCTCCTTGATCGCCTTGTCGAAATTGTCAAATGTTTTTATTCCGTATTTTTCCTCAGCTTCATTTCTCCTAGTTTCCATCGTGTCGAAACCTATGATTTCTCCAGCTTTGAGGTACTTCAAATTACGGATTCTTCTCTTTCCCATCGATCCTAAGCCAACTATCAGGAACTTCATGCTTTGCCCTCCATCATCTTTTCAATCAAGTCAGTCACTCTTTCTGTTGCTCTACCATCCATCCTGTACGCATGTTCAAACACGAACTTCGCACCAGCCTGCTTCAGCGCTTCCCTAACCTTATCATCATACAAGGTCTTTTTGATTGCTGGACCCAGATCTTCTTCCTTGTAGACTCGCAATGTCACGTCTTTGAAGTATGGCGTTGGGTCCGATCCCTTCATAAGATATGCAGTAACGCAAAGCTTCCCCAATATTATAGCCTCTAGAATGACGGTGGAATAGGACGCAACGAGAAGGTCGCAGGCATACAATGGCCCATATGTATCGGCGCGTTTCGACATTATCTTTGCCTTAACCCCTTCCTTCCTCACAAGCTCTACATACCATTCTCCTACTTCCGCTGGATGAGGCTTTATGACAATTTGAAGCTCCGGAAAGTCTCGCAGTGATCTCAAAACACTCTTCAAGAATGCTGCCCCCTCAGATATCGGCAAGTTTTCGGTAAGAACCAGAACAAGCTTCTTCTTTCCATCCAAACCCAATTTCTCGCAGAACTTGTCGCGATCGTAAACTCGACCTGCCTCAACCAACGCGTCGTATCGAGGCTGACCTGTCGCGACAACACTGCTAGGAGGGTAATCACCTGCTTTCGTCAGAAGGTCGAGATAGTATGGTCCAAACACCGCTGTCTTGTCCGGGATGGGACAGAATGGCGATCTTACATCCCCTGACTTGGAGATACTGCCTTTCCAAGACACATAGCCCTTGTGTATACGCCCAACTGTGCCATGTTGAAGAGCCATCGTCGGAATCTCTTTCAGCTTTCCAGCAACCATTATGGATTTCTGGACTATGCCATGCTCACTACTAACCAGAATAAAGTCGGGATTTTCTTCGTCAACCAGTCTACTTGCCATTTCAAGGGATTTTGCCACATAACCGAAAATATTGTCAAAATAATAAGGTAATTCGTCTTCCCAACCAACCCTCCTCAGAACAGAAATCAGCCCTTTGTCTCGGGAAGCTCGCCTCCAAACGTCCCGGAAAGATCTTTTCGCGTCATTTTCCATCTTCCAGATCTTCATCGACCAGTAACTGTTGAATTCTATATGAATCAGATTTTCCTGTTGATGTTCCATTCTACCAATCATTGTTTTCACGCCAGACATCAAATCTGCTTTCAACGGCGTCACCATAACAACCCTGAAGCCTTTTTTCTGCAGATCACTGATAATCGAGTGAAAGAAAAGATCCTCTTTCCACTGCCTTCCAGTCGCAGAAGGCATGTTCCTCCAGTCTCTGTCGTGGACGGTAATCATGACGGTTTTACCGTTTCCCATAGGTCTTTTGCCAAGAAGCGAAGAGATAGTTCGACATGTCAAAAAAGTGGTGAAGTCATAGATAAAGTCGGCAAGAGAGAAGATCAGCGTGTTCTTGGTTAGAGATCTGATGAGACTCGTGGTCCTTACACGGTGGAAAAACCTGAACCTTATGAACCACCACAACGCGACACCCTTGTAAGCTGTTAGATCTATGAGGGCTTTTCCGTCTGTCTTCGATTCCATCGTTTCTTGTTCCAAAGTCAGCCATTTTCCCGGCTGAAACTCCTCCATGCCTTGAACCTCAAGCTCAGGTTTATAACAGCCCAGAATATCGACACCGCACTATTCAAGCTATCGGTGTTGTCAGAATTCGCGTATCGTCATGATTCACAGCTTGAAAAAGAGCGCGTTCACAATCTTTCGTTTCGCCCACGCCATCCCCAATCAGAATCCATAAAGAGTTTATATACAATGCTAATGTTTCAATCTAAGAGGCAGACGGAGACTGATTTGATAAAGCTACGCATCGACGTTGATTACCCTTTTCCTTCGAGGTGGAAAAGCTTTCTCTACGTAGCTTTTGGCCTAAGGATAAGCAATGAGTACCTGAAAAATCCAAAGATAATCGCAAGGATGATTAATGAGTCACCTGAAGACATTGAGGCTCACTGGTTTTTCACCCCAAAAACAATCCCAGACGCGCAAATGTTTGCACTTCTGAACAACAGCAAGCATAGAGTCGAGCTTCATGTCGTAAATGACCCTCTCAAAGAATTGGGGAACTTGGAAAGAGCAACAGGCAAGAAGGCAAACTACTACACCATCCATGGAACTGCTCGCTTGCTCACGAGAATAATGTGGAGACGATGGAAGAGCAAAGAACCTACCATTCCACAAAACTTCAGACTACGTTCTTTTCACGATTATCCAACGTTTGGTCTCGACAAGGTATGCTATGCACATACGACAGATCAAGCCGTAAGAATCGCAGAAGACTACCTCGCAAAAGGGTATGCCTTGTACTTCCATCCCATATGGCTATTCCAAAAAGGAACGATCAACCAAAGAAGCGCGTACTACCAAGCGCTGAAAACGATCTTTCGAGTGGATAGCGACCTCGAATCGGTGAGCTTCAAAAAGAAAATCTTCTTCAAAACGGCAGTTGATGCAAAAGAATATGAAACGGATATTATTCCGACAAAAGAGTTTCTCGAGAAAATCAGGCAAAGAGGCGCAGACATTTTCAGCTTCCTCGAAAGAAAATGGTGCAACGCAATTACCAGCCCTCCTAAGAACTGGGTGAGAGCAGATGACAACGTTGCACTGCTGACGATAACAACCCGTGACTACTGGTGGAAGA
>Ga0315280_10011037_pt1 | contig 11186 bp, 11 predicted proteins | sample YL17G06_40_MG_FD_203697 | JGI IMG/M metagenome (GOLD analysis project Ga0315280, IMG submission 203697) | Sediment microbial communities from Yellowstone Lake, YNP, Wyoming, USA - YL17G06_40 | ecosystem: Environmental > Aquatic > Freshwater > Lake > Sediment | place: USA: Wyoming | collected... | reverse complement strand
GCGCGCGTTTGTCGATGTAATGCTTCCTACGGTCAAACTCAGTTGTGAACTCGGCACCCTTGGTTTCAGACTCAGATTAGTCAACGAATCATGCGAACCGTTCGAACCATACGCCGAATCATTCCGAATCGTTCGGCATAGTTCGATACTTCTTCAGTATCTCATCCTGAACCTCACTGGAGACGCCGACCCTGACACCCTCATCTGTCTCTTGTTTGGAGAAGAGCCTTGCTTTATCTGCGTCTTTGAGGAGCCTGTTCACCAAGTTCTTGGCGGACTCATGGGTTATGCCAAGCTTCTCCCCTATCTCGGCGTATGAGAGAAAGCCTGAATCCAGAAGGATTGCCAGAAGCCTCCTCTGTTTTCCCGTCAAACCCGTGGTTACCTCCTGGATAGGTTTCTCAACTTGGTTGTACGCACTACCCGAATCGTGCGAATAACGCGCACCATCGCGCGAACTGATGCGAACTAGTTCGGCTAGAATCTCTTGCTTCGAGAGGCTTATCATCTCCTTTAGAGGACGGATGATTCTTTCTGGTAACTCATCCAGCCTTTCCAGCACGTCATCACTTCTGTCTTCGAAGTTTTCGCGGAGCGCTGCCACAGTCAATGAAGGTATCTCCTGTAACTCCGTGTCTATGTCTTTCAGGGATTCGCTAATGTTTCGAACCCACTGCTTGACTAGTTCTCGGTCATGCTCATTGGCCTGCGTCGGTTCACGTGGAATCTTCTCTTTTTTGAACCATCGATCCCAAAATGCCATCACCTCTATTTTGGTGTCGTAAGAATAAATAGGCGATAGGTTTTCCCGACGTGTGAATTAGATAACATTCGCAGAACATCCTTAGTCTGCATCTTGAATTGCGCCAGCTGGGTGCATTTCCCTTTTCGATGACAACAAAGCATCAGATGGCGTAACCAAGAAGCGAATCCACCTCTCGGTTGGTCTTCCACTGACGATACAGAATCCCGCTTCGAATGAAAAAGAAATATGGGCCTTCTTTTCGTCAAACCGTGGCACGATTAGACTCTGACAATCATTTCCGTGCTCTGAGAATGGTCGTATAGCGGTGCTTAGATGAACTTCACAATGAATCCTCACTTCTGCAGAAAGGTCTTAATGAAGAAAAAGTGGTTCGCAAGCACTTTCAGAAGTATACATAATATTTGTTATATCTACTTTGTCGTGATTCCTTTCCAAACTTTTTCGAAGTCTCACTTTGATATGGTTGAGGACGGTTCGTGGAAGAATGGTAGATAGCCTTTTCTCATCATTTTGAGGATGCAAGAGTCGAGTTGTATGTCGCAGTTCACAGCTGAAGTTCGACCAGATACTTGCGCGACATCTGTCCTAGATACCACCACGACATGGAACTGATGTTCGAACCTGCCTGCTCAAATACTGACCACAATCTAGAGTAGTTCCTACTGACGTACCTTTTCTTCAAAAGATCAAGTAATTGAGGATCAAGCCTTTCGAGATTCTCTATGACCTCTTGACAGTGTGGGCAGTCATAGTTTCGGAACACTATAGCATCTTCCAGCGCTGCCATCAAATCCAGCAGGACGAAGTATCTGTTGAGATACCATGCGGTGATCTGCGATGCCCCAGTTGTTCCTCCCATAGATGCAACTATGTCGTCGACCGTCTGATCTGGATCTACCGGCCAGCTGTAAGACTTGCACAAAGGGCATTTCAAGTCTTCACCATAATACTTCAGCATAGGCTTGATGAGCCCAAAGTCTGTGAAGACCTTTCTTATGCGTGGTATAAAATATCCTCTGGTACCTATGTGTCCGTTAGATGATATCTCTGGCGAGATTGTGAAGTTGAGATAGGCGAACAGGCCCATTGTGAAGTCGATCGCACTCATCATCGTCGGTAGAGCCATGCATAGAAGCATCACTTTTCTTTTGAAGGTGGAGTAGTATTCAATTACATCACGAACAAGGGCGGTCGTCTGCGCTACGTAGAAGTGGAAGTGGTCAAGTGGGAAGTATGGCACCTGCCTTTGGAGGTTATGAAGGAGAGCGTCGAAGATATCGTCCTGACCAAAGATCGACTTCCATCGAGTGCTCATTCTTGCGCATGATTCGAGAAAATGCTTGTGATCTGGATAGGACGAAGCGGTGTAGATTGTCAGCGCATGCAGCGGGGTTTTGATTTCCTCTGACTTTGGGCCTTCGTAGAGTTTGATGATGTTATCCGCAGCTTCACGCAGGAGTTGCTTTTCAGTCTGAATGAGAGTCTCTAGATCTTCTCTCCTCGAAAATATACTTGAATTGTCCGTTCCGAGATAGTTGAGGACTGCGTTTCTGTACCGAATCATCTCACATCTGTATTCCGGGTCGTATTCTTCTCTGATCTCGGCGATTGCCTCGGCAAGCGGCACTGTTTTCTGTAGTTCGGAAAATGTCTCAGAGGAATCGTTGTTCATCATCTTCTCGACATCTTCGCGTACTACGGCGTACATGCTTTTCATCATGGAAAGTATTGTGATGTAGTGGACTGTCTCTTCCCAAGGAAATCCTACATTTTGTCCAGGTGTGTATCCGACGTCAATGCACGCAATAGCGTTTCTGGCAGGTATCGTCACTGCAAGCGCTATGTCCTCTTCTTGTGCCCCGAGTGGCGCGAGATTGAGTGGGGGGTGCCCGTATCCTGGTACACCCTTCATCACTAGGCATCTTTTGGACTTCATAGGAACATGCACCGTCTATGTTCTTTGTCTTCTTTTCTCAGGTTCCCTAGTTTCCTTTGAGTTTCTTCTTGAGCAACTTCCTAACAAGCTCCTTGCGCACGGTGAACCCCAACGTTGCTGGTTTTGAGAGCTTCGACAGTGTAATTTCCATCTTATCGGCTCTGCCCAAAATCACATACCCGCTTTCCGTATCTATGACATAAACAATCTTGCTGCCTTCTTCTACTCCTAGGAAGTCGCTTACCTCAGGAGGTATTGTAACTTGCAGACTTCCACCCCGTTTTGAAACTGACCTCGGTCCGATTATTCTGGACTTGGCATCTTCTTGAGGTTGCAACCCGTTACCACAGAGCCTAACCAATGGTAATAGATAGCCGGAAAACTTTATAACCATTGTGGTAATGGTAGTAACTATCACGCTACAGCCATGGCACCGCGTGCCTTGTCTTAACGGAATAAAATCCGTTCGGGCTTAAGCCCCTGTGCGGAGGATTCTATGGATGTTGAAAGAAAGATTGGAACGAGCTCTATCTAAAGGCACGCGAAGTCGAGAAGGGATAAGACCATCTGTGGACCGCTACAGGTGGAACGAAATTACCTATTCTATCCATTATCAAGGCGCGTTAAGACTGAAGCCAAAAATCGATGTAGAGGTTGAACGGCTCTCCAACGAATGCAAGGATAAGATCAAAATGGTCCTACAGACTAGAGAGGCCAAACCTACAGAGATATGCCCCTTCGCGGACATGGCTCTTGGAATAAGAAGAATCATACCAGAGGATGGTCCTCTTCGTATCGAGCTCACAGGAGACGAATTCGATAAGATTTCTTGGATTCTAACCGCGACCATCTTGGAGGGCACTATGGGGTGGCACTACGAAGGGAAGGAGAAGATCGTTTACGTCCGTACGAAGAAGGGAAAATTGAAGAGAATGAAGAACGTCGGCCTCTTCTATGAGAACAAGAAACCGATAGCAGTAATGTTTTGTCGAAAGTTCGGTGATGATCACGAAGAGATTCTCGTCAAGTGGTTGGAATGCGATGATAGGCAGATTCTCGTAGAGTATAAGCCTGCTGGACGTTCCGATGGTGGCAGCCGTCTGGGCTATAGATATTTCATAGATTACGTAATGTTCAGTTCCCCATGGGTAAAGCAGAGAGCCATAGAGATCCTGGCTCCGCTGGAGAGAAGTTTCAATGAGAAATACGAGCCGACTTTGACGCAGACGAAAAGGGAATTGATGCACCATAGTCGACAAAATATCGTAGCGTCCCCTTGATACCCGCTTGGCACAGTCCGCCAATCTGGCCTTGCACAGGATGACCCTGGCGTTAGCCTAGGTGACGCAAAGGCAAGAGAGATGTTTTCTTGAACATAGATTCGATGAAAGATAGGTTAGATCACGAACTGCAGAGAATCGGTCTGAGACTTCTACCTCCAACCGATGAGATCTTTGCTGAAGAGATCTGGCGTACATGAGGGTTCAGGGGCCTAGACTTCTGTTTCCAGTTTTTCCTAAACCATGGCTGAAAGGGGTGCGGTTTGGGCCCCGCCATCTGTTTCTAGAATGGCGCCATGGCATGATATGAGAAAAGGAGTGAAGAAAATGAATACAGCATGTTTTTTTCGAAAGCGGCTTTCCTCCACCTGCTCGTGAAGGAGCCCAGCAGTTCTGGAAAGATATAGGAGGTGATATTGCTTGGCTGCAAGAAAAGTCCGAATAGTACCAATAATTGGGGCGAACGAACCGATTGAAATTGAACTCCCTGAAGAAACGTCAGTTGGAGAGGCAATAATCCAAGCGTTTCCCAACGTAGGTGGCGATCTCGTCATTCAAGACGAGTCAAATCGACCCATGTCAGCATCAGCTCGACTAAGAGACGGACAACAGATTCTCTTCATGCCTCACACCACAGGAGGAGAACAGAGACGGGATCACTGGACAGAGTTGAAGTTGAGGTAGAGAAGCTTCAAGGTCTCCACCCCGACGTTCGCAGATCCGGCAGAAGGCTGATCTCCAATTTTGTACCTGGAGCGGGGCGTTACAGACTCAGGAGAATCGAAGTCCTCATGGAAAGATACTATCCAAGCATTGCCCCAGAAGCTTACGTTTCACCGTATGACGACATAGCTGGCGAGATCCACAAGTACCACATCTACTCTGACGGACAAGTTTGTTACATCAATCCAGACGAGTGGAATCCTCGCTTTCACAATTTATCCTTCGTTTTCTCTCAATCCAAGTACATAGTTCTCCAGGCAATACAACTGAAGGTGAGGAGTGGTTGGGAAGAGACCCCATCCTTATCAGATCTGACGCGTTCCTTAAACTCATTGAAAGTGCCTACTCATCGTATCAACACGGATTTTTTGTGGAAAAGATCGGCGTCGTCATCGGAATAGGCAACCTCCTGATAGACTTCATTGAAGCCACAAAAGAGTCCACTCCCACTTTCTGCAGTCTGGACCATGACAAGATTTTCCAAGCATCCAAGAGTCTCAGTCAGGGAGAAGCCATCGTTGGGTGGTTCCACACTCATAATGGCTTTTCCACCCCCAGTTATCGTGATGAGCGAACCCAGTCATACTGGCAAGCCTTCCCTGGCACCGTTTCGATCATAGTTGATGTGAAGCATGCGAAGATAGTGGTTTGGAGGCTAGAGTCGCATGGAATTGAAGAACTATCGTTCCAGGTTATCCCAGCTGTTCGAGAAGCAAGCCCCGCACGTTGATTGGGAGCTAATGCAGAGAAGGAAAGCAGTAGTGTTCGGTGCAGGTCAGTTGGGAACTCTCGCCATCATCGGCTTATGCAAATCAGGTATCAGTGAGCTACGCATTGTTGACACAGACAGAGTCGAACTTAGAAACGCGAACTCACAGATCCTTTATTCTCCTGAAGACGTAGGTAAACCCAAAGTCGAAGTTCTGGCAAAGCAGTTACGTGCTCTCGCTCCGTGGACCAACGTAGAATACAAGGACATCGAGGTGCCTAGAGGCGGAGAAGAGGATGATGAATACGACCAAAGAATACGTGAACTAAGAGAGTTCACGGCAGAGTGCGATGTAGCGCTGAGCTGCTTCGACAATGTCCGATCAAGGATCACGGTGAGTGTTCTCTGCCGCGACCTTAAGATACCGCTGATAGATGCCGGTTGCTACGGATTGAATGGGCAGGTTCTTGTGACCATTTGGGATAAGAGTCCATGCCTAGGTTGCTTAGACTTGACTGGCAAGGGTGACAGCTCATGTGCGATTGCCCCCACAACAGTCGCCACAGGATTCGCGGTTTCCTCCATCCAAGTCCAGCTCGTCACAGACCTCCTACATCAAAGAAAGGTTCCATCATACGTGGCAGTTGATCTTGGCGGCTTCGTGGTCAAGCCTGTTGAGATCAAGCGAAGAGAAGACTGTTGGATCTGTGGTCCAAATGGACAGCGCATATGCTGAGATAGGCCCTCTGGCCGTCAAGCTGGAAGAGTTTAGGCATTTGAAAGATCATGTGGACGTCTTCTGCAACGGAGAAAATGCTGTAGAGCTACTGTTTGTGGTGACAGGCGCAACCCGGATAGTAGGGAGCAGGATACTGGGTGAAAAGATCCTCCTAATCCCCCTCATCTATTCAGACAGACAGCAGGCTTCCTACTATCATCCTTTGGTGTTGAAGCTATCAAAGTCTTCAGGAGTTGTGGCTGTCGGGCATGTGCATACAGGGATGTCTGTGGAGCCTAGCGACGAGGACGTGGCGACATCTATCTTGATAGACCGCAAGATCGGCAGACCCGTGTATCACGTCATAATGAATCAACAGTCGGAGTTTGAGGTTTACTCAAACGGCGAACATCTGCAGCAGCTACACAAGCCTGTAGGCGAGAATTAGCCTTTCGTTCTGATGTCACAAGCCTAGGTTATCAGAAGATTCTCGCAATAAGACAAGATTCGAATTCCTCTCTTTCTTGAAGATCATTCTCATGGAGGTGTTTGATTTGGAAAATGTTGGAGAAGATATTTTGGAAGAGTTGATTCTGCCAGAACGCCCAATCGTTTTGGGCAGCAGACGCCTAAAGTCAACTGCTCATGGCGTTCTACGTGAGATCAGGGTGCCTCACTGTGATCATTGTGGTCAGCGGTTGGAACAAGGCAAGCCAACAGTCATCTGTTGCGTCTGTAACCGAAAATTGTGTGCGTCAGACTCATGTGCGTTGGAATTTGAGAGGCGGCACTACTGCGAAGAAGACATCCAGCAGATGCTTCCGCTAACGAAACATTCTCATATGCTTCTATCAGGCCTTATCGAAGGTCTCGCTGTCAAAGAGATCAAAGACCTCGCGCATTTTTCAAACGAAGAGATGCGGATCGCCCTGGAGCAGCTACTTGCTGAAGGCTATGTTGAGAAGCGTGGTATATCGCCGTTCTCCACCATCCGCATCCGCGATCGTGGGATACTTGTTTGGAAAACCTACGCATCTGCCTACAGTCACGATGGAAATGTTGCACACTTCGAGCCAAAGTTGGCCGATTACATGCAAGAAAAGAAGGAGAAAGGATGTCCACAAAAGAAACGCTTGGGAAAGTAGTCAACGCCTTCATAGCGCTGGGCTTCATAGTTGTGGCGATCGGCGTCGGTCTATGGTTTCTAGATTTGGCTGACAGGCTCAGACTTTCGTTGCAAGCGACCCTAATTGTTGGAGGAGCAATAGTCTTGCTATTCGCCCTACTCGCTGCCAAGTTGATCTCGAGGATGGAATCCTGATGTACGATGAATGGGTGGAAGACACCAAGAGGCTCATCGACCGGCTCTCACCCTGTCTCAACGTTGAAAGCATGACACAACTCTTGAACGTCTACTTGTTGGAAGATGACCCGCGGAGAAGATGGGAGGTTCGTAATGAGATCGAAGCTGTCCTAGGCGCGTACAAACCACGCGTATTGAATTCTGAGAGGCCAGTCTTTCCGGCTCCGCCAGCGGATAAGATGGTTGGGGGGATTAGGCTTGGACGAACGGTGGTCGGAGATTATGGCTTCGGCCCAGACTTCCGGATTCCATTAGGCTTACTGTCGAGAAATGTGGCCATATTTGGTATCACTGGCGCAGCCAAGACAACTCTCCTCTACAGCCTCATCGATTCGCTGATGACGATACGGCAACAAGAGAAAGACGATGGGCCGGGCATACTCTTCATCGACTCGAAGAAAGATGCAAGACCACTGTTCAGACGCTACGACGATTTCATTATCGTACCTGTTGAGCAGCTTCGCTTCAATCCTCTCAGACCGCCTGAAGGAATGGATGTCAAGAGATATTGGCAGTTTCTCGCTGAAGCTCTAGGCTTCACGTTCAAGATCTATCTCGCCGGAGTCAACTACATCCTCGAATATCTGGACATGCTCTATGATGATTGGAAGAGAACAGGCAAGTTTCCAACTCTCATGGATCTATACAACCTGATGGTAGCTACACATGAGAGCGCACCGAAGCGAGTGGACTACTACTCGGTGATGTACAACAGAATCAGAACCTTGATCTCAGTTCTCGGCAGCAGCCTGTCTATTGACAGACCTTTTCCAGTGGAGCTTCTCTCCAAACCTTTCGCAATTGAGCTCTACGGCCTACGTGCAGCAGATCAAGAGACCCTGATCTCAATCATTTTAGGCTTCGTGTACTGTCTCCATCTGCACAAGGATATTCGAGGTGAAGGCCCTCGTCTGGTGATAATCTGCGATGAGGCACAGAGAATCTGGGGAACATATATCTCGGAAAGCGAAGTCGCCAGAGAGATGCCCGGCCAACATGTTCTAAACCTGCTTCCCGCCCAATCTAGGGACCTTGGGCTTTCGCTTGTCTTCGCCACGAATACACCTCATGCATTGGCTCCAGTGATTCATAGCAACACGGTGCTCAAGATCTCAGGAAACGTGTCAGGAATAGATGTCAGGGTTGTTAAGGAGGCCATGGGATTAGATGACGAACAGGGGGTTGCGCTTCAACGTTTGAAACGCGGAGAATGGCTTGTACGCATGTCCGACATATACAGCGAACCATTCATGATGATCACAGAACCACCTACAATACCTCTCGAGAGAAATGTGAGTGATCAAGAGGTACTGCAAAGACTTCAAAATGCTTTGCCGCACCTCTATGCTCCCTCATCGACCCATGCAAAAATTGCACCACAACAGAACACCAGTGTCATCCCCCAAATCTCCGAGGACGCTGCAGCTATCCTGCTGGACACTAACCGCCGTCCTTTTCGAGGTGTAACTCGGCGTTTCGCTGGCCTCGGTCTTTCTGGAAGAAGGGGAGAACTAGGGAAAGCTGAGCTAATTCAAAAGAACATTGTAGCTGAGGTTGAGGTGCAGCTTGGCACCCGCAGGCCTACAAAATTCTTGGTACCTACTGAGAAGGGGCTTGAGCTTCTTGAGGCGATGAGGGAGCACACCGACTTGTGGCGTCACATTGGAAATGTATCGTTTGAACACCGTCTATTCCAGGTGCTTGTCAACTACGCGTTGCGTGAGAACGGCTGCAAGACGAAAATGGAGCATGATCTAGGAGAAGGTAGAAGACTCGACGTGTACGCAACAAGAGAAGGCCATAGGATAGGAGTAGAGGTTTTGGTGACTGAGAGCAACGACTACAGCAACCTCATCCAAACGTCGAGCTTTGTCGACCGCCTCATAATCGTCTGCAAAGAAAAGCGGACCCTGCTTGCCTTCGAAGCCTGGCTCGATAGGATAGCAAAATCTAACGTGCGCAGCAGAATCAGAGTCGTCGTATTCAGTGAACTCATGAGAGATCTCAAGCGCAATATAATACCGTAATTTTTTGGAATAAACTCCCCTCCGTGGAAACATTCTGGAATTTACTCCATTTACTGGAATCAATTGCGAGTTAAGGTGAAACCGATTATGAGTCAATATAGAGAAAGAAATAGAACTAGGTCAACGTACCGAGCAAAGTCACGTGACCCCTATAGAAGCAGGGTACGTGCCCTTTACCGTAGGCTACTCAATAGATACAAGCCGCCGAGACCACTCGGCGGCGGTCGAGGCTATAGTCCTCGTTCAGCCTACCGACCGACTGCAGAAAGATACCATTCAACCGCTGAATACAGACCTCAAACCAAGGAACGCGTACGCTCTGAAGTATTAGTCAGGCGCGAATCAAGCCCTCGTGTAGAGTTCCCAGCCTATAGGCCTGAGCCTGATGTGGAACAACTTCTCAAGAAGCTGGAGAAGAGGTTCGACGAGAAGCTGCATGAACGTGTTCTAGAGATTATGGAGAGAGAGTTTGACGAAACACGTGCAGAGGCTCTCCATCGCTACGGCCTGCCGGAGCATGCTCAAGATGAGGACGTGCGAATGAAAATTGAGCGGCTGCAAGATCCGGAGAAATGGGAAGAGCAGAAGAAAGAGCATTTTGTGGAAATCACAGAAGACATGGCAGAGAATGGGCAGGAGGCCAAGCAGGTAGAAAAGAAGCAGGATGAGCCTCAAGAGAACACAACTGAGGCCAAGGTAGAGGATGAGTCTTCTACTGAACCTCAGCCAGAAGTTCTAGAGGCAGACATCCAAACCGAAGCCAACAGCAGCATCGAAGAGGCAGAGTTACAGAATGCACCTGAGCCAGTTGATTCTGTTGCAGAGAACCTGCCAGAGCCACCATTAGAATCAACAGTTGCATCGGCTGAAACTGCTGAGCCAATCGGGGCCGAGCTGCTCGAGGACCCGATTCTCATGGCAGACATAGAACTTCTCTACGATGAACTTGAGGCAGAAGAGTTGGAACCGGAAGAGGAGATTGAGCCCGGTCATTGAGTATTCAGAGCTGGGACGCACAAATCAGGTCAGAGGACGGATGCTCTTCTGCTAAGGTTTCTCTTGCGTTTGGCCAATGCTAGTAGTAAGCAGCAGAGACAGGAAGCGGCGACCATCGGTGTAACACTCAGGTTAAATTCTGGTATTGGATATGGAAAAATAATCTTGGCAAGCGAAGGATATGGTGTTGGCCAAACCAAAAAATTAGCTATAGTGCTGTTTATGACTACTGGTTTAGATGTATCTTTAAGGCTTGTTTTAAACAAGACTGTTGATGGTTCTTCCTTTAATCCAAAAGAAAGAAGCTCGAAAGGCACACCTAGCTCATAGCATCTATGATACTCTTCAACATGTGTGAATGACTTAGAGAATTTAGCTGCGCCTCTGACAAGTTCTATGAATGGAAGTGTCTTTGGTATGTGCGCTATATGATAGCCTTCGCTTCCGTCACAAAGAATAGTTATCGCATAATCAACAACTTGTTTTGGATCGGCTCCCGTTTTTAGTGATATACCAAAACCGTCATCAGATTGTGGAGTAGTATCGGTCAATAGTTCACCAGCGAAAAATAATCTATCTTTATGAAACTGAACTCGGAAAAATCCTTCCTGTTTCGCAGTTTGAATACCAAGTTTTCCATATTTGATTTCTTGTGTCTTTCCCCATTC
>Ga0315280_10011036_pt1 | contig 11187 bp, 8 predicted proteins | sample YL17G06_40_MG_FD_203697 | JGI IMG/M metagenome (GOLD analysis project Ga0315280, IMG submission 203697) | Sediment microbial communities from Yellowstone Lake, YNP, Wyoming, USA - YL17G06_40 | ecosystem: Environmental > Aquatic > Freshwater > Lake > Sediment | place: USA: Wyoming | collected... | reverse complement strand
TGGCCGTGGGGATCGGTGACGGGGCCAGTTTGCTTCCGCCGCCACAGCAACATCGGGCGCACGTGGAAGACTCCGTGGCGTCGGAAGGGGGGCGATAATACTTGAGTGAGATGTTCTATCAAAGTGCTCTTTCCGACTCCGTCGGGGCCAAGCACCACAATGAAGAGTCCCGTGGGTTGAAACCAGCGGCGAATCAGCCGCAGGGCATCAGCGAGCAAACATCGAATCGGGTTTAACGGATCACGCGCAACCGTCGCCCAATAAAGGCTCTTTCTATGTCCTCCCAGAAGCCCGTCTGCCGAACCCCTGCTGCACGCCTCAACAACCTGTCTCTTCGAGCTTTCTCTGAAGAGATGGCCGGCCACGTTCTCTGCCTTGGGGCTGCCTAGTTCCTCGACCAAAAGTCTTAACCGCTTCTCTTGGTGGGCAGGCACAGTTCCTTTGAAGGTTTTCTTCGCCAAGAGGTAAGCGAATTCTACCTTCGGGTCGGGCACCCAAAAATCTCCTCGCTTTCGGCGCCCAGCCACTAATTCCTCCCCAGGGATTAGGATCAAGCCCCCGTACCGATACTCATATGTGATGTCGACAGACACAGAATTCAGGGACAGGCCCTCGAACCACACGAAGTCGAAGCAGTAGCCCTTCACGGCATAGTTCACACACTGCACCGGTCGGTAGCCTCTTTCCTGTAGGTGCCGGAATACGAAAGGCAGCCTGGCAACGTCGCGCGGGTGGACCGCGAGGTCGAGGTCGCTGGGCAAGTCGTCGGGAAGGCCTTCGTAAGAGTGCAGGACGCAATAGCGGATGTCGTGCTCGTCGAGCAAACGAAAGAGCAGCCGCAAGAAAGCTGGCCGGGAGAGACCTTCGCCGTCGGCGCCAGGCGGCTGGGAATTCATCATGACGTTGGCTTCGCGATGCATCTTATGCAGCCTGTTCGGTAGGTTTATTTACGCCTTTGAGGGCAATGGCTCTTCAGATCCAGGGGCTGGCTGCTCGCGCGGAGACCTTCGGTAAAACCAGAACATCAGCGCCGCAGTCACCAGATAGGAGAACAACAGTCCCAGCAGCCCGCCTGAGACACCGAGGGCGGCGACCAGGGGAATGCCTAAAAGAAGCGTGACGGCGCCGGAGCCAACGTAGCACCAGAAGAGCCAGTCTGGTCGTTCGAGTGCTCGTAACCCGCTACCGAGCACAGCAGTTGCGCTTGCGCCGAAGGGTAAGAGCCCAACCAGGAGGACAGGCAGGAAGGTGTATTCCTTATATTTCCCGGCGTAGAGGAGTTGAAAGGCTTCAGAGCGAAACTCCCAAAGCAGAATCAGATAAAGTGCGGACCCAGCGACGAAAAGAGCAAGGAAGGATTTCATCGTTTTCGCCATGCCGTGAGATCCGCTCTTCTTGCGGTTTCGGACAAGAACAGGGAGAAGTATCCCGGAGAGTGCCCCGATGCTGTGCAAAACAGGCATGGCCAGGTTCATGAGGGCACGGAATGCCCCTGCGCCCTCCAGGCCGAACCAGTTGGGCAAAAGCACATAGTACACATTGCTCGGGAGCCAACCGATCCCCGCGGTCGCCAGTGACCAACGGCCATAGCGCCAGTGGTCAGCGAACACCATCGCGGCGCTGGGATTGCCTCGTTCCGCTGTCCAGCTTGGACCCAGGCGGAGCAGCAAGAAGACACTGACAACTAACGCTACAGCGCCCATTCCCAAGAAGGTGATGACCGGCAAGGGGCGGCTGCCCAACCATAGCAAGTAGACCAAAGCCAGCAGCAACACGAGCGAAATCACTCCGCCTACCGCGACCCGCCTCGGTTGGAAACGGAAGAGCAAGAAGACACTGACGGCCAAAGCGCCGACGCCCATCCCCAGGAAAGCTGTTACGGGCGAGAGGCGCTGCCCAGCCCAGAGGACACCCATAAAGCCCAAGAGAAGAACAAGGTAGAGAGAGCCTCCCGCCGCCGCCCACCCAGGCTGAAGCCGCACATAGAAGGCCCGGCGGACTAACCACAGAAGCAAGATGAAAGGCGCGGCAAGGGCTAGGCCGAGAAAAGCCCGCTCGACACTCGTCGAATAGACCCGGCCAAGCAGGAAGGCCGCTGCTACTAGAATGAGACCGCCCGGAAGCATCAAGGTGAAATGACCGCGGACCAGAATCCCAAGGTACTGCTCGAAGTGCCCGGCGTATTTCCCAGAACCAAAAACCATCATGGGTTCTGTTAGGCTCGCGGTGTGGAAGGTGCCAAAGAGCAAGAACACGGAATACGCGAGAGCGAAGGCCCCATATTCGGTGGGCGTCAGCCAGCGCGCGAGCAATATGTTGACGATGAAATTCGTCCCTGCGAAAAGCGCCTGGTCAAGAATGGCAAGCCCACCCTTTGTTGCCAGAGGAAAGAGCCTTTGGAAGACAGCCCGGATGTCAATCAATAGGTTTGTTGCTAGGGGTGGCGTGACGACGGGCCTGCGCGAATCCTCTTGAGCACAGTCCTGAACCACTGCGTTCCCTGAATCCGTGAGAACTTTGGCCGAAGCGTCAGTCATCTGAGTCCAAACAATGTCGGGGTGTTTTGCGACGAAGGTCAAAAGCGCCGCTCTCTCGGGTGCGGATACCTTCTGTCATCATGCGGCGCCAGCACCCTTGAGGACCGCGGGAATGGTTTTGGCCAGGATTTTGAAGTCCAGCCAGACGGACCAATGGTCGATGTATTCCATGTCGAGCTCCATCCATTTCTCGAAGGGGATGGAACTTCGGCCGTTGACTTGCCACAGGCAGGTGATGCCCGGGCGGACGCTGCAGCGGCGGCGCTGCCAGTCTTGCTCGAATCCCTCGTAATCTCGCACAGGGAGCGGCCGTGGGCCCACCAAGCTCATGTCGCCTTTCAGGACGTTGAAGAGCTGTGGAAGCTCATCGATGCTGGTCTTTCGCAGGAATTTCCCGAAGCGCGTAAGGCGGGGATCGTTCTTGATCTTGAAGACCGGGCCACTGACCTCATTGAGATGTTCGACCTCGCGCAGCTGTCCTTCCGCGTCCGGGACCATCGTGCGGAACTTGTAGAGACGAAACCTTCGCTTGTTGAGTCCCACGCGTTCCTGGATGAAGAACGCGGGGCCCGGAGAGGTCAGCTTGATCAGGAGTGCCATCAGTGCGAATAACGGCCCCAGTACGAGAGTCGCGGCCAGCGACAGAACGACGTCGAACGTGCGCTTGATGAGTTGCTGCCAACTCTCAGGGGACCCTGTGTAGAGAGTGATGACGGCGTCGCCCTCAAACTCTCCCGCCTTCGATTGAGCAAGCCGCAGGTTGAAAATGTCGGGGAGCAGGCGGACGATGATCCCCTGCTCCTCGCAAAGGGCCGCAAGGCGCGAGGCTTGCCCATAGGAGGATTCCATCGGCAGCGCGATCAGCACCTCGTCGACCACATGATCGCGGAGGAACACCAGAAACTCCTTCAGGTCAGCAACCAGCCGATAGCCGCTTTTCCGAAATTCACCCATACCCGCCCAGTCGCAGTCCACGAACCCGACGAGGCGATAGCCGAGTTCGGGCCGGGCTTCGACTCTCCGGGCGAATCGAACCGCTCGGGGATTCGTCCCCACAACCACCAGGTAGCGGATGTTCCGGCCGCGGCTCCGGACGCCTTCCAGCAGGTACCTGAGCAACAGTCTGCTGGAGACCGCTGTCGTGGTGCTGGCGGCCCAGAAGAACAGAATGAACAGCGGAGACACCATGTGAATCCGCAGGAAGATCGCCGCGACGAAGACAATCACGGATCCTAGGGTTGTGGCTTTGACGATGTCGAGAACCTCCGCCCAGCGCTTGGAAATACGCTTGGAGTTGTACAGCCCGAAGGACGAAAAGGTGATATGCCATACAAAGAGGAGACAGGCGAATAGGACAAAGTTCGTAACCTTCACCCGCATGGAGAGGAAGTGCGCCAGCGACATCGCTGACGTTTCGTAAACCACCAGCGCAGTCGCCAGCCCGAAGGAGAAAATCATCACCGCCAGGTCAAAGAGCTTGGCGGCCTTCAGCAGGATTCGGCGGCGGAGAGTTGTCATCGAAGATTGGTCACTATGAAATTGAGATTCGGTGCTCCGAGGATTCTAGAGGCCTCGGCACGGTCGCTGGTTTAGCTTGCGGCAATTAAAGGTTCCGCGGTTCGCGAGCACTCTCGCACCACAGACTTGAAATAGGGGAGCGTCTTGACCAGGCCGTTCTCGAGCGAAATGCTTGGACGCCATCCAAGCTTTTCTCTGGCCGCGGCGATGTCGGGCTGCCGGCGCTTAGGGTCATCGATCGGAAGTGGTTCAAACACTATCCGGCTCTTGCTCTGAGTGACCCGAATCACCGATTCTGCGAGTTCTAGGATAGAAATCTCCTCCGGGTTTCCCAGGTTGATCGGCGCGGCCTCATTTGAAAGCAAAAGCCGGTAGAGTCCATCAATCAGATCGCTCACGTAACAAAGGCTGCGTGTCTGGCTGCCATCCCCGTACACGGTCAAGGGCTGGTTCTGCAAAGCCTGAGCCATGAAGTTCGGGAGGGCACGACCATCGTCGATCCGCATGCGCTCGCCATAAGTGTTGAAGATCCGGGCAATGTGGACCTTCACGCCATGTTCACGGCGATAAGCCATGCTGATGGCCTCCGCATACCGCTTGGCTTCGTCATAAACGCTGCGCGGACCGATGGGGTTTACATGTCCCCAGTACTTCTCAGGCTGCGGGCTCATCTCCGGGTCGCCGTATACTTCCGAAGTCGAGGCCAGCAGGAAAACACTCCCCTGGGCCTTGGCCAGTCCCAGCACATGATAGGTTCCCAAGGCGCCCACCTTGAGCGTGTGAATCGGATGGCGAGCGTAGTCTTTAGGGCTGGCTGGGGAGGCAAAGTGTAGAACGTAACTCAACTTGCGCAGGCTGAAGCCCGGCACCTCCACCGCCTTCTCGAGCAGTGCCGGCAATTCAATAGGCCGCGTGACGTCGTGATGTGCGAATCTGAAGTGCGGGTGGGCCAGAAGGTGCCGGATATTCTCGATTCGGCCGGTGATCAGATTGTCGAGACAAATAACGTCATGACCTTCCGCCAGCAGCCGGTCGCAGAGGTGTGAGCCCAGGAACCCAGCGCCGCCGGTTACCGAGGTCAGCGGTCGGTGATTCTCACCTGCCTGAGAGTTCGACATGTAGGTTTTCCTCCCTTTGAGGCCGTGAGCAGGCTGCCTCAGGCCGCCACCGTTTGCGCAGAAGAGCGAAGAGCGGGATGCCTTGCCGCGTCGCGTCCTATGGAAAAGTACTCGAAGCCTGCTTCGCGAGCGGCGCTTGGGTCATACGTGTTTCTGCCGTCCACCAGGACGGGTACTTCCATGAGGTCTCGCAGTCGTATCAGGTCTAACTGGCGGAATTCCTCCCACTCCGTGATGAGGAGCAGAGCATGGGCGCCGCGCGCAGCTTCGTACGCGGAAGTACAGTACGTAAGGTGGCCCGGCGTCTCGGGAAACACACTCCGCGTATTCGGCATGGCTTGCGGGTCGTAGAGCTGGAGAATGCTGCCCTCGTCGAGCAACGCCTTGACGATCTTCAGGCTGACCGCTTCACGGATGTCATCTGTGCCGGGTTTGAAAGCCAGTCCTAAAATGCCGATCGTCTTCCCACGCAGGACCCAGAGCGCTTCCTGGACCTTTCTAACGAAGACGTCAACGCGCCGCTGATTGATGCGTTCCACCTCCTGGAGGAGTGAAAAGTCCACGCTGTGCTCTTCGGCTAGGCGAATGAAGGCGCGCAGGTCCTTGGGGAAACAGTAACCGCCATATCCAATACCTGCCTCAAGGAACTGAGGGCCGATGCGGGAATCTAATCCGATGCCACGAGCGACAGCGGTGACATCAGCGCCGACCTTTTCACAAAGGTCCGCCACCATGTTGATAAAGGAAAGTTTGGTGGACAGAAAGGCGTTCGCGGCATGTTTTATGAGTTCGGCCGTGCTGACGTCAGTTATTACGACGGGGCAATGGAGCGGGCCATAGATCTCGGTCAGGATTTCACGCGCCCTGTCTGATTCCACGCCGCACACCACACGCTCGGGCCGGAAGAAATCCTCAAGTGCTTTACCTTCCCGAAGGAATTCGGGATTGGACGCTACATCAAAATTCGCGGGCAGTGCACCTACATTCAGGCGTGAAGAGGAACGGACCAGTGATTTCGACGTCCCGGGCATCGTTGTGGATCTGCCGTTGCTATAGCGCAAAATGGTCCTCTTGAGCCACCGAGCGGTTATGGCAGGGACCGTGCTCTTTTCGACGATGAGCTTGTAACCATTCAAGTTGCGGGCCACAACTCGGGCAACAGCTTCCACCTGCGCTAGATCGGCTTGCCCGTTTTCTCGCTGGGGTGTGCCGACGCATATGAAGATGATTGAACCGGCCCGGACCGCGGCTTCCACATCCTCGACTGGCCGAAACTTCCCAGTCTTGAGGTGCTTAGCCAGCAGGTCGCTGAGGCCTGGTTCGTAGAAAGGTGGCTGGCCCGCTCGAATGAGGGCGACCTTGGCAGGATCGTCGTCTGCGCCAATTACGGTCCGCCCCAACTCTGCTAAGCCCAAGGCGGTGGGAAGCCCGACGTGACCCAAACCCAGGACGGTGATGGGTGCGTCGTGAAGACTGACCTCGTTTGAGCTGGTATTGTCACTCATCTGGCGCTTCCTGCTAACGGAGTTAGAATTCGGTGCGGCAGCGATGGTCGATGCTTACCGCGGTCATCTCAGACCGGCTCCACATCGTAGCCATCAATGCGCACCGCCACCGACCGCTGAATCAACTCTATTGAGACAACTAGGCTCCGGTCGGAGTTCTTGGCCACGAGGATCCCTTCGACCCCGTCCAGACATCCCCCGCGGATTCGTACGCGTTGTTCCACCCTGATGAACGGGTAGAGCGCGCAGGTAACGTTCTGAGCTAATAATGTCTGTATGTCCTCTATTTCCTTGTCAGGTATGGGGAGGCCTACGCCACGAATGCCGACAAAGCCCACCACGCCGGGGGTCTGGAGTACAGCGAGGCGCTTCTCCGCGCAGGCTTCCAGGCGGACGAAGGTGTAACAGGAGAAGAGCGCAAGCTGGATTGTCTTGTGCCGATCGCTCCATCGATGCGTCTGAGTGATTAAAGGCAGAAACGTCGTGACGCCTTTGTCCTGGAGCTGGGTTGTGACCTTCTTCTCGTGGCGGGCCCGGGTGTGAATTGCGTACCAGCGGGGTTCTGCGACCGCGGCCGCCGGAACGGGCACCGCCAGAGACGGTTCCCAAAGTTGCTGTAAGCCGCTCACCGCTCCGCCCTCTGAGTCACATCTCTGCAACCCCACATCTGATTGATGCCACCATCCTGTTTGGCCGAGACCCTCGGCCATAGTTGCTGCGACTTACTAGATCTTGCGGTACAGAGCCTCCGGAATGGGGAAGGTTCGCTTATTTAACACCGCCCCCCACAGCCGAACTTTCGCTGAGTCCAGGCTTTCCTTGGCTTTTCTCGCCGCTTCGCGACGGGTGGAATTCGCTTGGACCACCAAGACGACTCCGTCGGCCAACTTCCCCAGCACGGTGGCGTCAGCATAGAGGTTCACCGGAGGCCCGTCGACCAGGACATAATCGAACTCAGCCCTCAATTCGGCCAAGCGCGACCGAAGGCGGTCCGAGGTCAGCAGGGTATGAGGGTCAGTGGTTTTTGAACCGCAGGTAATCAACCACAAGTTGCCTCCATTAACCTGATGAGCAAAGTTGCGGACAGGCCCGGATTGCAGGACTGCGTCTGACAACCCCAAAAGGTTGTCGCGTCTGAAATACTCGTGCAGAAAGGGCGTGCGCAAATTGGCATCCACCACACAAACCGACGCTTTCACCTGGGACGCCAGAGTCTCACTGGCGCGTGCGCAAACCCAGCTCGACCCGTCCCCCGTCTCGACCCCACAAAACACCACCAGGTGAGGCGCCTCTGAGCCGGGCAAAAGAAAAAGACGCTGGACGAGTTTCATCTTTTCTTCCCGGGTTAAGGCCTCAAGATCGAGGCCAGGTCTCCGGCCATTGCCAGATATGGCCGGACGGGTAGCCGCTGGGAACACTTCACGCCCCTTCTCAATTTGCTGCAACAATTCAAAGTTTCTGCTCATGGCTAATTCCTCGCCGAGGTCATCGGTTCACCATTTGCCAGACCACCAGAATAAGTCCCTGTCGAGTTTCGGGGCCGCCCGGGGAGCACTATCCGCTGCCCGGTTTCAATATGGTTTGGATCCGTGATTTGCGGATTAAGCGCACGGATTTTTTCGACCGACTCTCTGTCAAATCGCCCGAAGTGCTCGACGCAGATTCGGTACAACGTTTTCCGCGGCTTCACTTCGACGATAACAGTCGGGTTTCCAGTCGGAGCCGCACCACTTGGGGCGCGATCCACCAGAGCACTTTTGGAAGCAGGAGGTGTCGTGGAAACAGCCAGCGGGAGTGTGGGACGCTCAAGCTCAATTGACTTGGCCGCCGGCACGGCGCCGGCGGACACAACCCTGTCAAACTGGGTCCCGAGAGACCTCCGGAGGGATGGAAATAAGAACAGACTCGCCAGAACGAGTGAGGCGGCCAGAGCTGCAGTGCGAAAAGGCCGATCTCGAAGGCCGCCATGCTCGGCCCACCGGGGGGCGCCGCGCGGTTCGGCGAGAGGAGCTGGAGGAACAACGCTCTGGGGGAGATCCCCCACTCGACCAAGGGGCTCGACATCCAAATCTCTGACGGCTTCCAGCACGATCTCCCCATCAATCTTCTTGCGTCCGAGCGCGCAGCCCAATGAGAGGGCGTTGAAGCATAGGTTGTTGATGTTGCGAGGAATTCCTCTACTACGAGCAGCGATTATGGCCCTGGCGTCGGAGGTGAACAGCAGGCCGCCATCGTAGCCCGCCACCAGGAGTCGATGATCGATGTAGCGGTCTGTTTCCGCTGGGCTGAAAGGTTCCAATCGGCTCAGGATCGCGATGCGCTGGCGCAGTTGCACCAGCGAAGGGCGCGCCAATTTGGCAGCCAACTGCGGCTGCCCGACAATGATGATCTGCATGAGCTTCGAGCCCGGTGTCTCGAAGTCCGACAACAGGCGGACCGTTTCCAGCACGGAGTCGTCAAGATTCTGGGCTTCGTCAATGACCAGGACGAAGCGCCTTTCAGCATGCTTAAGTCGGATCAAAGCAGCATTCAATTCCTCGTGCATCTGAACGAGATCATGCCCGTGGCTGTCGATACCCATATCGGCCAGCAGGTAGCGGAGAAACTCCCGGGAGTTGCACTGGGTCTGGAACAAGAAGGCAGTGGATGCGGATTTGCGCAATCGCTCCAGGAGCTGAAAAAGCAAGGTGGTCTTGCCCATCCCCGGCCTGGCAATCAGAGCCATGAAACCCCGGCCCGCCTCAATACCGTAGTACAGCGAGGCGAGTGCTTCCCGGTGCGTCCCACTAAGATAGAGATAGCGGGGATCGGGAGTTACTCCGAACGGTTGCTCGCGCAGACGGTAGAAATCCAGGAACATAGACACTACCCGCTGGTCTTCGGCATCGCCGAGAGCACCGGAATCTTGAGGATCTGCTCCAATTCGTCTGGGGTCCGGACAGTTGGGTCAAAGTAGTCCGCAGCGAAAGCTGAGCCGAGACCCACTAGAGTTGCCAATAAGCTTCCCACCAGCAACGTCCACAGCCAGACCGGATTCGATGGCAATGCAGGCACAGTCGCGGCTTCCGCGATGGCCACATTGACGATCCTCCTCTGGTCAAGGGCGTCAGAGATGCGCGACTCTTCCTGCCTGCGCAGGTAGAGCAGATAGTTTTCTTCCGCGGCCTTAGCCTCTCGTATAAGGTCCTGCTGGACCAGTCCCTTTGTGTCTAATTGGCTGGCATTTTCACGATAGGCGCGGACAATGCGCGCTGTAGCGGCCTCACGCGCTTCCAGAGCTGCGAGCTCCGTCCTGGCCTTGGCGAGCTCTGCCTTCAGCCACTCGAAGGTTTGATCCCGATCGGTTGTCTCATCGCGGAGTGGCTGGTTTTCTGCTGCAGCGATGGCAGAACGCGTCTGAGCGATCTCCGCCTCAACTTCCTGTACCAGGCGGTAGCTGGGATCGAATTTGGACAGCAACTCGGTGCGCTTCAGCTCGAGGGTCAGTAGCGTTGAGTAGAGCTGCTGTAACAACTGGGGATTATCTGATTTGCGAATTTGAGTGGTCAGGCGAGACGGAGTGGACTGGGCTTGCTTTTCGAGTGCCCCGATCCGCTGCTTGGTCTCAGCGATGGCAGCCTGTGTCTCCTGCAGCGCTGACTGAAAGTCGGCAAGCTTTCGCACTGTGATATCCTTCTCGATTGCCGCGGAGACCACTCCGCTGTTGCGACTAAAAGCTGCCAAACGCGCCTCGGCCGAGGACAAGTTACTTCTATAGTCCTCGGTTTCTTGTTTGAAGAAGTCGAATGCCCCAGGAGGTCGATGGACGGCCACATGCTTCTCGAGATAGAAGTTCGCCAAGGTTGCGAGTACTTGGGCTGCCAACTGAGGGTCGGTAGATTTGTAGGTTACTGCGATCAGGTTCGTCTTCTTCAGCGGCTCCACTTGCAGTTTCTTCTCTAGGAGGCGGACGGCTTTCGGAATACTTTCGTCATGGCCCACAGGTTGACTTGTGTCGTGGGCTTCCGCGACGGCCGACAGAAAAGCCCAGAGAGAGTTTGTCTTCGAACGCTGGAGTCCGCAGGCTACAACGACCTTTTCCAGAAGGTCCCGGCTTTTGAGTAACTCAACCTCCGAGTTCAACTCTTCCTCGGTCACGTTGACGCTGATCTGGGGGGGAGCATTTGACTCCGATGTCACCACCGGATCAGCCCGCTCGCGCTTCACGAGGATTTTCATTTCCGCCTCGTACTGCTTCGGCAAAATCAAAAGGGAGAGGGCGGCTCCTAGAAGGATCCCGAGAAAGGAAATGACTGCCAGCCGGCGGTGCCGAAACCCAGCCGCCAGCAAATCTCGCAACGTGGGAGAAAGCGTCCTCGCACCGTCGAAGTTCCGGTTGTTTTGGTCTTCCATATGCGGTCTCCCTTTGACAGTCACGACGTTAGTAACGGCCAGGGTTGAAGTACATACCCAACCCTGGAGCCGGAATGAACCGCTTGATCTTTGACACGGCATTCTTGGGCACGAACA
>Ga0315280_10011035_pt1 | contig 11187 bp, 8 predicted proteins | sample YL17G06_40_MG_FD_203697 | JGI IMG/M metagenome (GOLD analysis project Ga0315280, IMG submission 203697) | Sediment microbial communities from Yellowstone Lake, YNP, Wyoming, USA - YL17G06_40 | ecosystem: Environmental > Aquatic > Freshwater > Lake > Sediment | place: USA: Wyoming | collected... | reverse complement strand
TGCTGGAGGTTGGCCAGCGTCTTGACAAACAGCCCGGCGCCGGCCAGCAGCAGAAACGAGAACGCCACTTGGGCCGTCACCAGGCCCTTCCGGAGTCTCGCCGAACTGCTGCCTCCGCCAACCGCGCTCTCCGCTCCCTTCAGCGTGCTCCAAAGATCCACCCGCACGGTCTGCCAAGCCGGCGCCAGGCCGAACAACAGGGCCGTGAGGAGCGCCAGCGCCAGGTTGAACGCCAGAATGCGCCAATCCGGCTCAGCGCGCAAAGTCAGCAGCATTCCCTTGGCAGGCAGGAAGCCCAGCAATCCGCGGATCATCACCACGGAAAGGAACAACCCCATCGCGCCACCGGTTACCGAAAGGACGGCGCTCTCGATGAGTAATTGGCGTACAAGCTGGCCGCGTGAGGCGCCCATCGCCAGTCGCACGGCGATTTCTTTCTGGCGGGCCGCCGCTCGCGCAATCAGCAGGCTCGCCACGTTGAAGCAGGCGATCAGAAGCACCAGGCCGACCATCGCCATCAATACGGCCAGCGGCGTCGAGTAGCTTTGCCGCAAATCTGAATAGCCGTTGGCCGCCGGCTCCATGCGCACCCTCCTGGCCAGGAATCGGTCGCGCAGGGTTTTCGGTACGTAGCGAACAGACGACTCTGTGACCTCGGCACGCAGAATCTCACTTAACAGCGGCTGGAGCGAGGCCTGCGCCGACGCCATGGTGTAGCCGGGTTTCAAGCGCGCGAAGATCTGGATCCACTGGTTGCGCCGGTTGCCGAGTTGATCGGACCCAGGTGTCATGAGCGGCTTCATCTGGATGGGAACGCGGATTTGCGGAGAACGCGCCGTGTCGAGCCCAGAGAATCCCGCCGCCGATACGCCCACAACGACCATGGGGTAGCTGTTCACCAGGATCTTCTTCCCGATCACGCTGGGGTCCGCCCCAAAGTGGCTCACCCAGTATTGGTGGCTCAGAACGACGACGGGATGCCCCTTGTACACGCGGTCGTCCTCTTCCGGCGAGAACACACGTCCCAGCGCCGGCCCGACCCCCAGGGCCTGGAAGTAGTTCCCGGAGACCAGTTCGCCGGTAACCCGCTCCGATTCGTTCCCCAAGCTGAGGGAGAGCGGTGTGTAATAGCGGCAGAAGATGTATGAGAAGGCCCCGGCTCGCTGCTGGAAATCCTGGTACATCGGGTAGGATGAGGCCCTTGAGCCAATGTTGCCTCCCAGGTTCGGCCCGGTGGTCCAGATCATTGCGAGTTGCTGAGGATCCTTGACCGGAAGCAGCCGGAGCATCACCTGGTCGAGCAGCGTAAAGATGGCCGTGTTCGCGCCGATGCCGAGGGCCAGCAACAGCACGGCGATCCCTGTGAAGGCGGGAGTTCGGCGGAGGATCCGCGCGGTGTGGCGGAGATCGCGCACGGCTGTCTCGAACACGGGAAGCCCGCGGCGGTCACGGTACGTTTCTTTGGCCAACTCCAGGCCGCCGGACTTGACCAGTGCCTCACGGCGAGCCTGCTCCGGCGTCATCCCGGAGCGCAGGTTGTCTGCGATCTGCATCTGGAGGTGAGCCTCCATCTCCTCCGCCAACTCGCGGTCCTTTCGCTCGTTGTCAACCAGACCGCGCAAGCGGGACAGAAAAGCGCGGATAGCGCTCACGACGCTTCCTCAAATGGAGAGAAGAACCGGGAGATGATCGCGGTGGTCCGGTCCCACTCCCGCGACTCCTTCGCGAGCTGCCGCTTGCCGGCCCGCGTCAGCGAGTAGTACTTTGCCCTGCGGTGGTTGTCCGACACCCCCCATTTCGCAGCAATGCAACCCTCTTGCTCGAGCTTGAGCAGAGCCGGGTACAGGGTGCCGTAGTTCACCGAGAGCACATCCCCGCTGGTCTGCTCAATGCGGCGCGCGATGCCGTATCCGTGAAGCGGCCCCATGGTCTCCAGCGTCTTCAGCACCATCAGGGCCAGGGTGCCCTGCCAGACATCCGTCTTCTCCGTCATGCCACTCCTATTGGGTTCCAATATCAGTGTGCCACATCTCATATTGAAATGCAATAGGAAGACTCGAGACCCTGTAATGCCTCAGTCTCCGGGGGGGCCCGGGTGGCCCATCAACCAGTATTCCAGCGAGGTTCCACCTCAGACCGGCCAGAGTATTCAACGCAGAGACGCGGAGATCACAGAGGAAACGCAGAGAAGACCTGTTTGATTCTTTTCTGCGCAATCTCTCGGTCCTCTGCGCCTCTGCGAGGAATCAGAACTTGACTCATTTGCACCAACTTTCCGGGGTCAAGACCCTGGCGCCAGCCCGGGCGGGCAACCAACCTGGGCCTCCACGGGTAGCAAGGCGATCACGACAGGAGGCCATAGAATAGTGTTTATGCCTCACCAGCTTGTCGTGTGTCTGCTCTTTGCCGCGCTGCCGTCCTTGTTCGCGCAGGCCGCCGCGCCGGCCTCGCCGCCAACTCCTGAGCCGCCCGCTTCCTGGATTGACCCCGATACCGGCCACCGCGTCATCCGTCTCACGCGCGAACCTGGCAGCGCCAGCCTGTACTTCAATCAGAACGGCTATACCGCCGACGGCAGGAGGCTGGTTTACACCACTCCGGATGGAATCTCGGTTCTGGATCTGGCCACTCACCAGGCCAGGCAGGTGGTTCAAGGGCGCGCGCGCCTCATCGAGGCCGGCCGCAAAACCCAGCGCGTGTTCTACGTCCGGGACGGCGCGGTCTTCTCGACCGACGTTGATACGGGCGACACGCGCAAGATCGCCGCTCTACCCCGTCGCGGTTCCATCGCCACGGTCAACGCCGATGAGACGCTGCTGGCCGGCGCCTCCATCGAAGGCGACGGGCAGGACTACGCGGGCAACCGCACCCAGCAGACGCGCTCTCTGGAGCAGCCCAGAGACAGGGGGCAAATGATGGAGGAGCGCTGGGCGGCCCGTCTCCCCATGAGCCTGTTCACCGTCAACGTCCAGACCGGAGAGATTAAGACCATCCATAAAAGCAACGACTGGCTCAACCATTTGCTGTTTTCTCCCACCGACCCAACCCTGCTCATGTTCTGCCACGAAGGGCCCTGGCACAAGGTTGACCGTATCTGGACCATACGAACCGACGGCACTCAACTCACCAGGATCCACACGCGGACGATGGCCATGGAGATCTTCGGACACGAGTTCTGGAGCGCCGACGGCAAGACCATCTGGTACGATTTGCAGACACCGCGAGGCGAGGACTTCTGGCTTGCGGCTTACCACCTCGGCACCGGCGCGCGGACCTGGTATCACCTCCAGCGCAACGAATGGTCAATCCACTTCAACGTCTCGCGCGACGGCACGCTCTTCTGCGGCGACGGCGGCGATCCGGGACAGGTCGCCCGCGCGCCCGACGGCCAGTGGATCTACCTCTTCCGCCCCGAGATCATCCCCAATCGCGGCACACAGGACAAGAGCTTTGTCCAGCCGGGCGTGCTCCGCGCCGAGCGCCTGGTGAACATGTCCCGGCACCAGTACCGCCTGGAACCCAACCCCAGCTTTACGCCGGACCAGAAATGGGTGGTGTTTCGCTCCAACATGTTCGGAGCCAATTACGTCTTTGCTGTCGAGGTCGCGAAGGCGGCCGCCAACAAGACTCCGGAGTAGAGCCCGTCATGGCCGACGTGTTCCCGGTACTGCCGGACCCGTACTATCCTGCGGGTGGAAGATCTGCTGGAGCGCGCGCTGGGTGTGACAAGCTGAAGCTTATCCCACGCGCAGGGTCACGACCGGATCGACTCGGGTGGCGGCGCGGGCGGGAAGATAGCTGGCCAGAAGCGCGACGCCGATCAAAAACAGGGCTACGGCGGCGAAGGTCCAGGGGTCGGTGGCGGTCACCCCAAACAGCAGACCGGAAAGCAGGCGGGTGAGGCCCAGGGCCGCCAGTGTGCCCAGCGCCACCCCGCCCAGGCACAGCGTCAAGCCCTGGCGCAGCATCAAGCGGAGAACCTCGCGAGGCTGGGCGCCCAGGGCCAGGCGGATGCCGATTTCATGACGGCGCTGGGCCACCGAATAGGAGACCACTCCGTAGATCCCGGCAGCGGCCAGCATCAAGGCCAGCGCGGAAAACGCGCTCAGCAGCACCACTACGGCGCGCCGCGGAGCGACGGATTCCCAGACCACCTGCTCCATGGTGCGCACCGCGCCCACCGGCTGGTTCTTGTCCACAGCGCGGATCTGAGCGCGGATCGCCCCGGCTATCTGGGCGGGGTCCGAGACGGTACGTACCACCAGGGTCGCCGAGGCCTGGGGCCACTGGGAATACGGCACGTACACCTCGGCCGGGATGGGAGCGTCCAGTTGCATATGATGCACCCCAGCGACGATCCCGACGATGGCGCGCCAGGCTGAGCCGTCTGGTCCACCCAAACTGATCCGCTGGCCGAGGGGATCTTCGTTCGGGAAGTAACGGCGGGCTAGATCCTCGTTGACAATGGCGACCCCAGGGGCCTGGGCGGTGTCCTGCGCGGCAAAGTGGCGGCCCTGGCGCAGGCGGATGTGCATAGTGCGAAAATACTCCGGCGTGACGGTGCGAAAGTGGGCCCCTGGCGCTTCGCCGGGCTCAGGGACAGGACGACCCTGAATGGCGAACTGCCGCCCGAAATCGGAAACCAGGGGCAGGTGATTGGTGGCGGCGGCGGAGACCACGCCCGGCAGGCGGGACACGCGCTCGAGCAGTTGTTGGAAGAAGGCCGCCTTCTGCCAGGCCTGGGGGTATTTCGAGTCGGGGAGGGCCAGTTGCACGGTGAGGAGGTGATCCGGCCGGAAACCCGGGTCCACCGCCTGCAAGCGCTGGAAGCTTCTCAACATCAAGCCCGCACCCACCAGCAACACCAGGGCAAAGGCTACTTCAGAAACCACCAGGCTGTTGCGCAGGCGGTGGCGGCGGATGCCTCCCGTGGCCGAGCGACCGCCTTCCTTCAGGAACTCACTCAGGTCCGTACGGGAGCCTTGCAGGGCCGGGATCACGCCAAACACCAGGCCGGTCAGCAGCGAGACGGCCAGAGTGAAACCGAGGACCCCGGAATTGATGCGCACCTGCTCCGGAAGCACCAGGTCGGGGGGGCTGAGGGAAAGCAGAAGCGCGGTGAACCAGGGAGTCAAAGCCAGGCCCAGGCCGCCGCTGAAGACGGCCAGCAGGAGACTTTCGGTGAAGAGCTGACGCAACAAGCGCGCGCGGCCGGCGCCCAGCGCGGTGCGGACGGCGATCTCCCTCTCCCGCGCGGCATTGCGGGCCAGCAGAAGGTTGGCGACGCTGGCGCAGCCAATCAGCAGCACGAAGCCCACTGCGCCTAGCAGGACCAGCAGGGCCGGCCGGACCTCCCGGACCCGGAACTCCTGGAGCGGCTGCAGGTTCACGCCCCAACCGCGGTTAGTGGCCGGATACTGCTGGGCCAGCCGGCCGGCAATGCCGTTCAGCTCGGTGTGCGCGTTCTGCGGCGCGACGCCCGGCTTGAGCCTGGCGATCACGCCCAGGTAGTGATAGCCGCGCATGGTCAGTTCACCGGCAGTGAAGACCAGTGGCGCCCAGAGCTCGACGTAGCGGTCCGAAAATTCGAAGCGAGGCGGCATGACCCCGATGACCGTGAAACTTCTGCCGTCCAGGGTGAGCGCCTGAGGAAGCACCACAGCGCCGACGCCAAAATGGCGCTCCCACAGCCCATGGCTCACGATCACCACATTGCCGCCTCCGGCCACCAGTTCGCCAGGAGCGAAATCGCGCCCCCCGGCTGGCCTGACGCCCAGCAGCGGAAAGAGTTCCCGGGACACCCGAAGGCCCCGGACCCGCTCGGGTTCCTCGGCCCCGGTCAGAGTGAAGCTGCGGGCCTCATAGGCTGCCATGCCCTCAAAGACCCTGTTCTGGCTTTGAAAATCCAGGAAAGTGGGGGCGGAGATCAGCATCATTCGCACGCCTCTCGGGAGGTTGCTCTCCCAGACGGCCATCAGGCGGCCGGGATCCTGGAAGGGCAGGGGCCGGAGCAGGACCGCATCCACCAGGCTGAAGATGGCGCTGTTGGCGCCGATTCCGAGCGCCAGCGCGAGCACCGCTACGGCCGTAGAGGCCCGGCTCTTGCGCAGCAGCCGCAGTCCGTAGCACAAGTCCAGCCACAGCGTCTGCATGAAACCTCGTTATACCACTAAAGTCCCATTTCTCTGCGGCCCGCGAGGCCGGGCACTCAGAATTGAATCATTGACGATTGAGTCATTGACGATTGCTTTGTAGCGCCGCGGCGCTGTGCCAGGCGTTCATGCCTGTGCGTCAGGGGCCTGGTTCGGAAGCATTTCACGGCGCAGGGCCTCCAGCAGGCCGTTGATAAAGGGGATGGATTCCTCGCCGGAGAACCGGCGGGCCAGCTCGAGAGCCTCGCTGATGACCACCACCGCAGGGGTGGGCGTTTGGGTCATCTCGTAGACGGCCAAGCGCAGAATATTGCGGTCCACGGCGGGCATGCGCACCAGGCGCCAGTTCAAGGAGTGCTGGGAGATGCGGCGGTCGATCTGGGTCATTTGTTCCATGGCACCCCTGACGAGCAGCTCGGTGAATGGATCCGGGGTCTCTTCCGGGTAGAGCGCGCCGTAGTAGGCGGCCAGGGCGTCCTGGACGGGCTGGCCGCGGGCGTCCAGTTGGAACAGGATCTGCAGGGCCTGTTTTCTGCACTTGTGGCGGGAGGGCATCCGCCGCTCAGGCGCTGCCGCGCAGCCGCCGCATCAGGTTGCCCATCTCGACCGCCGTCATAGCGGCGTCAAAGCCCTTGTTGCCGCCCTTGGCGCCGGCCCGCTCGACGGCCTGTTCGAGGGTATCGCAGGTCAGCACACCAAAGGCGATGGGCACGCCGTATTCGAGCGCCGTCAGGGCCAGGCCCTTGGCCGCCTCCCCGGCGATGTACTCGTGATGCGGGGTATCGCCGCGGACCACTGCGCTGACGCAGATGATGGCGTCGTGGCGCTTTTGGCGGGCCAGCTCGCGGGCCACGATGGGCAGCTCCCAGGAGCCGGGCACCTTGACGATTTCGAGGTTGTCGGTATCCGCGCCAGTCCGGGTAAGCGCGTCCAGCGCCCCGGCCAGCAGCCGGTCCGAGATGATGCTGTTGAAGCGGCTCACCACAATCGCAAATTTGAGACCCGTGGCGTTGAGATGGCCTTCGATGACGTGTTTGGACATGTTCAGTTCCCTTTGAATTGGGCGCGGCGTTTTTCCAGGAACGCGCGCAAGCCTTCGCTGCGGTCTTCGGTGGCGGCCGCCAGCGAGAAGGCTACCGCTTCGAAGCGCAGCCCCTGCTCGAGGCCGCCAGAGAGCCCCAGATCCACGGCCTGGGAAATCAGGGCCGCCGCCAGGGGCGCGTGGTCGAGAATCTTCCTCAGCAGAGCGCGGGAGAAGGAGAGCAGCTCCGCCTGGGGCACTACGTGATTGACCAGCCCGATGCGGCAGGCTTCCGCGGCATCGATGGGTTCTCCGGTGAGCAGCATCTCGAGGGCCCGGCCCCGGCCCACCAGGCGGGGCAGGCGCTGGGTCCCCCCATAGCCGGGCAGGATCCCCAGCGTGACTTCCGGCTGCCCCAGCCGGGCGTTCTCCGCTGCCACCCGCAAGGTGCAGCACAGCGCCAGTTCCAGGCCGCCGCCCAAGGCGTAGCCGTTGATGGCCGCAATCGAGGGTTTCGGCAGGGTCTCGAGGCGCCGTAGAATGCGCTGGCCTCGCAGGGAGATCTGCTGTGCTTCCATCGGGGTGGCCCGGGCCAGATCCTCGACGTCGGCGCCGGCGATGAAAGCCTTTTCGCCCGCCCCCGTCAGGATCAGGCCGCGCATGGCCGGCTCGGACTCGAGGCGCCCCAGGGCGTCGTCGAGTTCACCCATGGTCTCCGCATCCAGGGCGTTCAGTTTTTCCGGACGGTTGATGACAATGAGCGCGATACCGTCTTCGGAAAGGCCAAACAGGATGCGATGGTACGGCATAGGGGATAATCGCTCTACAGAGCATCATCATACCGCATGCGCTCTGCTGCTATGGCGCGGACCAGTACCGGGGGCCGACCAGCAGATGGGCGCTGATGGAATCCGGCACCACCATGTAGAGCAGGTAGCCCAGAACCCCGTGCGCCACTCCCAGGGCCAGTACGCTGCGGTAGCGAATAAAGATCCTGGCGCAGAAGCAGCCGGCCGGCAGGGTGACCAGCAGCAGGAACCAGTTGGGCGCGTGCGCGCCGGCAAATAGCACCCCGGCAATGAGAGGGACCAGGCGGCTGTCCGGGCTGTGCCGGAAGCCCAGCAGGCGGTTCACGAAGTAACCGTTGAGCAAGTATTGCTGGAACACGCCCCAGAGGCCATAGACGCAAAGACCCCATAACACGCCCGCAAAGGTTGCCGGACGCAGGGTATCGAACACGATCCCGAATCCCCACAACCCCATGGCCAGGTTGAGAAGCCAAGGAAAGATGGCGCGCCAGCAGTGCTTGAAGGGTTGCCAGCCAAAGCCCAGCCGGGCCGGCCCCTCTCGATGCACCCAGTGGGAACCGGCGATGAACGCGAGGATCGGGAGCCACAGAAGAGCGTGCTGCGCTCGCAGCCACCAGATGTAGAGCAGGATCAGCACATAGACCCCCAGCGCTTCGAAGAGACACGACCACCGGTGTTGGGCTCCAGCCGTCTGACTAACCCAAAACTGTGGCAAAAGGATCAGGCTTTGAATTTACCGCAGCGGGGCAGAGGACGCCGAGGCGGTCTCTCGGCGCCCTCTCGGTCTCTGCAGTGAATACTCTGGGCGGTCTGAGGTCAAGGGCCTCACCAGCCGGACGGCTGATGACCAAGGTCTCGAATGCTCGGTGTGGGATAATCGCTTTACAGGGCCTCATTATACCGCATGCACCCCCGATTCATCCGGAACTTCTCCATCATTGCGCACATCGATCACGGCAAATCCACGCTGGCCGACCGGCTTCTGGAAGCCACCGGGGCGCTGTCGGCGCGCGAGATGACCGAGCAAGTGCTGGATTCCATGGACCTGGAACGGGAGCGGGGCATCACCATCAAGGCGCACGCCGTGCGGTTGAACTACCAGGCCGACGACGGCAACCTGTACCAGTTGAACCTGATCGACACGCCGGGGCACGTGGATTTCACCTACGAGGTGTCGCGCAGCCTGCAAGCCTGTGAGGGCGCGCTGCTGGTGATCGACGCCTCGCAGGGGGTCGAGGCGCAGACCCTGGCCAACACCTACCTGGCCCTGCACTACAACCTCGAGATCATCCCGGTGATCAACAAAATCGACCTGCCGGTGGCCCAGCCGGAGCGCATCCGCGAGCAGATCGAGCAGTTGATCGGGCTGGACGCCCGGGACGCGGTGCTGGCCAGCGCCAAGAGCGGCCTCGGGATCCACGATGTGCTGGAGGCGGTGGTACACCTGGCGCCGCCGCCCTCCGGGCTGGTGGAAGCGCCGCTGCGGGCGCTGATTTTCGACTCTTGGTTCGATCCGTACCGCGGGGTCATCACGCTGCTGCGCGTGGTGGATGGCAGGCTGCGCGTCGGGCAGAAGATTCGGCTGTGGTCCAACGGGAAAGTTCTCGAAGTGGAGGGACTGGGCTACCAGTCTCCCAAACCTGTAGCGTGCGAGGAGCTTTCAGCAGGCGAGGTGGGCTACATGTTCGCCAACATCAAGACGGTCTCGGATGCCCAGATCGGCGACACGGTCACTGACGACCAAGCCCCGGCCGCCGAGCCGCTGGCGGGCTTCCAGCAGGCCAAGCCGATGGTGTTCGCGGGGCTGTATCCGGTCGAGTCGCACGAGCATAACGTGCTGCGGGACGCCCTCGAGAAGCTGCGGTTGAACGACAGCGCGCTCAGCTTCGAGCCGGAGAGTTCGGCGGCCCTGGGCTTCGGGTTCCGCTGCGGCTTTCTGGGGCTGCTGCACATGGACATCGTGCAGGAGCGGCTGGAGCGCGAATTCAATATCGACCTGGTGACCACCGCGCCGGGGGTGCGCTATCGCGTGAGCACGCGCGCCGGCGAGGTCATCGAGGTGGACAGTCCCACCCGGTTCCCGGACGCTTCCGAAATTGAGCAGATCGAGGAGCCGATTTTCGAGGCCACCATCATCACCCGCGAGGAGTCCATCGGGGAGATCCTGAAGCTGCTGGAAGAGAAGCGCGGGGTGCAGAAGAAGTTCGAGTACATCGGGACCGGGCGGGTGCTGATGGTCTACGACCTGCCGCTCAACGAGATCGTGCTGGACTTCTATGACCGGCTGAAGACGGTCTCACGCGGGTATGCCTCGCTGGACTACCACCTGGCCGGCTACCGGCTGGCGCCTATGGTGAAGCTGGACGTGCTGGTGGCCGGCGAGCCGGTGGATGCGCTCTCGATCATCGTACACAAGGAATTCGCTTACGAGCGCGGCAAGAGGCTCATCCACCGCTTGCGCAAGCTGATCCCGCGGCAGATGTTCGAGGTGGCCTTGCAGGCCGCCATTGGCAACCGGGTGATCGCGCGGGAGACCATCGCGGCGCTGCGCAAGAACGTGCTGGCCAAGTGTTACGGCGGGGACATCACGCGCAAGCGCAAGCTGCTCGAAAAGCAGAAGGCCGGCAAGAAGCGCATGAAGCGCGTGGGGCGTGTGGAAATCCCGCAGGAAGCGTTTTTGGCGGTGCTGAAGGTGGGGGGAGAGGAGTGACCCTCGCTCGCCAGCTCGGTCTTCTCGGCAAGGTCCGGCTGGCAGAGAGTGTCATTCCGGATGTCGAGGCTTCTCTGGAAAGTGCAGACGGGCGTCCGCTGCGGTGCGCCTGGCGAAGGACGCCATCGACCGGGCCCTGGCAGCCGGGCGTCGAGTAGGCGTGTCCGCCATCACTTTGGCTGAGATCGTCTACTTGACTGAGAAGAAGCGAATCGCCGCTGACAGAATCAGCGGCGCCGAGTTACGGACCATCTGGTGAGCAGGCTGGGTGGAGGTCCCGCAGCGTCGCCTGCTCCCCGGTCGCCCGCTGCCTGGCACCGAGCAGCCCGAGCAACGCCAGACCCGCGCCCAGCAGCACCGCAGGGCCCGGTTCGGGCACCCCCAGAGCCAGTTGTCCGATGCGGCTATCGATGGTGCTCTCTGTGGGGAGGCTTATGGTGAAGTCCAACGGCTCGCTGGTCGCGATCGAGATCTGGACCTTCTGGAACAGGTAGC
>Ga0315280_10011034_pt1 | contig 11187 bp, 7 predicted proteins | sample YL17G06_40_MG_FD_203697 | JGI IMG/M metagenome (GOLD analysis project Ga0315280, IMG submission 203697) | Sediment microbial communities from Yellowstone Lake, YNP, Wyoming, USA - YL17G06_40 | ecosystem: Environmental > Aquatic > Freshwater > Lake > Sediment | place: USA: Wyoming | collected... | reverse complement strand
AATTTCCTCGAATCAAGCAAAATCGTGTGTCCATGTTTTGGTTGCCGGACCCCTCCTCCCCGCCCCTCGGAGCACCATGCGAGAATTGGGACAGACTCTATATACGGCCCGAAGAAGCACGTATGACGGTCAAAGAAGAGCTGCACCGGCTGGTGGACCAACTGCCTGAGATCGAAGATCTGCGTACGGCGGCAGAAGCTGACGACGAGCCACTCGATCCGGAGACGCTGGAGTCGCTGGATCGCGGTCTGGCAGACATTCGAGCCGGCCGCGTAAAGCCGCTTGAGCAGTATGAGCGAGAGCGCGGTTTGTGACCTACCTGGTTGGTCGTTCGGCCATAGATCGCACGCTGGAAAGTGCTGCTGGCTGCGGCTTCTGGAACTGGCACACGATCCCTTCGACCCGCGGCTATCCGCACCCTTGAAGCAGCGGGCCGGAGTGCGAAAGTGCCGCGTCGGCGGCGGGCGCATCCTGTTCGCCGTGGATCGCGACCAGAGAGAGCGCCGATTTCACTTCGGCCTGGGTCGCCATCCCCGGTCTGCTCGGCCTGACGGCGCTGGTGATCGTGCTGGCCAGCCTGCGCATCCGACGGATGGAGATCAATTACGGGACGGGGTAGCCTGCCACATGCACGTGCATGTATAATAGAGGGGTGAGGACAACCATAGATCTCAAGCCCGAGCATCGAGCCAGACTGCTCGAAGTGGCTGCCTTGCGCGGCGAGAAGGGCTTCTCCTCCGTCGTTGCTGAGGCGATCGACACCTACCTGGAGGCGGGGACTGAGCGAGAGCGTCTTCGCAAGAGGGCCCTGCGGCTTCGCGGAAAGCTCAATCACGGCGAGGCGGACCGGCTCCGCCGGGATGTGGCCAAGCTGCGGGATTTTTGGCGATGATCGTCGCGGACACGGACGTCTTGATCGATTTTCTCGCCGGTCATGAACCCGGGGCGGAACGAGTGGCGCGGGAGATAGAACGGCAGTCCTTAAGCACCACGGCCGTCACTCGATTCGAGGTGCTCTGCGGCGCTCGCCATGTGCGACAGGAGGACACTATCCGGCAGTTGCTTGATGCTTTGCCGACCCTGCCACTGCACCAAGAGGCCGCCGATCGGGCGGCACGGGTACGGCTGGAACTGGAGCGCGCCGGTCAAAGCATCGGGATGGCAGACAGCCTGATTGCTGGAATCGTGCTGGCACACAATGGGATTCTACTGACTCGAAACCGGCGTCACTTTCAGCGGGTGACCGGCCTCGAACTTGCCGACCTTGCGGTGTGAAGGTGTTGAGGTTCCGCGGAGTAGCGCGATGAAGGTGTCCGAAGTACGGTCAACCGAATGCGCAGGAGAGGCTTCATGGACTCATGCTGAACACCTGCACGCCGTGCAGAGCGCGGCCCTCCACGGCGACATAAACCTGCCCCTTGGCATCCACCGCGGCGGTCTTGACCCCCTGCTCACCTTCCGCGGTGCTGGCGGCCCAGGCGGTCACATAGGCTCCGCGGTGGTCGTATTTCACGATGGCGTTCCGACCATCCCGGTTCCGCGCGGCCAGGTAGGTATTGCCTGCACGGTCTGTGGTCATGCTGTGGAAGTGGACCCAACCTCGGAACCCCGCCGGCGCGAAGTCGTAGAGGAACCTGCCGTCCGCGGTGAAGCGCTGGGCAGGTCCGTAGTAATTCGACACGATCACGTCACCGTTCGGCGCGACCCCCAAACCGTGGGCATCACGGAACTCGCCGGTGCGGACGCCCTTCTTGCCGAAAGCAAGCAGGAACTTGCCGGCCGGGTCGAATACGCTCACCCGGTTGTTGTCCACATCGACCACGTAGAGCCTGGTGAAGTCGGGCGAAAACGCCAGCCCGTGCGCGCGCAGGAGCTGGCCCGGACCGCTCCCCTTCTCTCCGAACATGCGCAGGAACCTGCCCTGGTGGCTGAAAACCTGGATGCGGTGGTTGTTGGCGTCCGAAACAAAGATCTCGCCGTTCTTATGCACCCGTGCCTCGCGCGGCGCGTTGAATTGGCCCGGTTGCTGGCCCGGCCCGGACCCGATCTCGCCCAGCCAGGCGCCCTCCGGCGTGAAACGGTGCACCCTCGAGCCCACGCTGTCCACCAGGATCAGGTTGCCGTCTGGGTCGAAACAAAGCGAATGCGCCTCCTGGAGCGGGTTCGGCATCCCGCCCGGATTCAGCCATGAGCGGACCAGCTTGTAGGACGGCTCCGGCGCCGGCGGGGTCTGGAGAGGATCGGCGAAGCTCAGCAAGTCAGTTTTCAGCTTGTCGCCCTGTTTGATCTTGGACACCGTATAAACCCGCTTGTCCTGGCCCACCGCGATGGCTTGCGCCCAGGTGGGGCGCCTTCCGTCGTCCAGCGCGAGTGCGCCGTGATCGGTGTACTTGCGGGTCGGGATGTGGTAGGTGACGAAGTGCACTTCTTCGCCCGCCGGAGTCCCGGTGAGGAAATACAGGGTGTGGCCGTCCGGCCCCAGGGTCAAGCCGAGGTAGCCATAGTCGAAGGCATCGAACAAGCCGCTGAGCTTGGACTTCTCCGCCGCGATCCTGTCGATCACTTCGATCTGCTCCCCGCGGGGATCGAAACGGAAAAGGAAACCCGTATTCCCGTGGTTGCCATAGAACACTTTCTCCGGCTCGTACCAGACTGTTTGCCGCCAGTGGTAGCCCATATGGCCGGGCTTGTTGGGGTCCCATGTCCCGAAGACCTCCCGCTTCATGGTGCAGGCCGAGAGCTTCTCGAGTTCGTTCTTCTGCCTGGGGTCGCCGTAACGCAGGATGTCACCCGTTGAGACAGTGAAGTGCGCGGCGCCGAGCACGGGATCCACGGCGATCGAGCGGCCGACCACCCGGAAGGCCGGCCCCAGGCCCTTCTCGCCTTTCTCGGATGTGAACCCCAGATCTTTGAGTTCCTTCTTGGCGAGGTCGTAAACCAGGAACTTCGCCGAAGGCCAGGTCAGACCGTACAGACGGCCGCGCTTGGGGTCCATGGCCATGGTGATGATGCCTTCCCCGGCCGGCGCGCTGGCCAGTTTCTCGAATTTGCCCGTGGCGATGTGGTAGGAGAGGAAGTGGCCGCCCGGGTAAGGTTTGTACCCGGGAGGCGGCACGCCGACCAGCTCCTTGCCGCCAACGTTTTGGTAGTAGCCCAGATGGGTGGCGAAGTAGAGCTTGCCCTGGTGCTCATAGAAACTCACGTGGCTCTTGCCTTGAGGAATGGCCTTGAGCCCCTTCTCGCCCACGGCCTCGGTCAAATCGCCCAGGTGCTTCACCCTGCCGGTGGCAGGGTCGTAGGAGTACATCTGCGCACCGACATCGATGTTGTGCGCGCAGAGGACGTAGTAGATCTTGCCGTCGCTGGCCGCGGTGACGGCGTTGTAGTTGTCGTCGCCTTCGGCGAAGCCGGAATCATGCCACCGCGCGGCGAGGACGCCGGTGGGGAGGTGGGGCGGGCGGTCCTTCGGTTGGGAACAACCCAGCAGGACCAGGGCGATACACCAAAGGAGCCAGTGTCTTCGGGGTTCTCTTGTGGGGCGGGCCCCCTGGCGCGCAAGCCGACCCCCAGGCCGGCTTTCGGTCATCTGCGGGCAGCAGAGGCCGGCCAGGGCGCCGGCCGCGGACGAGGGCGTCGGCACCACAATGGTGTGCGGCATTGGGCTAACGTATCAAAACGTGACCCGCCCGGCGAACTGTATCTGGCGGGGGTAATTGGACTGCGTCTGAAATCCCGCGATCTGGCCGAAGCAGGACTTCGACGCCGTCGCGCAACTACTGGTCGAGCCGAACCACTGCGGCGTGTTGGTCGCGTTGATCCAGTTATTGATGAATTTGAACGTCACGCGCTCGGTGATCCGGAAGTTCTTCATGATGCCCAGGTCGAAGCTGTGGACCGGGGGTTCCCGCAGACGCCCGGTGATGTTCGACCACCGGCGGGGTAGATAGGGGTTCGTGTTCAGGGTGAAGGCCGCCCGGTTGATCCACTGGTCCAGCCGCTGCCCGTCCGGCACGGCGTTGGGATCGGCGCCGGCGACGGGGATGGTATCGGCTCCCAGCAAGAAGGGCTTGCCGCTCTGGATGCGGACCATCCAGTTGACCTGCCAGCCGCCGACAATGTGGTCCAGCCAGGCGGGCATGCTGGTCGCCATCCAGCGCTTCCTGCCCCAGGGCAGTTCCCAACTGCCGTTGGGTACGAGCACCTGCGGCTGGTCGTAGTCGTCCACCCTCTTCTCCAGGAAGTTGTCGAACGAGTTCTGGTAGCCGTAGTGGCCGAGTTTCTTTGAAACGGTGTAGGCCAGGCTCATGCTGACGCCGTGGCTGAAGCGTTTGGTCATTTGGAACTGCACGCCGTCATAGCGCGAGTCGCCGATGGGAACATAGCGCTTGGTCACTCCCGAGTACTGCGGGAAGGGCACCTGGAGGGACTGGTAGGCGATCTTGGCCTGGTTGAGAGAGAAGCCCGGCACCAAGCCCGCGAAGGGGTTGTCGACCTGCCTGTTGAGGACCGAGGCGCCCTGCACAAAGAGCGACTCGGTAATGATGTTCAGCGCCTGATCCACCGGCAGCCGGTCGTTCTTGTTGAAGGTGTAGCCCGCACCCACCAGGATCCCCCAAGGGATCTCCCGCTGGATCTCGAAGCTGGCCTGGTAGGAGCGCGGCTCGCGCGTGTTCGGATCCACGTAGCTGACGCTGGTCCCGATGTTGGTGGCCAGGCCCTTGCTGGAGCCCGTGGGTTGCAGCACGCCGGTCGGGAACGGATTATCGATCAGGTTGATCGGAATCTGGTTGGAGTCGTAGAGCACCGAGGCCGTCTGCTGGCTGAATCCGGCGGGCTGGCCCGGATCATACCAGATGGGCCCGTAGAACATCCCAAAACCGCCGCGGATGGCCGTCTTGTTGTTCAAGGCGTAAGCGAAGCCGATCCGCGGTCCGAAGTTCTTGCGAGTGGCGTTAAACACGTTACGCGGTTGTCCGCCCACCCCCGGGAATGTCAAGCCGCCCCGCAGGTTGGCGCAGGCCGGGCAACTGGCCACACCCAGAGCGTTCTTCACTTTGTCCGCCAGAGGGCTGGTGGCAGTAACGTCGAAGATGCCCGTCATGGCGTTGTAACGATCCGTCATCGGACCGGTCCAGTCCCAACGCAAGCCGAAGTTGATCTTGAGCTTCGAGGTGACGCTGACGTCGTCCTGAACGAAAAACGCCAGGCTCTTGCCCTGGCGGGCAGGCGCGGCATTCACATCGATCGAGGCGCTCCCGACGCCCATCAGGAAACTGGCCACCGGGTCGCCCGCCCCGGGGGTGCTCACCTGCGGGTCCAGGTTGGTTGCTGTCCGGCTGAAGCCGAAGGCCCCCGCGTTATTCCCGGCCGCGATGCTGTAGGTCCGTTCCAGGCGTCCCTGCCCGCCGATCTTGAGCGTGTGCCTGCTGATGATCTTGGACCAGGTGGCATCCACATTGTTGATCTGGTCGGGGGTGAAGTTTCCGGAGCCTTGGCCGGCCCCGGTAAACTCCGTGCTGCCCAGGGGGCTGCCCCCGAAGCTGAAAAGTGGGAAGTAGGGCGAAGCCTGGGCCACGAAGTTTGAGCTGAAGCCCAGGTCCTTGGGCGTCACCTCCCCCCGCTTGGCGTTGCGGTTGGCGGTGAGGTAGCGCTGCAAACCGGCACGGATGTTCAGCAGGCTGGTGGGAGAGATGGTCCTGGTGTAGTCCACCACCAGATTGTGGTTGGCGCGGGTGAAGGGGAAACCGGTGTTGACGTCGGAGGCGCCCGGGTAGAACTCGACGTCGTAGGAGTTGAAGTTGTTGCGGATGTGACGGACGCTGAAACGGTTGCGGTCGTTGATGTTCCAATCCACGCGGTTGGAATACTCGCTGAAGTCCGCCTTGGCGGCGCCCCCCGATGGCGCGTAGTTGTTGGCTCTGGTGAACGGGTCTCCCGGCGCATTTGGCATGGGAATGTATTTCCACAAGGCTTTGGCCACCGGATTCATCCGGCTGGCCGGAATGGCATTCTTGCCGGTGGTGACCAGAAAGGGTTGGCGGCTGTACTTGCCGGTGACCGAATCCTGCTTGATGCTCCACGGATCGTAGATCAGAACCTGGGCCTTCTGGCCGGCGTTGTTGTACCAACTGTCCGAGAAGTCGCCGTTGCGCTCCAGGTCCGTCGGCACGTGGCCGATATACGACTTCTTGCTGCCGGAATGCAGACGCTGCCATCCGGAACTGAAGAACAGCTTGTTCTTGATGGCCGGCCCGCCTACGAGGAAGCCGTACTGGTCGAAGTGCACCGGCAGCCTCCCCTGTCCGGCGTAGTTTCGTTCAAAGGTATTGGCCGCCATGGTCACATTCCGGTTATAGAAGTAGGCTTCCCCGTGGTAGGCGTTGCTGCCACTGCGGGTGGTGACGTTGATCACGCCGCCGGTGGTGCGCCCGTATTCGGCGCTGTAGGCGCTCGAGAGCACCTTCATCTCGGCCACCGATTCCTGCGTGGGGATGGTGCCATAGAGCCCGCCCTCGTTACCGCCGCGGTTGGGCACGCCGTCAATCAGCATCTCGTTCGATTTGGGCTGCCCGCCACTGATGGACATGGAGGTCGAGCCGGAGTTGTCGTAGGGCGTGAAACTCTTGGCGTTGGTGGTGACCGTGACCCCCGCCGCGGCCCACGCGATGCCCATGATGTTATGGCCCTGTGTGGGCGTGTTGGACATGCGGATGTTGTCGATGATGGCGCCCTTGTCGGCGGTCTGGGTGTCCACTTGGCCCACCTGCTCGGTCACCGTCACGGTTTCCGCGACCGCCCCCAGATTGAGCGCGAAGTTCACCGTGGGGCTGGAGGCCGTGGCGACCACCACGTCCGGCTGTACGGCCTTTTGAAAGCCGCTCTTCGAGACCGCCACCGAGTAAGTCCCCGGCGGCAGGAATCGCACGGTGTAGTAGCCGTCCGCCGTGGTGGCGGCGGAGTAGTTCAAACCGGTCCTGGTGTTGGTGATGATGATGGCGGCATCGGGTACCGGCGCTTGCGACGGGTCTGACACCCGGCCACTGATGGAACCCAGCGCGGCGCCCTGCCCGAAGGCGGAGACTGCGGCTGCCAACAGGACAACCGCAGCAAGAAGGAGGAGATTGAAGCGAGTAGCTGACATGACGCACCTCATTTTCTTGTGGGACAGGCCAGAAGCCCGTCCCCGCACACGACCCTGAGTTCTGCCCTGACTACCGGGTCAAGCTCGGGTCTTGTCAAGCCTTAACCAAGCCGTCCAGGATTGCTCCCGTAACAGCCATTTCCTCCGCCGTCGCCGGCATCTGCGGCCGGCGCGGCGGGCCGATCGTGATTCCACTAACCTTGGCAATGGCCCCGCGCAGAATCGGGATGGGGTTGATTCGCCCGTTCTGGTTCAGGGAGGCAAAAAAGGGTGCCAGCCTGAAGTAGATCCGCGAGGCCTCGACATTGTCGCCCTTGTAGTAGGCCTCGATCATGGCCTTCATCCAGTTGCCGATGGCCTGCGAGCCGCCGCTCACCACGCCGACGCCGCGCTGCGGCAGCACTTGCAGCACCATGGTGTCGTCGCCGCAGTAGATATCGAAGTCCGCCGGCGTGCGAAGCGCGAAAGAGGTGGCCTGGGTAGGCTGAATGCCGGCCTCCTCCTTGATGCCCCGAATGTTCGGGACGGTCTTCACCAGTTGCTCCAGGGTCTCCGGCTCCATGTTGACGCCCGTGAAAAGGGGGATGTTGTAGACCAGGATGGGTAGGCTGGTCGCGGCGGCCACGGCCTTGAAGTGATTCAAGATGCCTTCCTGCGTGGGCTTGCCGTAGAACGGCAGCACGCACATGGCCACGTCGAAGCCCATCTGGTCGGCGGTCTTCGCAAAGCGCACGGCGGCGCGCGTCGAAGCGGCGCCCACACCGGCGATCAGAGGCACGCGTCCCTTGCTGGCCGCCTTCACCACCTTCCAGATCTCCAGCCTCTCGTCATCGGTGAGCGTGTAGAACTCCCCCGTCGTGCCCGTGACAATGATGGAATCGCAAAAGTCCCTCGTGATCACAAAATCCACCAGTTGGGCCAGGGCCTCGTAATTCACGTCCTCGCTGGCGTGAAACGGGGTCACCAGGGGGACCGAAACACGGCCCATGATTTCAGCAAGCTTCTTCATTCAGTCTCCCGATTTGTCGAGCGGGGCGGCCTCACTGCCGTCTCCGAACGACCTCTCCGCGACTCGTTCAGCGGGCCCTCGATGGTCCGCGCCGTCTCCACGACCTGGTGCGCACATTCTCCTGTGCGCTCTCCGGACAGCCGGCTGGTCGGCGCCGAAATGCTCACCGCGGCCAGCGTACCCCCGGTGGAATCCGTGAGCGACGCCGCCACACAGATCACGCCGAGTTCGTTTTCCTCCAGGTCCACCGTATAGCCCGCGGCGCGAATGCGCTCGAGTTCCTGTTTCAGCCGGGCGACCGTCGTGATGGTATGCGGGGTGAATCTCGGCAGTCCTCGTTCGGAGGCGATCTTCTGCACATCCTTCTCCGGCAGCCGCGCCAGCATGGCTTTGCCCAGACCGGTGCAGTGCAGTGGAGCCCGCTGGCCTTCGTCACCCCGGGTGTGAAGCTGATAGGGAGATTCGATGGCCGCCAGGATGAGGACTTCCTGGCCTGAAAGCACCCCAAGCTTGACGGTCTCCTTGGTCAGCTCCGCCAGCCGCCGCAGGTGCGCCAGAGCCACTGAAACCAGGCGCGTGGCGTGCGAGAAGCGGAGACCCAATTCGTACACGCGAGGACCCAACCGATAGCGCCGGTCCGCCGGGTCCTGCCTCAGGAAGTCGTACCCCTCCAGCGTCCGGAGCAGGTTGTGGGTCGTGGATTTCGGCATCTCCAGGCGCCGGCCCAGGTCGCTCACGCTCAGACTCGGCGTCCCAGCTCTGAATTCGCACAGGATTTCGAGCGCCTTGCGCACGGCGGCAACTTCATAGGTGCTTGGTGGTCTTCCGTTTCTGTTCATCATGACTGAACGGGGGTCCGCGACCCTGAACAATATTCATACAGCCAGACGTCCCTCCTTGTCAAGGCCTTTCTCAGTTTTTCTGTAATGCCTCAGTCTCGGGGGGGCACTGGACCCGTTGTGGGCTTGTCTGGCCCGTGTTCGGATACAGCGCGAGACAAGCTGAAGCTTATCCCACACGGGCCCCGGAGACTGAGGCATTACGTTTTTCTGTGATTCAGACAGAGGGCATGGAACGCCCGTTGCCATCTCAGTGTCTGAATCACAGTCAGCCGAACTTCAAAGTCCCGGCCCTCGTATCCGTTAGTGTGTTGGAAGATCTCCGGTACGCCGTTCGCCTGCTTCGCAAAAGCCCCGGATTCGCAGTGCTGTCCGTGGTGATCCTGGCGCTGGGCATCGCGGTGAACACCGCGGTGTTCAGCGCGGTCAACGCCCTGATGACGCGGCCGCTGCCCTTCCCGGAGGCCGAGCGCCTGGTGCTTTTGAGCGAGAAGAACCTCTAGAAAGGGATGACCGCCGGGGTCTCCTTCCCGACTTATTTGGATTGGAAGGAGCAGAGCCAGGTCTTCGAGGAGATGGGCGCGGTTCAGGAGCGCAACTTCAACCTGACGGGCAGCGAGGAGCCCGAGAGCGTGCATGGCGCGCGGGCTTCGGTCGCTTTCCTCCGGGTGCTGGGGCTGAGACCGGTCCTGGGGCGCAGTCTCCTGCCGGATGATGAGAAACCCGGGGCGAGCCGCGTGGTCCTCCTCAGCGAGGGGCTGTGGCAGAGGCGCTTCGGCTCGAAGCCGGAGGTCCTGGGCCGGAAACTCATTCTGGACGGGGAAAGCTACACGGTGGTGGGGGTGCTGCCGCGTATCGGGCGGTCCTTCTATGCGGGCTCGAAGGTGTGGGCGCCGCTGATCGCGGAGGCTGAGCGCGCCGACCGCGGCCAGCGGTCCTTCCAGGTGGTGGGACGGCTGAAGAGCGGCTTGTTATTCGAGCGAGCGGAGGCCGAGATGAGCACCATCGGCCGCCGTCTCGAGCACCAGTCCCCGGACACCAACGCGGGCTGGGGCGTGGCGCTCTCCTCGATGTGCAAGCTGTCCCAGGGCGAGGTCCTGCCAGGGTTCCTGATCCTGCTGACGGTGGTCGGCATGGTCCTGATGATCGTCTGCGCCAACATCGCCAACCTGCAACTGGCCCGTGCTTCGGCGCGGCGCAAAGAGATGGCGGTGCGCATGGCCCTGGGCGCCAGCCGCGGCCGGGTAGTGCGGCAGGTGCTTGCCGAAGGGCTGCTGCTGGCGCTGGGCAGCGGGGCGTTGGGCCTGCTGCTGACGGTCTGGGTGCGCAGTCTGCTGATTGCCAGCGTTCCTGAGCTCGCCGAAGTCAAAATCGAAGGCGCGGTATTGGGATACGCGCTGCTGATCTCGCTGGTGACCGGCGTGGTGTTTGGCCTGGCCCCGGCGCTCAGCGCCTCGAAGGTGGACCTGAACGAAACACTGAAGGCCGGGGGCAGGAGTCTCCCGGCGGGATTGGGCCGCCGGCTGCGCAACGCCCTGGTGGTGTCGCAGATGGCGGGCGCGTTGCTGCTGCTGGCGGGCTCGGGGCTTCTGATCATGAGCTTCGTGCGGATGCGCCAGGCGGATCCGGGCTTTCGCACCCAGAACCTGCTGACCTTGAACCTCTCGCTTCCGCAGTTCAAGTACGCCCAGCCGCACCAGCGGGTGGCCTTCTACCAGCAGGCACTGGAGCGGATTGCGGTGCTGCCGGGGGTGCGCTCGGTGGCCGCCGTCAGCGCGGCGCCGCTCACCGGGACCAACGCCCGCGCGAGTTTCGAGATTGAGCGCGTGCCGCGCGATCTGCCGTTAGCCAACTACACCCTCGCCCGCCCGGAATACTTCCGGGTCATGGGCATCCCACTGCTCCGCGGCCGGCAGTTCACCGAGCAGGACCGCGAGGGCGCGCCGGCGGTGGTGATCATCAACGAACGGATGGCCCAGCTCCACTGGCCCAACCAAGATCCTCTGAGGAAACGGATCAAGGTGCGGGAGCGTTCCTGGAGCACGATTGTCGGGATCGCCGGCAACGCGAGACAGATTCTGGTGCGGCCGGCGGGGCCGGAGATGTACGTGCCGCATGCGCAGGACGCCTCGCCCGGCATGACCCTGGCGGTGCGCACCGCGGGTGACCCGATGAGCCTGGCGGCGGCCGTGCGCAGC
>Ga0315280_10011032_pt1 | contig 11187 bp, 8 predicted proteins | sample YL17G06_40_MG_FD_203697 | JGI IMG/M metagenome (GOLD analysis project Ga0315280, IMG submission 203697) | Sediment microbial communities from Yellowstone Lake, YNP, Wyoming, USA - YL17G06_40 | ecosystem: Environmental > Aquatic > Freshwater > Lake > Sediment | place: USA: Wyoming | collected... | reverse complement strand
ATCGCATAAGCGGACTGCACCCCATCCTCTCCTTGCCGGACCTCGTTCGCCAAGCGGCCCAGGAGGCATAGCGCATCCCGCATCGCCGTTGGCCTCGGTCCGCTCGCGCGGCCGCGCGCTGCACTCCGCGCCCCCAACTCCCGTATCACAGGGTTATTGAGAAGTTACGCGTTTTCTGCCGCCGATGCAGAAGGTGGTCGTCCAGGCGCGGCGGTCGCAGTTGGAGGGCCAGACGGTCCCGGCGCACGAGCGGGTGTTCAGCATCTTCGAGCCGCACACGGAGTTGATCCAGCGTGGCCGGCGCCAGAAGCCGGTGGAGTTCGGGCACGCCGTGCTGCTCTGCCAGACGGCGGAGAAGTTCATCACCGACTACGAGGTGTTCGCCGAGCGACCGGCCGACTGCACGCTCACCGGACAAGTGATCGAGCGTCATGGGAGGCTCTTTGGCGAGCGGCCAGAGGTGCTGGCGGCCGACAAGGGCTTCTGCCCGGACGCCGGCACGTACGCCGCGTTGGAGCGGCGTGTGGGCACGTTGGCGAGGAGCGCGGCTGCTGCGGGACTTTGCCGACAAGGTGCTGGCCCTGTGGCAGACCTTCCGGGCGGGAATCGAGGGGACGATCTCGGGCTTAAAACGGGCCTTTCGCCTGGCCCGCTGCTTTTATCGGGGATTTAAGCATTTCCGGGGCGCGATCGGGCTGGGCGTGTTCGCCCACAACCTGGTCATGCTGGCCAACGAAGGGATGACGTAACGTCGGATGAGGGTCGCGCAAGGCGATCGCGGTGGGGACGGGAGGGATGGTCTGCGCCGCATGCGGCTCCAACCCGCGCCGGCTGCCCTCCCGCCCCGCTGACCGCCGTAAAAGCCACCTGGGAAAGGCCCTACAATGGCGACGAAGCGCTATTCAGTGCCCGCCACTGCCTTCACCAGGCGAGAAAACACACTTTCCGCAACAGAAACTGAATAGGACGCCGAGTCGCCTGCCGTTGGTGGTGCTATCCCCTTGGCCAACAACTCCACCACCTCGGTCCGCGGTATCGCCAGCATGGCCTCTCGGTGCTCTGCGTGCTGCGTCAAGAGCCACGCTTCCAGCCGCTTTCACGTCTCATGGGTGAAACTGGAATGCCCGAAGAGGCGACAAGCATACTCGGTCAACTTCGGCCACTCGGAAAACCTGTGGAGTAGGTCTTCCGTCCCATAAGCCTCGCCGTGCCTTTGAAGGCATTCCCAGACAATCTCGAGCTCTCCAGACGTGCCTTCGGTTGACCGGCACTTCGGACACAATCGGTCGGAATCACTCAAAGGCAGGGGCTCGCCGCACTCAGGGTTGGGGCAGGGATGATCGGCTAGTTTCTCGCCTGTGTTATCTAGCCTACTTGGGTCCGCCGCTGCAAGTCGTTCTGGTCCCGGTAGGAGGCATGGGCAGGAGGCCCGTGCCAGCCGTTGCGGAAGCGCCTCCGGGGGGCCGTCTGGAGAGGCACTCGCCAGACTCCCGAGGAACAGCTATCCTACATGAAGAAACGCTCCCCAGGTCTCCGCCGTCTAAGAGCATAGGGTTACCCTGCGGAAGGGCTTCGGCTGTCGAGCGGTCGTGGAACCGGCGGAAGGAGAAGGAATCATGAGAATGTCGATGCTGCTTTGTTTTGCGATTCCCATCGGATGCCTCGGGCTTTTCTGCCGGGGGCCGCGGTGCCGCCGGACGACCCCCCCGACCGGGAGCAGTTGCGGAAGACGTTCCAAGCGGGCAACTACAAGGACGCCTACGATGGCTTGCGCAAGCTTGCCCTGGACCCCAAGGACGACCCGACGCTGGTTGGCGAGGACCTTCAACTTGCCGTCCAGGCCCTTCAGAACCTGAACCGCACCAGCGAGATCGACGCCTTTCTGGAAGGGGTGATCGCCGTTCACCAAAAGAACTGGCGCCTGTTGTGGACCGCCTCGCGGGTCTATATGCACATCCCCCATCAGGGATTCGTGATCGCGGGGAAGTTCGAGCGCGGGCCGCACCGCGGCGGGGGGCAGGTGGTCAACTCCACCGAGCGGGACCGGGTGCGGGCGATGCAACTGATGGTCCAGGCCATGCCGCTGGCCCAGAAGGATGAGAATCACCCCCAGGTCGCCGATTTCTACCTCGAGATGGCCAGCCTCCTGTTGAGCCACCGCGGCTACCATGAGGCCTGGCGATTGCAATACCTGACCGACCTGGCGACGCTGCCCGATTACGAGCCGGGCTGGGGCTATTATCAGCCCAGCCGCGGGGCCCCGGTCGGCGAAGACGGCAAGCCGGTCTTCCACCGCGTGCCGAAGAGTTGGCAATCCGCCGCCAGCGACGGCGAGCGCTGGCGGTGGTGCCTGGCCCAGGCCATTGAGCTCGATCCCCGCCGGGCCAGCCGGGTGAAGCTCCAGTTTGCCGATTTCCTGCTGAACCAGTTCGGCGTCCAGACCCTGGCCGAGTACGGCTGGGCATTCGGCCGCATGGAGACCGACGACACCCAGAAGCACGAGAGCGGGACCTACGCCCTGCACACCCTGAGCGAGACCGAGACGATCGCCCGGCTGGCCACCGGGATCAAGCGCTTCGATCTGCCGGAGGAGTTCAATTTCATCAAGGTTTTCCAGGAGGTGGCCGAGGAGGGCAAGACGCGGGAGGCCGAGGAGGCGCTGGGCCGCCTGGCGTCGATCTTCGAGAACCGCCGGCAGTATCCCCGCGCCGCCGAGTTCTGGCGGAAGCTGATCGCGGGGTTCCCGGGGCGGAACTACGAGCAGCGGCTCCAGCAGATCGTGGGCAACTGGGGGCGGTTCGAGCCGATCGTCACCCAGCCCGCCAGCCAGGGAGCGACCGTCGAATACCGTTTCCGCAACGGCAAGGCGGTTGCGCTTTCGGCCCGGGAGATAAACGTCCAGAAGCTCCTGGACGACGTGAAGGCCTACGTCAAGAGCCGCCCGGCGCAGCTCGACTGGGAAAGGCTCAACGTGCAGGACCTCGGCTACCGGCTGGTGACCAAGAACCAGCAACAGTACGTGGGGGTCGAGGTCGCCTCATGGAAACTCGATCTGGAGCCCCGCGAGAAGCACTTCGACAAGCGGGTCACCGTGACCACGCCGCTCCAGAAAGCCGGGGCGTACCTGCTCACCGCGAAGATGGCCGACGGCAACGTCTGCCACATCGTTGTCTGGCTGGCCGACACGGTGATCGTGAAGAAGCCGCTGGGCGGCGTGCCTGAGGGGGGCCAGCCCGGGGACGGCGGTCCTCCCGCGCCCAGGCCCCTGGGCGGCAAGACCACCGCCGCCGGCCGGCGCGTGGGCCCCGCGCGGGTCCCTCCGACCACCGCCCCCGGCGCCCAGGATGGCAAGGTCTACTACTACGTCGCCGACGCCGTGACCGGCAAGCCGGTTCCCCGGGCCAACGTCGAGTTCTTCGGCTACTGGCAGGAGCATCGCGACGGCCGGCAATTCGAGGTCCACGTCAAGCAGTTCGCCGAGTTCACCGACGCCGACGGCCAGGTGATCCTCGGCCCCCAAGAGCAGCCCAACAATTACCAGTGGATCGTCACCGCCCGGACTCCCTCCGGACGACTGGCCTACCTCGGCTACACGGGCGTGTGGTACGGGCGGATGTACGACCCTGAGTACAACGCCACGAAGACCTACGCGATCACCGATCGCCCGGTCTACCGCCCCGCGCAGCCGGTCCACTATAAGCTTTGGGTCCGTCACGCCCGCTACGACCAGGACGACGTCTCCGACTTCGCCAACCGGGGTTTCACTCTGGAGGTCCGCAATCCCAAGGGGGAGCGGGTCGTCGAGAAGCAGGTCACGGCCGACGCCTACGGCGGCGTCGAGGGGCAGTACGACCTGCCGGCCGACGCGATTCTCGGCGTCTGGTACGTGGGCCTGATCGGCCAGGGGGGCGGGCAGTTCCGCGTCGAGGAGTACAAGAAGCCCGAGTTCGAGGTCTCCGTCGACGCCCCGAAGGAACCTGTGATGCTTGGCGAGAAGGTCCAGGCGACGATCAACGCCAAGTACTACTTCGGCTCGCCCGTGACTCGCGCCAAGGTGAAGTACAAGATCACCCGCACCGGCTACACCGAGCGCTGGTACCCGATCGGCCCGTGGGACTGGCTCTACGGCCGGGGCTATTGGTGGTTTGCCTACGATTACGATTGGTACCCGGGCTGGAAGTTCTGGGGCTGCCTGCGGCCGCACCCGTTCTGGATCCCCTGGCGCCACGAGCCGCCCGAGGTCGTGGCCGACCTCGAGGTCCAGATCGGGCCCGACGGGACCGTCAAGGTCGAGATCGACACCGCCGTGGCCAAGGCGATCCATCTGGACCAGGACCACCAGTACACGATCACCGCCGAGGTGGTCGACCAATCGCGGCGGACGATCGTCGGCTCGGGGAGCGTGCTGGTGGCCCGAAAGCCGTTTGCGGTGACCGCCTGGGTCGACCGCGGCTATTACCGCGTGGGCGACGTGATCCAGGCCCATTTCGCCGCCCGCACCCTCGACGGCAAGCCGGTCGAGGGCGCCGGCAAGCTGACGCTATTGGCCATCACCTACAAGGACGGCCGGCCGGTCGAGCAGCCGGTGCTCCAGGCCGACGTGGCGACGGACGCCGAAGGCATGGCCCGCCGCCAGCTCCGCGCGGGCCGCGCCGGGCAGTACCGCCTCTCCTGCAAGGTGACCGACGCCAAGGGTCACACCATCGAAGGCGGCTACGTCTTTACCATCCGCGGCGAGGGCTTCGAGGGCTCGGAGTTCCGCTTCAACAGCCTGGAGCTGGTGCCCGACAAGCAGGACTACCAGCCCGGCGAGAAGGTGCGGCTGGCGGTCAATACGGATCGGGTGGGCGGGACGGTGCTCTTGTTCCTCCGCCCCACCAACGGCCTCTACCTCCCGCCCAAGGTCCTCCGCCTGGACGGCAAGAGCACGGTCTTCGAGCTTGACGTGGTCCGCCGCGACATGCCCAACTTCTTCGTCGAGGCCCTCACCGTGGCCGACGGCAAGGTCTACACCGAGGTGAAGCAGATCGTCGTGCCGCCGGAGAAGCGGGTGCTGGGGGTCGAGGTCACTCCCTCGGCGGCCGCCTACCGCCCCGGCCAGAAGGCGCAGGTCAAGCTCAAGCTCATCGACTTCCACGGCAAGCCGTTCGCGGGCTCGACCGTGGTGGCGATCTACGACAAGTCGGTGGAGTACATCTCCGGCGGCACGAACGTCCCGGAGATCAAGGCCTTCTTCTGGAACTGGCGGCGGCACCATTCGCCCAACACCGAGGAGAGCCTCCGCCGCTACTCCGGCAACCTCGTGCCGCCGGGGACCCCCGCCATGCAGGACCTCGGCGTGTTCGGCGCGACGCAGGTCGACGAAATGGGGGCCATGGACCAGGCCTTCGGCGCGGGCGGACGTGGGGGCGGAATGGGCGCCGTGAGGCGGCCGGCGTTCAAGTCCGCCGCGCCCACCCCTGCGGCGGCGATGGCCGGCGGCATGGAAGCCATGGCCGAGAGCGCCGCAATGCCCATGTTCGCCAACGGCATGGCGATGGACAAGGCCAAAGGCGAGGCCGAGGGCGCCGGCGGGGCAGCGATGGTCCAGCCCGCCGTCCGCAAGCAGTTCGCCGACACGGCGCTCTGGGTCGGGGCGCTCGCAACGGGCGAAGACGGCACCGCCGAGGTCGCCCTGAACATGCCCGAGAACCTCACCACCTGGCGGATCAAGGTCTGGGCGATGGGCCACGGCACCAAGGTCGGCGAAGGCCAGACCGACGTGGTGACCCGCAAGGACCTCATCCTCCGCATGCAGGCCCCGCGGTTCTTCGTCCAGAAGGACGAAGTCGTCCTCTCGGCCAACGTCCACAATTACCTGAAGACCGAGAAGCAGGTCCAGGTGGCGTTGGAGCTGGACGGCAAGCTGCTCCAGCCGCTGGGCCAACTGGCCCAGACCGCGCGGATCAAGCCCAACGAGGAGGCTCGCATCGACTGGCGGGTCAAGGTGCTCGACGAGGGGGAGGCGGTGATCCGCATGAAGGCCCTCACGGACGAGGAATCGGACGCCATGGAGCAGCGGTTCCCCTGCTACGTGCACGGGATGCTGAAGATGGAGGCCCGCTCCGGCGCGCTGCGGCCGGATCAGCAAAGCGGCACGATGGGCTTCAAGGTCCCGGCCGAGCGGCGGCCCGCCCAGTCGCGGCTAGAGGTCCGCTTCTCGCCCACCCTGGCCGGCGCGATGGTCGACGCCCTGCCCTACCTCGTCGACTACCCTTACGGCTGCACCGAGCAGACGCTCAACCGCTTTCTCCCCACGGTGATCACCCAAAAAATCCTGATCCAGATGGGGATCGACCTGGCCGACGTCCAGAAGAAGCGGACCAACCTGAACGCCCAGGAGATCGGCAACGAGCAGGAGCGGGCCAAGCAGTGGGGCCGGCGGGGTCGGGAGACCCGCGCCGAGCGCGACCGCAACCCGGTCTTCGACCAGGACGAGGTGCGGCGGATGGTCAAGGATGGCGTCCAGCGGCTCACCGAGATGCAGCTTTCCGACGGCGGCTGGGGCTGGTTCTCCGGATACGGCGAACACTCCAGCCCGCACACCACCGCCGTCGTGGTCCACGGCCTCCAGGTCGCCCAGCACAACGACGTGGCGCTGGTGCCGGGCGTGCTGGAGCGGGGCGTGCAGTGGCTGGTCAACTATCAGAACGAGCAGGTCCGCCGGCTGAAAAACGCCCTGAGCAGGCCCAAAGTCGAGCCCTGGAAGGAGTCGGCCGACAACGTCGACGCCCTGGTCTACATGGTGCTGGTCGACGCCGGCGTGAAGAATCCCGAGATCCACGAGTTCCTCTACCGCGACCGGACCCATCTGGCCGTTTACGCCCTGGCAACGTTCGGCCTGGCGGTCGAGAAGCTTGGCGACAGAGAGAAGCTCGACATGATCCTCCGCAACATCAGCCAGTTCCTCGTCCAGGACGACGAAAACCAGACCGCCTGGCTGAACCTGCCCGAGAGCCGCTGGTGGTGGTACTGGTACGAGAGCGAGTACGAGGCCCACGCCTACTACCTGAAGCTCCTCGCCCGCACTGACCCCAAGGGCGAGACCGCCCGGCGGCTGGTCAAGTACCTCTTGAACAACCGCAAGCACGCCACCTATTGGAACTCGACCCGCGACACCGCGCTGTGCATCGAGGCGATGGCCGACTTCCTCCGCGCCAGCGGCGAACAGAAGCCGGAGATGACCGTCGAGGTCTGGCTCGACGGCCAATTGCAGAAGGCGGTCGAGATCACCCCGGCGACGCTCTTCACCTTCGACAACAAGTTCGTGCTGGAAGGCGCGGCGGTCAAGGATGGCCCGCACACCGTCGAGCTCCGCAAGAAGGGGACCGGGCCGCTGTACTTCAACGGCTACCTGACCAACTTCACCCTCGAAGACCCGATCACCAAGGCCGGCCTGGAGATCAAGGTCGAGCGGAAGTACTACCGCCTGAAGAAGGCCGACAAGTCGGTCAAGGCGGTCGGCGCCCGCGGCCAGATCGTAGACCAGAAGGTCGAGAAGTACGAGCGCGAACCGCTGGCCGACCTGGCCACGCTCCGTAGCGGCGAGCTCGTGGAGATCGAGCTGGAGATCGCCAGCAAGAACGACTACGAGTACCTGGTGTTCGAGGACATGAAGCCCGCCGGGTTCGAGCCGGTCGACCTGCGGAGCGGCTACACCGGCAACGCCCTGGGCGCGTACGTCGAGTTCCGCGACAACCGGGTGGTGTTCTTCGTCGGCCGGTTGGCCCGCGGCAACCACAGCGTGAGCTACCGCATGCGGGCGGAGATCCCCGGCCGCTTCAGCGCACTGCCCACCAAGGCCGCCGCGATGTACGCCCCCGAGTTGAAGGCCAACTCCGACGAGATCAAGCTCCAGGTCACCGACTGACCAAGCCTCTTTCCTCACCGCGAAGCCGCTGTCGGCCGGGCCACGCCGCTTGCGGCTGGGCTTCGGCCTTCGATGCAGCATGACATCGCATTGCATTATCGCACCGCAATGCTATAATGCCTTGGCCGGCCGACGGTGAGGCGTCCATGCGGTTCTTCCAGGTACTCTGGGACGAGGACGATCAGCCAGACGGGAACGTCCGGCACATCGCCGAACACGGCCTGACGATTGAGGACGTGGAACACGTCTTGGAAAACCCCACGGCGGAAGCGACCAGCGCTAGCACCGGACGCGCTTGCTGTTTTGGATACACGCCTGGGGGCGAGTTCGTCATCGTCGTCTATGAGCACATCAACGAAGACACGATTTACCCCGTGACCGCCTACGAGGTGCCCGAACCATAAGGACAGGAGGGAACATGGAAAAGAAAAAGATCACCGGCCGCATCCGGCGGCGCGGACCGGCAAGCGCGGAAGAAGTGAAGCGGCTCCAAGAGATTCGCGAAAAAATCCGGCAGGAGTTCCCGCCGCGCGACCCGCCGAGGCTTCAGCCTGCCGCCGAGGGTATCGCGGCTCGCATTCGTGCGGCCCGGGAGGCCCAGGGCCTCACTTGGTACGCCGTGGCGAAACGGGCGAGGATTCCGAATCCCAGCACGGTCCGCGACATCGAATACGGGCGGGACACCAAGCTCTCCAGCGTGCAGGCGGTGGCCGAGGCGCTCGGATTGCGGCTGGAGCTGGTCGAGGTCTGAGGGCGGCGCGCGGGCAGCTAGCGGTGGGGCTAGGTTGGCGTGACCACTTTCGCGTCAAGTTTGTTATGCCGAAGCATAAGCTGCGCTGCCTGATCCCTGACAGGACCCGCGGAGCCCGGTAGAATGGAGATAAGGTTTTATCACGACGCGGACACCGGAGAGCCCCACATCTACGGGCACGGTGTTACGCAAGAGGAGGTCCGGCGAGTGCTTCAGGGCCCCGGCGAAGACTTGCCGGCTGCGAGGAACTCACGCATGAAACTCGGCCAGACGGCGGCCGGGCGCTATCTCCAGGTAATCTACGTGCCTGACGAAGATCCGAGGAGCGTCTTCGTCATCACGGCCCGTGAACTGCGGGGCAAGGCGAAAAGCGCCTTCCGCCGCCGACAACGAAGGAAGCCACGATGAGCGAGCAGAAGTTTCCACCAGGCTGGGACGAGAAGCGGGTACGCGAGGTGCTTGCGCACTACGAGGAGCAGACGGAGGATGAGCAGTTCGCCGAGATCGAGGCTGCGCGGGAGGCCGAGGGAATGACCCTCATCGCCGTGCCGACCGAATTGGCCCCCGAGGTCCGCGCACTGTTGGCACGCAAGCAGGGCCCAGATCAGGTGGCAGGCTCCGGCGGGAGCTGAAAATGCCCGGGGCTCATTCCGGCGGGCGGGGGTTCTCGGCCAGCATCGGCCGCAGCTCGGCCACGAAGTCGTGCACGTCCTCGAACTGCCGGTACACGCTGGCGAAGCGAACGTAGGCCACCTGGTCCAGCTCGCGGAGGCGTCGCATCACCAGCTCGCCGAGGTAGCGGCTTTCGACTTCCGAGGGGAAATGGGCCTCGACGTCGTTCTCCACTTCGGAGACGATCGCCTCGAGCTGGGCGTCGCTGATGGGGCGTTTCCAGCAGGCCTTTTCCAGGCCCAGCTTGAGCTTCTCGCGGTCGAAGGGGACCCGCGCCCCGTCCTTCTTGACCACCTTGATGATGGCCCGCTCGATCCGCTCGTAGGTCGTGTAGCGCCGCTTGCAGTCGAGGCACTCGCGGCGGCGGCGGATGGCCAGTCCGTCCTCGCTGGCCCGCGTGTCCAGCACCCGGTCGTTGTCGGCGCGGCAATAGGGGCATTTCATGGTGGGGCGACTCCTTGCCTCATCCTTACTATACTCGAGAAAGCGGATCCGCAAAGTCGCAAGGGGCGGAAGGACTCGATCCTTGCCCCCGTTAGTATGGCGAATCCGGGGAATATGGTCAAGAGGTGCCGGCCGTGCTGGCCCCTGTTCGGGGGTCCCCTCGGTCGCTGGCGGAATATCGTGTGCCCGAGTACGAACTACGGGTGATGGCGGGGCTGGTGGTGAAGTTGCCCCATCGGCGGTGTATAATGAGCCCCGCCGGTCCCCCTCAGGCTGCTCTGGAGGAAAGGAATTAGCGCCATGAACTGTCGTGAATGCGGTGCTGAGACCCAAGCCAATGCCGTGTACTGTCCGCAGTGCGGAGCGCGGATCGAGTCGCCTGACGCCGCGTTGTTCGGCGCGGTCGAGCGGGAGGCCCCGGCGGCGCAGCCGCCGCAATCCCCCGGCGACGCCGGCGCGGGCCAGCCGCTCGCCCCCGCCTCCCAGAGTGCTCCGCCGCGGCCGGCCCGAGAAGCTTCCGCCGGGGCCGGAGGACCGGGATTCGCCGACAGCGAGACCCTCTGGGAAGGCCGATACGATGTGCGGGGCATGGTGGACCGCCTGGTGCTGAGCGGGCTGGTGACGGTCGCCGTGCTCGCGCTTTGGATCTGGTGGCAGCCGAGTGGGACGTGGTGGCTTGTGGGCCTGGCGCTGCTGGGGCTCCTCTGGCTGTATCAGTTCCTGGTCTACGTGAAACGCCACTACGGACATCGCTACCGGCTCACCCCGCAGACCTTCTTCCACGAGTCGGGCATCCTCATCCGTTCCTCCAGCCCGATCGAGATTATCGCCATCGACGACATCAGCTACCAGCAGACCCTGCTGGAGCGGTTGCTGGGGGTGGGAACGATCCGCATTGTCTCGGCCGACCGGAGTGATCCCGAGCTGGTGTTGCGGGGCATCCGCGACGTGGCGAAGGCGTTTGGCGTGATCGACCAGGCCCGCCGCGCGGAGCGCCGGCGAAGGGCGGTCCGCGTGGACAACGTCTGAGTGGCGAAGGCGAACGAGCCGTTTCGGCCGTCTCCGAGTTCCAACAGTCTGACGCGTTTTCAGGACCCCACGCAGCGAGGTGACCAGCAATGTCGGAAGCTCCCCAGATCCCCGAACCAAGACTCCGCGACACCGGTACGCTCCCTTCGCGGCCGAGGCGGGCGGGCGAACAGCCGATGCGGATCTTCTTGGTGCCGTATCCCAAGATCATCTTCCTCTACCCGACGATGATCGCCGCGGTGGTGATGGCGGTGTGGCTCAGTTTCGTGGAAAGGCCGCTGGCGCCCGACAACGCGGCGGCGGTCGCCCCGTCGGTCATCTTCCTGGTGATCCTGGCGGTGAACGTGGTGATCCTGGCCTTCGATTTCCCCCGCACGACTTC
>Ga0315280_10011031_pt1 | contig 11188 bp, 15 predicted proteins | sample YL17G06_40_MG_FD_203697 | JGI IMG/M metagenome (GOLD analysis project Ga0315280, IMG submission 203697) | Sediment microbial communities from Yellowstone Lake, YNP, Wyoming, USA - YL17G06_40 | ecosystem: Environmental > Aquatic > Freshwater > Lake > Sediment | place: USA: Wyoming | collected... | reverse complement strand
AGGGGATCAAAGCCTGTTTAGGAGCTGTTCGAACAGTTGTTTCAGTGAATCGCCCGAAGGTTGATCTTATCAATCCTGCATTTCGTTGTGTCTATCTTGGGGGTGGGACAATTTGATAACTACTGATTATTATCTTTTAAATTTCCAATAGGAACGAAATATAATGGTATAATAAGTGACTTATATTCTGAGAGGTTCTGAATCAACTCAATAGATTTTCTAATATCCTCTGGTGTTTCCCCCGGAAGACCCATTACAACTATATGCGACCCAATAAATATTCCTGATAAGAACATTTAAAATTCCAAAGGAGCACCAAACTCTCTTACAATCTTCAAAATGATAACTACATCTTCGTTCTTGAGGTCAAATTCAGAGAGCCTATTGAGATCCGCTTCTAACTCTTCAAAATCTTTTGCTACAACGACAAACGCAATTCTCTTATTTCCACTGGTGTGATATATACGAAGCACATTGTTTGTGTTTTGGAGTTTCTTTGTAACATCCTCTAATTTTTCATAATCTACATCTGCAAGAACCAATGCAGAACACTCAAAACCCAACTGTTTTTTATCGAGAATCACTGTATAGCCCTGTATAAGCCCTATCTTTTCCATCCGTAGTATTCGATCACGAATCGTAGATTCTGGTTTTCCGAGACTCTCTGCGATCTCCTTATAACTCATTCGTGCATTTTTTCTCAGAAGATTCAATATGTTTCGAGTCGTATTATCTGTTTTCATCTGTTACCCAACCATTTTTCCATCATCTTTAGTCTTCTAGCAGGTCATCCTTCAAAAAGAACCTCAACATCCTTACCCTTTTTCTTAAAGGTCCCCAGGAAACGCGCCAGTAAGCATCGCATATTCCTCGAAATCTTCAACCCAGTCAAACTCCTGGTCTATTTCCTCCAAAGGCGGTTTTTTACCACCCTCAGCTAAATATTTTTTCTGATGTTCGATTAATTTTTCAAGCGGAGCAAACCGTTTTGCCCTAAACACTGGGTAGAGGGCTGACTGATCGACACCATCCAACATCCGTATATGGTCTTTTAAGAATTTAATAGCGGTTTCCTTTGAGTCAGCTGCAACACTCATGATAATATCTTCATCCCCAAGAGAATACGAGATATAGATAGGAAAAAGATTGTACGGATAACGATAATTAATGAGATAATCATAAATCTGTTTGTAATATCGCGGATGCATATACACCCGGATAAGATAACGCTGGATATTCTCCGGTTTCTTTTTTGGGATGGGGAAAAACACTGGTTTCATCAGCGAGATCGTTTTCGTATGATGCACCTCAGTACATTTCACGATCTCTTCAGTGAGAAAATGAGCGATGTCATCAGGATTTTTTACATCGAAAATGATGCCGACATCCATCATTCCTTCTGTTTGTGTGGCATATAACGGTGTCATAGATTTTGATGATCCTTCTTTGATTTCATGTTCTACATAGTTCCATATCTTATTGATATCTATTTTTGGATACAATCTGACAATCATCAACATAATATTTTCCTCCTAACTTCTCGGTGAATTCGTGTACTTGAACATGCTTGCCGTCATATATGTATTTATGTATAAAACTATTCCTTTCTATCAAAAGTAATCCTATTCATGATATCTCCTTCTTATTCTTTACCCATACTTGCTTTCCTTTATGCAAAAAAACATATTCTTTTCTCATCTCGTATTGCATCTGCTACTTACTCAATACAAAAGTGATACTGATCAGAATAGCTTGTTACATACGGTTCAGCATCTCCATACAAATGTATGGCTTTCGGCGTGTCATGTATGAATCATAGCAATCAAGGGTTCGATTGCCACTGGAATAGTTTTTCACTATCTTGTTGTCTTTGCAACGTGAGCTTTCAGGGCTGTAGCAGAGGCAGCGGCGATGATAACGGCATTGTCTGGTTCAGTGTCTTCGCTTCTTCTTCCCGTTACAATAACAACGGTACCATACGCATGTGCCCTACCGGTCATAGGATTCGCATCTACTCGATATCCAATAATCGCATTCCCGCCTAACTGCTCTGCTTCGGCCTCAAGGTTATTCCTAGCACTATCTGCCGCATTCGAAGCAAACATGGTGGATTTAGCATCAACTACACCCAGCGTTTTAATGATGTTCATGCCTTCTATAGTTTTTGTCGTACTCATAATCATATGTTCACTCTCCTAATTGTCTTCTGCTTTTTTTCGCTCCAGGTATCCCATGAGAAACAGAGCCGCCCTCAGGTCGATGACTACTAGAGCAATACTTCGCCATCTTAGCATTTCGACAACATTGACTACAGGGGTCGTAAAGAAAACAGGTGAAATAATAATGGCATTTCATGGCTCAACTTACCCCTCCATTCATGTTTCTGTCGTTGTCATCTGTTGTTAGTTTTTCTTCGACATGGATTGTTAGGTTATCTTTTATATAAATCTGTTTGAAGAGTGAAGAAGGATGACTGACACAAACAAAACCCAGTTGTTCTAAAAACTCTTCAGTATTTTTTTTAAGATCTTTTTTCACATATGGTTTTATTTTGGTTCTGCACATATCTGATTCATGTCTCCATGGACGTGTGAACGTAAATCACGATTCATTTTTTCTTGTCGTCTCCCTTTGATTTTTCATAGTAAAAATAAAGAAAAGAAAGCTTTAAATCTATTTCCAAAAGGAAGAAAGTTCCTCAACTGTTTTTACCAAAGACACTTTCTTTGTTGTAGGATCAACAGATACTATGTTTAAATCTAAGGAGATGACGCTTCTAGTTATATCAGGATACTTTATCTTCAAGTTAGGGTCTATCTGTAATTGAGCGATACGTACTAATTTTGTTTTCTTATCTTGTTGTGTTAGTATTATTTCGCCTACATGCACTCCATTACTATCGAAAACAAGTTTCTTTCGTAGATCTTCCATCTTAAATGCTGGCATTCTCTATGCCTCCTTTGTTCTTTTACAATTTTTGAACCTGTGTATCGAACTATATTACTTTAGGATATAACAGTTACTTCATCTTTGAGCGGAAAAAAATAGAAAAGACGCTTGTTTCACGATAAAAACATCTTTCTCATTTATCATGTAACCTCCATTTACGTCTGAAATCGATACCGGTCAATCTTCTGAAGTTGACGCTCCCCCTCAAGATAGACTTTCATATACATTGAAAGAATAAAAATCATCGTCTTAAAGAGATCTTCAGATCACTAGCCATTAGATGAGCAACATGTTACACAAAGAAAAAAGCTATTGCAATAATCAAGTACACACTAATGAGCTGCGCGCCTTCAAGCCAGTTACAACGCCCATCAGCAGAGAGATAATTCACAATCAACACCGCAAGCACGACAGCAAGGATCTCAAACGGAGGAAACATCAGCGAAAAACCAAAGTGGAACACTTGGCTCACAAGCATCAGAATCGGGACAACAAACAAGGCAATCTGAATCGCACTGCTCAGACCAATCTCGATAGAGACATCAAGTTTATCCTCTAATGCGAAATGAACCGCGGTGGAGTTCTCTGCGATGTTGGTAATAATTGCAATCACCATGATACCAATGAAGGTTTGGGTGATTCCAATGGTAATCGCAGCTTCTTCGATGCCCCGAACAAGGAATTCACATTCAACAGATACAACGACGACCGCGAGTAATAAAATAAAAGCCGCGAGTCGTTTACTCATAATCGGTTTTTCATGAACAGCTTTCATCTCATCACTTGCATCAAAAAGATCCTTATGTGTCCGTAAGGAAAAAACTAACCCAGCAAGATAAATTAAAGCTAAAATAATAGCGACGGCGCAGTTCATAAGCTGAAGATGAGGTTCATTAGGTCTAATAAATGCAAAAACACTAGGAATGGATAATCCTGCAACAACGATAATAAGCATGCTGGAGGATACACTGATCGCCTCGTTATTGAACCGCTGATATTTATGATGTAAACCCCCAAAGAATATGCTCAGCCCCACAAGGAGTAAGATATTCCCGACGATACTCCCAATAATAGACGCTTGTACTACTTCAATCAAACCGTTCTTAAGCGCAAAGATGGCAATAATCAACTCAATAGCGTTTCCAAATGTTGCTGAGAGTAGACCACTGATTGTTGGGTTTGTCTGAAGTGAAATTTCTTTGGTTGTATATCCCACGATTCGTGCAAGAGGAACAATGGCCAAAATAGACGTTATAAAGACAAGGGTTTTGTTTGTCGTGAATAATGCAAGGCAGATGCTGATAGGGATAAACAAAAGCATCCAATAAAAAATTCTTCCTACTCTCAGTTTTTTCGCAATAAGGCGAGCAAAACTAAGAGGATGTATATTCCGTTCGATCTTCTCGCGTCTGACAATAAAAATAATCATACAAGTACCGACCGGGAACCAACCAATATATGCGAAGGAAATCTTTATTTCAACTTCCAAGAAGGCGCAAGTTCCTCAACTGTCTTTACTAAAGACACTTTCTTTGTCGTAAAGTCAACAGTTATCAAATTCGGGTCTAACTGGACAATATTCCTGGTTATGTCTAGGTACTTTGCCTTTACGCTGGGATCTATCTGCAGTTGTATTATACGGACTATTTTTGTCTTCCATACTTGTCGTGTTACTTGGTGTGTTACTAATATATTGCCCAACGGCACCCCATTCTTATCGAAAACAGGTTTATCCCGTATATCTTCCGTGTTAGGTGTTTGCATAATCTATCGTCCTAGGTTCTTTTATAATTTTTGAATCTGTGCATCGTGACAGACTAGCATTGAATATAAGAATTACTTCATCTTTGAGCGGAAAAAAATAAAAAAGACGCTTTTTTCACGATAAAAACATTTTCATTGGTCATCAGTTAAGCCCGCCATTCCTGCCTAAATCTCTGTCGATTAACATGGGAATCCATCGTATTTTCTGTTGATTCAGCGTTCTCATGGGTGCTGAATCATTATTGTTTTTTTCTAGGAGGAAGTAATTTCGGGAAAAGACAGTTCTTTTTAGTAGTGAGCATGATGATTGGTCTACACCACCAGATAAATATGTGAAAGGAGGCTCCCTGACACAGTCACGAGATTCCACAGTTTTAAGGCTACACCTTTATGAGCGGTTCTCTGCCACGTCCTCAGAATATCTTATACCGCCTGAATTTTTAGCAACCTGGTAAAAACAGGGGCCGTTCAGAAATATATTTATCGAGGAATAATACTACAAAACATAGTAGGATCCTAAAACTTCTCGAAGGACGGCGGCTTGCTACAACTGGATCTCCTTAGTCCAATCAGGAAAATAGATAAAAATGCTTACCCACTTGTCTTGTACCTGTCCACGATCATGCCTAGTTTAGTGATGATGCTTGTTCGTCCTGGCTAATCAATCACCTGATCGTTGGGTTGTCGTAGATCCACACATGGGTTTATCTGCATGATGTTTCTCTCCGGCAACATGTGGAGTCAGTCCATGGTCTGCTGGTGGAGATCCCGGAGGAACCGTATTTCGTCGTTACAGTGGTCTTGGTGCCGCTTTAGCTGGCTTATCTTCTGTCTCAGGTCTTGTATGATATGATCGTTGAGATCTGCCCCGGGTTTTTTCTTCTGCCTGGTGTTGAAATAGTGTTCTAGCGCCTGGGTTACTATTTCTCCTCTTGGTTTCTTGTTTGTAGACACCTTTGTATACAGTTTTTCGTCTATTCTGACGGATAAGACTTTGCTCATGTGTACCCATCCACAGGGAGTATACACGTTTGTATACAAAATCCTTTTTCGCAGGTGCATCATCAGTTACCATGGGCCACCGAACGATACTCTTTTCCCTGGTTTCTCCCTGTTTCTCCTCTGGTAGCTGTGGAGAAAGTGGGTCGTACATCAGGGGTTTTCGTGCATACCAGGAGGTTTAAGGCACTTTAGCACTGGAGGCCCTAGGAGGAAAAAATGACCGCACTGCATGGTTTGGGTGGTCGTGCCTCATGTCTGGCTGGGGGGGGGTGTCGTGTCTCTCCGTCCTCTTTCTGGGCGTCCTCTAGCGTTTCTCTACAATAACAGCATCCCCAGATGCAAAGTCTCCGATGCCAACTCTATAGGGATCCCGTGCTCTATAATTAATAATGGCGTTTGCACCTAGCTCCTCGGCTTTCTTCTCCAGGTTCATTCGTGCACTCTCTCGAATATCCCAGCAAAATTCACTCGGTTTCGCCTCAATATGTCCTAGATGTTTGATAATCGTTATGCCTTCTATAGCATTTGTCGTACTCATAATCATATGTTCACTCTCCTGCTAGTCCTCTGCTTGTTTTCTCTCCGGGTGTCCCATGAGAAATATAGCAATTAGGAGGCAACAATAGGCCGTAGTGATTCCACACTATTTTATCGTTCTGACAGCACTGTGCCTCAGGGTCGTAGAGTGAACAGGATCTATGATATCGGCATCTCATGGCTTGGTTTGCACCTCGGTTAGTCCTCTGTTTATTATCTCCTTTGCGAATAATCGTGCCATTCCGCAGATCTCTTCATCATCCGACCTGGCTGTCAAGCTCCGGATCTGTTCTATCGTGAACTGCTCGAATCCCCTTTTCTCGTCTACTAGAGGCGTGGCATTCTGAAGAGCGTTTCCCCCTGTTTCTTGTTTCTCCGATGGAGGCCTGGGTCTGCCTTTGAGAACTCCGGCTCTGGCGTTGGCATAGCTGTAGAGGTCGCCGTATGCCCCGCTGATCAGAAAGATTCCGAGTTCGTCCTGGTCGAGGCTGTCGATGTCTTCTGTGGTGATGTTCGTCCCCAGTTTCCGTATCCATTTCCTGAGCCGATACCTTTTGATATACCGCTTCTCCACGGGGTACGTGTTCAGGATCTCGCTGCATCTTTCTTTTAACGTGGTTGCCTTTGTCATGCTATCTCCATAACTGTTTTTGCCAAAGACACTTTCTTTGTTGCAGGGTCAACAGTTACCATATTCAGATCCAAGGAAACGACACGTCTATTTATGTCGGGGTACTTTATCTTCAAGTTAGGGTCTATCTGTAATTGAGCGATACGTACTAATTTTGTCTTCTTATCTTGTTGTGTTAGTATAATTTCGCCTACATGCACTCCAGTATTGTCGAAAACAGGTTTATTCAGTAGATCTTCCATCTTAAATGCTGGCATTTTCTATACCTCCTTTGTTCTTTTACAATTTTTGAACCTGTGGATCAAACTATACTGCTTTGGAATATAGCAGTTACTTCATTTTTGAGCGAAAAAAATAAAAAAAGACGCTTGTTTCACGATAAAAACATCTTTCTCGTTTATCATGTAACACCTATATCTGAAATCTAACATATGGAGATTCTGTAAAACAATGGCACGATTTTAGACGTTTTTTGTGGGTTAAGAGGGGATTTCGTAAGTAACGATTGACAATGTCAAAGGATTCATCGAAGGCGTTATTATGCTTCTTTACAACCATGATATCGCATCTAAAATATCTGAGGTTCGTCATCGACATTTGGAATTTTTAAATCATTTATGCATTCAGATTTTTCCATAGATTATTGTTCTTGCTGTGAGGTGCTTATTTTTTTCTGGTGAAGCCCGAGAAATTAGAAAAGCATATTATGAGCTGAAGGCTTGTAAAGGTGTTGAAGGAGCACGGATTTAGGCCGCCTCACGAGACGTTACCTCAAGGAAATCTCCCAAGTATATCTCCCTAGTTTTATTTTTTATTGATACGGGGGCTTTCTACTCTAGGTCTATACCCCCCCCCCCGTCTTCTAGATGACATATATCAGAAAAAGAGTTCTACTGCCATCAAATACCAGAATTATGTCAATTTATTTGTTATTGGGTTAACGCCTTCTTCCATTAACTTCACATACGGACCTAGTTTTTTCTCCATATATCTAATCACTTTTTTTACCGCCCATATCTTCCAACTGCTCAGGTCAACCGTTGAAAGGTTTTCATCCGCTAGTTTATATATCCATTTGAAATCATGATTTATACATGTTGCAAGTAGCTGCCAATGCTCTGGTGTAGCATCTTTGGTTCTGAAAAAACCATTGCCTTGTAGATTTCCTATGGGAACGAAATATAACGGAACTATCAACGATTTATACTCTGCTAAATCCTTCACCAGATCTATCGTTTTTCTTGTATCTTCAGGTTTTTCTCCAGGCAAACCCATTATCAATGTTTCAGCTGGAACCCAATGATTATCTCTTAAAATTTTATGAGATTCAAGTATCACCTCTGGCCATTCTTCAGGTTTAAACGGCTTTGCCTTTCCCTTCATATATTTGGCAACTATTCTTGGTGAACCTGTTTCAATACCAACCTGCCCACTTAAAAACGGGCATTCTTTCGAACCAGCATTCATTAACTCTGATAAGTCTTTTATTAAATTGGGTTTGGCTGCTACCGAGGAATGTGCAAAATGGCTGATACCAATATGCTCGGTTAGTTTTTTCACTTCACTAAACAGTCGTAATACCTCTTGTTCGTTTGGTATGAACCCCTTCACATTGTACCGAAGTACGTCTTCTGCATGAAACAATACGCCGTTTCCACTATCTATATTGACCTGTGCCTCCTGAAGAATTTTTTCAAGCGGCATACATCTTAAGTTTAACATAGTAGGATTACAAAACCGACATCCACGTCCACATCCACGACATATCTCAATGATACCATTTAACGTTGGATTTTTAATGATTGGTATTTGTTCTAATGGGACGACCTCACCTTGAATAAAAGGCGGAAGCTTCTCACCGTTTAAAATTTTCTCTACAACTTTTACCGCGGTGATCTCACCTTCACCTACCACCACACAGTCAATTCCAAGTTTAGCCATTATTCGTTCATCGGTGAGTTGCCAGGCACCGGATCCACCTACGATAACCCTCAAACCATATTTTCTAATCACTGGGTCTGTTATTAGTTTTCTAAAATAAAAACTGGTAAATGTCTCTCTACCACCCAGATCACTAAATGTTGTAGAAGCAGGACCCAAACCCAATGGATCATGGGTTGTGATACACAAAACCTTGGTTTCTTTATCTACCACATTACTAAGCTTATCTGGCCGAACAACTACGACATCTTGCTCACTAAAACCATTATTTAACAATGCTGCTTCAATTTTTCTTTGGCCACAATGCCCATATTTTACCCTCCCCCGCATTTCGTCTACTGGAGGACAAAATATTTTCATATAAAGCCATCCTGGGATAAACTTCGGTGCACAGGCAGCAAAACCCATGAATACATGTTTGTTGTATTCAGACATTAATGTTCTATCAGCCGTCAAAACGACTTTTGCCATAACTCTGAAACCTCATATTTTCATTCAACGATTAATTTGTCTAATTCATCGAGTTTTTTGAGCAAATCCCTCCTTGTCTCAACGGCGATGCTCGTGATAGATCTCAGTGAATAACGATATGCTACTCTTTTGTTTTTTAATATTTTAATCTCTTTTTTTAAAAATCCTTTTCCATGAAGAACGTGTAATCGTTGGCGAATTTGTCTCTCAGATCGCTTGATATGCTCAGCGATCTCTGATACTAACAATTTTCTCTTTTCGTGAAGAGTTATTAGAATTTCAACATCCGTCTTTGATAAATTTGAGATAGCGGCTACTTTTTCAATAAAATTCAAATGTTGTTCCATAACTTTAACCTCCATCCATGAATAGAAAACAGATATATAGGATTTTTTAATTTCCCATGTATGAAATAAAATACTCATAGTTAAATAGTGGAACTTTATTTTCTGTTTCTAAATCAAAGAGGCAGTAATATGGCATTTAATAAATCACTTCTCCAGAAAGGTTTGCCAAAAGAAATCAAGTCACTCTGTCCAGAATGTAAAAAAATTATCTCTGCCATCATCTACGAAAAAGACGGTGAAGTAATGATGAAAAAAACGTGTGAAAAGCATGTTAGTTTTGAAGTGAAGAAAGATCAGGTTTTAGGGGGAAATACTTTATTAAAGTTTCTTTCCGGTTAATGTTTCTGTGTCAGCTACACCTTCTATTAACTTTATTTTATTTGTTACAATATTTCCTATATCTTCGAAATCGTTCGCTTCGATTTTTACGATGAGATCATATTCACCAAACAAAGGATGAAGCGCAATAATCTGCGGTACCTTAGCAAGCTTGTTGTATACCTCATATTCATGCCCCGGTATAATATGCATTAGCACAAAGCCTATTGCCATATCTATCCTCTTTTTTTCTTTCCCGTGGATTGTATAAAGCACTCAAATATATTACATTCTTCAATATTATTTTTCCTTTTTCTCTCGTTTCTTAGATTTCTTTCATAATTGAACAACATGCAAAGGGGAGATACCTCCTACGTTATTGCCTTTATGGGAAGATACCCCGCATCTCCACTGCTTTTGCTATCTTCTTCATAGCAAGTATAAACGCGGCATCTCTCATTGTAACATCTTCTTTTTTCGAAATGTCCCAAACCTCAGCAAAACTCTTCACCATGATCTTCTTTAAGTTTTCATTGACCTCGTTAATACCCCAGAAAAACGAATAGATACTCTGTACCCATTCAAAATACGAAACAACGACACCACCACTGTTTGCAAGGATATCAGGAATGATATAGACTCCTTTTTCCGCCAAGATATCGTTACCCTGCCTCGTGATTGGTCCATTTGCTCCCTCGACAATAATTTGTGCTTTGACTTTATCAGCATTATCCTTATGGATCTGATTTTCAAGAGCAGCAGGTACGAGCACATCAACATCCAACTCTAATACCTCTTCATTTGTTACTATTACATCTCCCATCTTACATTTATAATCTTTAAGTAAAAGGGCTCGCGGTTGAGAGTGTACATATCTGAAAATATCGGGTATATCCAAACCATTTGGATTGTATAGTCCTCCGGAGACATCACTGACAGCAAGAATTTTACATCCTTGTTGCGCGAGAAGTTCTGCACCGATGGAACCAACATTTCCAAACCCCTGAACAGCAACAGTCATTTTCTTTGGAACTTTCTTCAGTCGTTTCAGGAGCTCCATCGTGTTGAGCATAACGCCCCTTCCTGTTGCTTCTCTTCTCCCAAGGGACCCCCCGAGCTCCAATGGTTTTCCTGTAACAATATCAAGCACTGTTTGCCCTTCATGCATACTCACGGCATCCATAATCCATCCCATCGTCTCCGCGTTTGTATTTACATCAGGCGCTGG
>Ga0315280_10011030_pt1 | contig 11188 bp, 6 predicted proteins | sample YL17G06_40_MG_FD_203697 | JGI IMG/M metagenome (GOLD analysis project Ga0315280, IMG submission 203697) | Sediment microbial communities from Yellowstone Lake, YNP, Wyoming, USA - YL17G06_40 | ecosystem: Environmental > Aquatic > Freshwater > Lake > Sediment | place: USA: Wyoming | collected... | reverse complement strand
TACCGGAATTGTTTCGATGGCCGACCGGTTTTTCGGCGAAAATGGCGCTTTTAAAACCGGTAAGCGTACCATTCATGACCATAAACCTTACGGCTGGCTGACCTTTACTGAAGTATTAAGCAAATCCAGTAATATCTGCATGTCGAAAATCGGTCTGAAAATGGGCAAAAACAGAATGTATAATACACTCAAACAATTCGAATTTGATAAAGAACCGGGAAGCCAATTGCCCGGTGAGACCTGTGGCTTGATTACCAACTATCAGCAGTGGAATGATTACACCACCACATCGGTCCCGTGGGGACATGAAATCGGCGTGAGCGCTTTACAATTAATCAAGGCTTTTGCCGTTTTTGCCAACAACGGTTATTTATTAAAACCGCAGGTTATCCAGAAAATAACCACCCCGCAGGGTAAGATTATCAAAAGCGGACATACTGAATTAATTCGTCGGGTCATCCATCCGACTACCGCTCAGCAGATGAAAACTATTCTGACCGAAGTGGTTAATAACGGCACGGGCACACAGGCCCAGGTTAATGGTTATCAGGTTGCCGGCAAGACCGGCACGGCGCAGAAACTCGAGGGGTCGAACCGTTATTCGCACACTAAATTTATGAGTCTTTTTATCGGTTTTGCGCCGGCCGCCGCCCCGCAACTCCTGGTTTTAATCGTGGTGGATGAACCGCACGGCGCTTATTATGGCGGCACGGTCGCCGCCCCGGCGGTAGGCGCGATTATTCATAAATCATTAACTTATTTAAAAGTTCCGCCGCAGGCTAATATCGTCGCCAAGAAACCGGCCGGCGGGAACGCCGATTAACCGACCTTATTATTTAAGGCTATGAAATTATCCGAGATAAAAAATCTACTGCCGGAAGCCGCTTATTATGATTTCCCCGTGACCAATCAAAATAATGTTATCACGGACCTCAGTTATGATTCACGCCAGGTGAAACCGGGCCATGTTTTTATTGCCCTGCGGGGCAGTAAAGTGGATGGACATTCTTTTATTAATGATGCTCTCCAACGCGGTTGTTTGGCCATAATAACCCGCAAGAAACTTGAACTGGCTTCCCGCGTTCCGCAGATTGTCGTCTCGGATACGCGTAAGACTCTGGCCTTCTTGAGCCATCATTTTTATGATAAACCTTCGCACAAACTCAAAGTCATTAGTATTACCGGGACGAACGGCAAGACCACCACGGCTTATCTGATAAAATCAATTCTGGAAGCGGCCGGCCGGAAGACCGGACTTTTAGGCACGATTAAATACGAGTTGGGCCCGCGCGTCATCGCCGCGCCGATAACCACTCCGGAATCACTGGACCTGCAGAAATATCTGGCTGAGATGGTGCAATGCGGTATGGAATATGCCGTGATCGAGGCTTCTTCGCACAGTCTGGTCCAGAAACGCGTTTATCAAACCCGTTTTGTAGCCGGGGTTTTAACGAATGTCGCCCGCGATCATCTGGATTATCATACAACCATGAAAATCTATCGAAAAGCCAAAGCGATTCTCTTCAGGAATCTGGAACCGGATGCCCAAGCCATACTTAATAAAGATGATCGGGCCGGTCATTATTACGCGAAACTGACACCGGCGCATATTAACTGGTATAGCCTATGTTCCCGGTCTAACGGGAAACCCTGTTATTTCGGGCAGATCAGGGAAATGTCTCTGCGCGGAATGAAACTTATCATCAATACGCCATCCGGCCCGTTAAATATCAAGAGTCAACTCACCGGCCAGTATAATGCTTATAATATTCTCGCCGCTGTTTCTACGACCTTAGCTTTAGGTATCGACCCGGCCGCCGTTATTCAAGGGGTCGAAGCGCTTAAAGAAGTCCGGGGCAGGCTCGAGCCCGTGGAAGTGGGTCAGGATTATAAAATCATCGTTGACTTTGCGCATACGGATGGCGCGTTAAAGAACTTATTAATCAATATCAAGAATATTTTGCGGACCGAATCAAGAGGCCAGGCCCCAAAGGGCCGGATTATTTTAGTATTCGGTTGCGGCGGCGACCGGGATATCGGCAAGCGGCCGCTCATGGGCGAAGCCGCGGGCCGATATGCGGATATCTTCGTGATTACTTCGGATAATCCGCGGTCTGAAGACCCGCTCAAGATTATCGCCGATATCAAGAAGGGCATTAAACGCCGTAACAGCTATTATGTCCAGCCGGACCGCTATGAGGCGATTAAACAGGCCTTAGCGCTGGCGCGGGCTAATGATGTGGTCTTAATCGCGGGCAAGGGCCACGAAACCTATCAGATATTTAAAGACACGGTTAAACCGTTTGACGATCGGGAAGTGGTTCGGGAAATATTAGGGCATAAATAATTACGCGCTGCCAAATAATGTTGCCACTAGCGCTCATCGAAATCATCCAAACTACTCAAGGTCGGCTATTAAATAAATCCTTTCTGCCCAAACATATTCGCGCGGTTTCCACGGATACTCGGCATCTCAAAAAAGGCGATTTATTTATTGCCCTGAAAGGGCCTAATTTTGACGGGGATAATTTTATTGAGACGGCTATGCGGCGCGGCGCCGCGGCCGTCATTATTTCACGCCCACCCCAACAGATGAGTAAAAAGATACCGGTCATTTTAGTCGCCGATACCCTTAAAGCCCTGGGCCAACTGGCGGCCTGTTACCGGTCTCGATTAACCATACCCATCATTGCTGTAACCGGCAGCAATGGAAAAACCACCACCAAGGAAATGATTTATCATATTTTATCAAGCAAGTTTAAAGTCATCAAATCAGAGAAAAGTTTTAATAACTTTATCGGTGTGCCGTTAACACTGCTGGCCATACGGCCGCATCATCAATTTGCGGTTGTGGAACTGGGCACGAATCATCCGGGTGAAATCGCTTATCTGGCCCGGATGACCCGGCCGGATATCGGTATCATCACCAATGTTTCAGCCACCCATCTGGCCGGCCTGGGTTCAATCCACAGAATCGCCCGTGAGAAGATCAGCTTATTCAAGTATTTAACACCGGGCGGAACCGCCCTGGTTAATTTAGATAATACATGGCTCAAGGAAATACCCCAATATGCCGAATATAAGGTAGTAACCTTTGGTACGACCCCTGAAGCTCAAATATATGGAACGAACTTCAGGACTGATCATAAACAGATTACCTTTAGGGTCAACAAGCGATTGGTTTGCCGATTACCCGTTACGGGTCGCTGGAATATGGATAATGCATTAGCTGCGCTGGCCGCCACTTACGCTTCAGGTATCAAATTAAAAGATAGTGTCCAGCGATTAAATAATTTTCATCTGCCCGCTATGCGTATGGAACAACAGCTCGTGCACGGTACCCGTTTTATTAATGATGCCTATAACGCCAATCCTCAATCTGTTTCTTTAGCGCTCGATGAAATCGATCATATACCGGTCAATAATCGGAAAATCCTGGTTCTGGGCGATATGGGCGAACTGGGTGAATATTCGGCGAGTTGCCATACAGCACTGGGTGATAAGATTAACCGGACGGCTATTGACACAATTATTGCTGTCGGGCAGGAAGTTAAAGCGACCTTAGCCCGGCTTAAGAAATTAGAAACTCTTAAGAGTCTTTTTCATTTTGACTCAACTCTCGAGGCCGGTAATTTTTTAAAAGATTATATTCAGAAAGGTGATTTAGTGTTTCTGAAAGGTTCACGCGTAATGGGTCTGGAAAAAATAATACCGTTAGGTATAAGTCATACTCTTAAGGATAATTAATCAAGTATCATGTTCTACCATTTAATTGCGCCTTTTATTGCCCAAGTTAAATATATAACCTTCCGCGCCGCCGGCGCGGCCTTTATTGCCTTTATCTTGTGTCTGATTTTCGGACCGCGCATTATTAATTGGCTCCGTAAGAAATCATTGACCGAACGGGCCGAGAAAAAGGATTCAGAACGACTGATTGAACTACATAAAGACAAATCACACACGCCCACTTTAGGCGGACTTTTTATCCTGCTCGCTCTGGTCATCGCCATCATGCTCTGGGCCAGACTTGATAATATCTTTATTATCTACAGCCTGCTTACCTTGCTCGGGTTTGGCATACTCGGCTTCTTTGACGACTGGATTAAAATGACCCGACCCAATCAATTGGGTATGACTAAGAAATTTAAACTTATTTTTCAATTCGTATTGGGTTTTTCACTCGGCCTGGGTTTATGGTATTATTTTAAGCATTATTCACCGGAAAGCACCAAACTCTATCTGCCTTTAATCAAAAAGAATGTTGAATTGGGATTGTTGTATCCTTTTTTCGTTACACTGGTCATTGTTGCTAGTTCGAATGCGGTTAATCTTACCGACGGTTTAGACGGTTTGGTTACCGGCTGTTTTGTTATGGCCGCCTTAGCCTATGCGGTAATTACCTACATTGTCGGTCGTGTGGATTATACCAGTTACTTAGATATACCGTATGTACGCGGGGTAGGCGAATTAACTATTGTTTGTGCGGCCTTAGCCGGCGCCGGGTTGGGATTCTTATGGTTCAACGCCTTCCCGGCCCAGATTTTCATGGGCAATACCGGTTCTTCACCGCTGGGCGCTGTTTTAGGATTGATTGCCGTTTGTGCCAAACAGGAATTAGTCTTATTTGTGGTGGGTGCGATATTCGTGATCGAATCGCTTTCGGTTATCTTGCAGATTTTTTCATTTCAGGTCTGGCATAAACGGATTTTTAAGATTGCGCCCCTGCATCATCATTATCAATTTAACGGTTTAGCGGAACCGAAAATCACGGTCCGTTTCTGGATTGTGGCCGCGATTCTGGCGCTTTTAAGTTTAGCCACGCTGAAAATAGATATTTTATAGATACAAACTGTCATTGCGAATCCCGACGTGACGCCGGGACGTGGCAATCTGGAAAAGGGTGTTACCCTGAGTCCAGCTATGGCGGAACGAATGGTCTCCGGAGTATTTGTTATGAGATCCTTCGCGGAGTTTATCCTGAGCTTAACGTAATGAGATTTTTCGCTTCGCTCAGAATGACACCGCTAAGGTGGGATGAGATTTAAAATGAAAACTTCGAATATCCTGATCTGCATTGTCCTGCTGCTTCTGGCCTTTGGTATTATCATGGTTTATAGCAGTAGTTACCTGACGGCGGAAGCCTCTTCCCATGCCAATGACGGATTCTTTTTCTTAAGAAAGCAGCTTATCTGGATAATCATTTCCTTTATCCTTTTAATGGTGGTCAAAGAGATTCCTTATCAATTCTGGTCCAAGATTGATTGGATTATCCTGGGCTCGGTGGCTCTATTATTAATGCTCGTCCTGATACCCGGTATCGGAACAATCCACAGCGGCGCGCGGCGCTGGTTCCGCTTTGGCGATATCGGATTACAGCCCTCGGAGTTAGCCAAGTTAGCGCTGATTATCTTCATCGCCAGTTTTGTCAGTAAAGACCCGGAACGGATTAAACACTTCAAAGGCGGATTTCTACCTTTAATGCTTATCTGTGGTCTGATATGCGGACTGATTCTTATAGAACCTGACTTGGGCACCACGCTTTTTCTGGGTTTAGTTATCGTTTCTGTCCTGATAGTGGCCGGCGCTAAAATATTACACTTTATTCCGGTCTTCCTTATGGCCGCGCCGGTAATGCTTTATTTTGTAATAACCAAGTTTACCTATATCCATAACCGGCTGGCGGTATTCATCAATCCCGAATTATATCTGGATAGCGCGGCCGGATACCAGGTCAAGCAATCGTTAATCGGTCTCGGTTCTGGCGGTTTATGGGGCTGTGGGCTAGGCTGCAGCAAGCAAAAGCTCTTTTTCCTGCCCCAGCAGCATACGGATTTTATCATCAGTATTATCGGCGAAGAATTAGGGTTTCTGGGAATTATGTGTATCCTGCTTCTTTTTGTCATTTTCTTATGGCATGCCCGTAAAATCATTATGCAGGCACCTAATCTTTTCGGCTCATTGCTCGCACTCGGTATTACGCTTATGGTAATGTTTCAGGCCTTAATCAATATCGGGGTGGTTACGGCTTCCCTTCCGGCCAAAGGCATTGCCTTCCCTTTTATCAGTTTCGGAGGTTCATCACTTTGCGCGTTGATGATCGGCATAGGCATCCTCTTAAATATCACTGCCCAGACTGAAAAATCCTCGCCTTCTACATAATAGTTGACGATTTTCCGCCGAGGCGGGACAGAAAAATAACAGTCTAAACACGAAACCCCGAAATAAAATCATCTTCTGTTTCCAATTTTCGTCCTTTCGGGATTTCGTGTTAAATAGTTTACGATTGAATCCGGCGAAAACGAATTAAACGCCCCTAAATACGCATTAAACGAGGAATTAGCTTTTAGCAGGGGGAGTGAGTGGCACCTCCACCAGAGGTGGCATACACCTCTACCAGAGGTGGCATACACCTCCACCAGAGGTGGCAGTCATCTCTACCAGAGGTGGCGGTAATCTCTACCAGAGGTGGCGGTAATCTCTACCAGAGGTGGCGGTAATCTCTACCAGAGGTGGCAGTAATCTCTACCAGAGGTGGCAGTCATTTCTACCAGAGGTGGCAGTTATCTCTACCAGAGGTGGCAGTAATCTCTACCAGAGGTGGCGGTAATCTCTACCAGAGGTGTCGGTCATCTCTACCAGAGGTGGCGGTCATCTCTACCAGAGGTGGCAGTCATCTCTACCAGAGGTGGCGGTCATCTCTACCAGAGGTGGCGGTCATCTCTACCAGAGGTGGCGGTCATCTCTACCAGAGGTGGCAGTCATCTCTACCAGAGGTGGCGGTCATCTCTACCAGAGGTGGCGGCCATCCCTACCGGAGGCAACGGATAGTATGGCAGTTCTCCGGTATACCGGAGAATACTGCCAACTATGGTATGCCAGTTCCGCTTTTCCCGCCGAACCCTGAACCGTTACTGGTTCAGGGCGAAGCGGGATCCCGGTTACGGGAAGCGGAATACTGGCAACCATGGTCGGCTGTAATGAATCCCGCTCAGCGGGATTCAAACAGCCGAACCATACTGGGCTGCAACTCCCCCGCACATAAGTTATGTGCGGGGTCTAACAGCCGAACTATAGCTTTTGTTAGAGATTCTAAGTGTCTAATTGGTAATACACCTGTCTGCCGACAGGCAGGCCTGACATAGAAACTATTTTGCCTATTATTAAATATTTGTCTTGACAAAACGGAAATTATAGTTAAACTATATATAATGTTAATAGCGTCCAGCGTCCAGCGTCCAGCGTCCAGCGTCCAGCGTCCAGCGTCCAGCGTCCAGCGTCCAGCGTCCAGCGTCCAGCGTCCAGCGCAGGTCTCCCCGTCTAACCTTTTAACCTATCCTGCTCAACTTAATTATTCACCGACCAAATTATCTCCAAAATGTCATTCTGACCCCGCCTTGGCGGGGGAAGAATCTCGTTTCTATACTCATTCAATAAATCATAAATCTCAAAGAGCATGTTTCATAACTGATAAACGTTCCACTCTGTCATTCCCGCGCAGGCGGGAATCCAGACAAAATACAGGGATACTGGATTCCTGCTGGAGTTTACCCCGCTGGATTCCTGCTTTCGCAGAAATGACAAGCCTGCCCGCCGCTTCGCTTTGGCAGGCGGGCGGGGCAGGAATGACACAAAAGAAGGTTATGAAACAGGCTCTAAATCTTAGTATGGCAGTTGGAGGAACGACTTACTGCCAACTATAGTGGGCTGTATTCCGCTGAAGCGGAACAGACCACTATAAATCCCTAAAGGAGGTATTATATGGTTAAAACCAAACCTGTAGTGAGTAAAACGAATCTATGGGTAAAACTGGGACTCGTAACTTTATTAGTGGGTGTGCTCGCATTCCTCATCATCCACGCCCCGGGTTGTCGCAGCAAAAGCACAAGCTCAGACAATGATGTCGGCAGTAGTCTGCCTGACGGCACAGTCGTGATTCTTTCCGGTATGACCTTACAGCAGACCTCGGACAATAATATCGTGCCTCTGGGCGGCGCCACCGTTACCGCGGAATGGTCAGAAAGTTCCACCACGAAAGCTGTTCTCAGCAAATCATATGTAGAGAACCCCAAATCCAAAACCACCAAGACCAAATCCGACGGCTCTTATGCCATTCCCAATATCCCGCCTAATACCGTGGTTACGGTGACGATCACGAGCGCGGACACCATCCAATCCATTGAAACCATTACCACCTCAGCCAAAGGGGGCAGCTCATCCGCGATTCTCAAAGGCAAAGGCAAGAAGATTAACCGGATCAAGACCACGAAAACCGTGCTTAATACCTTTGATGATAACACCCTGCCCGCGTGTCAGATCGATATCCCGGCTGGCGCGGTGAATGATGAATATGATAATGTGTATCTCACACCCACTCATCAGGGCGAAAACCTGCCCGGTTTGCCCGATGGCTATTGTTTCTTAGCCGGCGCCGATTTCTCAGCGGATTCGGAAATAACCTTTGCCGCCGATCACGAAGCCACGCCTTACATTATATTACCTGACTCAGTCAAGGCCGAAGACCTCTCCACCGCGGATATCAAGCTTATGGAATATACCTCCGGCGGGCATTGGGTTATTAACCTTGATAATAAAGGTAAATTAATTACCACGACTGAATGGGCCGGTTACTTAGGCCCGGATTCGGATAATGACCATCCGGCCAAACTCAAAGGCGCGCATCCCTGGGCCTATGTCGTGGCTCAGGCCTCACATGCCCGGATTAAGGGCACGGTTAAGAATGCCTCGGACAAGCCGATTAAAGGCGCATTAGTCTTTGGCGGCGGCTCCAAGGCCAATACCAAATCAGACGGCACTTATACACTCCAGAATGTCTCGGTTATTAAAGATAATACCCTTGTGCCTATCAACGCCTTAGCCGATGGTTATCAGATGGCTTCACAATTCGTGAGTGTTTCTCTGGGTGACACGATTGAGGATGCGGATTTCACTTTACAGCCCGTTACCCACCCCGCCGAAGTCTATGGCCAGGTAACGGATGATTCAGAGGATGCCAACCCGATTTATGGCGCGATGGTTACACTCCAGACCGGGCAGAGCATCCGCGGTATGAAGTATGATGACCAGGATACACCGACCGATTTAACCGATGACACCTTTTATGTGATTCCTCCGCCCGGTGTAGATATTATCGGGTATAAATGGATGCTGACCACGCCCGCGGATGAGACGTTCACCTCAACCAATGAAAACGGCGCTTCGGTCGTGCTCCAGCAATTAGCCATAGAGGCCACGACTCAGGATGTGGAGCTTAACGAAGGCGCCTACAAGGTGGAATTAGAGGTTACCTACTTTGGCGGCAAAAAGGCCATAGTCTCCGGTGGATTCTTAATCAAGAACACGGGCTTTGTGCGTTATATAGCGGATGTCAAGCTACCCGTGAGTATGCAGGACCAATTAACTCTTAAGGCGGTAACCGATAAACAGGGCAATTATCGCTTTGTTGAAGTGCCTACGAATGAAACTCTTTATGTCAGCGCCAAGGCCGATGGCTTTATCACTTCGGATACCGCGCAGATTGACGCCTTAAATGCCAGTGATAAAGAACCGCATAATTTCAGTCTCTCCGACGTAACCAATGATACCACAGACCCCTCTTCATTCGTGCTGACCGGCACAGCCCAGAGCGCATTTACTATCCTTTTGACCTGGACCGCTTCAACCGATACGGATAGCGGAATAGATTACTATCTGGTCCATCGCAATGGCGCGGGCATTGGTAAGACAACCGCGACTTCTTACCTTGATTCCGGGCTTTTGCCGGAACAATCTTATATTTATCTGATTACCGCCTTTGATAAGGCGGGCCGCTCTATGGATAGTGACGGCGGTTTGGCGATTACTGTCAGCACACCGGCTGAGATTGAAGATATTGACCCGCCGACCACACCGACCAATTTAGCGGCTGTAGCCGTTGGTCCCAGCCAGATAAATCTTTCGTGGTGGGCGTCTTCGGATGATGTTGCTGTAATCGGCTATAAGGTCTATCAATCCACCAACGGCACGGACTACGTTCTACGCTCCACGCCCAACGCCACGTCGTATAGCGTCAGCGGCTTAGATGAAGATACAGACTATTGGTATAAAGTGTTGGCCTATGATGCCGCGGACCGTATCTCAGACCTTAGCGACGCGGTTAGCGCTACGACCTCAGCCGACGTGGATACCACGCCACCCACGCAACCCGGGATGAATGGCGCGGTGGCATTAAGTTCCGGGAGTATCGGTATCAGTTGGACCGCCTCCACGGACCTTATTGGTGTAACGGGCTATAAGGTCTATCGCTCTACGGACAACATCAACATAACCTACACTCTACGCTCTACGCTCAACGCTACTACGTCTTACGAAGACACTGGTCTTTCTGCTAATACCCCCTATTGGTATATAGTCGCGGCCGTTGATGGAGCCGGGAACGCCTCACTCCAGAGCAACTGGGCCAGTGCCACGACCGACGCGGCCGGTGGTGGAGGCCAGTTAATCGCCCAATGGAAGTTTGATGAGACCTCAGGCACAACGGCTAATGATTCTTCCGGCAACGGCAATAACGGCACGGTCTATGGGGCGACCTGGTCAGGCGGGGCACTCTCTTTTGATGGAACAAATGATTACGTTGAAGTGCCTCACTCCAGTATCTTTAATGCGGGAAACCAGATGACAGTTCAATTCTGGGTAAAAAGAATACATACTGGGAGTAGTTATACAATTATTAGAAAAGGAACTAATGATGCTATTCATATTCAAATTCTTGGTGATGGAAGGCTAGGGGCGGAGTTTGATATTTCATCGCCTTGGAAATATTCTTCAACCATTTTATCCCCTGATACGTGGTACCATATAGCTGTAACTGTTATAAGTGGTTCGCAATTAAGGATGTTTATCAATGGTGTGGAAGACCCATCATCTCCATTTGCCACAACAGCAAATGTAACAAACATTGAATCTCTTATTATTGGTAGATATGCATTAAATAGCGGTTACTTTAACGGTTCCGTAGACGACGTTAAAATCTACAACTACGCCCGTGATGCCGGTGATATTCAGGCGGAGTATGATGCGGTCCATGACTATCCGGATACACTGGCTAAAATACTGCCCACCACCTTTGACCAGGATCCATGTGGAGTAGTAATTAGCGGGACAACCTATGCTTATGTTGGAGCGGGTGCGC
>Ga0315280_10011029_pt1 | contig 11190 bp, 14 predicted proteins | sample YL17G06_40_MG_FD_203697 | JGI IMG/M metagenome (GOLD analysis project Ga0315280, IMG submission 203697) | Sediment microbial communities from Yellowstone Lake, YNP, Wyoming, USA - YL17G06_40 | ecosystem: Environmental > Aquatic > Freshwater > Lake > Sediment | place: USA: Wyoming | collected... | reverse complement strand
TTAGCCGTCGGTAATCTGGCTTTTTGTGTTTTTTAGGTATCCATAATCCTTCAGTGATCATTATCTGCCGGATGGTCTTTGGATCTTTCTTAATACCGTGTACTCGATCTAACTTCTCTGAAGCGTGCAATTATACAACCAAATCCGAACCTATTTTGAACGAAACTAACCGCTTCGCTCAGCCCCGCTGCCGTGCCGCCAAGCGGCACTGCCTCGCAGAAAATTTTGCCTCACATTTTGACTTTGCGCGCCCCACCAAAAAATTCTTCTAAAAGGAAAAGCAAAATTTTCTGCTTGGCTCTGCGCTCTCGCGCGGGCGGCGGGACTTCCGCTCGGGCGGCTCGGCATTCCCCCCTTGAACCCCCCTGCTGAGCCGCCCTCGCGGGAGAGTCCAATTTTTTCGGCGGGCTTAAAATTAAAAACAATAAATAGTTTTAGATTTTTTATCGAAACCTTTTCTTTAATGATCCTATTGCCCTTGCCAATACATTAATATCCATATTGTCCAAATCTCTTAAACTTTTTCTCAGAGTAATCTCAGGAACATTCAAAGATTTCACTGTTGGTATGTTTTGATAATCCATTGTTCGCAAATTTACTTTTTCATTTATTATATCTCTCAACAATCCGACTACTGATTCGTTTGGAGTATTGACCATTCGCGATACTAACAATCTTAACCCAAAATCAGATTTTTTCTTATCTTTCCTTAACAACCTCATAATTACCGATTCCTCTCTGCTTTGCGGAAAGAATTTATCGCCGTCTATTTTAGACACTAATTCTACATCAAAAAAAGCTTGTGTCATTAAAGATGTTCTTGTAGTTCTATCCTTTACACCAGTGCATCTCTGATAGTATTTTTCGCCAATAATGAACGAGCAAATTTTTATTCTTTTTTCCTTAATTAGTCTTTCTATCAGTGGCTCAAGTATGCTAAATGGCGGATTTGAAACCACCTTATTAACATCAGGCCATTTAACATCTAGGGCAGAACCAAAAATAACTTCCAAATTTTTGTATTTTTTCTGCAGATCTTCAAGTATAGGTCCGAATCTTTCATCTATCTCAATGGCATAAACCTTGCCCGCATTTTGAGCAATCGACTCGGTTATTTGTCCAGGTCCCGGGCCTATTTCCAACACAATATCATCGGAGGTTAATTCCGCCGAGTCAACAAGCTGGGTTATAACTTCTTTTGAAGTTAAAATGTGTTGATCTTTGCGATCTGGATCTAATCTAATATCGTACTTATCTAAAAGACTCAATATTTCCGATTGTAAACTATCATTCTCGTTATTCTCAAATTTACCAATTTCTTTGAATTCCATAATTTTATTTACCAAGCAAGTATTTGTTGAAATACATAAATGGTATATTCACTAATCCCACCAGCCATTTAACCACAACCTGCCCCAAAATAAGAGGCCAAATTGGCATAACCCCTAAAAACGCCAACGGAACAAAAATTAAGGAATCTAACGCCAGAGCTGGTATAGAGCTAAAAGCATTTCTCATCCATAGATATTTACCTTGAGTTATTCTTTTAAACAAAGCGAAGACGATGGCGTCAAAATTCTCGCTTATCAAAAAGGCTACCCAACTTGCCAACGTGATCCTTGGTACTAAACCAAATATTTGTTGCCAAACATCTTGAATTTGCCAAAACGGTGCTGGCGGGAATTTAACACCCAGCCAGAAAAAGAAAACCATTGCCACTTGAGTAACAAAAGCAATTAAAATCATTTTTTGCGTCTCTTTTCTGCCGAATCTCTCATTAACAATATCCGTTAAAAGGTAAGTAATGGAGAAAACTAAAATTCCGCTTGGGACAAAAAACGATTTAAATCCTAAATTAAATTCAGAAATTTTAACTGCCAATATCTGCGCCGAGAGCACAAAAGTAACATAAAGAGCAATCAGTAAATCCGGCTTATTGAATTTTCTGGCATACCAACTGCCCAATAGGGTAAAACTGGTAACCCCTATAATCCAAAGAATTATTAGATATATCGTCATAAATTTTATTCAAAATTTTCTTCTATCCAAACTTGAACTGGCTGATGAGCATCAGATCTCTGCACATCAACCAAGATTTTTAAATACTTTGGCGAAATAGCAATTTTTACTTCTTTAAATACATTATCGGCCAACTCCTCTACTGTTAGTTTATTTTTAGTAATTTCTTTTATTACCTCACCCATATCAACATATTCAATTACTTTTTTACTGGGGTAATATTCAATTATAATGTTCCCACTAAACGCTTTGTTGGTAATAGAACAATTAGCATTAAATGGGATAGTAATTTTGGTGCCAGAAATAAAGAAATTAATATCTATAGTTTTCATACACAATGTTACCTAGAAAAAAGAAACCGATAGGATAATGATTGAAATAGTTAGCTCGGTTTCCACACTAACCTTTTTCGCGGCTCGGTTTGTTTTGCTTCTGACCAGTGTAAAACTGGCTACGGGCAATGTCGAGCTTGCGAATGTTCACCTTTGGCGTCGGCTGAAGTACAAAGAGGTCGCTCTTTGAGCCGATTGATTCAGCTCCGTAATAACGATTGAAGTCCCTCGCCTTTTCCTGAATCAAGAGACCGAGCGAAGTTGTGATTTGCTGGACTTTCAACCCTCGTTCGGTTTCTCGATCGGTGTAGCCAAAGCACATAATGTAGCGTTTGTCAGAAAGAACTTCCGGTTTTTTCTTCTTGCGGTCGGGTCCGGCGGTAATAGTTGACTCAACTGCCCGGATGAGCCAAGTATTTAGCGCTTCGGGGGTGTAGGGAGGATCGAAAAAGGCGACGTCATATCGCTTGAACTCCGATTTGGGAAGCGGATTCCTTAAATCGTGCTCAAACGTTTCGATCGGCAATCCTTCTTCTCGCGCGATCATTTTCAGAAACTGCAGAAGTCGGCTGTCGATATCAACGACGGTAACCCTCTCTGCCTTATAAAGCAAAGTAAAAGCTACCGAAGTCAAATCGTCATCACCGAGGAAAAGCAGACTCTTTTGCAAAATACCAGGAATAGTCCCCAGTAACACAACCCGACGAAGGACTGTATCCTCGGTTGCCCAAAACTGATCAAGATTTCTGTCTGGTTTGGGTCGGTCTTCTCTATATTTAGAGAAGAAACCGAGAATCTTTTCGCGTTGCTCTTGCGTTGTTTCAAATTGGATCATATTTCACCTCACTTTTTGTTTTTTTAAGGAGCAATGGTCTCTATATGAATAGTAATATAATTCACCTAATTTTTCAAGGATTTTCAACCTGAAAAACCTCAGCGAATTTCTTGGTTATACCGACCATTGATCCACGATACATATTTAAACCAACAATAGCATCTACTAAATTAAGATGTTCTAATTGGCTTTTATATGACAATAATGCTTTTGTCTTTACATCGACTACGCTTGTTATGTCTTCTCTTATAAAAAAATCTTTCATGGGGGTCCAAACCTCATACAAATAAATGGTCTCGATTGATTTTGTTGGAGCACCGACCTTCGGCAAGTAAGGACTTTTTGATAACCACGCGGCTTCTTTTATTACTTCGTAAGCAATCCGGTGTTCTATGTCTTTTTCATTTGGGTGGGGAGCGTAAATTAAACTCGGTTTTGTATCTCTTATTACCTTAATTAATTTTTGAATAATTTCCCCTTTCTTATTGTAGATATTTCTATCGTCTTCTCTTAAGAAAATAGTCTTTTGGACACCTAAAATTTTACAGGCGTTGCGCGCCTCTTTTTCTCTAATTTTAATAGCTTTTTCTTTTGATTTTATTTTAGGAATGCCTGACCAGCCAGCGGTGATATACATCACCCAGATCTTATCCCCTTTTCTACGGTGTTTAATAATTGTGCCCCCACATCCTAAAACCTCATCGTCATGATGTGGTGTTACTACTAATATATTCATTTTTTTATAAATTTAAATCTTTTAAACTCATAAATAAACCCTCCAAAGAAGGTTTTGTATAAATTTATGTTTAACTTCTCTGGATTATTATCGCCCGTCAAGCCCGATAAATCAATAAGCCCCCCCTTGGTGTTGTTATATAAAGTAATATAAAGATATGTTAGGGGCGTTAGATTTCTGAAATTGTAATCGGTATAACTATATCTAATTTCACATATATTTGGAGTATGAAGCAACAAGGCGCCGGCTATCTGAGTTTCATTAAAATAGACTGCTACAACCCGAGTATTGGGTGTTTCTATTAACGCACTTATTTTAAAATCTAATATCAAATTTTCATCATTACCAGAATATTTCTTTAAATTTTGAATAAATGTCTTCTTCTGACCACTTGATAAATTCATACAAAGATTCAAGCCGCATTTATAATTTAGACACTTTTTGTAATTCCGTATTTTATCACTCGCCATTCCTGAAAATGTAGAATCTTTACGAAGAGTGTCTAAAAATACAGTCCAGTACGAATCTTCTTTTGTAAATCCTTTATTGAGCAAATATAATTCTTCCTGGGGCATTAATACAGAAAAAACTATTTCAATATTTTTCTTTTTTTGTAGTAGATAGTCGATAAAGACCTTTATACATTCAGGGTCATAGAACCTTATAATTGGAGCTTTCCAAAGAAATAAACTATTTTGCTTTTTAACAATGATAAATTTAGCAAAAACTTTATCGTATCTTCTGATAATCACCCAAATAATATCTTGGTTGATTTTTTTAAAATAAACTCCCATTTCTCGTGAATTTTGAAAATTATCCATCATTGGACATCCTGCTATTTTTACTAAATCCCAATCTTTCGGACATTCTGTATATTCTTCAAAATTAAACTGTATTATTTTTCTTTGGCTACTCATAGAATGTTCAAGATTTTTGGTTTAGCAAAGATGCTGATTGCATCTTTTACATATAAAATCAGAAGGGGATTTTTTTCTACCCTCTACCATATCAATAATTTTTTTTCTATTTGTTGAATTTAAAATTTCTTCCAATGATTGATCTGCTATGTTACCGAAGACACATTCTTTAAAATAATCATTACAACAAAGTACCAATTCACCGGTATATAAAATATGGAACCATTGATTAACTCTAGGACACTTAAACCCTTTAAGCGTCTTTCGTCGAAAATTAAAGGATAAATTATGTCCAATATTCCCGGCTCTATCATTATATTGGAAATAAAATAATTTTGGTCTATTTTTCAGTTTAAGTTTTGCAAATATTCCATTCCAAAAATAAAAATATTCTTCTTTACTAAACCAATGAGGAGAGTTTCTGTTTTGTACAAAGGGCTGCCCGGATCCCTTAATTTGGATTTTTAGTTTACCATCAGCCTTCACAAGAAAATTGCAAATATTATTTAATGTTTGTTTAAATTCTAGTCCCATGATTTTTTTATAATGATGCTCTTTTACGCCATGAAAAGAAATCCAAATGTCATTGTTTACATCCCCCAGAACAGTTATAATCTTATCTGTATATTCGTTGCTCAATAATGAGGCGTTGGTAGAAAATTCTATATAATCAAAATTGTTAAGTCGTTTTATTTTTTCAAGACGTTCGAAAATTTTTGAATCAGCTAACGGTTCATTCATTAAATAAGGACAAATTTTTTTAAATTTAATGTTTGAAACTTCTTTCAGTATCTTATCAAAAAGTTTATCTGTCATTACTCCGGGATGTTGTTTGTGCCATGACTGCGAATACGGACAAATAAGACATTTTCCCGTACAGACGGATGTTGTTTGAATTTGTAAACCTATCATAAAATTTTCTACGAAATTGAAATTGCCTAATCAAATGTTATAAAGAAAAATGGTTTTCATTAATGTTTTCTTAGTCATTATGATTTTTTATCACCAGCAAAGATTTGCCAAAGATAACCTATTCTATTGGATGGCCGCCAGATAAAAAAGTAATATAAAGCCGGAAGCAATCCTTTTGTACGAAAAACTGCGTATGTTTTCATAAATTTTTTAGTATGCGTCGAAATAGTAAGATAGTTTGTTTCGGGTAGTAAATTTAATTTTTCACTAATTCGTTTTCCTCTGCCATATTTAAACCCGCTTCTTATATCCTGTGCTACTTTTATTGGTGCGTGATAAATAACAGCTTTTGGATTGTAATAAATCTTTAGTCCAGCTCGTTGCACTCTGTAATTAAATTCAGAATCCTCCGACCAAGGCACTCGTTCATCAAAATAATATCCTCCTATCAAATTCTTAATATCTTTTGAAAACGCAAGCGGAGGAGAATAGGCGCTGATAAAATCTGTGGTAGTATATTCTCTGACTTTAGAAATAATTTTACTCATTAAATTATTATTTCTGAATATTACTAATCCTTTCGAAAGTTTTTCGTATTTCAATCCGTTATAAAGTAATTTTATCGTGTTTTTGTCAAAGACGCAATCCGAATCCATTAGAAGAATATTATTCCGGGAAGAGTGTTTAATTCCATTATTGTAGGCCTTACTTAAATTAGCTTCTTTTATTTCACAAACCTTTACACTCTGAAAATTTTTCAATATTTCTTTAACACCTCTACTGGCCCCGTTTAAAGAGACTAATATTTCAATATCGTCTACGCAAGTTTCGTATATACTCTGAATACAATGTTTAATTTTAATATCTGTTGCACAAGGGATTATAATTGTTAAGTCAAGTCTATTCATAATTGTTCAAAATATGGATTAAATCTTGCTTTTTTATATTTCTGCATTTTCAATTTCTATTTTTCTTTTTTCGATTGCTAATAGGGTTTGTGGTGATAAATTATTATAAAAACTTCTTACTTCTCTGGGAACAATATCTAAACATTTTTCTACCGCAATCAAAAAGTCTAATTTCTTAATTCTAGTAAATTTTTCTGATTGAATTTGAGGGATCCACTTGTTCACAATAAATCCCGATGGATCTTTCATTGGATGAATTTTTATAAAGGGATCAACGTCAAAACCAGATGCTAAAAGAGATATAGTCCTTTTTAAACAAACTTCGCATTTCCCACATCCGCGTCCATAATAACAAGTAGTAGTATCGTGAGGACTGATTTTATATTTTCTAATCCAATGTTTCCTCCAATACGATAAAATTTCTGTTTTGCTTATATTGGCGAAAGGCGTTGTAGCGATGATCCTTTTGCCACTATCCAAAGAAAAAAAATCAGAAGCTTTTGTGAAAAAATATTTACTTTTGTCAGTGTTGCGGCGATGTTTCATTTCGTCTTTATGCGCACATAAATATATAAAATTTTCACTTTTAACCGAGTTCTTCAAAATAGCGTTAGCAAAACTTACAAAAAGAAAATTTCTACCAGGTATGATATAATCCCAATCTTTCCATCCCTTTAGGATATATTCTTTTATATCCATTCTAACCATGAGTGGTTTTATTTTGAGTTTAGCCAATACTCTTTTTACAACATCTAATTCTGCCCTATCATTTCTTTGGCCAAAACTTATCCATAGAGGCTGAATACATTGTCTCTTATCAAGGGAATTAAGTAAACCAGCTGTGCTGTCTATGCCGCCACTAAAAGATAATATACCATCATAATTATTCTTTTTAGGAATACCAATTTTTGATATAAAATTTTCTTTATCAGTTATCCTTAAATTAAATTTTCTAGGGGCGAGTTCTTTATGATTTAGAACATAAGAAAGATAACGAGAAAGTTTTTTTAAATCTATATTTTCATTGAATTTATCATCAACAAAAATATAATCACATTTCTTATACCCAGCCAGCAATGTTAAAATAGACACCTTAGTAAAAGCATCAAGTAAATTTTTATTCTCAAGATTAATCAGATTAGAATCAATTCTTTCGTAATCTATTTTATTGTCTTTTTTCTGTCCAATTTTACCAATTTTTATTTCATTATATTGTTTCATATTTTTTGAGAATTCATTACTTCACTTCCGAATAATAAAATTACCAATAATTAAATAGTCTAAGCCGCTGTTATAAAATACGGCTATGGCATCTTGAGGACTACAAACAATCGGTTCGCCGGGACCATTAAAGGATGTGTTAAGAACTACCGGAACGCCTGTGAGTTTATGGAAATGAGATATCAAGCTCCAAAATTTTCTATTCACATTTTTAGAAACAGTCTGCGGCCTCGAGGATCCGTCAACGTGGACAATGGCTGGAATAACCGCCCTTTTTTCTTTTCTAACCTGTAAAGCAGTAAGCATAAAAGGAGAATATACGGCGTTTTCAAAGTATTCCCCTTTGTATTCATCTAAGATAGAGGGGGCTAGAGGTCTCCATAATTCCCGGCCTTTGATAATATTTACCCTTTTCCAATTAGATTTTATTAACGGATTCGCTAAAATACTCCGATTACCCAAAGCTCGCGGCCCGATTTCCATTCTGCCTTGAAACCAACCAATAACTTTATTTTCGGCCAGTAGTTTAGCCGCTACCCTGCAAACATCTTTTGGCTTCGTATAGCGTATTTTTCTTGACTTTAGGATTTTCTCAATTTCTTTATTTGTATACTCTGGCCCGAAATATGGATGTACCATTTTAGCAAATTTTGCATCTTTGTCGTATAAAGCGGCGGCATATAAAGCCGCGCCGGCACTTACTCCTGCATCGTTGGCAGAGGGAAATATAAACAGATTATTTATTGGTGTATTCTGGAACAGTTTTCCGTTAGCTACGCAATTAAGAGCAACGCCGCCAGACAAACACACATCTTTTACTCCGGTCGTCTTGTTAGCAATCTTAACTAGGTGAATTATTGTTTTTTCCAACGCACTCTGAGCTGAAGCCGCTAGGTCTTTATAAGATTGTGAAATATCAAATTGCGCTTTTATCCTACTGCTGTTTTTGTCAAAAACATATTCTACTTTGTTTGGAGATTTAACATGTTTTTTCAGTTCTTTATGCCACAAGGCGACAAGGGCTTCCTGTTCGTCTAAATGGGAAGAATCGTACTGAAGTTCTTTTTTGAGAGTTACTCTATAACCTCTATCGTCAATTTGTATGTTGTGAAAATTAATATTTGCTCTGCCGTAAGGGGCAAGCCCCATAGTTTTTCCGCTATCCAAATAGTGAAAACCGATATATTTGTTAATGCTTTCGTAGAAATAGCCAAGGGAATCTTTAATCGGAAATGATTTAAGTATTTGTATCTTATTTCCTTTCCCATAAGCTATCGTGGTTGACTCGTTTTCTCCTTGACCATCTACAACTAGAATAGTTGCCTCATTAAACCCGGAAGTAAAAAACGTGCTAGCTGCGTGAGCTAAATGATGAGGAACCATAACACATTTCGGTTTTCTTTTGCGCCGAAAATATTTTGATGGAAATATAATATCCAAAACTTGATCATCTGTATAATTAAATTTTTTGCCTCGTAACTCGTACATCAATTTATAATTCCATCCCAAAGCTACTATATCTATATCATTGGGTGTAACCTTCGCTTCTTTAAGACAATAACTAATTGCATTAATCGGAATTTTATCAAAAGCATATTTTTGTCTAATAAATCTTTCTTCCTCTGCCATTGCTAAAATTTTTCCATTCTTTACTAAACAAGCGGATACGTCATGACTTCTTGTATACCAACCATTAATTCCTAAAATTAACATGTTTAAAAATTATCTAATTATTGTTATTTTTTTAACCTTTATAGGTTTAAATAATTTAATTATTTCTTTGAACACCTTTTTACAGGTATCACTATTATCTTTTGAATAATTACACAAATAAACGTCTAAAGTTAGATATCCTAATTCAGGCCAAGTATGAATAGCAATATGGGATTCAACCAAACTCACAAGTCCAGTAAAACCGCCATTTTGTGGAAATTTATAATAAAAAGATCCCAATTCGTGCAACTCAAATTTTTTAATAATTTTTGAAATATATTTCTTCGTTGATTTTGGGAAATTTAATTTTTTAGTTTCCTTTGTGTATATCCCCCTAAAATATGAAGTCCTGTTATTGTGGATTTTTTATTTTTTAGCTTTGGCATGATTTATAAATGGTTTAACTTTTAATCAAATCATCAACGCTCACATTGAGACCCTTAGCAATTTTCTTTAATGTTTCAATTCTTGGATCCGGCGTTGCTCCAGTTTCAATTTTCGTTAATGTATGCAAAGTAACGCCTGCAAACTTTGAAAGTTTGTCTTGGGAAATACCGAGTCTACCGCGATATTTTTTTATATTTTTTGCTATGCTTGTTAGATTCTTTTGCATAAATAGTAAAACTATACTATACTTTACTTGCAATAACTTTTACCACCTGTTATTATTAGTATATGCAATTTTTAGGATTTAATCAATCACAAGGGAGTTCCTTAATCTTTTCCGCGCTGGGTGGGAGGGGTAAGGAAAATAATTTATTGAAGCCCGCCGAAAAAATTGAACTCTCCCGCGAGGGCGGCTCGGCAGGGGGGTTCAAGGGGGGAATGCCGAGCCGTCCGAGCGGAAGCGAAGCTCCGCCACCCTGTTCATTAGAACAGAGCCGAGCAGAAAAATGGAAATGTCCACGACTATATTTATTACCACTGCACCAAGAAAAATAAATCAATAAAATGTCTTGAACCCTGTATTCGCCAAGAAAGTTTAGATGAGCAAATTTCCTCACTGCTTCAAAAATTTTCTTTGCGTGCGGATTGGGCGGAAAAACTTTTGGAAATGGCAGAAAAGGATAGAGAAGTATCCGCCCAATCCGTTTCTGCTTTTGTTCAGGAAAGCCAAGACAAAATCCGCACCATCCAAACAAAACTCCAGCGACTTCTGGACGGCTATTTAGAACAGGATATTGAAAGGGAAATATACCGCGAACAAAAAACAAAACTCCTTTTAGAAAAGAAGTCGCTGGAAGAGAAAATGGCGCGGATTGAACAAAAGCAGAATGATTGGCTCGAACCCTTCCAAAACTGGATAAAAGTCGCTTCAAACCTCGTCAAAATCGCAAGGGATAGCAACCTTTTGGAGAAAAAGGTTGCTGCCAAAGAAATCTTTGGCTCGAAGCTGCGCTTGGCGAGCCGCGCTCTGCGCGGCGAGCCAGTGTTTCCTTATGCCGCGGCGCAACGCGCCGCGGCTCTGGTCGATCAAAAAGGTGAAAGTCAAATTCTGGTGGGTGGGCTGGAAATCAAAATAATGTCGGTGTAAGAGATTTATTATCTGCTGCCGTTCTTTCTCTGGCATTCTTCTATTGCTTGACTTGCCTCGGTT
>Ga0315280_10011027_pt1 | contig 11192 bp, 10 predicted proteins | sample YL17G06_40_MG_FD_203697 | JGI IMG/M metagenome (GOLD analysis project Ga0315280, IMG submission 203697) | Sediment microbial communities from Yellowstone Lake, YNP, Wyoming, USA - YL17G06_40 | ecosystem: Environmental > Aquatic > Freshwater > Lake > Sediment | place: USA: Wyoming | collected... | reverse complement strand
GCAAGGGCATCAAGATCAATCACCCTGGTATAAGTGCTCTGAGCGCCGTTCGCACCGCAATTCATTTTGCTGATATAGCCATGGAGGAGAAGAGGCCAAAATATATGAGGGGTTATGGTGAGCTGACGGAAGAAGCCGTGCGCGAGTTGAATGAAGTCGCCTCACAGATGCAAAAACTTCTCAAACAAATACTTAAAGCACTTAGGTAAGGAACCGTATTTTATTTGTTTGTCAAGATAAAAAAATCCCCCGGTCGCAGGCGCGTCCGGGGGATACGGTTTTCATATTAGCAGCCTAACTGTTTATAGAAGTCATTTCCCTTGTCATCCACCAGGATAAATGCCGGGAAGTCTACAACCTCAATCTTCCATACCGCCTCCATGCCGAGTTCGGGGAAGTCAATACATTCAACCTTCTTGATGTTTTCCTCAGCCAGAAGTGCGGCCGGGCCGCCTATGGAACCGAGGTAGAAGCCGCCGTGCTTCTTGCACGCGTCGGTCACCTGCTGGCTCCTGTTTCCTTTGGCGATCATGATTAGAGACGCGCCCTTGGACTGGAGGAGATCGACATATGAGTCCATGCGGCCGGCTGTGGTCGGGCCGAAGGCCCCGGAAGGTTTATTCGCTGGCTGCTTGGCCGGACCGGCATAGTAGATCGGGTGTTTGAGGAGATATTCGGGAACCGGCTTGCCGGCGTCGACGATCTCCTTGAACTTGGCGTGGGCAATGTCCCGGCCAACGACGATGGTGCCGGTGAGCATCAATGATGTGGAGACCGGGTACTTGGTCAGCTCGGCCAGTATCTCCTTCATTGGCCTGTTGAGGTTGATCTTCACGCCATGATCGTGCTTGCGGCGGTATGCTTCGGGGATGAGACGACCCGGGTCGCGGTCGAGTTCCTCGAGCCAGATACCGTCTTTGTTGATCTTTGCCTTGACGTTGCGATCAGCAGCGCAGGAAACGCCCATGCCAACCGGTAAGGAGGCGCCGTGGCGCTGCAGACGAATCACGCGCACATCGTGGGCGAAGTACTTACCGCCGAACTGGGCGCCGATTCCAAGTTTCTGGGCTGCTTCGACGAGTTGCTTCTCCAGTTCCACGTCACGGAAGGCCTGACCGAGTTCGCTCCCTTTGGTGGGGAGATTGTCATAGTATTTGGTTGAAGCGAGCTTTACTGTCTTCAGGCATGTTTCGGCGCTCGTGCCGCCGACAACAAAGGCGATGTGGTATGGCGGGCATGCTGCGGTGCCCAGAGACTTCATCTTGTCTACAAGATACTTGAAGAGATTCGTAGGGGTGAGGAGGGCCTTGCTCTCCTGATAGAGCATGGCTTTATTCGCGGAGCCGCCGCCTTTGGTGACGAAGAGGAACTTGTACTCCATTCCTTCGGTTGCGTAGATGTCGATCTGGGCCGGCAGGTTGGTGCCGGTGTTGACCTCCTTGTACATGTCCAGCGCCACGGTCTGGGAATAGCGGAGGTTCTCTTCGGTGTAGGTCTTGTAGACCCCTTTGGTGAGGTACTCCTCGTCCTTCACACCTGTCCATACCTGCTGTCCTTTCTTGCCGACGATGGTGGCTGTGCCGGTGTCCTGGCAGAGGGGAAGAACGAACTTGGCGGAAACTTCGGCATTGCGCAACATAGCAATTGCAACGCCTTTTTCGTTTATTGATGCCTCCTTGTCCGCAAGGATCTTCGCGACCATCTCGTTATGCTCGGGGCGCAGGAGGAACGAAACATCCCGCATGGCCTGGTTGGCGAGGTTGGTGAGAGCGTCCGGATTGACTTTTAATATTTCCTTCCCCTCGAAGGTGGCGACCGATACGCCTTCCTTGGTCAGGAGGCGGTACTTGGTGCTGTCCGGGCCGAGTGGAAATGGGTCCTGGTACTTGAATTCCGGTGTAGCCATAACATTATTCTCCTTTCATTGCTGATCTCAGGAAAAGTCCATCTGCGGGATTGTGCCGTGAGCCTTAATACTCAAAGAATTACTCCGTATATCTGCACAACACGGGAGCAGTCTGATCGGCAGTGATGGTAAATCCGACACCGAGACGTTCGCACTCGGCAACGATCTCCTTGTCGTAGAAACCGGAATCCATGGAGACATTGTCTGTACCGGCCAAGTCTTTCACCTTGTGGCAGCACTCCCTGATGAAACTCTCTGCCCCGTCAGAGGTATAAACGTTACCGGCATGGAGCCAATCGCCATTCTCCCGAACAAAACCCATGCAGATTTCAATTTGAAATCGTTGGTTCACACATGCTTCATGTTGAATAGGGTGTAACAAATTATTTGGTAAATTTAATAATATCTAAAGATCAAAATGTTAGCCGGTTTCTTAACCGGTGAAAGTTATTTTCACACTGTATGGGGAGGAGCCTCAATTTTCGCTTTGTACGTAGTCTTATCAGGTTTCTTATGAAGATGCGCACACTTATGCTTCGCCAAGCCGAAGTAGTTGAGAACCAGATCCTTTTTCATGAGTTGTATAGCCCGTGCCGGGTCAACGCCCTTAGGACATACTTTGGAGCATTCTCCGGCGTAGTGGCAATTGAAAATGCCATGGCTTTTCGCCACTATATCCCGTCTTGCATCACCCGCATCATCCCGTGAATCGGCATTGTAACGATATGCCTGGGTCAATGGCGCAGGTCCCGGATACTGCCTGTCGGTAGCCATAGTCGGACATGCTGCCATGCAGCAACCACACTTTATACAGTAAGTGAATTGTAGGAATTTCTCCAGCTCGTGTGGCGTCTGGTAATATTCACAAGTCGGATTTTTCATCTCTTCCACATCGCTTCTCTGAATATAAGGCTGAAGGCTCTTAAGAACGCCAAACATGGGTACGAGATCAGCTACGAGGTCCTTGATAAGGTTAAAGTTGGGCAACGGCGCCAGCGTCAGCGCGGTTGTCGTCACATCAAGGATCTGCGTGTTACAGGCCAGTCCAGGCACCCCATTAATCATCATTCCGCAGGAGCCACACACACCCATGCGGCAGGAAAAGCGGAAATTAATAGTGGGGTCCTGTGTCTGTTTAATCATGTGCAGCCCGTCGAGCACCGTCATCCCCTTTTCCACTTGAAGTGTGTATTGCTGCTGCCGGGGAGCTGCATCCTTCTCCGGATCAAAGCGACGAATATATACGGTAATAGTATTTATTTTCTCAGTTTCTTTTTCCATTTTCTCACCCTTCCTATAGTGCTGTTTCCAGTGCTTTTGCCGCAATGGCTGAATATGTGCCGACACCGAAGAGAATAAGCCCGACTATCCACAATAATACGGTAAATGTATCCTGAAAGGATTTCTTGGGCCCGAGTTCAAACACAATCGTCCTTAACCCATAAAATCCATGGAACAATACTGCACCCAGCAGGACGATATAGGTAAAAGCAAGGAACTGATTCTGACTTCTGAAGGCGACGTTTCCCCAGTCTGTCACGGTGCCGCCTTCTGGATTAAAAACTCCGAGCACCGATAGGTGCATGACCACCATATGCAATCCTGCAAATACAAGAATAACGATTCCTGCAATAATAAACCAAGTCCAGTATGCGGTTTCCCTCATGACTACCTCCCTTAATGACTTCCAAAGAAAGTGTTGTACCCTCCAAACATGATGAGAATGGCGACAAGCACCATCGCTATCACCATCAAGGGTCTCTGATTGTTAAGAGACGACTTGTAAGGATATACCGGCTCCTCGGCTTTCCCTACGGCCAGGCCCAGCTCAATGAGAATGAGCCGGATGCCATTCAGCGCATGGAAAGCAAAGGCCACAAAGACGCAGAATTCGCCAAGCTTGAAAACGGGATTCTTCAAAAACGCCATGGCGGTAGCCCAGCTTTCCGGGCCATACATCCTGACGGAGCTTGCAAATATATGCATCAAAAAGAACAGAAGAATTCCGAGTCCCGTGAGGCGCTGTAAGATATACAGATACCGCTCCACGCCCCAGCGTCCGCCGCCAAGCCACCCTACTATTCCCAAATGGTTATCGAATTGTTTGTTTGCCATCTTTCTTCCCCCTAATATTTACGCTCAACCGGTTTCCAATTGGTGATTGTTACCGGCTTGTAAGAAAGTTTCGGTCCCGCTTCACTATAGGCGACCAATGTGTGCTTCAGCCATTTCTCGTCGTCGCGGGTCGGGAAATCGTAACGGGCGTGCGCTCCCCGAGACTCCTCTCTGGTCAGTGCTGCTAAAACAAGGATTTCAGCGAGATCAAGGAGATTTTGCACTTCCATTGAATTTATCAGGTTCGTATTATAAATAGTCCCTTTATCCGCAATGGAGATATTCTTATAACGCTCTTTTAGTTCCCTGACCTTTTTCAAACCGGCACTCATCTCATCTCCTGTCCGGTAAACACCTACATAGCGATCCATCGTTTCCCGCAGTTCTCTTTTAATATCATACAGGTTTTCCGTACCTTTTTTCTGGAGGAGATCTTCATAGATACTCTTCTGCTCTGCAGCGACCTGTTCCTTAGGCACATCCAGCAGGGGCGGATTGCTCTTCACATATTTAACCATCTCTCCTCCCGTAATTCCTCCCCATACGATGCATTCCGCGGTGGAATTGCAACCGAGACGATTGGCGCCGTGCATAGAATGGCAGGCCACTTCACCTGCTGCCCATACCCCCTTCATTTTGGTGGCGCCATTAATGTCCGCCTCAACTCCGCCCATACTGTAGTGGGCGACAGGTCGCACGGGAATGGGTTCAAGGATCGGATCGATACCACGATACTTCATACAGACTTCACGGATCAAGGGGAGCGCCTGATTGATTTTCTGGGCTCCCAAATGAGTAAGGTCAAGCTGGAGATAGTCCAACCCCCCAGGCCCTTTAAATCCTCGACCTTCTTTAATCTCCGTAATCATGGATCGTGAAACAATGTCACGTGGCGCCAGTTCCATGAATTTCGCGGCATACTTTTCCATGAGACGCTCGCCTTTGTTATTCCTCAGGTATCCGCCTTCACCCCGGCACGCCTCCGTCATGAGAATACCGTTGGGAATAAGTCCTGTGGGATGAAACTGGAGGAATTCCGGGTCCTCGATGTTTATCCCTGCGCGATACGCTATTGCATGACCATCGCCGCTCACGGTCTGTGAATAGGTGGTAAAACCATAGAGGGTTCCCAGACCACCAGTGGCTATGAGCATCGCTTTTCCCCTGATGACCATAAATTGGCCGGTTGCCATATCAATCCCTGTAATGCCGGCAAAAGCGCCGTCTTTATGAAGGATCGAGGTGGCAAAGAATTCATCGTAGCGTGCGAAATTACTGTACTGCATCAGGGTGTCATAAAGGGTCTGCACCTCAAAGGCACCCGTTTTGTCCGCTCCCATTGTAGCTCTCGGAAAACTGTGTCCTCCGAAAGGACGCTGCATGATCTTGCCGTCAGGTCGTCTTGACCATGGCATCCCCCAGTGATCAAGTAGCAGGATCTCTTTAGGGCTGGTTTCCACGAAGCGATCAATTACGTCCTGATCAGCAAGGAAGTCAGAGCCTTTGACGGTGTCCCACGCATGAAGGTCAAAGGAATCGCCTTCTTCCTCCCGCATCACAGCTGCAGTACCTCCTTCAGCGCATACGGAATGGGGACGCTGGATTTGAACCTTCGATACGAGAGCCACATTAATCGAGTCTTTTGATTTCCGGGCTATCTCCACTGCCGCTCGAAGCCCAGCCAATCCCGTTCCAAAAATCAAGACATCGTGTGTAACTGTTTCCACTCCATTTGTCTTCATATCCGCCCCCCTTGGCACAGAAAACAATTTTTAACTTATCTCCTTTGACGATATCACAATGAATAATCGCAGGAGTATTATCTCCAGCATTCTTCCGCGTTAAGGGGTTACAGACCGATTTTCTGAGGTATGCATCCCCATAAGCCTCTCTTGTGGTTTCGTTCAATGCATCGAGAGGAGTGCCATCACTTAATACAGACTCTTCGAACCCGCTTGGCGTCCGTTACACCCTTGAGGGTCTTTTCACAAAAAATAGGGACTGCCAGAACTTGCTTGGTTCTGAAACCTGATTTCTTGTCCCATCTGTAATCAAAGGCCAGGTCTTTATCAATGCTCTTGAGTTCCTCAATATCATAAACGTCAGCTAAGTTAATCGGCTTACCCGTGTTTGCCACATAACCGGCGATGCTTTTGTCATTGACGGGTACCCTGATTTCTTTAAGCTGAGAACCGACGAGGAACATGGAAAATATTTCATTTTTCAGTTTGTCCACCATGTAGATGGTGATTGAATGGGCATCAAAGAGGCTCAGAATGCCGTCCTCCAGATCCATAAGGAGCTGCTTCGTAGTGTGTGCAGAGTGAATGCGGTTTGTGATATCCTGCAATGCCTTGCGGAGGCGCAGTTGCTCCTCGAGATCAGCTTGCTGATTAATCGTCAGATTACTATCCATCATTTTCTTTTCTGTTTGTAGAACATCCATTTTTACGGCCATATAATCATTACTCTATATTTGGTAACATAAAAAAAAACTCCACCAAATTGAAAACTGGTAGGAGTTATTAGCCGTTTGGGCAGTTCGTTTACAGGTGAACTCCATCACGTTTTTATTACTTAAACTAATTCTGGTGGTCTTGTCAAGAAGATACTTTAAAATGTCAGAAGCAAGTAAAGTGTCCGGGTTTGTAGCACGTAATCTGTCCGGTTTAATATGGTCACCGATGGAGGTGCCAGATGAGACGGACAGAGATGTTACAGGAGATCCGGAAGATGCGATTTGAAGAGGTGTATTTTGGATGGAGTGAGAGTCGGTTGACCCAGGAGGAAGCGGCGCGGATTCTAGGTGTGTGTGATCGGACGTTTCGTCGTTACATTGATCCGTACGAGCATGGTGGCATGGCGGGTTTGTCGGACAAGCGTTTGATCCAGGCATCATTTCGCCGTGCCCCCGTGGATGAGGTGATGGCTGTTTCAGATTTGTACAGGAGGCGACACCGTGGTTGGAACGTGAAGCATTTTTATGGGTGGTATCGGCGTGATGGGGGACAGCGGAGCTACACCTGGGTGAAGAATACGCTTCAGACGGCCGGGTTGGTTTCCAGAGCCACGAAACGGGGTGCCCATCGCATGCGCGTCGGGAACGAGCCCCCATTCCCGGCATGATGCTGCATCAGGATGGGAGCAATCATGAGTGGGTTCCTGGCAAGAAGTGGGATCTGATCGTGACGATGGATGACGCGACCAGCGAGCATTATTCCATGTTTTTTGTTGCCGAGGAGGGAACGGTCAGCAGTTTTCAGGGGATCAGGGAGGTCATTGTTCATCATGGTTTATTCAGCTCTCTTTATACCGACCGTGGGAGTCATTACTGGTTTACTCCGGAGACAGGAGGCAAAGTAAGTAAAACGCAGCTTACCCAGTTTGGAAGGGCCATGAAGCACCTGGGGATTGAGATGATCCCCGCCTATTCTCCGGAAGCAAGGGGTCGGAGCGAACGGAACTTCAGTACACACCAGGAGAGACTCCCCAAGGAACTGGCCTTGCAGGGCATCATCACGATGGATGCTGCCAACCGTTATCTGGCCGACGTGTATCTGTCGGCATTCAATGCCGAGTTCATGCAGCCGGCGGCAGATGAGGGGACTGCGTTTGTAAAGTGGATTGGTGCAAATCTCGACGATATCCTTTGCGAACAGTATGAACGAACAGTGACTGCTGACAACTGTGTCAGCTTTGAGGGAAAAACACTGCAAATCCCTGCTGACAGGTATCGATGCCATTACGTCAAGGTCAGGGTGCGGGTCCATCGGTACGTGGACGGTTCACTTGCCATCTTCCATGGCCCGCGCAAGCTGGCTGATTATGACAAACAAGGACAACTCAAAGAAATAAAAAAGAAAAAGGCAGCGTAGGTCCGCCGCTCGTCTTCTGTCTCATATGAGATGCTGAGTGCTCTACCGACACCAAATCTCCCAAGACAGAAAAGCGGACAATTCATTTGCTACAAAACCAAACAATTCTATTTGTTGCTAACAGATATTTTTTTCCCAGGACAATACATTAACGCTGCAAGCTCGGGTCGACATTCCTCCTTCCGCCATTCTCCTTGACAAGGCGGCTGAAGTGTGGTTTTTAGACCTAAAAGGTGATGGGGTTCACCACAACCGCCGATCGGCTAATAACTCCTAACAGAAAGGTTCTGTGAGGAGTTTTTTTATGGCGAATTTGGCCAATTTCCCGTCCTTGCCTCCTGTTCAGGCGGTCATTTCCGGAAATTGCCGGATTTGTAACCAATCTCAAATCATCTCCCTCAACCGACAGATGGCAGTCTGTGAAACGCGCCTGAAGGAGGACCCGCCGATCGAAGTGGCCGTCCTAAGTCAGTTCAAGGCCGGCAAACGGTCCTTCGTCAACGATCTTCTGGGGAAACCTATTCTGCCGGTTGGGCTCGTCCCGGCGACAAGCGTGATCAACCGCATCCCATACGAATCGCAGGCGCGTACGACGGCAACCTACCTGGACAGAAGGCGACAAGAAACGCCCGGGGCGGGTTGATAACTTCTACCCCGCTGGCACTAACGGCCGTAGCGTTGCTTTTGTGCGTCCACGTCCATGCCTCAGGAGGTGTTTGTCCTATGATTTTTCATAGCATACTATTTGAAAGAAATGAAAACAGCATAAAAAAAGAAACACTCGAAGCGCCCGCCTTTTTTGTTGATTTGAATCTTGATCAGGTTATCGACGCCATCACGGCCGGCAGGCAGGAATATAATTTAAAGCCGTTTTTTTACACTTCCCTGTCCGATATCGACACGATCAAGTATCGTCATGAAATAATGCAGGATCTTGAAAATAAAATTCTGCTCGAGAATATAAAAACATTTGCACAAGAAATGCGCACAATGCGACGGCACCTTGCCCTGTTGGAAAAGCTTCACTACAGATACCACAAGGAAGGATGGTTTTTAGAAACAATAGATATTTATTGTGAGGCTGTTCATCGCCTGGGACATGAGTTAACCCTTGCAGATTTAAAATCGCGCGGCTTTTTAGCCTTCCGTGAGTATATAACGAACTATTCCAAATCTGACCATTTTACATCCCTTTTAGCTGAGACGAAAAAGCTTAAAGCCGATTTATCCGCCGTAACGTATTGCCTGCTCATAAAGGGTAAGAGCATCAAGGTTTGCAAATATGAATCTGGAATTGACTACAGCGCAGATGTGGAGCAGACATTCGAGAGATTCAGACAGGGCGCAGTGAAAGATTACAGGGTCAAATTTTCCACCGGACCTGAAATGAACCATGTTGAAGAGAGAATACTGGATCAGGTAGCCCGATTGTATCCCAATATATTTTTAAATCTCGATGATTATTACGCGAAAAACGGCAATTTTCAGGACGAAACGATAGCCGTTTTCGACCGGGAGGTACAATTTTACATCGCCTATCTGGAGCATATCGCGCAATTCAAGCGCGTGGGATTGAATTTTTGTTATCCGAAAATTTCCACTCAGTACAAGGAAGTGTATGATTATGAAGGATTTGATTTCGCACTGGCCAATAAACTCGTTACCGAGAACTCATCCATTGTCTGCAATGATTTCTACCTGAAAGACAAGGAACGCATATTTGTAATATCCGGTCCGAATCAGGGAGGGAAAACAACCTTCGCCCGCACCTTCGGGCAGTTGCATTATCTGGCCGGCATAGGCTGTCCCGTCCCGGTCAAAGAAGCGCAACTATTTCTGTTTGACAGGCTCTTTACGCATTTTGAAAAGGAAGAAAACATCAAAAATCTCCGCGGCAAAATGCAGGATGACCTCATCAGAATCCACACGATTCTCAATCAGGCCACATCAAACAATATTATCATAATGAATGAAATTTTCACTTCCACAGCACTAAAAGACGCTATTTTTCTGGGCAAGAAAATAATGGAAAAAATAATACAATTGGATTTGCTGTGCGTTTGCGTGACATTTATAGATGAATTGGCATCTTTAAGTGAGAAAATCGTAAGCATGGTCAGCACGGTTGTTCCTGAAAATCCGGCATTGCGAACATATAAAATTTTAAGAAGGCCTGCTGACGGACTTTCATACGCGATATCAATTGCCGAAAAGTACCGACTTACATACGATTGTTTAAAGGAGCGCATAAAATCATGAAAGCCTTTCTCATGTATAAAGATCATGATTTTGACCTGCAGCAGAAATTGCCGTCGAATGAACAAGCACTAACACAAGACCTGGAATTAAACACGCTGTTTAACGCCATGGCGCTCGGCGATAAATTTTTATTTGAAGTGGCAAAGAAAGCTGTTTTGTTCGGTTTACATAATGATCCGGACACAATGCGATATCGCCAAAATATTCTTAAAGATTGTATGAAGAACTCTTCCACTGTTAGGGTTATCTACGACATTGCTGTGGAAGCAATTGAAAGCAAGAGAATGCATTGGTATGGCATTTTCAGCCATGATCATCCCGCCTCAATACTGCATAATTCGATAGAAAAATTGCAGACGTTCGTGGTCCTGCTCAAAAAAATAAAGAATATTGCTGATGAACACGCCGATAAATTCGAGTCGGAGGGCTTTAATGCGCTCTTCGCGATGTTAGAAAAAGAACTTGGCGATGAATATTTCGCCGGAGTCCAACATCATCTAGGGGCACTAAAATTCCGCAATGGAATTTTAATCAGCGCTGAATTGGGAACAGGTAATAAAGGCACCAATTACGTACTTCGTAAAACAAACGAAAAAAAGCAGAGTTGGATGGATTGGATCTTTTCCGAAATGCAGAGTTGGATGGAGCATATCTTTGCCAAAAAAACGCCCGGTTACACCATTTATATCAGTGAACGTGATGAAAGCGGCTTCAGGGCCTTGTCAGGATTAAGGAACAGGGGGATCAACCTCGTAGCCAATGCTCTTGCCCAATCTGCTGATCATGTTCTTAATTTTTTTATCATGTTGCGGACCGAATTGGCTTTTTACGTTGGTTGTCTGAATTTACATGCGCAACTTGCCCAAAAGGGGGAGCCGATGTCTTTCCCTCTGCCCGTGGCTCCCGGCGAACGCAGACATTCTTTTCATGGATTATATGATGTCTGTCTGGCTTTAAACCTGGAACAAAAAATCGTGGGCAACGATGTGAATGCCGACAAAAAAAACCTCGTGATAATCACAGGCGCCAACCAGGGC
>Ga0315280_10011026_pt1 | contig 11192 bp, 11 predicted proteins | sample YL17G06_40_MG_FD_203697 | JGI IMG/M metagenome (GOLD analysis project Ga0315280, IMG submission 203697) | Sediment microbial communities from Yellowstone Lake, YNP, Wyoming, USA - YL17G06_40 | ecosystem: Environmental > Aquatic > Freshwater > Lake > Sediment | place: USA: Wyoming | collected... | reverse complement strand
CGGCGTGCTTGAGACGATTCGGCCCGGCGCCGTGCTGATCGACTCCAGCACCATCAGTCCAGTGGTCAGCCGCAAACTGGCTTGCCATGTGGCGGGAAAAGGCGCGCGCATGCTCGACGCTCCGGTCACGGGCAGCAAGCACGGCGCGGAAAAGGGCGACCTCATCTTCATGATCGGCGGCGAGCGCGCCGCCCTGGACCGGGTGATGGATGTGCTTCAGATCATGGGGAAGAAGCATATCTATTGCGGTGAAAACGGCAAGGGCCTGGCCGCCAAGCTGGCCATGAATTCCATTCTCGCCACCACCGTTGCGGTTTTTTCTGAGGGCTTTGTCGCCGCCACCAAGGCCGGCGTGAGCCCGCAAACCCTGCTCGAAATCATGCAATCGAGCCTGGCCCGATGCGCGATTGTGGACTTCAAGGCGCCTTTCGTCTTCCGCGGCGACTTCACACCCTATTTCCCCCTCAAGCTCATGCACAAGGACTTAGAACTGGCGATGGATGCCGCCTACGCGCAGAACGTCGCCATGCCCGTGACGGCAGCGGTGAAAGAGGTCTACGGCGCGGCCAAAGCCCAAGGCAAGGGCGACCTGGACTATGCCGCGGTCATTACCTATTTCGAAGAGATGGCAGGCGTGAAAGTCCGCGGATGAAGTTGATACCGGCCTCACGCCTAACGGTTTGTTGAAAGACACCGCCAGCATGTCATTCTGATCCCGCAAGGCGGGACCGCGCAGCGGGACGACGAAGAATCTCGTGAGTCGTTGCTGGCTCGGAAAAGCAGATGCTTCGTCTCCGCTCAGCATGACATGTCCGAAACCTTTTCCAACAAACTGCCAAGCGGTTTTCTAACGATTATTGAAAGACACCGCGGGTGGCAATATCAGGACGAGCCGCGCGGGGCCAACCGCCCGAAGGAGAGCTCGCGGGAGACAACCATGCTGCTCTATCTGATCTGGCAATGCCTGAAGTGCGGTTACACCACCGTGGGCAAAGACCCGCCGGATCGATGCCCTGAATGCCACGCCCCGCGCGAAGAGTTCGTGCTGGTGGAGGAAGACTGAGTGCCCAGAGGGGGGGACCAGATTCACAGCGGGTCGCCACGGCACCAAACCCATGCCTTCGCTACCGGCAGTCGTGTGTGGAGGAAGCCCTGAAAATCCCCGACATTCCTAATTCAGTCGTGACTCCCTTCGGGAAACCGCAGACTCGCACAAAACGCGAATCTGCGCCAGCCCGCGTAGAGCCCTGTTTCGAGAACGGCGTCCGCTGCTGTTACTCTGCGTTTCCTGCTGTCAGTACCTGCTTCGTGGTTTCTAGCCTCCCTATCGAGAAGTTCTGTAATGCTTGATAGTCTAGCCCCAACAGATAATCAGGCTTGCGTCCACGGGGATAGCATGCTTCCCAGAATTCAGATGCCGCAGCCAGAGCAACCCTCGAAGTTGAGTCGGCAAAGTTCAGCCATTCCTGCGGGCTTCGCCAAATGCTTGCTTTGCCCGCGCCAAAATGTGCAGATGCGTCTCGCACTTCCTTTATATTTGAGAAGAACGTCACGAAAGGTTCTTTGCGCTGTTTCGTATCGGTCAAAACGATGGGGCTTCTTTTGTCTTGACGAATAATCTTCTGGAAGCATTCTATCCTCTGCTCGAGTGAGAGGTACCTTCCTTTTTTCTTGCCGTGTAAGATTTCGAGTTCCGCTGCGGTAAGGTTGGATGCGCTCCTTGCTGCAAAATCATTTCCCACGCTGTTTACGAATGCTTCGACAAAAGCATAGAAACTGAATACAGACAAGCGAGCCGCTGAGCCAACATTCTGGTTTGCTGTACTGACGACGCGGTAGGTCCTGTCGGTTGACTTTATTGTTGAGAAACGTGAGGCCGCTAAGACCATTTTGTCATGGCAAACTTTCGCGATCTCCAGCAGGAAAAAGGCGTCGTGAAGGAGAAAGGCTTCTTCAACACTGGCTTGGCCGGCGTGCGCCCCCAAACCGATCTTGGCGTGGTAAGGCAAGTCGGCGCGCAGACCAAGGGCAGTACAATCAATGAGGCAACTTAGCCAGCCGAAAGTGACCCCGTTGGAATACAGGGTATCCCCTTGCTTGTTGAGCAGCTTTGCGAATTCCTTCGCGATTTTTTCAATGCTAACCTTCGTGGGTAGGAACTTCACGCCCCGTGTCACCCAATCATCCAGAGTCGCGGAGATAGAGGCGGCACGGGCCAGAAAATCTTCCGATGTTGCTTGATAAATAAAGTCGCTCGTAGCTTCAAGCATCTTGCCAAAGGAGTTGTCATGTAACGCTCCGGGGGCCACAACATGGACGAAGCGCAGGAATACATGCTTCAGTTCCAATTCGTCTCTTAGTCTGGTTTCGTCGTCCGTGTTCATGAGTCGACGCTCAACAGCGGGTAGCGCGGAGTTCGCGGGTTTCCAACTCCGCGGCTTGCAGACTAGCAATCCTCCAAGAGCCGCAGAGTTTCTGAGAACCGAAACTCTGCGCTACCGCGCTGGTAACGGTGTGAGTCGCAGCTTTGGGTGATTGTCTCTCTTGTCACCCCATGCGTTGAAGACAGCCATTTCTACATCTCTCGCTCGCCACTCAAATGGTGTCCGTGCCGTGAGTTTTTGCGCCACGTATCTGCACCATCGTGTCCAGCTTTGGACGAAAGGGAAGTCGCTCATTGTCAGGACCTGTTTCCCGTTGGCCGGGTAACGCGGTCTTGTGAGCTGGGGGCCGCAAGGGTCTGCTGCATTGTGCTCTTGTAGGCAATGGCTCACCCATTTCGCCACACGTGTGTCAACCATAGGAAATAAGGTTGGCTGGACAAACGCCGGGAATGTTGCTGCAACTGCAATCACTGGCCCGAGGCCAAGGCATTCGAGTATCGCGTGGAAACGCTGCCTTGTTGGTTCCTTGATGTAGCCGTTGCAAGTTTCCAGCAAGGACTGCGGGGTAATGCCGTTTTCCCTCAGGTGGCCACCTATCCGCTGAGTCACTTTGTCTCTCCGTGCCGGCTGACTGTAGAGTTTCCAGTAGACAACTTCAAGCCACGGCTCGATTTTGTCTGACGCATGCACCTTGAAATGTTTCTCAAATTCCGCCGTGTTATCTCGGTCACCAGTTGACAAATCGAACTTGAACCAATCCGGATAGGAGCAAGCATCTTCGTAGCGTCGCAAGTCCACCGGATATCGGTATGTCTCCAGCGACTGTGTCCAACTGCTTGGCATCTGAGTATGAGTCTTCTCTTCTCCTCGCTGCTCATCTCCTCGCTTCACTTCTCGGCGAGGTGCCGTACTCTTGTTTTGGCTAAACCCGCATAATCCCGTATGGTAGTCAGCCTAACAGCAAACCTCCATCGCGTTTGGCGCCATTGTAGCACCATTGGTGCCGAGTGGTACCCACGGTCAATTCGGTTGCCTCGGCGACAATTGGGCCGTAGGCTTGTCGAAACGAGAAGAGCCCACGACGAGGAGAACGCTCGTCGTAACTACCCGCCGCTTGGGTTAGGTGCTTGAATATCCCTGAAAGGGATGCATACCTTAGCCGGGGGCAACGCCCCCGGGAACTGGCTGGTAAGGTTGAATTTCGACCCTGAAAGGGTCGGACTTCGCCGAGAGCGACGTGCTGAGTGACCCTTACAGGGTCGGCGCGTTCAAAACCGTATCCAGGGGCGTTGCCCCTGGCTATTTCCTCATGCCCTTTCAGGGCACCCGAATCCCGCAAGCAATACCTCGCGAGATCTGGCTAATAGATTCCTTTCACAAACCCACCGTCCACGGCGATGGACACGCCGGTGATATAGCTGGCACATTCGGAGGCAAGGAAGACGACCAGGTTGGCAAACTCTCCGGGCCGGCCCAAGCGCCGCAGGGGAACCTGCGCGGCCCAGCGTTCACGAATCTGCTCCGGCGTCAGGCCTTCGGCGGTGGCGAGGCGGGCCGCAAGCTGGTCGAGCCGCGCGGTAAGCGTATAGCCCGGACAGACGTTGTTGACCAGGACGTTATATGGCGCGTACTCGTTCGAGAGGCTTTTCATCAACCCACTGACCGCGGAGCGGACAGCATTGGAGAGAATCAAGTTGTCGATGGGTTGCTTCACGGCGGCCGAGGTGATGGTGATGAGGCGGCCCCATCGCTGCCGCTGCATCAAGGGCAGCACCTCGCGGGCAAAATAGAGGGTGCTCATCAAGTTCAGGTTGACACCGGCTTGCCAGTCTTCGACCGTGGTTTGCGCAAAAGGCTTGGCGGGCGGGCCACCGGCATTGGTGACGCAGATATCCACTCGGCCGAAGCGCTCTTGCGTCGCGGCCACGAAGCGGCGCACGGCCTCATAGTCGGTCACATCGACGGGGCGGGCCAGCACTTCCACGCCGGCCGTCTGGCGGATTTCCTCGGCGGTCGCCTGCAACGTGGCTTCTGTGCGCGCGCAGAGCGCCAATTTTGCGCCCTCGCGCGCCAGGCCCTGGGCCACGGCTTTCCCCAGCCCTTGGCTCGAAGCCGCCACGATTGCTACCCGGTCCCTCAATCCCAGATCCATGAAATCCTCTCTACCTGAAGAATGGCAACTTCCCATCCGTGGGTGCCACATCTTCACGGGCGAGACGCCCGTGCTACGCTTGACCACCGTAGCTTCACGGGCGAGACGCCCGTGCTACGCTTGACCACCGTAGCTTCACGGGCGAGACGCCCGTGCTACGCTTGACCACCGTAGCTTCACGGGCGAGACGCCCGTGCTACATCTGACCACCGTAGCTTCACAGGCGAGACGCCCGTGCTACGCTTGACCACCGTAGCTTCACCGGCGAGACGCCCGTGCTACATCTGACCACCGTAACTTCACGGGCGAGACGCCCGTGCTACGCTTGACCACCGTAGCTTCACGGGCGAGACGCCCGTGCTACGCTTGACCACCATAGCTTCACCGGCGAGACGCCCGTGCTACACCTGACCACCATAGCTTCACCGGCGAGACGCCGGTGCTACGGGCCGAACCTACCGTCGCAGATAATCGTCCTTGCCCGTGAGCCAGTCGGAGCGGATGGGACTGAAAATATCCAGCGCCACACTTTCTTCAAGCGCCTGCACCGAATGCACGACGTTCGACGGAATGTGCAGGACATCCCCTTTGCGCGCGATGACCTCCATGCCTCCGACATCGAACTTCACCGCCCCTTGCAGCACGCAAGACATCTGCTCGCTTTCGTGCTGATGGGGGGGAACCACGGCGTCTTTGGCCAGGAAAATCTGGGCGAGGGTCACCTTCTCCCCGCTGATGACCTTGCGCGCCAGCTTGTCGTTAAGCATCTCCTTCTTCACGCCGTCCCAGGAAAAAAGTTGCATTTCGCCTCCTTGCCGCTGTCCGTCTGAGGTGGGAACTACATTTTACACGCGCCGACACCGGAAAGTAGTTAAAATGCCGATGGTCTGGCTCCCCTCGGTGCGCGGAGAAGCTTCGCGCCAAAAGAGCAAGATTGAGGCGCGCGCCAAACTTCGGCGTATTGCACCGGGCAAGCCCGCGGGGGGCAACTGTGACCTATGGACAGGCTAAAGACGGCTTTCGACGTTCTGGCGTTCGTTTATGTCCTCCTGGTTTTTCCTGCCGCCGTATACTGCCTGACTCTTCACGTGGCACTCGACTGCTGGCGGCGTATGGGGGGACGGTCGCTCTGGTTTGCCCTGCCTATCTGGGGAGTCTGCGACGCCGCGATGCTTCTGTTCCGCCATCCACTGTTTGCCGAGCGGTTCGGGCGAAACGGTTTTACGTCGGCTGTGGGGTTCATCCTTCTCATTCTCGCCGCCTGGCTCGAGGTGCGGACGCGCCGCGAACTCGGACTGCGGCGGCTAGTCGGGCTGGCCGAAGTTGGTTCACCCTCGTCACGCCCGCCGCTGGTCGTAACGGGAATCTATGCGAAGGTCCGCCACCCCCGGTATCTGGGCTATCTGCTGGGCTGGCTCGGGGTCTCGCTCCTCGCCGGGGCCTACGGAATCTTGGGACTGGCAATTCTGAGCTTCCTGTTGTATTTAATGGTGGCGCGGCTGGAAGAAAAGGAATTAGAGGAGTATTATGGCCCGGAGTACAGTACTTACGCGCGCGCGGTACCGCGGTTCATCCCGCGCTGGCGGAGGAAGGCACGGCCCTGCCGCTCCCCGCACGATGGAGGTGAGCATGCGTAAATCATTCCTGACCATGGCCCTGGTGTTATGGGGATGGTGGGCCATTCCCCTGCGCGGCCAACAACCTTGTCCCGGCTTCGCCATCGTGGTCAATTCGGCGGAGGACGAGCTGGTTCTTGCCATCAGTAACGCGGAGAAGCCCCAGGAGGCGATCGAGGCTCTGGACAAGTACGCCCAGGCCCATCCTGACTCCAAGTTCATGCCGTGCGTGCATGAGTATTACACCCTGACCTATTTGAAAACGAATGACTACGACAAGGTCATTGAACATGGCGAACAAGCCCTGGCCGCCAACTACCAGGACGTCATGCTGCTCCTCAACCTCACCCGCGCTTACGTGGGCAGCGGCAAGGTCAGTGACACCGCGTTCGATGCCATTCTGAAAGCCTCCGAGCTGATCAACACCGAGGCCCACCCACCGCGACCCACGCAAGTCCCCGAGGCAGACTGGAAGAAGAGCCTGGAGGAATTGGAGGAACAGGCCAAAGAACAGCGGGCCTACATGGCCTATGCATTCTTCCAGCTTCTGCCGCGCCGGCCCGATGCCGCCCAACGTCTGGCGCTGCTCGACAAGTTCGCCGCCACCTTCCCGGACGCCGCCACCGCGCACGTCAAGGCCATCGACTACCAGCGCTTTGAGGCCTATAAGGCAGCCGGCGACATGGCGAAGATGATCGAATGGGGCGAGAAGGTGGTGGCCGAGGACCCGGACAATCTCGAAGTGCTCAACCTGCTTGCTTACATCTATGGCAACCAGCGCACCAACTTGGACAAGGCCGGCAGCTACGCCCAGAAAGCGCTGGACTTGGCCACCGCTTTGAAGAAACCCGAGGGCGTGACGGACGAGCAATTCGCCGCCAGCCAGAAATTGCAGCAAGGCATGGCCCATCTCACCTTGGGCTACATTGCTTTTCTGAAGGCGGAAAAGACGCGGAAAGTGGGACCCGCTCTCCAGGAATTGAAAGCCGCGGTGGACCTGCTGAACGGTAGCCCGGAATTACAGGCGCAAACGCTCTACTACATCGGCTATGCCAACGAGACCATGTACCCGGCCAATCACGCGGCGGCCATCGAAGCGCTGACCCGCGCCGCGGCCCTGCCGAGCGGGTGGCAAGTCCAGGCGCGCGATCTGCTCGCCAAGGTCAAACGGGCCGCCCGGCAATAGTCTGCACCACCGGCCTGCTGGCCGGGACAACTTCTCCATTCTTCCCGGGCTGCGGCGGGAAGGACTGCCCGCTCAATGGGCGCAGGCACCGCGGACTCGACTTCGCAAGCCTGCCCCGCGTCGCGATGCTACTTAAGTCCTTGCCGATTCTCCCCGCCTGACGCAAACTGTAAAGGAAGGATGCAGGGCGCCCGCAGGGATGGTGCGGATTGCAACCCCGAAGGAGGCCCGCGCCAAGGAGCAGTTGCACGCGCCGAGGTAAACATAGCCCACATGAAAATCAGCCCCCAAGATGTCTTGCACGCTCTCGCCACGGTCAAGGATCCCGACCTGAATCGAGATATTGTCACCCTGGGATTCATCAAGGACCTGGAGGTCACCGACAGCCGGGTCAGCTTTACGCTCCAGTTGACGACCCCGGCCTGCCCGGTAAAAGACCAAATGGCGGCCCAGGCCAAGCAGGCGGTCGAGGCGCTCGGGGTGCGCGACGTGCAGGTGCGGTTGACCTCGCAAGTGACGGCCGCGCACGGACCGCAACTGGAATTGATCCCGCAAGTGAAGAATACGGTGGCGGTAGCCAGCGGCAAGGGGGGCGTGGGCAAGTCCACGGTGGCCGCGAATCTGGCGGTGGCGCTCGAACGCGCCGGGGCGCGGGTGGGCCTGATGGATACGGATGTTTACGGACCCAGTATTCCCTCGCTGATGGGGAGCAACAATCAGCCCCGCGTGGTGGAAGGAAAAATCGAGCCGCCGGTGGAATACGGCATCAAGATTATTTCCATGGGTTACTTTCTTCCCAAGGACGAAGCCGTCATCTGGCGCGGGCCGATGTTGCACAAAGCCATGCAACAGTTCCTGGGTGAGGTCCGCTGGGGTGAGCTCGATTACCTGATCATGGACTTGCCACCCGGCACCGGTGACATCCAGTTGAGTCTTTCGCAGACGATTCCGCTCACGGGCGCGGTCATCGTTTCCACGCCGCAGGACCTCGCCCTGGCCGTGGCCGCCAAAGCCATTACCATGTTTGAGAAGCTGCGCGTGCCCATCCTCGGACTCATCGAGAACATGAGCTACTACCGCTGCCCCAAGTGCGGACACCGGGAAGACATCTTCGGACACGGGGGGGCGCGCGCGGCCGCCCGCAAGCTCGGCTATCCTTTCCTGGGAGAGATTCCGCTGGATCCCGCCATCCGCGTCCAGAGCGACGGCGGAAAGCCGGTGGCAATGGATGAGACGACGCCTTACGGGAAGGCGTTCCGGGAAGTTGCGGGCGCGCTCGCGGCCGAGATTAGCAAGGTGAATGCTCAAGCGCCGATGAACATCAGGCTGGAGTAGGCGGCGATGCCCGCGTTTCCCACTACCATCAAACTAGCCGGCGCAGAGAATGCCGTGACCATCGAATGGTCCGACGGCCACCTGAGTCCGTATGCTTATGGCTACTTGCGCAGCAAATGCCCGTGCGCGACCTGCGCGGAGAATGGACCTCCGTCCGAGCCGGGCACCAGTCCTTTTCCCATCCTTGGCCGGAGACCCCTGAAGCCGGAGCGGGCGGAATTGGTGGGCCGCTACGCCCTGCAAATCTACTGGAGCGACGGGCACTCGACCGGGATTTACACCTTCGATTTCCTGCGCGACTTATGCCCCTGCCCCGAGTGCGCCGCCCAGCGCGCCGCAGCCGCCACGGGGTGACGCCGCCGCATAGCTACACGATCGCCACCTCGCAACCCTTCACCAGCGACTTGAACTTCTTAGCGTCGGCGTCGCTGCCTACGATGGCGGCGTAGTGCATGGGCACGACGATCTTCGGTTTCAGCGTGGCGGCCGCCTCGGCGGCTTCCGCCACGGTCATGACATAGGTGCCCGAAACCGGCAGCAAAGCGATGTCGCACCGGATCGATTTCATCTCCGGGATGAAATCCGTGTCCCCGGCAAAATAGACCCGGGTGCCGTCCACGCCGACGACATATCCGACATGCGCCTCCGCCTTCGAGTGAAACACCTGGCCGGGCGCGCGGAACTTGTTGACGTTGTAGGCGGGCACCGCCTCGATTTCCACCCCGCCGACGGTAGTCTTTTCACCCGGCGAAAGAAAGTGAGTCGCCGCCACCTTCAATCCCTTCAAGTTCGGGCGGCAAGACGCGCTGGCGATCACCACGGTCGTTGGCGTGCAGACCTTCTTCAAGTCGTCGACGCTGAGATGATCGAAGTGTTCGTGACTGACCAGAACGATGTCCGCCTGGTCCGCGCGCTCGACTTTGTACGGGTCGGTATAAATGACCTTCGAGCCGGCAATGCGAAAGGTGTCGTGCGCAATGCGCGTAAAGTCCAGATTCAGAAGTTTCATGCCTGGGCCTCCTTTCTGACCTCTCCATTCTAACTCCGGAGGTGCCTCGCGCGACACCGCCTCTCAGCGAGACTCGCGCGGGCAAAGAAAAACGGGCCGAGGGATTCCCGCCCGTCTTAAGCCCTTGCCAGAATGCGGTCAGATGCGACGACTCATGAATAATCCAGGTGAAGTCTCGCCTTTCCGGATTCACGTAACGCGAGATTACGCAACCAGGCACTAACCTGGTTTAGGCGGGGGGCTACCCATGAACCACTCCGACCGGAACTGTCGGTACTTTTCGTAGTCAGCCGTCTTGTAATACTCGAACTGGCCGGCGGTGGCCACAGGGGCTGTCTTGGCCAGCAAGGCTGCCACCTCAGCCTCGTTCATGGGTTTAAAGCTGCGGGCCGCCTCGAGTCCCTGGTCCAGATCCTTCAGGCTTTCGCAGCCGTTGATCACCACGGAGGTCTTAAGGTTCATGGTGTACTGCAGGCACTCGGTGGGGGTGACGGTGTTGGTTTTGGGAATGCGGCCACCGCCCAGGGATTTCATCCCCAGCACGGCGATGCCGCGTTCCACCAGCACGGGTACGACCTTCTTGGCAAAACTGCGGTAGTGGACATCCATGACGTTCAAGGGCATCTGCACGCTGTCGAAGGTGAACTGGTGGGCGGCAGCGGCCTCGAGCATTCTCAGGAGGATGTCCGGCTCCCGGTGGCCGGTGAAGCCAATGTAGCGGATCTTGCCAGCCTTCCTCGCGGCCAGGGCAGCCTCGAGGGCGCCGCCGGGGCCGAAGATAACGTCAGGATCAGTCGGGATATTCACTTCGTGGAACTGGACGAGGTCGATCACGTCGGTTTGCAAGCGGCGGAGGCAGTCTTCGAGCTGCTTGTTCCAAACGTCCTTCACCAGCCCGTCGGTCTTGGTCATGAGGAAAACTTTCTTGCGATAGCCGTCGCGAAGGGCCTGGCCCATGCGGACTTCACTCTCGCCGCCGTGATAATCCCAAGAGTTATCCATGAAGTTGATCCCGTTATCGATCGCCGTACGAATGATCCGGGTGCTTTCCTCGACGGTGGACTTGGTCTTGATGCCGAGATGGAAACCTCCCAGCCCCAGCAGCGACACCTTTTCCCCTGTGCTCCCGAGGGTACGGTAAGGCATCTCGCCCGCGGCGGACAGCGCCCGCGCCGGTTCAATCAAAGGAAGCCCAACTGCCGCCCCCGCCGCACCTCGCACCAACGTTTCTAGAAATTCCCGCCGCGAAGAGTCTGTTTTCACTACCTACCTCCCAAGCCGTTACCTGAGACTCCTGGCCTGCACTAAATGTTGTAATTCAGCCCTGCCCACTGCCTAAAGCGTACGCGACTTTCCCCGCCAGCGCAAGCGGCTGGCTGCGAGGGGTAGCGTCAAGCATTTTGTGTAAATTGCTTCAAGGGTCTTGTTTCCCAGGAGCGGTTCAAGTGGCTGATGACGCCGAAGATGATGCGATCGCAGCTGGCCGGGTTGGTGAAGCTGGACATGGGTC
>Ga0315280_10011025_pt1 | contig 11192 bp, 7 predicted proteins | sample YL17G06_40_MG_FD_203697 | JGI IMG/M metagenome (GOLD analysis project Ga0315280, IMG submission 203697) | Sediment microbial communities from Yellowstone Lake, YNP, Wyoming, USA - YL17G06_40 | ecosystem: Environmental > Aquatic > Freshwater > Lake > Sediment | place: USA: Wyoming | collected... | reverse complement strand
GTAACTTGGATAGATTTAATAAATCAACGTTGGGACACTACTGGCTGCGGCCACCTCTTTGACGCCGTGGCCGATGTTGACGACGGCCGCTCCGCCGCTCCCGTCGAGGTATTTCTTGCTGTTGATGTGATAGAGGTGGGATCCGCGGCCGGACCTGATCAGCGGGAAGGTGATGAGACCGACTTTTTTGGATGGTCTCCCGCTGTTTCTCTCCCTCGCGGTCGAGCGTCAACGCCGGTTGACGTTTTCTCATCCTGATTCACCCTTCCGGGCCGGGGCTCTTGCCGTTTTTTCAGGGAGAGGCGGTCATATCCATGGCGATGGCCCGTTTCTTGAGGCTCTTCTCTCGCCATGGCCGGAGTGTATCGTGCTCGGCATCCCGAGCGGACTGCCCTCTACCGCGTGCTTTTCCACTACTTCGACCAGTTTCTGGCCAACTACGATAGCCGCTTCGAGAAGGAGTACGGTTTCTTCCGGCCCATTATCAAGGAGGTGGTCGAGCGCTACCTCGACTGCGGCAATCCGCGTTGCGGGTTTGCCCGCATCCGCTGTCCCGAGTGTGGCGGTCGGATGCGCATCATTGCCTTCCTTACCGACTATGCTGTAGTGGACAGGATCATCAACCACCTCAAGCTGACGTTCGTGGCTTCGAAGCCTCCCCCGCCGCGCGTCGCTTGTCAAGAGCTCTTGATGGCTGCCGAGGCCGGCGGTGAATATTTTTCCTGACCTTCTCTCAAGCGGGAGGAGAGGTCTGTCGGATTTCGGGCTCTTCTGGCCCCGCGGCCACTTCCACCAACACATCCCTGCTCTCCAAAGCCGTCCTTGACATCTTTTTGAGTCATGATTTACAATCTCCCACGATGATTGGATGGGTAAATGGGCACAAAGATACTTACTCGGCCAGCGCAGCAGAAAACCAAATTCTTATTCTCCTTGTGATTACTGGCAGGGTTGTATCCATGGATGTTGCTCCTCCGGAGGCTATGACTGCCAGCATTAACAAAAGAAGTGAGTTCATCTATTAATATTTATTCAACAATCATTTTGGGCAATTCAGTCTGCACTTGCGGTTTGTCATTTTTTCTGAAAATGGGATAAGCTATATCCTCACTTGATTCATATTTTTGCAAAAAATATCCTTTCCTGTTTTTGAATTCTTTTTTGTCGGTTTTATCAATTGTGAGTGTCCCAACTGTATAAAATCCTCTGGCTTTGCTGGAATCAGAGATAGTGACATATTCAAGAGGCCGGTTATTTTTGGTTTGCCACAAAAATTCGCCGTGAGGCATCAATTCAAGTTCCTTAAGCTCCATTTCGATCTTTTCTTTTGTGAACTTAATAACCATGTAATTGATCCTGGTATTGTAACCGATCAATCCACCGTGGGCTATCTGCATAATGCCATCCCGCTCAGTGCAGGTAATGGCATGTACTTCTCCGCACAGGTATGCATCCACTCCATATTTTTTCATTAGTTGCCAGAAATCAGACTCCCTGCCTTCTTTTATATTTAAACCACTGCTACTCCATTGACGAACGGGTCCAAGTACCGGGACATGACCTATCAGGATTCGATGGTCCACATTAGGATTCGAGTCGAGAACCGTTTGAACCCATTTTAATTGGTCTCCTGTGACACCTGTTTTTATCAATCCCAGTTCACTTTGTCCTTCTTCAAAAACATCAACCGATATAAAAAGTACATTTTTATTACGCCACCAAAATGCGGTACCTTTCATATTATCGGGACCATTCTGAGGCATTTTCAAATTATCAGAAAAGGCCTTTTTATAAAGCCCGACAGCCTTGAACTTTTTCACATCTCTCCAGGCATCATCGCCTATATCATGATCCCCGAGAGAAGTGTAAAACTTAAGGTTATGGTCATTCATCCGATTAATCCAGTTGGAATAATAACGTTGTGAATACTTTTTAATAGTATCCGCATCATTCCAAAGCTTACTATCCCAATGTCCCATCACAAGATCCCCGGCCACAATCAGAAATTCAGGATTTTCTTTCTTTATTGAATTTAATATATAATTAAGTGCATCCTCCCATCCCTTTTGCGGATAATCGCAATCAACATTCAGAAAGTCAGGAATGCTAACTATTGTCCAGGATTTGTTGGATTTATTTACCTTAGTTACATTACAACCAGAAAAGAGGAAAGCACTGTTTAGCAGAAAAACGACGACTAATATTTTAACAACTACTTTCATGTGTAAATTAGGATTTTATATTGATGTATATTTCTGAATTACTGAGTAATACAAGTTAAGAGAGTAGGATCTTAAATTATTTATACAACTTAAAATATTTTTCTTCATTGCGTAGAATTATAATACTTAAATATCTAATTTGAATTTTTTGAACCGAAAATATTCAGGTGTATGAGCAAAAGCCATTCATTTGCGGCCAAATTAGTGTAACTCCGCGGTTGAATCCGGATAAAGACCAACCTTATTCAGCCAGTGCCTGTCGGGTGACAATGGGGACGTATCCTGCCTCCAGACCCGTGGGCGGAGTCACGATCAGCGCCGGGTCAATATCGGCCAGTTTTCCAATCCCCGGTGAAGGCAGGTATTCGCTGTCCTTCTTCCAATTCCGGTGCAGTTTTTCCACGCGCAGCTGCATGGCCTCCCGCTCCTGATCTGTCAGATCGGCGTTGAGCAGGGCAGGCTGGTCGGCGAAACGATACCAATAGTAAGTAACAACGCTGCCGTCGCCTAAGTAAGCCTGAAACGGTCCGGCTACCGGGCCGGGTTTTTTCCAGCAACTCGCCGGATCATCGGGTGTAACATAGGGTTCAGGATGCCTACCACTTTCCCGGTCGAAGCGTACCTCGGCCAAACCTGTTTCTGCCGGAACTGCTTCCGCCTGAACCGGAACCCATTGTGATTTACCATCAGATTTTACCAGGTGGAAATATTCGGGAAGCTTCATCAGCGTACCATTCCCGGAATTGGTCTTTTTCACAACTTTGGGATCCCATCGATAACCGAAGGTATGGGGATCGGCAGCCATAGGTGTCGCGAAGGAATTCCATGCCAATGGCACCTTCTCTTCCTCGGTAGCGCCGTCCTGATAAATTCTCCAGGTGGCTCCCCCTTGGCCGCTGAACTCATGCAGAATGGCACCATCAGAATGGATCGCGCCGCTGGCCTCGACTCCGCCTTCAAACCATGTCTTCACCTCGTCCCAGAGCGCCGTCTTGTTGTAGGAGGTAATGTGATGCACGACCAGTGATTCTCCGTTCGGCGCATAGGGAAAGAAGGTCGGAGCGATGCGTGCGTAAGTCTCACCCTTTGCGTCAACTGATTGAATGCTGGGGACATGCTGGGTCTCCATTTGCAAGGCTCTGTTGGGATCGGAAGGCCTGCTATCCAGAAGCATTCCAATGAAGCGAGGCTCAGCGACCGTGCCACCGGACCAGAAATAGGGGGTGAAAAATGCCACCGGGCCTTTGAAATTCCCAGTGTTCAGAAAGAGCGTCCAGGATTGGTCCCCTGTCGGGATGTCCTTGCCAGCGGTGGTGGTCTTGGCCAGGGTGAGAGGAAGCGGCAGGTAGCCATAGCCGAACAACTCGCCGCAGGTACCCTGCTTGAGATTCAAACCATCAGGCGGCCACAGCAGCCATGGGCTGAGTTGAGCCACACCGTATTTGCCTTTGGGTTGTTCCCAGTCTCTTCCCTGCCCGGCCCCGGGTCCGTTGGCCCACTCACTGAAATTCGGCGCCACACCGCCCATGATGAACTTCGGCGTCTCAGTGGCAAACTCCGTATCAGTCCACCATCCCAAACCGCCCTCTATATCGGAATAGAGTTCAATCGGAGGGGGAGCTTCATTCCGGGCAAACATCCACGTGCCGAACAAGCCCGTTTGAAAACGTTGCCCCGGATATTGATCTAACAAAGGCCAGGCGGCAACATACATGGAGTACCCGGCATTATAGCTTTCGGGAACTTTCTCGTTTGGGACGAGGAGGTAGCCGGCCATCTCTCCATTCCTAATCGGTCCGCCAGCCCGATGCGACAAGCTGCACGCAAGCATCCCGAGGGCTGCTATACTTAATACTGCTGCCGTGATCCATCGAAGCCGGCCACCCTGCTGCTTCATGCCGCTTATCCAGAGTCGAAATCCCCGGGAGTGCTGTCTGTTTATTAAATTGTTTCCCTTTGCTGCTTTGTTGTCTGTTTTCATTTTTTGGTTTCCCTTCAATTTAAAAATCTAATTCGAATTTTTTGAACCGAAAATATTCCGGTGTATGGGTAAAAGCTGGTCAACTGCGGCCAAATTAGTTTAACTCCTCGGTTTGAACCTTCTGTTTTTCTTTGCCGATGGTGTGTATACCCCTTTTTATCAGATAGTCTGTTTTTATGACGCTTCGATGAGCTTATCAAGCTCTTCAAAGTCGGATTTGTAAAAATGGTGTTCATTCATTTTAAGTTCTGTTTGAAGCCACTACTGGTTATTTTGGCGGGCACTGCAATAAACCAATCAATAAATGTCCGGTGTTCCTTTTGTCCCCTGGTTGAGTTGAAGATGAAAATCATTTCACAGTTGCAATGTGATCTTTCGAGACAATATAGGTTTTCCCGGGCATAGCGGTAAACGTAGCTTCAGATGCCGTGCCTGTTACGTTGACTGATTTCACAGTCGTTCCGTCGCATTGAACCTTGATTTCCGCTTTTTTGACGGGGAAAATAACTTTGAATTCGCGCTGAAAAGCCGTTTTCAACTCTACTGACGTATCCGTGGGATAGTTCACCTCCAGTTTGCCAAGTTTTAGTCGCCGACCTTTGGCATGAGGTGGTACCACAATCGTTCGGTAATCCTCCTGAATGCCGTAAATAGTATTCACTGCGATGCTCCAGATGGCTACCCCCCAGCAATAATCCTTTACCCCTAAACAGAGACCTTCAACACCATTGTAACGTTCATAGGCATGGCCGTCATATTTCTTCACCAGCTCAAACATTTTATCAGCCAGCTCTATAGCAATGTCATAATAGCCATAGCGATTGAGACCTAGTGCAATTAAATAATTAGTTGGAGGCCACATGTCACCCCGCCAAAATCCATTCGGATCAAAGGTTGGCTCGTCCATTGCTGAAGTTGTTACCGGGTATTTACTCCAGAACAGCGACGGGTCGGTTAACTGTTTGACCAATTCTTTGGCTTGTTCCTCACTTGCCAGGCCAGCAGTCAGAGCCAGAAACCCCTGTAGAGTTCGAACACGGATTTTTTTGTCAGTATCTCTGTTCAGACTATAGAAAAATTTTGTTTCCTGGTCCCACATCTTGGCACGGATCGCCTCCGTTCGTTTGGCAAGATTCCTTTCGTATTCTTTCATCATTTCGACGCGGCCGGTTCTTTGGCACATTTCTATCATAGCCCGCTCCGACATTGCCAGGAAGCAGGTTTGATCCACACCTTCAATGTTGCCATACCACGCACCGCCTGTGTCGCGTGTAGGATGCTTTGTTAACTGCAGATCATCAAGGGGCGCCGCAAAATCAAATGTTTCAAAGCGAGCCGTCTGGACTAAATCAGCGATCGAACATTTCTTATATGCGCCATACTCGATCAATCCATCATTATCCACATCCCGTTCGGTAGCATACCAGTTTAGAAATTTATCCAAATACGGTAAGCAAAGATTCAGCAGTGCCGAATCATTGGTCTGATTAAAGACCATCAGACATCCCCAGGCAAGAATCGGGATTTGGGAGAAACCATCCTGTGGCAGATCCGGTTTGGTCGTACAGGGTACCATGCCGTATCGGTATGATCCTTTGGGCGCTTCCGGATTATTATCGATAACATTCCAATAATTACGAAAGACATCATGTACCACCTGGTTATCATCTAACGGAGCCCAGGCATTTAGAATAAACATTGGATCCCACAACAATTGGCACTTGGCATATGATTCATCGCCTGCTCCGGAAATTGAAAAAAACCTGTAAGGCAGACCAGGTAAAGCCGGCTTCCAGAGCTTATCAAACAGGCAATCGATATATAAATTATGCACCTGCCTGGTTAATTCAGGGTCTTCCGTATATATTTGTCCTGGTAAGTTCTCTTTGGCGTGCTGAATGTTCTTTTCAGCAAGAGTGTACTCTCTTTTTGCCCCTTCCTGACCCAGAGCCGTATTATTCAAATTAAATATACACCCAAAAATAAGCAAGTAATAAATAGTCCGTATCATTATTAATTTCATAGCCATATTATTCTGTTAAGGTAACCGGCCCCAGCAGCCCTGCCGTCTGAAGCCTGAACGGTTCATCTCCGCCCGGCCACACTTCTGATTTCATATAAGACTGATTGGTTTTGCAGAACCGATCTTTCGGGTCCGATAACATATCACCGGTCAATCGGTTAACCCACAAATTAACTATTTCTATCTTGAGATCATTTGTGCCGGGTTGAACCAATTGGCTGATATCTGCCTGATAGGGTTTTTTCCATAAGATCCCTGCAGATTTCCCATTGATAAAAACCTCTGCCACATCGCGTACCTCACCCAGGTCAAGGATCATTTTCTTTTTAACCGATCCCGCATCCAAATTGAATGAATTCTGATAAGTGGCAGTGCCGGAAAAGTATTTGATTCCGGGATCTTCGGATTCCGTCCAGGAAATCAAACAGTCGAATACGACTGATGGCGGGGCTCCCCAGTTCGGCGGGAAATTCACCTTCCAGGGTCCGGAAATTTCGGTTTCAGTGGCATCATGCTTATTATCAGCAAATACTGATAGCTTCCTGCGACTATCTTTATTGAAAACGACAAAGATGGAACCGTGAGCGGGTAGCCCGATTTCAAAACTTGACGCACCTTCCTCTTTGGTATAATCTGCAACACGGGAAATGGTACCCGTTGACGCATCCCATATTTCCGGATACATCTCCGTTACCCGGAACCGGCAGGTCGCGGTTACCGGCTCTTCCCGGTCATTTCTCAAAAAATAGATTTCTCCGATATCAGTTGTCCGGTGAATGTAATCAATTTCGGAAGGTCCTGTAAAACTGAAATCGGGTACGATCTGTTTTTTCTGCAATACCTCATCAGCAGAAATACCCCAAACTACACGACCTTGCCCATAGGCGTTCTCAAAGATGGTTTTGCCATCTGATGCTCCCCACAACTCACCGGAGAGTTGATTGAGGACAACATTTTCCTGCTCCCAGTCCTTCAAACCCGGCACTGTTGTTGGCCGGGGACCCACCACGGTGGCACCGGCTTTTACCAGTTCGCTGATTTTTTTCAATACTTCAAGTGGCATGTGTACCTGATCAGCAAGCAGCATGATGGCATAGCTCATCCCATCGGGCAAAACCAATCTGCCGTCCTTAACCGACATCCTGTTCAGGATGACATCGGTGTTTACCACATCGTAATCATACCCTTTCCTTAAACCTTTGATTCGGGGTTTTTCCGGAACATCATGGAAAAGCGGGAAAAAATTAGGGGTCTGGTCGCCGTAATAGTAGCAGGCATCTCCCACAAATAATCCTTGCTGCAGCAAATAGCTGCACCTGGAGAGATAGTCCATAAAGGGTTTGGATTTGGCCCACCATGTTGTACCGGGGTTCATATCGTAACCGGCATGATAGGTTCTGCCCGGGAGGCCATCTTCCGGATTTGTGCTCGCAAAAGTATGGAAGGTAATATTGTTGAGACCTTCGCAAAATGCCCTGTCTACCACTTTTTTCATATCAAACGGAGAATCCTTCCATCTTCTCCAGGTGGTAAACGACTCAGCATCAACGATTTTTTGACCGTAAATGTGCGAAGCGCTTGCTACCTCCTTGATTAAAAACATGTTCCTGTGCTTGATCCAGAATTCGCCCCTTGGAACTGACACAGTTCCCAGTGCCTTTAGAGCGTCAACCGGACAGGTATCCCAAACCGGCGCGCCCGGACCGCCCGATTCAGAAACCAGCTTTGCATTATACTTCTTAAGGAATTCAGTGCCTGTTTGATAATGACTGTAAATGAGCTGATCGCTGACTGTTTGTTTGAAATCGTAACGGAAGCGCTCCGTAATGTTCCTGATGTCCCATCCTGCCAGTACAGGCAGGTATTTCTCTATTTCATAACCCCTTCTCTCCATGAAAATAGAGGGAAATGAGTCGGTCCATGGAGTACCTTCGGCAAGTTCCATACTGTCGAATTCAAAATAGGCCAGGCCCGCTTCCGTGGAATTCTCAGGGGTTACACCAAGCCTGTCCATGAAGTGTTTTAAATGTCTTTTAGTAGCTTCCGGGTCAAAAAAATCAATAAACAGGCCATTCGAATTGGGCGAAGGAACAATCAGCTGCTGGCCATTGTTTGAACATACAAATCTCAGTATGGTCCATTTTCCTTCCGGAACTTCCCATTTTAATTTACCATCTTTAAAAAATGGTGTAAGACTCACTACCCGGGAAACGTCATCGATGGTCATTTCTGCACTATAGGGAACAGCAAGCACCGAAACATCCTTGTAGAAAACAGGTGTATCCCGGTCCTTCATCGGACAACCTTCCGGAAATTTTGGAAATGGCAGATCAATGGAGAGGGCCCGTGGACCTGCTACCTCAACTTTCGAGAAATAGAGATTTTTCGATGCCCAATCAGGTGTAACCCATGATCCACCTGCATTCCACCCGCTTGAGGCAACAATGCCAATGCTCATTTTTAATCTTTTTCCTTCGGAGATCGCATGTTTTATTAGGCTTACTGATTCATCTCCCAGAAATGCCCCCCCGGCCGGAATAAACGATGGATTTTTAACAGCGGCCACATCCCAGATTTCCGCCCTGTTTATTCCCTTGGATTTCATGGCCTCCAGATCCCTGGTAATCGATGTGGCCGACATATTTCCATTCAGCCAGCACCAGAAAGCACCTGGCCTGTATGACATGGGGGGATTGATGAATTCATCCGACAGATGTTGAAAGCTCTCAACTTTCCCGCCGGATTTAATTTTTTGCAGCTGCTGATTTGAGCAACCGGACATCAGCATACTCAATAGGATAAAATACTTTAGATTCATAATTATTTTTTAGTTTTTATTTTTTTAACTTTATACATGGTATCAAAATAACTCCGGGTACCGCCGCTTTATAATCTCCTGTTCATCTGCATTCAATTGTCCGATATCAATTGGTTTATCCTGTGGACGGGTTCCCTTCTGGTTGAGCCGGTTAATTAAGCTCCAGTTTCGGGTGTTCTGACCTGGTTTCGGGTCATCGGGCTCCCGGGCTGTCAGGTCATAGCGTGTGAAATCAATGATTTTTTCAGGGGTATTGGCTTTCCAGTCTCTTAAAAGGGCCAGTCGGAAATCTTTGTTCATAAACCATCGGATTTCCATTTCAGGTTCTGATCCGCGAACACCGGAGCCGCGCATCACGAAACGATAGTCGAGACTGTCATTGTTTTTGAACTGCTCGCGCCAGAGCATCCCAAACTCCCCATGTGTGATGCATTTTGCCTCTGGCCAGCGTCGGCGCATTTCACTTAGCCAGATTTCAAGGCCATCCATTCCGTTCCGGCCATTGTAGCCATATATTTTTCGTCCTTCGACCAGGCATAATTCCCAGATGCACGTTACCCATGCAAAGTTATTGAGTGAGAATCCTGTGTCGAAATGAGCGGCTGTGGTTGCAATCATCTCTTTTGTCCCCAGCTCGGTACCCTGGAAGAGAAGCGTCTCAATCGGCCCGACTCCCTGCCGGCTATAGATATCTCCGTTACCGGAGCCTGAGAATCTGGCGGTCAGGAAATCAACAGTCCAGCCATCGAGATTAACACAATCAATCAGGTCTTCTCTACCCTGGGCGGGTTTACAGAAATGTTCGCGCGACGGGTAATACGGATAGGATATCGAGCCCTCGCCGTCTCCGTTGTCAACCGCATACTGGCTCCAGATATTGCCCTGGCAAACATGAATGCCTTCATCCCCGGCCAGGTATCGCAGGTTTTCAGCAGAGAGAAAACCTGCTATGACACTTTGTGGACGGTACCCACCGCCAACCATCTCCGAAACCATCTGCAAACCTTCGTGAAGGTCGCGATTGACCTGCTCACGGGAGTTATACATATTGGCAAAATAGCCGCCCGGAGCAAAGGTTATCTCATCGCCATACTTTTCATGATAGGAGACAACCAGTTTCTTTAAATCCAGGTAGTTGGGCCGCTGATCCTTCAGGGCAAGCCAGCTGAAAGCCCAGGTAATCCGTGCCCCTGGCCAGCCCTTTTCCACGGCTTCCCGAAATGTACGGGCTTCCTCCGGACCATGAACACTCGATTCATCCATACCATCAGATTTATCACGTGAAGTTTCAATCTGGTTTACGCGAACTACTGTGCTTAATGTAAAAAAACGGTTCCCCAGTAATTTAAGTCCCTTATCTTTTGATAATTGGACAGCACTGTCAGATCGAAGCTTCGCTTTCTGTCTGGTATTACAGGAGATACAGAAAACTGTAATTGTAATTGCTACTAAGCTTGCAGTAACTTTTTTCAGTAATTCAATTTTCAGGTGTTTCATTATTAATGTAGTAATTTATATTTTCCAGTTCCTATGATTTCCTGCACGGCATTCCATTTCTTATCCACTTTTTCATCCAGAATTTTTTCAATTACCGGATGCGGATACCCCCCCTGGTAAACACGTTTTTCCAGAAACATTGGATTTTTCTCCGGTTTTCCGATCCCGTAAGTTGGGATGATCACTTTATCGTACCAGGCTGAAGCCTCCCCCCGCCCCTCACAAGGATGGGAGTTGAGGAAATCGCTAACTAATTTGGTCATTTTTCAAATTTAAAAGTTGCCTCGATTCAGGCAAACTACTTATTCAATTTTTGCTATTTATTCTCACCATCACGACTCCCTGAGACGGAACCTGTGCACTAAATTTTTGGCTGAATTCACCAAGGTCTTTCTGACGCCAAAGATCGCGCACCATTTGTTTATCCGTGAGTTTTAGTTCCGACCAATCGACTTGCACTTTTACAGTACTTTTCCCCCGGTTAAACAAACCAACTGCCTTGGAGCCGTCTGCCGATGTTTATGACAGAGACATCGTGTTGGATTTCCTGGGAGAGAAGAGTCAGGCAATAGGGAAGAAGGCCAATTATCAGCAGTGAAACGAGTATGCTTCTCTTGGTCGCTATGAATATCGTCCCGTTTGGCTCGGGAG
>Ga0315280_10011024_pt1 | contig 11194 bp, 2 predicted proteins | sample YL17G06_40_MG_FD_203697 | JGI IMG/M metagenome (GOLD analysis project Ga0315280, IMG submission 203697) | Sediment microbial communities from Yellowstone Lake, YNP, Wyoming, USA - YL17G06_40 | ecosystem: Environmental > Aquatic > Freshwater > Lake > Sediment | place: USA: Wyoming | collected... | reverse complement strand
TTATTTAACGACTTGTGCTAGTTTGGTTTGTAGTAGTTCGATTTATCGAACTTTTATAAAAACGCTCAATGAATTGAGCTACTACAAACTGGCTTTATTCCTTAATTTACGAGAATTAGCACAAGTCGTTTATTTAAGCTTGTTTTCAACACCTGTTGAAATCCTATTGACAGAGACGTGATTTCTAATGTCTTTTATGAATTTTAAGCTCCGTAGGAGTGGAATGTTTATAGAAAACGTTTATATAACAAACTTTAACTCCGTTAGGAGTGAAATGTAAAAAATCATGAAAATTCACATTTCGCTCCTACGGAGCTTGTAGATTGAGTATTTATCGTATTCTATAAACATATCACTCCTAACGGAGTTTAGTAACTACTATTAGGATTTTCATGGGTGTTGAAAGCAAGTTACGTATACTCTATTTTATTCATCGTCTCATCTACTTTCCAACTGGACAGAATATTTTGATACGATAGCCATCAAGAATATAGACTTTCCCTGAGTCATCCACTGCTATGTCAGAAGGGAGTATAAAACCATTATCGGGTTCTGGTTTTGGAGGACCTATCCAGTAATGGTCATAATTTGCGATCCTTTTACCCCATCGGGCAAGGAATATCCCGTCTGAGTCAAACTTTTGGACACAAAAGTTTATGGAATCAGACACAAAAACATTTCCTGATTTGTCCACTGTTATACCGCTAAAATACTTAAACTCTCCTGCATCGGTGCCAATGGTTCCCCATTTACATTGAAAGACACCATTAGAACTGAATTTTTGTATACGGTGGTTCTCCTGATCAGCGACATATATATTACCTGAACTATCAACTGCTATACTGATTGGAGTTTTGAACCGACCATCACTACTTCCCTTTTCTCCCCATTTGTGCTGATAGATGCCATCTGAATTGAACTTGACAATGCAATTACTTTCAGAATCAACAACAAATATATTCCCAGAGCCATCAATCGCTACATCAATAGGTCTTTTAAGAGCGTACCCATCATAGAAGCTTTTATCAACATATCCTTTAGAACCCCATTTTTTTATGAATTTGCCGTTTGAATCAAACTTCTGGATGCGATAGTTGCCAGAATCAGCCACATAGACATTCCCTGAACTATCTACTGCTATACCATAGGGCCATTTGAATTGACCATCACCATTACCCTTACCTCCCCAGGTAGTCAAAAGCTCGCCTTCCAATGTAAGTTTGTAAATACGGCTATTTATCATATCGGTTACGTAAATGTGTCCAGAATTATCTAATGCCATTTTACTAGGAGAACCCCATTTATCCCTTTCAGGCTTATCTGGCCATGTACGCACAAGCACGTATTCATCAGCACCTTTGGATATTACAGCATTAGGTTTCTGTGTATTATCAGATGATACACCAGATAATCCACTAAAAGCAGGAAATTTCTGTCCATAGACTATTGATTTTGTAACATTTCTTACCCGAATTTGACTTGACGGTTGAATACTAAAACGTAAATTGCCAGTATTTGTGTACAATAAAGGTGTTGAATACTGAGTGTTAATTATGTACGCCGATTGATAATCTGGAATAATGCTTTTTGTATTGGATATTGGACTCAGTACTTCTGCTTTTAATTTTCCAAAATGATAATTATATTGTGATATATTCCTTTTCTCCAATGCTTTTATAATTTGCGGTCGTTTAGTGAAAGCCTTCATTCCAGAAAACCTGGACCCTGAACCTGTGATAGCTTGAGAATTGGGAAGAATATGATCGAGTTTTGTCTGATCCAGTATATAAGCCTGAATTGCTGAGCTTTTGTAGGAAACGCCATTTTTATTATGACCTGTACCATCCCCTGACAATTGTGCAAAGATTATCAGATGGATCGCCATCGAAATGACAAGGCATTTGACTATTGAGACTGTGCTTACGTTGGATATAATCCCCGTAGACTTAGAAACCAGTTTTGCAAGATGATACACACCATCATTCAGCCAGAACGTAACTGCATTGATAAACTGTCGTGAGCTTCTTCGTAATTCCAATCTTGCTTTGTATAACCATCGCCCAAGCGTTCCCTTAGTAATCCCAAGCTCATTCTGGATTTCGGAATAGCTTCTGCCTTCGAGGTAGAACATCTCAACAGCCCTTCGGTTGCGCTCTGGCAGTTTCAAGATGGCTTTCATGATATGCTCGTAAGTCTCCCGCTCAATCAGGATTTCATCGGGTGCAGGCGGGAGATATAAGCGTTCATTAGAAAGCTCGTTTTCAATAGCCAGCAGGTTGCTTTGCCGCTTACGAATCCAGTCAACACATCGGTTTTTTGCGATTTGGAAAAGCCATATAGAGAACTTATCCCTATCTTTAAGCTGGTCAAGATTCTGATATGCGCTTACAAATGTCTCCTGAACAATGTCAGAAGCATCGGCTGAGTTGTTAATAATCCTGTAAACAAACCGATAGACTTTCTTTTGATAAAGCGAAACAATAGTTCCAAAAGCGGATTTATCACCTGACAGAGTTGTGTTAATAAGGTTGACGTCACGATCCATACTTACAGCCCCCCTTTTGAATGATGAAGGATAAGGGATGAAGGATGAATAAAGAATAGAAGATTGAAGATTAAGAGATTTTATTGGGAGAATCTTCAAATCTTTAATCTTCTAATCCATTTTCATCTATAATGACGTAATTTAAGACGAGTTTATGACAAAAAGTTTCGCTTTTTTTGCAGGCATGTTGAAAATTGATTAATGTATTCCTTATCATTTCACTATTATATCACAGGGAGGAACTTTACACAAAATATTATACTTAAAAATGAGATTCATTCTTTTCAATGCCTGAATTTTGAATCGCGCTTCTGTTTTCCTTTTTGTTGACTTTTAGAGTTATATAATATATACTTTGAATTATGCTTCTAATGAATTGCCATATAAAATTTAGCGTAGAATGATACCACAGCAATGGAGAAAAATAAGACTAACAAAAAATTTTTAATCAAAGAAACGAAATCTGTTTCTTTGATCGTATGTCTGTCTGCGATTTTTTTCGTTTCCGCAGCAGTATATGCTCTTCTTTCCAGTGAGATCACAAAGTTTGACGTATCTGATTCTGTAATCGTTCCTGAGAACTACGATAACCTTCTTGTTCTGGACGTTACGATACCGTCCGCAGGTAACCTCCAAAAAGATATACTGCTACATAATGGACAGGCTGGTTCTTCTCCCGGTGATATATTGGTTCCATTCTTTCTCACAGATTGGTATTCCGATCATAACGGCAATGGAACGTTTGACGGTAATCAAATTGAAAGCGAAAACGAGGCAACCATATCATCATCCGATGATATACTTGATTCAGGTGATTCCGTTAGAAATACCGGTTTAGCTTCCATTAAGTCTTTCAAATACTCCTCCGGAGTCTACGAGCAATACTTAGATAGCAACCACTCCAACAGCTACAATTCTGGCGAAGCTGTCATTCGTTCATCCACAACCAGTGGAGAGATACATCAAGGTGAAGTTATAAAAGGTGGTTTGGCAGATATGACACCTTTTCCTCCTTATGTACGATTCACTGACGGCATCCAACCCAACCTCGATCCACCTAAATATCAAGATGGTGAAGCCATTATAATTGACGTAGACCCGACAGGCATACTTACTGACGCAGATACCGTCCTAAAACCCGGAAATGCAGGATTGATCACATTTCCCAGTGATAACAATTACATTGATTCGGATGGTGACAATAAGTATTCAGCGGAAGAGGCTATTATAGCCGATAAGGGTATACATGGAAAACTCGATGGCTCCGACGAGATCGTTAAATCAGGAAAAGCCAATCTGAAATTATTTGGCTCTAGCGAACTTTATGCTGACAGCAACGGCAATGATGGGTTCAATCCCGGTGAATTGCTCGTAGTTGATACGTCTGGCGATCTGAAAGTGCAAGCCAATGAGATAAAAATACCCGGTTTTGCCAATCTCAGAACCATGTCTGGTGCAGGACTTTTATTCTCCGATAATAACAAAGATACGACTTTTACTTCTGATGAGCTTATCGTAAAAAATACTGGCATACCAGACGTTCTTGAAGCCAGCGACGTTATAGTCAAATCAGGCAAGTCTGATCTCAAGCCTTTCGTCCGTGGGGTGGAAAAGTTTATTGACGCTGACAGAGACGGTATTTATGATGATGGTGAGTGCATAATATACGATGCTGGTGTTATTGGCATCGTCGAGTCAGCCGATGTTGAAAAACCCGGGAAGGCAATCCTTCTGCCGTTTTCTGGAAAAAACCACCTTTTTACAGATGCCGACAACGATGGAAAATACACAGGCGGAGAGGCGATATTCAAGGATATAAACACTAATGAGCTTGTTAATAATGGCGAACTGGTCACATCAGGAAATGCACCCATTAAACAATTCTCAAAACCTCTGTGGTTCATAGATGCCAACGGTAATAACACTTACGACAGCGGTGAAACTGCTATCATGAGTAGCGATAATAAGTTGTCTACTTCCGATACTGTTGTAGTACCAGGACCCGCATTCCTGACATCTTTTCCACAGGGAATCATCAAATGGGCGGAAGTCAATGGGAACGACAAATACGACGATGATGAACTGATAATCAGCAGTCCTGATGATATATTGTCATCCAACGAAGTATTAAAATCTGGCTTGTGTAACCTCAAGCCTTTTCCAGCATTATACAACAGCTATCTCTATTCAGACAATAATAATAACGGTAACTATTCCAGCGATGAGCTTATAATTTCAAGTAATGATACAAAATTAGATACAAGTGACTCTGTAATCAGGCAGGGAAAGGCTGATCTCCTTTCGCTTGCTAACACATCCACATCATACATAGACGCAAATAATAACAGCTCTTTTGATCAAGACGAAGCTATTGTCAATAATAATTCCTCTGCCGGTATACTGGATTCGAGTGACGAGGTGCTTAAATCAGGTTCGGCGGATATAAAGAGCTTTGCTGATGGAATCACTTACATTGATAACAACAACGATACTCATTATCAGGGTGATGCGGATGGTGACGTATTATGGGACGTATCAGGCGACCCGATGTGTGCTAATGACCCCGACATCGTTGCAGATCAGGACGAAGTATTGTTAAAAGAATCTGTTAGCCAAAATTACCATGCCCTTGATGATGGTGATACGGTGATGCGCCCGGGGATGGCTAAACTTACAGCTTTTCCAGGTAACGTCAAATACGTTGATCACTACAATCTAGGAGAGTTCACTGGTGGCAGCAATAATGAAGCCATAATTCAGGATGATGACGGTGTTCTTGAAAGTACCGATACCGTTCTTATAACTGGTAAAGCATCGCTGAGTGACTTTTTGGATGAAAAATTTATAGACGATAACAGCGACTCTACTTACACCGATGGAGAAGCTATCTGGCGTGATTCAGGTTCGATACAAGGTCAGCTTGATCCAGGCGATGAGATCGTGAAGCCCGGTTATGCTTCACTTCTGTCCATGAGCGGTTATAAATACACAACTGACGGTGTAAACCCCGAATTCACCGGAAATCAGGCTATAATATCCGATAATGCCCCTGTCGGTATACTCAGCAGGAATGATATTCAGGTCAAAGCCGGAATCGCTGACGTAAAAGCCTTCAGTGCAGACGAGAAATTCATTGACTGCAACGGTGACGGTAAATATACGGATGGTGAACCCATATTCCGCCAGCCGGCAAGCAAAAAGTACGTTGTGAATCCGGGTACGCTTGGCACTTTTCCTGTTAACATCAGATACATAGATTCCGATAACAGTGGATATTACAACGCAGATGGGTCACCTCTTGTGAAAACCGATACAGAAGCGATCATCATAGACAACGGTGATAAAGAGCTTAATGCTGGTTCACTTGATGGTACAGGTCTTGATAAAGTTATGGTAACGGGCAAGGCAAAAATAAAACCTATAGGGACAGAAGAACTCAATCCTGAAAACCCACAGATAAACGCTTACATAGACAAGAATCTCGATAATCAACCAAACAGTTTCGAAGTGCTGATAACAGACAACCCCCCAACAGGAATACTTGATCCTACTGACATTGTATGGGGCAAAATTACAGATATAGATACTCCCTTTGAAGATGGTTACACCCTATATATAATCTTGTGGTCTGGAACTGCACAATTAATTTCTATTAGCGGATCCACACTTGATCCGCCAAATCCTGCCATAAATGCCTACATAGACGAGGCTTCTGACGGTTCTCCAAGTAATTACGAGTTGCTTATAAATGACAAAGCTCCTGTCGGAGTTTATGGTCCTAATGATGTAGTTGTAGGTGAGATCAGAAACAGTTCCACTTTACAATGGTCGTCAGACCTTGCCGACCTTCCATGGCGGCAGACTATGCAGGAATTTTCGCAAGACGAGAAATTTTTAACCAATAACTCAAGTTCGACGTACGAAGGACAGCCAATTATCAACAATAGCACTGGAATTAGCAGATGGGATGATGATGACCTTATGGTCTACGATGGAACTCCGCCACGAACTACTAGCACCAACTGGGAGCAGATGAAATACATTGATGACATACACAATGGACGTTACTCTCATAGCTCTCTTACTGGAGTTGGTGACTGTATTCTTGATTATTCACTCATACTACCTAACCAAGAAATGATTTTTTATACCGACATAATCGTTACTGAAGGAAAAGCGGGCTTTAGTGAATTCTCACCGCAGTTGAAATTCTGCGATCAGTACCCTAGCGCACCCAATAATGGTATTTTTGAATATAGCGAGGCTTTGGTGAATGACACAAATAATAATAACATGATCGATCCGGGTGAAGTGGTATCACCCGGTATGGTAGGCGATAACAAGCTCAAATCACCATTGAAGTACGTAGATGTTAACCATAACAGTGAATTCGATGGTAATGAGGCGATTATCAGCGATAGTGGAAACAATCTACTCGATGCTGGTGCGCTTAATGGCACAGGTACGGATAAAGTTGTATCATCGGGAGAAACTGATTTATCGTCATTCAACCGTGCAGAAAAGTTCGTTGATGGTAACGACAACGGTTCTTTTGAAGTAGGTGAAGCTATTGTTTACGATTGGTATGAGCCAGCGACTTTTGCAGGGGAGTTCATACTGGCAGGAAACCACGTAGACAAGAATGGCTTTCTTACTTATTTATCACCCGGATCAAGGAATCGTGACTGTGTAATTATGCCCAGTGGATCCGGTAAGGCTGGCATTGCCGAAATGAGCGAGAAATACATAGACAACAATCACTCAAACAGCTATAACGGATTCTATGATGCTTGGAATAACACAAATTATGAGCCGATATTGTGGTCTGATGATGATCAGCTTGATAAGGGAAAATTAGATGGCAATGGAACTGATACATTGCTCGCATCTGGTGATTGCCTGCGATTATGGGACAAAGATTGGGATAGAAATTTAATGTGGACTGACAGCAATCATGATAACGTCTATCAAGACAATGAGGCGATAGTGTACGACGCACTTGGTGATGGTATCATAACATCCATTGGCACAGGTGCAAATGACGACAGGATTGTAGTAGCTGGTGATGCCGATCTCAACGACTTTTCGGATATGAAATATATTGATGCGGATAATGACGATACAGTTGACTTCGGTACGGAACTTACAGCAAAAGACGCTGATCATGACGGCAAACTCAAGAATGATGAGATCGTAGAATCCGGAATTATCCCATTCTTGAAGCCTTTTACGTCTACTGATTATAGATATTGCGACTGGAATCACAATAGCAGTTACGATCCACGGCAGGAAACCATAGTCTACACACCTGTAAATCCTGACGTTCTGGGAACAGAGGACGAGATTGTCGCATCAGGTAGCGATCCAGCATTGACCGCTTTTAACTCACAGGCGACTTTTATAGATAATAACCATAATAATAACTATGATAGTAACGAAGCCATTATAAGCGGAGATGGCGATCAGATATTCGAGGACACCGATCAAATAATCATCCCTGGCACTGCATCAAGTTTCAACGGGACAGACGTTAAATATACTGCTCTCAATCCTTCTGACCCATATATAAATGGTGTTCTTATCGCTGATACGAATGATGATATACTGGAAGGCAGTGAGATATTAACCCCGGGTACTGCAAATCTCGCCGATTTTAGCAATACTGACCGCTACACCGACAGCAACCATAACGGGCGTTATGACTACAAGGTATTCAGCACTGAATATGGTGAGGTTATCCTTGCAGATGGCACAGTAAGCGGTATAGTTGAGGCTGGAAAAATAAAGACAGAAGGTTACTCTGATTTGCTATCTTTTGATGGCACTAATTTCAAGTACTCGGATTCAGGAGCGAGAGATCAGCAGTACAATGATGGTGAACTATTAATAAATGACGTAAATAGTGATGACAAGGTGCAATCATCAGAGATAATATACGATGGTCCTGCTGACTTGAAGGGGTTCCCTGCGGATGTGAAATACTGTGACAGCGACAGGGATGGCAAATATTCAGGAGTAGAAGCGATAGTCTCCTCAGAGAACGATATACTGCATACCACTGATGTGATTCTAACTGAAGGTGAAGCTAATCTTCATAATTTTGAGCAAAATATTTACAGGTTCGCTGATTCTGATTATAATGGTACTTACAGCACCGGGGAAGCGATAATCGTTGAGCAAGGCTGGGGAACTGTTGATAACGTATTGGAGAATACTGACTTGATCATCTCAGAAGGTACAGCGAATATCAAGCAATTCCCATCTAATTTTATGTTTCTTGATGATCTTGATGACTCAGGTGAATACGAAAGTGGTGAAGCCATTGTAAATGATCTAAATTCTAACGGTTTGCTGGATACGACTGACGAAGTTGTTACGAGCGGCAAAGCCTCTTTGAGAAAATTCTCCACCAACGAAAAATATATTGACGGTGGAAGCGGAAGCAATGCGCATAACTCCATGTATGACTCAGATGAAGCCATCATCCGAGACGGCAACACTGACGGAAAACTAAGCTCAGGACCACTTGACGGTACTGGAGTTGATGCTGCACTTCTCCCCGGGAAAGCCAATCTCAGACATTTCGATAATAACGTAAAATACGTAGATAAAAACGGTAATAGACAATACGACAGCAACGAGGATATTTATCGTGACGAGGATAATAACGGTGTAGTTACCGGTGAAGGCAATGATCAGCTTGTGTATTTTGTGGTTGAAAACGCTGGTGCCGCTACTAGCCTCGATTTAACTAACGTCAAATTCTGGGCTGACAGAGACGGAGATGGGCAATTTGAGCCAGACACAGACGATGCCCCTTACGTTAAGATTATGGTAGTTGATCCGTCCAATTCAAAGATGTGGTATGAAGGTCCTGCTACAATACCACCTCTCTCCTTTGCTTCAACGAAGGCATCAATTGGCTACCCGATTCCGTCTGGAGGACAAAGGTTTTTCGTGACTGTAAATACGGTTAATAATCCTACAAACGGCGCAGACATCCGGATGAGAATACCTAATAACGGAGTTAAGACATTATACGGTTCCTCAGGACCCAGTGACAATCACGTAACCAACGCTTATAATCAGGTGATAGACCATGCGAATCCAAATACCGCCTCAATAACATATCCGCATGAAAACGAAACAATATATGGACAGATTACATTACGCGCCGATGCAGTTGACACCGTGCAGGTAGGCAAGGTTGAGTTCTACGATGGACAGCCTGACGGAGTAAAACAGCCAATAGCTGTTGATGATGATGGTTCACCATGGGAAGCATTGTGGGATTGCAGTAATGCTGGATTCGGAGTGCATACTCTATACGCAAGGATATATGACAAAACTTACCTGAGACCGCCAAAAAGCAAGACGATCAACCATTATCTTGACTCACAGGGCGTTCACGTCACTGTAGGTATAGCATATTCAATTCCATTAATCGCAGGCTGGAACTGTGTGTCATTCCCTATGGAGCCATTCAATACTAGCGTTGCCTCTATACTGTCCTCAATAGGCGCAAATGCCAGATCGATCTGGACTTACGATGCAGTCGGATCAAAATGGCTGAGATATGATCTTGATGGTCCAGATTTTCTGAATGACTTAAAGACCGTAAAGACTGGCGTCGGGTACCAGATATTCATGACTGGTTCAGGCATATTGAACGTCACGGGAACCTTGCCCGATACAGCGATACCATTACAGGACGGTTGGAATTTCGTCGGTTGTAACTTACAAAGCTCAATAAGCGTAGAAGATGCGATAGCTCCCATCATTGCCAATCATCCATCAGTTTGGACAATAAATCCCTTAAATGGTGAATGGCTTGGTTATGACCCTGAAAACCCACCCAACGATCTGCTCATAATAGGCCCCGGAGTAGCATACTGGATTCACGTTACGGGAAATTGCGTGTGGAATGTAGATGCTCAATAGCTTTTTGCAAGTGTTTAAAAAGAGCTCTCATTTGAGAGCTCTTTTGCTTACTACGCTATTGTTACCCCTATATTACTTACTGTTCGGAAATATTTCCTTATTTCTTGACGATCATCTTTTTGATTGCAGTGAAATTTCCTGCCTTAATGGAATAGAAATATATCCCACTTGATACTTGCTCGCCGGATTCGTTCTTTCCATCCCAGTATGCGGATTTATCCTTGTCAGAATAATCACCCATATCTTTGTAACCAAGGTCAATGCTGCGAATTAGCTGACCCGATGCTGAGTATATACCCAAGTTTACGGTACCGGGCTTGGATAGCCTGAAAGGTATCCACGTTTCTGGGTTGAATGGGTTGGGATAATTCTGCAACAACTGAGATTCGGCGATCTGTGGAGTGTTTAATTTTATCAGCCTGATTAGCAGTTCCTTCGCCATTGCAACGTCGGGGTCACTGCTCGGAAGATTCTCTATGGATTTATACAGGCTTTTCAGAACACTTAAATTTTCAGGGCTGACGTTACTCTCTTTACTCGGTGATGCAGGAGTCGAGGATTCTCCGAAGTGCTTGGTGACAATAATGAGATCCAGTATATTAACGTATCCATCATTATTGACATCGGCATCGTTCTTCCCTGACACTTTTTGTCCAAAAGAATTGGCGATTAATGTAATATCAGACACGTTGACAGTTCCACTACGAT
>Ga0315280_10011023_pt1 | contig 11197 bp, 9 predicted proteins | sample YL17G06_40_MG_FD_203697 | JGI IMG/M metagenome (GOLD analysis project Ga0315280, IMG submission 203697) | Sediment microbial communities from Yellowstone Lake, YNP, Wyoming, USA - YL17G06_40 | ecosystem: Environmental > Aquatic > Freshwater > Lake > Sediment | place: USA: Wyoming | collected... | reverse complement strand
CGAAGTGGATGGCGAAAAAATCAAGCGACGCATTCGTGGTGGCTATTGCGATATCTGCGTCAACAGCCTCGATGAGGCCCTGCGCATTCTCAAGAACGCGGTGCGGCAAAAGCGAGCCGTTTCCGTGGGCTTGATTGGGAACTGCGCCGAGGTCATCCCCGAGCTCGCCCGCCGCGGCGTCGTGCCCGACCTCCTTACGGACCAGACCAGCGCCCACGATCCGCTGAACGGTTACATACCGACCGGGCTGAGCCTCGCGGAAGCTACCGAGTTACGGCACCGGAGCCCCGAAGACTATTTGAAGCGTTCCTATGAGTCGATTGCCCGGCACGTGACCGGCATGCTCGAGCTGCAAAAGCTCGGCGCCGCCACCTTTGATTACGGGAACAACATCCGCACGATGGCCTTCGAACACGGCGGCGTGAAGGATGCTTACAGTTTTCCCGGCTTTGTATCGGCCTACATTCGGCCGCTCTTCTGCGAGGGCCGCGGGCCGTTCCGTTGGGTGGCGCTCTCGGGCGAGCCGGCGGATATCTACCGCACCGATAACCTGGTTCTGGGACTCTTTCCGGACAATGCCATCCTGAATCGCTGGATTCGCCTGGCGCGGCAGCACGTCAAGTTTCAGGGCTTGCCGGCGCGCATCTGCTGGCTGGGCTACGGGGAACGGGCGCTGTTCGGCCAGCGGCTGAATGACTTGGTCGCCAAAGGTGAACTGAAGGCGCCCATCGTCATCGGGCGTGACCACCTGGATTGTGGCTCAGTGGCTTCACCCTTCCGCGAGACTGAAAGCATGAAAGACGGCAGCGACGCCATCGCCGATTGGCCGATTTTGAACGCCCTGCTCAATACGGCTTCAGGCGCAAGCTGGGTTTCGTTTCATAATGGCGGCGGGGTCGGCATCGGATATTCGCTGCACGCCGGGCAGGTGACCGTGGCCGATGGCACCGCGGAGATGGCCCGGCGGCTCGAACGCGTGCTCACCAACGACCCCGGAATCGGCGTCGCCCGCCACGTGGATGCCGGCTACGAAGAAGCGATTCGCTTTGCGCGGAAAGCAGGATTGAAGTTACCGATGAGGGAAGAGAAGGGCGACAAGTGACAAGTGGCGAGGCCTCCGTGAGCAATGGAGGGTAATAATCGCTCTTCACTCATCACTCGTCACTGTTCTTCAGCTTTTCTTGGACGTGACGGCGAAGAAGGAAGATAATTGCTGCTCGACCTTCTTGCTCTTGCACTTCGGGCACGTGAATTTGCCCTTATTGTATTCGGCTAACGTTATAGTCAGAGTAAAGGTTTTCTTGCACTCTTTACAGGCAAACTCGTACATTGGCATAAGCCCAACCCTCCCCTGGGAGTCGGCAGTATTCTAGCAAACCTGTTGGGTTAATCAAATGCCTACGCCTTCTAGGCGCCCGTTCTTCTTCCGCCATGCCGAGCAACTCCTGACGCTCGCCGGCGCCCCGGTCCCACGCCGCGGTGCGGACTTGGGGGAACTGGGCATCATCCCGGATGGGGCGGTGCTGACCGGAAACGGCGTAATCCTCCGGGTTGGCCCTACGACGCACCTGGAAGCGGAAGCCCGGCGGTTGCGGGCCCGCATCGTCGATTGCCGCGGCCAAGTGGTGATGCCCGGCTTCGTTGATAGTCACACGCACTTGGTCTTCGCCGGCAGCCGGGTCGAGGATTATGAGCGGCGGTTGCGCGGCATGACCTACGAAGAAATCGCCAAAGCCGGCGGCGGCATCCGCTATTCGGCGCAATTGCTCGGCAAGGCTTCGAAACAGCAACTGGCTGCGCAGGCGGCAGCCTTCCTCCGTGAGTTCGCGGCGCACGGCACCACAACCCTCGAAGTGAAGTCCGGTTACGGTCTGGACCCGGTCAACGAAATCAAGACGCTGGAGGTCGTGCGCTTACTGCGTCGACGATCTCCGCTCGAGCTGGTCCCCACGCTGCTGGCCGCGCACGCTTTGCCGCCTGCCTACGAAGGTCGCGCGCCGGCGTACGTTGACCTTGTGATACGGCGATTGATTCCAAGGGTGGCGCGGAAGCGACTCGCGGAATTCATTGATTGTTTCTGCGACCGTGGGGCTTTCAGCCCGGCGGACTGCCGAACTGTGCTGGAGGCTGGTCGGCGCAACGGGCTGATTCCGCGGGTTCACGCCGAGCAGCTCGTCCGCACCGGCGCGAGCCGCTTGGCCATCGAACTCGGGGCGGCGTCGGCGGACCACCTCGACCAGCTCACAGGTGCGGACATTCGCGCCCTCGCTGCATCACCGGTGGTTGCCACGTTGCTGCCCGGCTCGAACTTCCATTTAGGCTTCCGGAAGTATCCGCCCGCCCGGCGATTGATTGAGGCGGGAGCAGCGGTGGCGCTGGCCACGGACTTCAATCCCGGCACGAGTCCCACGCTCAACATGCAGTTCATCCTGTCAATTTCTTGCTCGGCGATGCGCATGACTCCGGCCGAGGTAATTTCGGCTGCGACAATCAATGCTGCTTACGCCCTGCGCCGCGCCGGCCGCCTGGGCTCGCTCGAGCCTGGCAAGCAGGCTGACCTTATCGTCATGGACGTGGACGATTACCGCAAGATTCCGTATTATTGCGGCTGGAATCATTGTGTGATGACGGTGAAGCGCGGACGGATTATTTACAGCCGCAAGGGGTAGACGTAGCACGGGCGTCCCGCCCGTGGGGCCGCGCACTGCGAATCCACGGCCGAGACGGCCGTGCTACAGCAACAAATGCAGACCATCATCGAGTGCGTTCCCAATTTCAGCGAAGGCCGCGACGCGCAGAAGGTCGAGGCTATTGTCCAGGCGATTCTGGCGGGGCCGGAAGTCTATCTCCTGGACAAGCAGATGGACGCCGACCACAACCGCTCGGTGATTACTTTTGTGGGCACTCGCGAGAGTGTGGGAGAAGCGGCGCTGCGAGGCATCGGGCGCGCGGCGGAACTGATTGACCTTAACCATCATCAAGGCGTGCATCCACGGATCGGGGCAACCGACGTGGTGCCCTTCATCCCCATCGCGGGCGTTACGCTCGCTGATTGCGCGAGAATCGCCGAGTGGGTGGCAGCGGAAGCGTGGCGGCGGTTTCACATTCCCACCTATCTTTACGAAGCGGCGGCCCGCACGCCGGAACGCAAGAACCTGGAGAATATTCGCCGGGGGCAATTCGAGGGCCTGCGCGAGGAGATTCGTACCAACCCGGCGCGTCGGCCGGACTTTGGTGAAGCTGAAGTGCACCCCACCGCGGGAGCGACGGTCGTGGGCGCCCGCAAGTTTCTGATTGCCTACAACATCAACTTGAGCACGCCCGACGTTGCGGTGGCCAAAGCCATCGCCCGGAAGATTCGCGCCTCGAGCGGCGGCTTTCCTTGTGTCAAGGCGATCGGGCTCGAACTGAAGGCCCAGAACCGCGCGCAGGTCTCCATCAACTTCACGGATTTTGAGACCACGTCTATTGGAAAGGTGTATGAAGCGGTGGCGCGTGAAGCTGCCGCGCACGGTGTTGGCATCGAGGCGAGTGAGATTGTCGGCTTGATTCCGCGCCGCGCGCTCGAGGACGCGGCGGTGCATTACCTGAAAGTGGAGAATTTCCGGCCGGAGTTGGTTTTTGAGAACCGGCTGGAACGAGTCACGCAGGAGCAGGCACCCTCCGGGGGTTCTCTCGCTGCGGCGTCACTCCGCAATCTGGCCGAAGGGTTCGTGCGCGAGGTGGCAGCGGATAAGCCTACACCGGGAGGCGGAAGTGCGGCCGCCCTGGCCGGCGCGCTGGCGGCAGCGCTGGGCGAAATGGTCTGCGGCGTGACCCTGAAACGTAAGAGCTACGCCTCTCATTATCCAGCTCTCGAGAAGACGCGCGCGCACCTCGGTCAACTTCGCGAACGTTTGCTCGAGAACGTTGACCGTGACGCGGCGAGCTATGAAGCGGTGATGGCCGCGTTGCCCTTGCCCAAGGCCACTGAACCCGAACAGGCCGCGCGGGCGCGGGCCCTCGAAGATGCGAGCAAGGCGGCTACCGTGGTGCCGCTGGAGACAGCGGAATTGGCGGCGGAGACGGCGTCGTTGCTGGGATCTCTGCGGTCGATCACCATTCAGCAGGCCGCGAGCGATCTGAGCGTCGCCGAGCGTCTGGCCGAGACCGCGTTCCAGGGAGCGATGGAAAACGTGCGCACCAACTTGCCCTCGTCCCACGACCGAGACTGGATCATTCAGATTGAGCGGCGGCTGGTAAGCCTGGAAAGACGCGGTTCGGGGACCGCCTCGGCACCGTGACGGCCGCAGTATATTGGCTTGCCGGCCCGCTTGTCACGGTGTTGCTTTTGTGAAGGGCCGGTGTGCCTGGGTGCGCGGGCTTGCTGCCACGGAGTATGGCGGAGTGATGCACCCGCCAGACCGATTTCAGTGAGTGGCTAAGGTAGCGGCGTTTGAAACTGAACACGGACTTCCGGACACTCAAGACCTTGCACGTGGACCTCGGACGCCAGTGGCGCGGCGGGCAGAGCCAGGCGCTGAATCTCATCCGCGGTCTGCGGGCGCGTGGGCATGTCGCCGACGTGCTGGCGGTGCGCGAGTGCCCCCTGGCCCTGCGGGCGGCGGCGGAAGGTGTGCGCGTGGTCACCGTCGGGCGCTGGTCGGCGCGGCTGGAGGCGGCGCTCCGGCTGCGGCATTCAATTGCGGAAGAGAAGTATGACATCGTGCACACGCACGAGGCGCACGGGCTGACGGCAGCGTGGATGGCGGGCGCGCACGGGCGTGTGGTTGTGGTGGCGTCGCGCCGTCTGGCTTATCCGCTCGGGCAGAACCGGTGGGCGCTGGCTCGCTACCGGCAGGCGAGCCGCGTGCTCGCCATCTCCCGCTTCGTCGCGGAGAGCGTGGTAGCGTCGGGCGTCCCCGCTAAGAAAATCGCCATCGTGCACGATGGTGTGGAGGTTCCCCCCTTGCCGTCGGCGCAGGAGCGCGCGCAGGCGCGCGCGCGTTGGGGAGCCGCGCCGCCGGGACCGTTGTTGGGTTGTGTCGGTTACTTGCTCCCGGAAAAAGGCCAGGAGTTTGTGGTGTGCGCGATGCCGGCGGTGCTCGCTGATTTTCCCGCCTGCAAGTTGTGGCTGGCGGGGGGAGGTTCGCTGAGACCGGCATTGGAGCGGCTTGCGTTAGAACTGGGTGTTCGCGACGCCGTGCGGTTTCTCGGCATTGTTGCGGACGTAGCCGAGGTGTATGCAGCGCTGGATGTTTTTGTTTTTCCGTCACTCGCCGAGCCGTTAGGCAGTTCGCTGCTGGCGGCGATGGCCTACGCATTGCCGGTGGTGGCGGTGGGGCGGGGCGCCGTACCCGAGATCATCGACCACGCGCGCAACGGGTTGCTGGTCGACGGTCCTGAGCCTTCGGGTCTGGCGGAGGCCATGTGCCGCTTGCTGCGTGACCAGGAACTTGCCACCCACCTGGGCGCGGCGGCCCGCGAGACCGTGGCGCAGCGATTCACCTCTGATCGCATGGTGGAAGAGACGATACGGAATTATCAGCAACTGCGTGCGGAATGAGTGCGAGTGATCAACTGACCGCTGTTCGTACACGGAGAGAGCGGCGATCAACAGACCAGCTCCAAACGAGAGCGGCATGAATCGTCAAGACGAAAACGTGGAAGCACCGAAATGTCCCGGCCCCATACCATTGCCCGCGGAGGAAGTCGGCCCCCGCATGGCGGCTATCCGGGCGGCGGTCATGCGGCAGGTGGTCGACCTCGGATTGCCGCCCGGCGCGCGGGTGCTGGATGCGCCTTGCGGCAGCGGGCAGTTGGCGACCGCCCTGGCGCAAGCGGGTTTCGAAAGCTGGGGCGCAGATATCGACGTCGTGGCGCAGAAGGTTCTGGGTGACCGTTTCCAGTGCGTTGATTTGAACGGGGCATTACCCTGGCCGGAGGCGTCTTTCGACGCGGTCTGCTTGGTCGAAGGGATCGAGCATCTGGAGAATCACTTTGCTTTCTTGCGGGAGGTGCATCGCGTGCTCCGGCCGGGCGGGGCATTGGTCCTTACGACTCCGAACGTCGTCTCGCTTCGTTCGCGCGTACGGTTCCTGGGCAGTGGGTTTTTCCATAAGGACCCTCGCCCACTGGATGAATCGGCACGCGATCCACTGCATCATATTGGTTTAAGGACCTTTCCGGAGTTTCGTTATGCATTGCACACCTCCGGATTTCGTTTGAGTGCGGTGACTCACACGCACATCAAACCGGTCAGCTACTTGTATGCGATCTTCGTACCGTGGATGTGGCTTTACACTCGGATGGCCTTCCGCAAGGAGAAGCGTCCCGCACAGCGGGAGCGAAATCGCGAAATCCGCCGGGCGCTGTTTTCGCGCTCGCTTCTTTTCGGCGAGAATCTGTTGTTGGTGGCGCGGAAGGTCTGAGGGTGGTAAGTTTGCACGGACTGTTGTTGGACTCTGTGCGGTTGAAGCTTGGGATGTTCGGAAGGACGGGGGCTTCAGCCCCGCGGAACGCTTACGAGCGAAATAGAGGGCACCGACCGGCCTGTTTTCGACTGGAGATCGCTGAAAGAGTTAATTGTTCGGGTTTGCGCTGCTGGCATATGGATCCCGTGATTCCAACCCCGTCGGCAGAACCTGCTGTTCTTCCATCGCTCCCGGAAGTACACCGGAGCGTTGTGGTTCCGGCCGGCGCCGGCTTCTGGAGGAAAGCCTGGGCTTTCTCCGGGCCGGGTTTCCTGGTGGCGGTCGGTTACATGGACCCGGGCAACTGGGCCACCGACATCGCCGGAGGGTCACGGTTCGCCTATCAATTGATCTTCGTCCTCATGATGTCCAATCTGATGGCGGTCCTCCTTCAGACCCTGGCGGCGCGCTTGGGCATAGTGACCCAGCGCGACCTTGCCCAAGCATGCCGGGCGTACTATTCCCGTCGCACTGGTTTGGCTCTCTGGGTCCTGGCGGAGATTGCCATTGCGGCCTGCGACTTGGCGGAGGTAATCGGTTCGGCCATCGCGCTCAACTTGCTCTTCCATATCCCTATGCTCTGGGGCGTCTGCCTGACGGCGCTCGATGTGTTGGTGATTCTTTACCTGCAGAATAAAGGTTTCCGTTACCTGGAAGCCGTGGTGGTGGCGCTGATTGGCATGATCGGCACTTGCTACCTGATCGAGCTCATTCTGGTGAAACCGGATCTCCTTGGGATCGCGCGCGGCTTCGTGCCCACGTCCGAAATCTTCAGCAACCGGGACATGCTCTACATTGCCATTGGCATCCTCGGCGCCACGGTGATGCCCCACAATCTCTACCTGCATTCCTCGCTGGTGCAAACCCGTGCCATCGAGCGTACGCCCCAGGGGATGAAGACCGCCATGCGCTTCAACTTCTTGGACTCCGCCCTGGCGCTCAATTTCGCTTTTCTGATTAATGCGGCGATCCTGATCATGGCGGCAGGCACTTTTTACCGGCACGGATTGACGGAGGTGGCCGAGATTCAGGATGCCTATCACACGCTCGCGCCCCTGCTGGGCACCAGCCTGGCTAGTTTCGTGTTTGCCTTGGCGCTCCTCTGCTCCGGGCAGAATTCCACCCTAACCGGCACGCTGGCCGGACAGATCGTGATGGAAGGTTTCCTGGACTTTCGGATGGCGCCGTGGTTGCGCCGCCTGGTGACCCGACTGCTGGCAATTATTCCGGCGATCATTACGGTGGCCTTCTACGGCGCGCATGGGACAGCCCGTTTGCTGATCTTCAGCCAGGTGATTCTGAGCCTGCAGCTTTCGTTTGCGGTGTTCCCGTTGGTGCAGTTCACCAGCGACCGAAAGAAGATGGGAGAGTTCGCCAACCCGCGTTGGGTTAAGATCCTCTCCTGGCTGGTAGCGGGAATAATTGTAATCCTGAATGGCTATCTTCTGGTGCAAACGTTCAGCGGCTGGCTGGCCTGAACCGAGGCGAAGATGTTCAAGAAAATCTTGGTTGCCCTTGATCACAGCAAGGCTGACGCGGAGTTGCTTGCGCGCGCGGTGCAGCTTGCCCGCCTGACGCAGGCGCAGGTCTTGCTGCTGCATGTTTCGACCGGCTGGGCGGCCGCTTGGCAGGAACAGTTGAATCTGACGGATTCGCCGGAGATGGTCGAGGACCGGCAATATCTCGAGCGCCTGGGGAAGGAGGTCGCCGCGCAGGGTATTCCGGTTGAACTCCGGCACGATAGCGGCAAGCCCGCCGAGGCCATCCTGAAGGCAGCGCGGGAGAATAAATGTGACCTCATCGCCATGGCCACGCACGGGCACCGTGGTTTGTCGGATATCCTCTACGGGGCGACCATCGACAAGGTCCGGCACGAGAGTGAGATTCCGGTCTTCCTGATTAAGCCGCCGCGGGCGTGAGCGCGCCGGCGGCGGGCGGGGGAGACCAGGCATCGGGGACGGTGCGGATGCGGACCCCGGTGGCAGCCGGACCGCCCGGACTGGCGAACAGGCGGCGCCGTGCGCGTTTCCAGTGCGTGCAGGTTCGCAGGCGGCACGAGGACGACACGGCTACCGGGGCGGGGCACGCGGCGTAACTTGACAAAGCGCGGCCTTTCCGATAGCTTGCCTATTATCGTTACGTTTCGGTGCTTGCAGCCGGGGGGAGACTTTGCCACGCAAACCGATTATCACGCTGACGACGGACTTTGGCCTCAATGATCACTTTGTGGGAGTGGTCAAAGGGGTCATCCTGGCCATCAACCCAGAGGTCGACATCGTTGACCTCTGCCACCAGATCAATCCCTATGACATCTTTGATGCCGCCTTCATGCTGGCGCAGAGCTACCGCTTCTTTCCCACCGATACCATTCACGTCGTGATTGTCGATCCCGGCGTGGGCACGGCCCGCCGGCCCATTCTGGCGCGTACTATCGAGAACAAGTTCGTGGCGCCGGACAACGGCGTGCTCTCCCTGGTGTACGAACGCGAAGAGAATATCGAGGTGCGGCACATTACGGCGGATCACTACTTCCTGAATCCGGTGAGCAACACTTTTCACGGCCGCGATGTGTTCGCGCCGGTGGCGGGCTGGCTCAGCAAGTGGGTGGAAGCTGACAAGTTTGGTGAACCCATTACGGACTATGTGAAGTTCACGGCTCCCAAGCCGAAGCGGGTAGGGGAGAGCTTTGTCAAAGGGGTAGTGCTGAAAGTTGATCGTTTTGGAAATCTTATTACCAATCTCACCACCGAGGATGTTCCGGAGATCTTCTCGCCGACGCCGCCGGCTTTCAAAATCCTTGTTGGCAATCAGGAAATCACCAGCCTGAACTTGGCGTACACGCCTGGCAGACCCACCGAAGTATTCGCCATCGTAGGCAGTTCGGGCTTCCTCGAGATCGCCACCAGCCGGGGTTCAGCAGCGAAAATCATCAACGTGGGCCGCGGCGCGGAGGTGGGCGTCACCTGGGGCAGTGCGGCAGCGACACCTGGATAGGAATTGTCCCGCCGACGCGTTTTCTCCAGCTTCCCGATCGCCATCCCTCGCCGGAAGGGTTCTACGCGTGTTTCTAAGCCGAGGGTGTCGGGGGCGCGGAAGGCCTCTCTTGGGCGGCAGGACCTTCAGGGTGAAGCCGTTCGATCCTGACCTTGGCCACACGGCGGTCGTCCATTGCCGCCACCGTATAGCGGCGGTCCTCGAAGGCGAAGGTTTCACCTCCCAGCGGGATCATGCCTAAACGGGCCAGCACGAAGCCGGCCAGGGTCTCGTACCCGGCATCGCGGGGGAGTTCAATCTCGTAGTCCTTGGCGAGGTCCCGGAGGCTGATGGCGGCATCGACCAGCAGAGCGCTTTCCCCTTCGCGGGCAATGGTTTCCTCTTCCCGGCCATACTCGTTGTGGACCTTGCCCACGATTTGCTCCAGAACATCCTTGAGGGTCACCAGGCCGACGAAGGTTCCAAATTCGTCCACCACGAGGGCCATTTTCGCGTGTTGCTGCGGGGCCTCCTCCAGCATCTGGTCCAGGAACATGGTCTCAGGCACGATCATGGGAGCTTTGAGCAGGGACCGCAAATCCAAAGGCGCGGCGAGCGGCAGGCCTGCCTGGAGCCGGTCGTGAACGACCTGTAGCAGATCCTTGCTATTGAGGATGCCCACGATGTGATCCGCAGAACCTTCGAAAATGGGGATGCGTGAGTACCGATTCTCCACAATTTGCTCGAGCAAGGTTGCGAGGTCGCGGGTCAGCGGCAGGCAGACGGCGCGCGGCCAGGGCACCATGATTTCGCGCACGCGCACCTGGTGCAAATCGAAGACGCTGTGGATCATCTCTTCCTGTTCTTCGCCCAGCAATCCATGGCTACGGATGGCGGAGACAATCAGCTTCACTTCCTCCGCGGTGTGCGGCAGCGCCGAGGTACCACCGGGTGTCTGTCCCAAACCGCGCAATACAAGGTTCGCCATCCAATTCAAAGCTTCAACCAGGTACCGGGTCAATCGGAGAAAGAGGAGCATGGGCCGCGCCAGCACCAGCGAGGCCAGTTCCGCCCGCTCGTAGGCGAGCGCCTTGGGAACCAACTCACCGAGCACCATCAGGAGGACGGTGATCAGAAGAAAGGCAATCCCGACGGAAATCGCGTGCGCGACCACGAGCGAAGTCACCCGGCTCAGAGAGCCCTCCAGCACGCGTTCCACCGCGGCGGCAACGATGCGTTCGCCCAGCCAGCCCATCAGCAGGCTGGCCACGGTGATGCCGAGTTGGATTCCGGAAAAGAGTAAGCCTACGTCCGCCAGCAGTGCCTGAACCAGAGGGGCCCGCGCGTCACCCTCGCGCGCCAACTGCTCCAGGCGGGAGCGCCGAACGCTCAGCAGGGCATACTCCGCCGCCACAAAGAAAGCGTTGAACAACACCAGGCCCAGGATGACGAGTGCCTTGATTAGTGAGACCATATGGGGATTCCCAATCCGCCCCCAATTCTAGCCTGAAAGGGACGGGAATCTCAAAGGGCCGGTCTATTGTGCCTCTGCCAGCCCCACATAGAGGTCTCTAAGGGCGGGATAAAGGCCGCGGAAGACGGCGTAAAGCTTCAGGTAGCGAGTGTGGTTCTCGGGATTGGGAATGACCCGGGGGCCGAGTTGGACCCAGTCTTTGACAACGTTGTAGTCCTTGAAAACTCCCACCCCCACCCCGGCGACGACGGCATCGCCGACCGGCGCACCTTTCGAGGACGCGGCGTGGACACATTCC
>Ga0315280_10011022_pt1 | contig 11197 bp, 9 predicted proteins | sample YL17G06_40_MG_FD_203697 | JGI IMG/M metagenome (GOLD analysis project Ga0315280, IMG submission 203697) | Sediment microbial communities from Yellowstone Lake, YNP, Wyoming, USA - YL17G06_40 | ecosystem: Environmental > Aquatic > Freshwater > Lake > Sediment | place: USA: Wyoming | collected... | reverse complement strand
ATGATGCCTGTGGCAAACGTCGTAAAGGTACTAAAGTCGCAACTGGAAGGAGTCATGCCAGAGGTCTCCCTAGAACTTTCAGAAGTCAATGAAACACTTGAAGGATTAGCAGTTGAAGTCGGCGAGACAACAGAGACATCCTTCGACACAATGTCATCGACCGAAGAAAGTCAACACATCCTCCAGGAAGCAAACGTGGTCGCAGAACAGAAGATGAAAGAGCGGTTCCCTGAGCTCCCTCCGATACCAGCCCACGAAGCCAGAGTGTAATCTGAGAGATCTGAACCCTGTTTTTCCCCTTCTATTTTCAATTAGTTTTTCTTACTGTTGCACTATCTGCAAGTAGAGGTGCAACCTAATGGTAGTGGTCAGCAAAGTTCTCTCCCTCAGCACATCGCAGAGAAGGCAGCTTATTGACATCACGGACCAAGTCCAGAACTACGTTAGTGGCGGCTGGGTGCACGATGGAATATGCACCATAAGCGCTCCTCATGCCACTGCAGCCATCATTGCCAACGAGAATGAGAACGGCTTGGTCAGGGACATACTTGCTAAGATCGAAGACTTGTTCCCTGAATCATCACGATACGCTCACAACGCTATCGACGACAACGCAGATGCCCATCTGGCGGCAGCCTTTCTAGGTCATTCGAGAAGCTTTCCCATAACCAAAGGCAGGCTTGTAAGAGGGACATGGCAGAACATCTTCCTAGTAGAGCTTGACGGCCCGCGCTCTCGACGGGAGATTCATCTGCAATTGATCGGGGACGGCTAGGGCCCTGTAAGGGATTCAAGCGATATCACTTCTTCAACGCGTCAAGAGACAAGTTTTAGGACTCGTAGACCTAATAGCCCAGAAACGAAGCCAAATCGTCGAAGGTATGAGAACTGACTGAGGAAAACAATCTGGCATGGGCAATTGGCGGCCCGCAAGGAAGTGGAATCAATTCAGTTGCAGAAACCTTCGCCAAAGCCTGCGCTCGCGGCCGGCTCTATGTCTTCGCGAACATCGAGTACCATTCGAATATCAAGGGCGAGCATAGCTATTATCGAGTACGCGTTTCAAATCGAGACGTGCAATCGCATGTTGACTGGATCGACCTTTTAGTCGCTCTTGACAAAGAGAGCTTGTTCGGAGATCTGCACAAGCAGTACCCCACGCACGATGGGCATAGGCATGAGGTTAGCCCAGGTGGCGGCATAATTTACGATGCTGCCCTCAGACTGAAGCCCGAGGACATAAGCCGACCCGACGTCAATCTATACCCAGTTCCATATCAAGAAGTACTACTAGGCGCACTCAAAGAAACCGGCCATGACAAGGAACTCAGCAAGTACCAAGTAATGACCAACACAGTTGCATTCGGCGCTTCTGTGGCACTGATAGACTACGACTTCGACATTGTAGCCGAAGCCATTAAGAAAGGTTTCACCGGAAGAAAAGCGGCGCTAGGGGAGTTGAACGTAAGAGCCGCCCGACATGGATACGACTTCATGAAGAAAACTTTCCACGACGATTCTGCGTACAAGCTTCATCCCGTTCCGTCGAAGGAGAAGCGCATGCTCATCAAGGCAGTCCAAGCCGTGGGAATCGCCAAACTGAGGGCAGGATGCACATTTCAGACGTACTACCCGATCACCCCCGCTACCGACGAGAGTGAATACCTGGAGAATCATCAAAAGGACTACAACACTGTGGTCGTTCAGACAGAGGACGAGATATCAGCAGTGCTGATGGCTACAGGCGCGGCGCATGCGGGAGTACGCGCTGCGACATCAACATCTGGACCGGGATTCTCCCTGATGGCTGAAGGACTAGGTTGGGCGGGGCACACGGAAGCACCCGGCCCGGTCGTGATTCTATACCAGCGGGCTGGACCGTCAACCGGACTACCCACAAGAACCGAGCAAGGAGATCTCCAATTCGTCCTCCATGCTGGCCACGGCGAATTTCCGAGAATAGCACTGGCTCCTGGGGACGTAGTCGAGTGCTTCTACGACACATTCGACGCATTCAACTACGCTGAAAGATTCCAGATGCCGGTCATCGTAATAGCCGATAAGTTTCTAGCTTCAAGCTACCGCACCGTCCCAATCTTCGACACGTCCCACCTCCAGATTGATCGCGGACAAATACTCAGTGAATCTGACCTGGCTGCAAGGTCGTTGTACAAACGGTACGAACATACACCGCTTGGCGTGTCACCTCGAAGCCTACCTGGAACACGCGGCGGAATTTTCCATACCACAGGCGACGAGCACGATGAGTTCGGCCACATAACGGAAAACTCAGAGAACAGGGTCAAGATGATGCAGAAGCGTATGCACAAGCTTCAGTTAGCTGCTGAGGCGATTTCCGATTCGAAGAAAGTGAACTTCTTCGGGCCGAAACAGGCCGATGTGACGATCGTCGGCTGGGGTTCGACGAAGGGACCGATACTCGACAGCATCCAAGACCTAGAGGTAGACGGGATCAGATGTAACTTCCTTCAGGTCAGATACATGAGCCCATTTCCAACCGGACTGATTACAAAGTATCTCTCAAACGCGAAGAGGAGAGTGCTAGTTGAGGGCAACTATTCGGGACAACTTGGCGCCTTGATTCGTGAGCACACAGGGATAACCATGAACAGCAAGATACTCAAGTACAATGGACGCCCATTCTCCCAGAACGAAGTGTACGAAGGAGTGAGGGAGGCAATCAAGAACGGCGTGAAGGAGGTGGTGATGGCGCATGCCTGAGCTAAATGACTACAGGACGAAGGTTCACAACGACTGGTGTCCGGGCTGCGGCGACTTTGGAATATTGAACGCAGTGCAAATGGCTCTGCTCGAACTCAAGTTGAAGCCTCACCAAGTCGCCATATTCTCTGGAATCGGTTGCTCAGGAAAGACACCGCACTTCGTCAGCACATACGGTTTCCACACCCTTCATGGAAGAGTACTTCCAATCGCAACCGGCGCCAAACTTGCCAACACGGCACTCACGGTGGTCGCGGTCGGGGGAGACGGTGATGCTTACGGAATTGGCGCAGGTCACTTTGTCAACACAGGAAGGCGAAACCTTGACTTCACCTACGTCGTACATGACAACGGTGTCTACGGCCTAACGAAAGGGCAAGCGTCACCGACTTTGTCTAAAGGCCTCAGGACGAAATCGATGGCAGCTCCGGCAATCGTGGAAGGCATCAACCCACTCGCAACGGCAATCAGCGCAGGATACACTTTCGTTGCAAGGAGCTACGCACTTGACGTGAGGCATCTGAAAGAGACACTGAAAGCTGCCATTCTCCACCAAGGAAGCGCACTGGTGGACGTACTCCAAACCTGTCCAACATACAACGACATCAACACAAAAGAGTGGTATGCGGGCGCAGACTTAGAAACGAAGGCACCCAGGCTCTACAAGCTGGAAGAGACAGGATACGATGGGAGCGTTAGGGACCCAGCTGACGCACACGAAGTCAACGAAAAGAAAGGACAGGCAATAATCCGATCCTTTGAATGGGGAGAGAAGATCCCGATAGGAGTCTTCTACAGGATTCAGAAACCGACCTTCGAAGACATGCTAGCAAGCAGAATGCCAGCGTACAAGGAAACCCCGCTCGTCAAGCAGGATCCATTTCACAGAGATGTAACGCAGCTCCTCGAGTCTCTCGCTTGAGGCCCTTCGCCCTACTTTCCATTCTTTCCCTTCTTTCCGTGCACACCCGGAGTCGTCATGGCGTAAGGATCTAAGATCTCATCCAACTGCTCCTTACTCAGAAGCTTCTTGTCTAACACGACCTGCCGCAGTGTAATTCCGCGAGCGAGAGCTTCCTTCGCGACTTCGACAGCTTTCTCATAACCAATGAACGAGTTTAGCGCCAGCGCTACACCCCTACTCTTTTCAAGGAGCGTTCTACAGCGATCCTCGTTGGCCCTAATTCCCCTAACGAGTCGGTCTGTGAAGCTCTTGATAGCGTTTGTCAGTATCAGCAATGACTGAGTAAGATCGTATGCGATCACAGGCATCATCACATCCACTTCGAATTGGCCTGCCTGCGCCGCTATCGATATTGTCAAATCATTTCCAATAACCTCGAAGCAGACCATGTTCAGCATTTCCGCAATGACTGGGTTCACTTTTCCTGGCATTATCGAGGATCCCGGTTGCACAGGTGGAAGCGTTATCTCTCCGATTCCCGTGACAGGCCCGGAACTCATCAAGCGGAGGTCGTTGGCGATCTTAGTGAGATCTACACTCAAGGTGCGAAGTGCACCGGAGAGTTCAACAAAATCGGCCATGGACTGCATCAGCGCGGCGAAGTTGCGCGCCTTTCTGAATCTGAGGCCGGTGTACTTGCTCAGATTGCTGACGGCCAGTTTGATATATCTTGGATCAGCATTAAGACCTGTCCCGACGGCTGTCCCACCGAGATTCAACTCTAGGATTCTCTCAACAGCTTTCTCGACTCTCTCTAGGTCATCACCGATCATGCCTGCATAGGCTGCAAACTCCTGCCCCAGACGGATGGCGGACGCATCCTGTAGATGCGTGCGACCGGATTTGACTATGTGGTCGAACTCCTTCGCCTTTGCTGCAAATGCGCTCTGGAGATCCTTCAGCACAGACTTCAATGGTTCTGCCATGAGCGCAGATGCGACGCGGATAAACGTTGGAAATGTGTCGTTTGTTGATTGACCCATATTCACGTGGTCGTGTGGGTTGACGAATCTGTAGTCACCCTTCTTTTCCCCTAGGATTTCATTAGCTCGATTTGCCAAAACCTCGTTGGCATTCATGTTATGCGAGGTGCCGGCTCCCGCTTGGAAGACGTCGACTACAAACTGATCTACGAGCCTACCCTGCAAGATCTCGTCAGCTGCCGATACAATCGCCTTCCCAATCCTCGCGTCAAGCAACCCCAGGAAGAGATTGGCTTCTGCAGTAGCCTTCTTTACCAAGACCGTGGCTCGAATAAACTCAGGCAGTGGTCTTGTTCCACTAATCGGGAAGTTATCAACTGCACGGGCCGTTTCGCCACCGTAATAGGCATTCATAGGAACCTGGACAACACCTAGTGAATCGTGCTCTGTTCTTGTTTGTTGAGTGGCGGACATGAGTCAATCACCGGTCAGAGTTTGTTTGGTCAAAAATAAAGGCAGTTCCCCAAAGCTATACAGCTTAAAGCATAGTGTCTCTTATCGAAAACCGATGCCGTCAATCATGAAAGGAGAGCATCAAGGCGCTCTGAGAACTTGTCAGAAACAAAGGAAGAACAGACTCTACGCCGAGGAGTTGGCTGGTACGGTTCCTTCGCCATGGGGTATGCCGACGTTGGAGCCGACATTTACGTCGCAATAGGTCTCGTAGCTCTCTATGCTGCCGGAGCTTCACCCTTAGCGTTCCTGATCGCCTCACTGACCTACATCACAACCGGTCTAGCGTATTCGGAGCTAGCAACCACTTATCCGTATGCGGGTGGCGCACACATCTACGCGATGAAGGCATTCAATGACCTCACAGGGTTCATAGCCGGCTGGGCGGTGATGCTGGATTACACTGTTGACATTGCCCTATTCGCGCTCGCATCGGCAGGATACCTGAGCTTCTTCTTTCCATGGGTGAGGGGTGGACGTCTGGCCATCACATTCGCCGGGTTAAGGCTTAGCGTTCCTCATCTTGGACTTATCGCGGCTTTTCTCATCCTTGGCCTCCTAATGGTGAACATCATAGGCATCAGAGAATCATCCTTGTTTAACGAAATCCTTGTTTCATTGGATTTGGTCGTTGAGGCCGTCATTCTAATCTTCGGACTAATACTTGCGTTCAATATCGCTCAGTTTCTCGGCCAACTGTGGACCTTCGGTTCACCGACGCCCCATATCAACATCGCATACTCCCTACCGAGCCTGGGGATCCAAGAACAGAATTTCATCTACGGAATAACCTTAGCGATGACCTCGTTTATTGGAATCGAGTCGATCGCACAGGCAGCGGAAGAGACACGCCGTCCGGACAGGTGGATTCCTCGAGCGAACAAACTATCAATCATCTCGGTTGTCATCTTCGCCGTAGGCCTCTCAACCGTGAGCATGGGCATGATGAGATGGCAAGACCTCGCGGCTGCAAGCAATGACCCGATAAGTGCGATTGCAGCTCGAATTCCCATCCTGGGGATCTACCTAGCCCCAATAGTAGCCCTGACGGGGTTTGCAATCTGCTACGTCTCCACGAACACCGGTGTAATAGGTGTCTCGCGGATTGTATTCTCGATGGGGCGATTCGATCTACTTCCGCGATGGTTCTACAAGGTCCACCCGAAATTCAAGACGCCCATCCGGACGATCTTGGTTTTCGGAGCAATTGGCATTGCCCTTGGATTGATTGGCGAACTGACCTTCGTCGCCGACCTCTACAACTATGGAGCGCTGCTGTCCTACATCATAGTCAACATTTGCCTTATCGTGCTCCGCAACAAAGAGGCAGGCGCATTTCGCGCATGGAAAATACCTGGCACAATTACGGTAAGGCTAGGAGAACGCAAGTTCTACGTGCCGGTGATCAGCGTTCTTGGTGCAGTCTCATGCGCCGTCCTCTGGGGACTGATACTCGCCTTTCACGAAGGCGGCCGTGTCTTGGGAACAGCTTGGGTGCTAATTGGAGTGGTAGGTTTCATCGCACTTCGTAGAATGAAACATATGCCAATATTGACGGCGGAGACAGGGAAACGAATCATGCCTGGCGGTTACGTCATGAACGCCGTGGTGCTCGTCAGAACTCCTGAGGATGAAGAGACAGTAGTCTCTTCGATCCATGATGCGTTGGACACCCGCTTCCGCATCACATTGCTCAACATCATCGATCCAACCGATCTCGGCCTAAGCACTGATGAGTTGAAAGGCTACTCACAGATTAAGGAGCACGAAGCACAATCGGCAGCCGAACTTCTGTCGATCGCTAAGAAGCTAAGATCGATGGGCTACGAAGCGTTGACTCGCGTCGAAATTGGGCCCTTCAACGAGATTGTCGATCAAGAGGCAGCGGCCGACAAGAACGATGTCATAGTGCCCATCAGGCGGAGAACGTTGAAAAGTCGATTCGATGAGGAGAGAGAAGATTCCATTATGGCGATACTATCTAAATACCCTGGCAAGGTAATGATACTCAGGAGACCAAGATGATGTCGGGCGGCATTCTTGTTGTTCTGGATGTCACGGCCAAATCTCAAGAGCTAGATCGAGTCGCACAAACCCTTCGAGACATACCCGAAGTAAGTGACCTGTACGAAGTCACGGGAGAGTATGATCTGGTTGCGCTCATCAAAACCGATTCCATTACGTCCTTGAGAAATCTGTTGAAGAATAAGATCCTCTCCATCGAAGGAATAAGCGGCACAAACACGTTGGTCATAATCCACACCCACAAACGCCTGGGTAAAGTGGTGGATGAGTAACGACGATCGACAGCAAGTCACAATCGTCCATCTCCATCAAGATTCTTATCCCAATAGGCAATCTTGTAAGCAAGGAACTGATCACTCGTGCTCTTCATGTCTTATCCGCGTTCAAGAACCCGACAATCGTTCTCTTGCATGTTGTCGAAGTGCCCAGCAGAACAGGGGTGCTCGACCCTGAGCCCTATCGCGATGAAATCAGCAAGGCCGAAACAAAACTGAATGATCTCGCGAAATGGCTGGCAGACCAAGGCCTGGGAGTATCAGTCAAAGTAAGAGTTGCACGCAACATTGCTGAAGGTATCGTTGAAGAGACAGATAGGAACGGCTATCTGATCGTATTTCTCATGAAACGAAAGCTCACAAAAGGTTGGAAGCGCTTCTTTGCCAGAAGCGTCAGTGAAAGGGTTGTCCGTTCCGCTGACTGTCTGGTCATGACAGCCCCCTTACAGCACCCCTCACGCCACGGTCCTGAGTCCAGCAAACACTAAATAAGGAAATGAGCTACTCGAACCTAACACGCGAAGGCAGTGACATATGCACATCTCCGGTGTTTTAGTTCCACGCAACTAGGCAACGAGTACAGACTGAATTTGCGAATCGGTTTTCGAGCGTGATGTTAGAATGAGTAAAGAAATCGGAATTACTGTAAAGAAGGCTGACAACTTCTCCGAATGGTATACGCAACTAGTGATGAAAGCCGAGCTTGCAGACTACGCCGCAGTAAAGGGTTTCATGGTTCTTCGACCTTACGGATACTCTCTCTGGGAGAGAATCAAGGAATCACTGGATCGCAGACTAAAGGAGACGAATCACGCTAATGCCTACTTCCCGCTACTTATCCCCGAGAGCTTTCTGAAGAAAGAGGCTCAACACTTCAGAGGCTTCACTCCGGAAGTCTTCTGGGTAACCCACGCCGGAGAGAACGCCCTTTCTGAACGACTTGCCGTACGACCCACATCGGAAACGATAATCTATGATGCCTACTCGAAATGGGTTCGAAGTTGGCGCGATCTTCCTCTTCTCATCAATGTGTGGAACTCGGTGCTTCGCGCCGAGATTACGGCAACCCGACCGTTCATAAGAACATCCGAGTTTCTGTGGCAGGAAGGCCACACGGTACACGCTACAAAGGAAGATGCGGATAAAGAAGTCATGCTGATTCTTGACCTTTACAGAGAGTTGAACGAAAATCAATTGGCCGTTCCTGTGCTTGCCGGCTACAAGAGTGAACGAGAGAAGTTTGTAGGCGCGCTCTACACAACAACCCTTGAAGCCATGATGCCTGACGGCAAGGCGCTGCAGATGGGCACATCGCATAATCTTGGACAGAACTTCTCGAAACCTTTTGAGATAAAGTACCTCGGAAAAGACGAGGCCACGCATTATGCTTGGACAACATCTTGGGGCGTTTCTTGGCGCCTTATCAGCGCAGTGATAATGCTCCACGCTGATGACAAGGGCCTCGTATTACCGCCTCACATAGCACCGATACAGGTCGTTATCATCCCAATACTCTACAAAGAGCGAGACGCACAGGCCATTACAGAGCGCGTGCAGTTCATGGCCAAGGCCCTGGAGAAGGCCGGTCTCTGCGTCCGCGCGGACTTTCGCGACCAGTACACGCCAGGTTGGAAGTTCAACGAATGGGAACTGAAAGGCATACCCCTAAGGATCGAGATTGGCCCAAGAGATGTCGAAAAAGATCAGATAACAATAGTCAGACGTGACAACGCCCAAAAGATGACCGTCAGCAATGACGCAGCAGTCAGCGAGGTGCAGAGATGCTTGGAGGAGATACAGAAGAACCTCTTCTCCAAGGCAAAGTCGTTTCTGGATTCAATGATCCGTCAATCCACCGACTACAACCAATTCAAGCAGATCCTCGAGACCAGCGGCGGATTCATACAGGCTTGTTGGTGTGGGGAAGATCAGTGCGAGGATGCGATAAAGGCAGAGACAGGTGCAACAATTCGCACCATCCCGCTAACCGCTGAGAGAACCTTCGCAGACTGCATTCGCTGCGGCAAGCCAGCAACGAAAACCGCTTACTTTGCTAGATCATACTAGCGGTTTTAGGTCTCATCTCTCTAGAGAAGTGACTTGGATCCAGTAACAACATTTATGCACCACATCAGGACATCCAACTGCTGATGACGAGAGTTGACGAAGAAGAGGAAGTCGCGGGGGCGGAGCAAGGGCAGTAAGGGTAGTGCGGTGATGATTCAGTGTTCGCATTGTGGTAGGCCTGTTCCGAGGGATAAGGCGAAACGTGAGACAAGGTGGACAAGCCTGGTGGAGCCTTCTCTGGCTCGGGAACTGCGATCGCACGGAACCTACATCGCTCGGGAGAGGGTGGTCAAGTTCTACTGTGTCTCCTGCGCAGTTCACTTCGGACTCTCAAAAGTGAGATCTGCCGACGAGAGAAGATACTATTGATTCAATGCTTCCACGGCTAATTGGCCGCGGAGAGCCCTTTTCCTTTCTTCGACGCCTTCTGGAGAGATTTCGAAATCCGGGCCCACTTGCTCAACCATAATCGACGCTGCAGCTGAGGCGAACAACGCTGCCTCAACACAATTCCCAGTTCGTCCATATTCGGTTATGAATGAACCGGCATATACGTCGCCTGCACCAGTAGGATCTATGGCATGCGTCCGATAAGCCGGAATGCGTTCAAACTCCTTGTCATTCAACAGTAGTAAGGAGCCGCGCTCGGCGAGGGTTACAATCGGAGTGCCTCCCCCGAGCGCTCCCAACTCTTGAAGAGCGCGGACGGGATCACGTTCACCAGTTATCGTTGCGCTCTCATGTTCGTTGGGTTTAACGAAATCCACCAGGCGAACGATTTTCTTGAACGCGCCTTTGTCGCATCTATGAGCTATCCTACCGTCCTGCCCTACGATCCTCACGAGGCCCTGCGGGTCCAGAAAGATTGCAGCCGATGTTGAGGAACGTATGAGTTCCACTAGTTCAAGGTCTACTTCGCCTAGGATTGGCCCAATCAGAAAGAACTTGCTCTCAAGAAATGATTCGGGGAAATCCCTTGCGCTTATCTTGCCGGCGACACCGATGACATTCAGAGTCCTGTTGCCACTTTCGTCATAAACAAGCCGGAAGCCTCCCGTCTCTCTGCACGCTGTATCCATCTCGGCCGTTATCTCATAGTTCAGCATATCAACACGAAATCGATCTGCAAAGTCAAGGCCGATACAGCCCACCAACCCTACTTTGCTCATCCCAAGTCGCTTGGCGACCAGACAGGCGTTTGTACTGCAGCCTGACAGAACGCGTCCATCTGTTCTCGTTTCAGGCGTCACAATCATGTCGTAGACTGGGTTCCCTATCCCGACTAGATCAAACACTTGAACTCAATCCTGCGGTCTGTTTGAGCGTGTAAGACAGTCTCTGTATCACGGTAACGTGTGATAACAGTCCGGCAATGATCACGCAGACTGTTAACGCTGCTGGCTGTAGCGGCTGCAACACCGAACCAACCAACAGCAAAATCAACTTCTCCTGACGTTCAGCAACGCCTACCGTGCAACTGGCTAGGCCTCCCACAGATTCGGCTTTTGCTCGCACAAAGCTGGCCATAACCATGCCGAACAGGCAAAAGACTACCCATGGCCAGTCCACGAGCCCTCCAAGCCCGATCCCCAGCAATACAGCGAACTCGGCATAGCGATCGAGCACATGATCATATACCGCACCAAAACGAGTTGCCGTACCCGTAGCGCGGGCTACCGCCCCATCCA
>Ga0315280_10011021_pt1 | contig 11198 bp, 12 predicted proteins | sample YL17G06_40_MG_FD_203697 | JGI IMG/M metagenome (GOLD analysis project Ga0315280, IMG submission 203697) | Sediment microbial communities from Yellowstone Lake, YNP, Wyoming, USA - YL17G06_40 | ecosystem: Environmental > Aquatic > Freshwater > Lake > Sediment | place: USA: Wyoming | collected... | reverse complement strand
GTGAAAACTCAAACCAAGCGGACAACGATCTACCTGGAGCCGGGCCTTTACCGGGCCCTGCGTATCAAATCCGCCGAGACAGAATACTCTATCTCCGATTTGGTGAATCGAGCCGTCCGGCTGTCGATGAAAGAGGACCTGGCCGACCTTGGGGCCTGGGAAGAGCGGAAAGGCGAGCCTTCTTGTTCGTTTCAAGAAGTCCTGAAAAAGCTCAAGAAGGATGGACGAATATAACCTGTTTATCAAAAAGTCGGCCATCAAAGAGCTCGAACGCCTGCCGAAGAAAGACCTTCAACGGGTTATTGACCGCATTCACGCGCTCGGGAAAAACCCAAGGCCTCAAAATTCAGAGAAACTCGCCGCGCAAGATCTCTACCGCGTCCGACAGGGACACTACGGGATTATTTATTGGGTTAACGACAAGCAAAAGAAGGTCGAGATAATCAAGATTGGCCATCGTCGTGAAATCTACGAGTAGTTTGTCCGCCGCCGCTTAAGGAGATTTTGAGGGGTTATTTCCTGTTGCCGCGGGCTAACGAAGCAAAAACGCCGGCCAGGCAAAGCGCAGAAAAAATGAGGAACCCTGTCTTGACGCTGTGCAAGAACGAATCGTAGTTGGCAGGAGTAATCCTAACCTTGCCGACATAAAGAGCGAAGAGCATCATGGCGATGCCCATGCTGAAATTCTGTCCGACGAGGCGCATCGTCGATAGAGTGGCCGCAGCCACGCTAAGAGATTTTTTCTCCACCGAGCTCATTACCGCGTTCGTGTTTGGTGAAGAGAAGAGGGCAAACCCAAAACCCAGGAGGGCCAGGCTGCCGCCGATAAAGACCAAAGGAGAGTTCGTCTGGACAAAGGCCAGGAGAAAAAGCCCTCCGCTCGATAAGGCCATACCTATCGAGGCCACGACCCGCGGCTCAATTTTGTCTGAGGCCCGGCCGGCAAACGGCGAGAAAAGAGTCATAACCACCGGCTGCGCGATCAGGATCAGGCCGGCGCTCTGGGGATTCATCCCTTTGAGGTATTGAAGATAAAGGCTGAGAAAAAAACCCACGGCAAAGGTGGCGCTGTAATTGATCAAAGCGGCCAGGTTGGAGAAGGCAAAGACTCTATTCTTCATAAAAAGCCCGATGTCGAGAACAGGGCTGGCCGTTTTCGTTTCAAAAAAGGCAAAACCGGCGGCTAAAACGAGGCCGGCGACAAGAAGCCAGACACCCAAACTCTGCGGGAGGCGAGAAAAGCCGATCATGACTCCGACAAGAGCAAGCCCGTAGAGAAGAGAACCTGATGAATCGAATTTTTCTCCCCTCGCCTCGGCCCATTCACCTTTTAGCTTCCAAAAGACGACCACGATGACGAGGAGACCCAAAGGGATGTTCACAAAGAAAATGCTCCTCCAGCCGAGATGCTGGGTGATCAAACCTCCAAGCACAGGCCCGAGGGAAAGCCCCAAATATGTGGCAGCCGTGTTAATGCCCAGAGCTTTGCCTCTTTCTCCCGGCGGAAACACAGAGGTCAGGATGGCAACGCCCGTGCCGAAAATCATCGCCCCCCCGATTCCCTGAATGATCCGGGAAAAAATCAAGGCCAAAATCGAAGGAGAGAGGGCTGAAAGAAGGGAAGACAGCGTATAAGTTAGAATGCCCCAGACAAAGATTTTTTTTCTGCCGAAAATATCGGCCAGCCGGCCGAAAGGCACGAGAAATACGGCTGCGGCCAAAAGGTAAGCAGTAGCCACCCAGCCCAAAGTAACCGCATCCGTGGAGAATTCCCGGCCGATCGAGGGCAGGGCAATGTTCACCGAATTGCCCATAAAGGGGGCGAGAAAAGACGCCATCCCTGCGACGACCGCTGCCGCAAGCCGGGTTTGTTTGCTCTCTTTATCCACAGTTAATCTATATATTTTATAAAAATAATAAAATAGGAAGCAATCCTAAGTCATGGCGAGACATCGAAGATGTCGTGGCCATCTCCTCGGCTTTTCGTGAGATCGCCACGCCTCTTCCTGAGGCTCGCGATGACATTTTCTGAACGCGCCGCGATAGGACCCTCTCTCCAAGCGGCACTTTCGTAGAACCCAAGATGTTTCTTATCTAAGCTGCAGGCATTTCGAATCTCTTGATTCTGAACGGATAACTTTGGCCAGGCCATCATTTGAGCTGGAGGACGATCTCGCGCCTTAAGAACTCGCGTTCTTTCCCCACGGGAAACTGGATGAGCAGCCGGCCACCGGAAAGCTCGGCTCCCGCTGCCCCTTCCACCAAATTTCCATTGGCTAAATTGAGGGCATAACTTTCGCCGGCCAGCCCCTCGACCACAACCTTGAGGTTCTTTCCTTCAAGTTCTGAGCGGATGATTTTCAAACCTTTATTGAAATCCCCTACCCTGGATTCAAGTTCAGGCAGAAGAAGCTCAACAGCCGGCTCAAATTCCACCTCAATAACATCCTGGCCGGTCAGGCTAAACTGGATCTCAGGCTGCACAACCCGGCTTGAAGATAAAGTTTTAAAATCTGCCGGCTGACCGTTAAGTTTGGCGCTACGAATGCGGGTCCCTAAACCGAGGGCTGGAGCAAATTGTATTCTGAACGGGCTCCCTTTCGTGGAACGCACCTCCAGTTGAATCCTGGTTGCTTCCCGCCGGTAATGAAACGCGAATGTTTCCTGGCCAAGGCGAAAGTTTTCGATCGAGACCTCAGGCCAGTCGGCGGGAAAACGCGGTTCAAAAAGAATCAGCTTGGCGGGAGCATCTCCTTCGAGGCCAAGCATTCCCCTGACCAGGGGCAAAACCACGCCTCCTGTTGAGAATCCTTGATGAGGAACGCCTTCCTGGGGCCAGACGTGCTGGGAGCCGGAGAAGAGCTCGGTGACACAGCCCAGGGCATTATCAAAAACATGGTCCGCGTTGGCCAGCAGCAATGGATACCCCTGCAAGCAATAATTGTTCTTATACAGGGCTGTGGCGACCAGGCCTGTGAGGAAGGGCCAAACCGCGCCATAATTATAATTGAGCGGCTCGTAAAGCGGGCTTTTTAAGGAGAGCATCCGCACGCCCCAGTCTGTGGTGAGGCCTGCGGAGCCGATCTTTTCCAAAGTCTGCGCCGTATGATCGGAGCTTCCCATTTGCCACATCAGAGGGACCGCGCACCAGGGCGTCAGTTCTTTCACCTGCTTTCCATCGGCATTGAAAGCATAGGAATATTGGCCGCCCTCCGCGTCCCAGAATTTGGCCTCCAGGGCGGCCAGAGCCCTCTTGTAGTTCGCGTCCGCTTTAGCGGCCATTTTCTCGTCCCCCATGGCGCGGCGGCTGAGCTGTTCCATGCTCAGGGCTGCCCGCACCCAGACCGCGGCTAAGTAAATATCTGTCTGGATTCCCGTGAGCGAGCCGAACTCGAGCGCTCCCAGCCCCGCCTTGCGGTTATCCATCAGGCCGTCACCGTCTCCATCTGTAGTCAGGCACCATTCATAAGCGCGACACAGCGAAGCCCAGCTCTGCGTGAGGAACTCTTTATCCCCGCTCCTGAGGTAATAATCATACATGGCCGCTATATAATAAGGCGTAGTGTCACCGTGAATATAGCCATAAGGATAGTCCTTGAACCAGTTGATATAGGAAGCAGCCTGGGTGAGTTCATGCGCCATCTTCCCGTCCTCTCGCTGCCACTTCTGGGTGAAGGCCAACGCTTCCTTCGCCGGCCCATAGGCGCCGTAGCTATTCAAGCTGAGGGAATTGAGATAAGCGTCCGTGCCAAAAAACCAGCCGAAACCAGGGCGCCCGCCTGTGCCCGACAGCCCGAGTCCAGCGACCAAGCCTTTTCCCAGGTCGGGGTTATCTACGAGCAGGTTATCGTAAGCAACCTTGGCCCATTCGAAGGCAAGGTTGAGCTTCTGGTTTGGAGTGTGAACCTGGAGGGTTTCCTGCCTGAGTTCTTTGTAGTGCTCAAGCGCAGAAAGGTAAGCAGCTCTGGGGTCGGAAGCCAGCTGCTCATAAACCTTTCGGATATCTTCCCTCTTCCCTTTGCCGCCGGCCAGGATAATGGGAATGAATTTTCCCCTGACTTCCTCCGGCTTCTCGATGGCGATGGTGAATTCGTCAGGCGAATCGGAGAGCATGTGAGCCGGCGTGTAAGAAATCCCCTGGGCGGCCGGAGAGCCGACATAGCCGTGATTTTTTCCCGTCGGCTCGGAGATGAGGTAGGCCTTAAGCTCCGCATCCCAGTAGGCGTATTGTCCGCCGATACCGGCAGGCCACATGGGCTGAAGAACGGGAAGGAATCCAGCTACAATAGTGAGAGGCTCAGTGGAATCCACATCAAGGAAGATGACGGCGCCCGGCTCCTCAATGGCCGTAACAAAGACAGCTTTCAGGGTAAAGGATTGATAGGTGTAGGTCAGCGTCGTGGCTGCAGGCGTTGTCGTCACATATCGGACAATGTCCTTTGCCGCGATTGGCCGGGTGCTGTTTTTGACCAAAAAGGAAAGCTCGAAATTACGCAAGAGTTTCAACGGGTAAGCCCAGGCTTCAAATGTCCCGCTTTCAAAACTCAGGATGGCGAATTTTCGCCCCACTTTATCAAAATAGGTATAAGGCTGGGCCAGCCGCTCGAGGGTCATTTCATCCCGTTCGATGGGAAAAGCGGGAATAAGCCCTTCTTGAGGCGCCGCTAAGGCGGGAAAAAGAACAAAAAATACAGTAATGCTCAACATGATTCGAAGATTCATGTTTTTTCTTTTTCTCATGATCTTCCCTCGCTCGACATGCTCAGTCAGGAGATGCTCTGATGAAATCGCCAGGAATTATATGAAAGGACAAGGGGGATTGCAATCGAGCGGCTTTTATGCGTCGACCCGGAGAACCAAATTCCGGAAATGGATGAGAACAATAATGCCTATGGCAGCAGAAAACTCTTCATCCGAGTGGCCAACCGCAGAACACAGGAGCTGCGCCGGCCGTTCCGCTATAAAATCTATCTCCTTCGAAAGGGTGACATGCCGCTGGTGGCAGATACGGAGATAAGCCCCGGCGACATCACTTTGCAGCCGGGGGAAACCAAGACTGAGGCAGACCCTAACGCCAGGCCGGATTTTCTGATCAGCTTCGTCGAAATCAAGACACCGGCCAGGGGTTGCACAACAGAAGGCAAAAACGCCTTTATCGAAGAATAACCGTTAAGCTATTTTTTGCACTCGTCTTTTGGGGAGCCGCATTGGCGTGAGCCGTGGCCGCCATGTCCCATCCTTGCTTTTTCATGGCTTCCGCACCCGCGTTCCCGGCATCCGCCCCCGCAACCCATTCCGCCTCCGCAGCCCATACCTGAGCATTTCTGGTCAAAGAATTTCTTCTGCTCATCCGTCAGCAGGTTGCGGATCTCGTTCCGGTGGGCAAGAGCCTTCTTCTGGATATCGGCGCTGACCTTGGCTATCTCATCAATCTTAGCCTCGAGTTTTTTCTGGTCGGCGCGCTCCACGATCAGCCCGCGAAATTCGAGCCGTTTTGTTTTCACATCGGTCTGGAGAGCGAGAATGGCTTTTTCGAACTCGAGCTTGAGCTTCTGGATTTGCGTTGTCTGCTCGGCTGTCAGATCAGGAATTCCACAGGCCTTCTCGCAACGCTCGGCGCCTGACTTCTGGGCCAGCAAAGGGAAAGCCAAGATGAGCGCCAGCCCGATCAAAACCAATGCCTTTGACTTGAGTGTCCTCATTTCATATTCCTCCTCAATATAGATTGAAACAATCCTCGTTTCCTTTGAATTTTGATCCTTTCCCTTCCCCCTGAGGACAGGCTTCCCCGTCGGGTCTCAGGGGGTCGCGGTAATGCTTTTTTTCTTGAGGACAGACATGGTCCTCAAACATGCGAAAAAATTTCTCCCGCTGCTCAGGGGTCAAGACTTCCTTTTCTTTAAAGAGATTCAGGACGGCCTTCTTCTGCATTTCCGCCTGCAGCCGGCTGATCTCCTCAATAAGTTTATCTATCGAACCCATATCCGGTGTTTCCTTTTTCATCTCTCCCACCAGCGTTCTTCTTTTCTCCTGTATTTGAGCCTGAATCTCCTTGATTTCGGCTTCATAAGAAGACCTGATATCTCCAAAACACTTCAATTGTTCATGGCTCAAAGAGAGTTGCCTTGGCATCATGGGTGCCGATTCAACCGGGCTCGGGAGATGGAACTTGCCTGGCGGCTTCACCCAGCGGTTGTAAGCAAACGTCACCAGCGCGGAGATATTGACGACAAACAAAAGGATTAATCCGAAAGTGAGGAGTTTATTTTTCATTCTTTCTTTTCTCTCTCTGGAATTTGATGACTGAGATAAAAATCAGCCATAGAACCTTTGGGGAAGTCTTCAAAGTTTCTGAGATACGTGCTGATGAATGATTCATCAAAAGCGCTTTCTGTAAAACTCGCCGCCGGAGCGGCGCGACCTTCATTCTCTGAGATATTTCCCATCTGATATCCAGCGAGAATTCCGGCAAGAAGGAGGACGGTCAGCGCCGCAGGACGAAGAAAACGCCGGGTGTTGAAGAGTGTATCCTTCATGCCGGTTCCATGTTGCTCATACGCTTCAATCCTTTTCATCAAGTTTGAAGAAAAAGCAGGAGAAGGCTCAATCTTTTCCCTTTGAGCCAGGCTGTGCCATACCTGGTTGAAATTTTGAAGAAGGAGCGCACACCTTTCGCAGGATTTTAGATGGGCCTGGATATTTCCGAGCATCCCATCCGGAATACGTTCTTCGACGATTGCGATCAGGTTATTGGCGACGATTTTGCAGTCTGTTTTACCCATGAAAACCATCTTCACTACGATTTTCATATTATTTGACACGAGATTGGCGTTGAAACTTGCGGCCCCCCTCAATTTTTTTGAAATGGAGGGCCAGACTTTTCTGGAGGTTGCCTTTCGCGCGGTGAAGGCCGGCCTCCACAGATGAAAGCGATATGTCCAAGATCTCCGCAATCTCCTGATAGGAACGGCCTTCATATTTGTTCAGGATAAACATGGTTTTTTGCTTTTCGGGAAGAGAGGCAACGGCCTTTTGGATGAGTGTTCTCGTTTCGTTCTCTCTTAGAGCGGACTCAGGATCGTCGGCGCTCGATGACCAGACAGCCTGTCTCCTCCGGTGTTCACCCTCCAAAGCCCGACTGAGACTGTCGAGCCAGCGGAACCTCCTGTTGTCCCGGATGAAATTCAGGCAGCGATTGACCGTGATCCGGTAAATCCAGGTCGAGACACGGCACTGGTGCCGGAATTTTCCGGCAGACCTGTAAACCTGGAGGAAAACCTCCTGAGCCACATCCTCGGCGTTCTGGCGATTGTTAAGGAAATTGAAGCATGTGTTCAAGACCAGAGTTTGAAAACGATCGATGAGCCTGGTGAAAGCCAGGTGGTCTTTTTCGGCGATTTTCCGGATTAATTCTTTATCGTCCATGGTACCGCTCGAGAGGTTTTTCTGGACTGAGGTATAAGATTTCCTGACGAAATCGGGATATATTATACTTTAGACACGAACACTTGAGAAAACTTTTGCCATTTAAGAGTAACGTGAAAGAAACTCCTTCCCTGCTTCCATCAATCTTATCTCTTTTTTGGCTTGATTCATTCTTTGATAGATGTTCAAAGGGAATCGATAGAGAATAAGATGAGCTCTCAAAAATTTAGTGGGGCTTACCAGCCGAGGTCTGAGGAAAGCCGGCGCGCATCATCTTTCTCCTTTCACGTGTCAGCAAGGCCGCGCTCTGCCATCGCCACCTAAAAGCTAAGTCCTATCCCTCTCTACCAGGCGGATGTGCTCAACTGGCGCAAGAAGGAGTGGATCCAGTATACGGTCATAGGGGACCAGGATGTTGCTTTAAGAGCTGCCATTGAAACAGGATCGGACTGGAAGCGCAAGGCTATTTGGACATCTTTCTAACCAAAAAGAATAAGGGAATGGAACCAAGCTGCATGGCCATTGAGAAGGCAACGAGAGCCGGAACGGAAACACCATAGAGGAGGCCCATCAAGGCGCTGCCCAGAAACCAGAAGATCCCATACCCGCTATTAAAAATCCCATAAGCTGTGCCCCGCTTGTCCATGGAAACCATCTCTGCAATGGCCGCTCTCATAATGGATTCCTGCGCTCCCATGCCCACTCCCCATAGAGCCATCCCGGCCAACGCTGGATAAAATCCGCTCAGAAAGACCAATGGCGGGAAAAGAGACGAGAGAAAGGAGACGATAATGAGAGTCGAAACTCCTATCTTGTCAAATAAACGGCCAAAGATAATCGCAGCTAAGGCATCCATCCCCATCGCGGTCGAATAAAAGATAGGAATCCAAGCGTTGGAAACAACGGATACCTTCTGGAAATGGTAAGCAATTAAGGGAAAATCAACATATCCGGCTCCCACCAACATAACCGCTGCAAGATAGAGCCAAAAGATACGAGGAAATCTCTTCGTCTGCAATTCAAGAGAGCCCACCTCCAGATCGCGGGGACGAGGATACAGGAGCCGCGCCGCCACGAGAATACTCAACGCCAGGATGGCGGGCAGAAGCAAGAGGGCAAAGCCGGTTCGGTAACTTCCTTTGAAATAAAGAACCACGGCGACAATAAGTGGGCCGACCACGGCGCCAATTTGGTCCAGCGCTTCATGCAATCCAAAACCCCAGCCCCGGCCTGTCTCCTTCGTGGCATGGGAAAGCATTGCGTCACGGGAAGGAGTGCGGATTGCCTTCCCCATCCGCTCTGCAATCATGAGAACGGCTGCAAGCTCCCAGCGCCCTGTTAGGGCCAATGCAGGAACAGCCATCAGGTTTACCCCATAGCCCAAAAACGTGATTGACCAGTATTTTCCAGTTTTGTCGCTAATATATCCGGAGACAAGACGAAATCCGTAACCGATCAATTCTCCGAACCCAGCCACAAATCCAACGACAGCAGCTTTAGCTCCGAGAATGGCGAGATAAGGGCCGGTGATGCTGCGAGCTCCCTCGTAGGTCATATCCGCAAAAAGACTCACTGTCCCCAGCAGAAAAACAAATTTCAGCGCCCTTGCCGCCGAAACGCCTGTATTCCTTTTCTCCATTCTCATCCCTCCAAACTCTATTCTAACCGCAGATATTTACATTGCAAGGACAATCATATAAAATGTCGATGACGGTGATGGTGTCCACCTTTTAAATGCCCTCCCGGCTGATGACCCCTACCAGAATCTCGATCGAGGAGGAGGTTTGTGCACGCTGACATCATTCCCCTAATCGTTGGCATCCTTATTTTTGTTTTTAGCTTGATCTCTCTCAAGCTGGGAATCTCCGTGGCCGTCATCCCCACTTTTGTCGCGCAGAAATGGTTTCCGCCCGCATATTCGGAAGACCTCGTGGAATGGAATAACGGACGATGACGTTTTCCCTGTTCATCCTGATCGGAGGCCTTTTCAGCTCTTTGGCCGCGCTGAGCGCTTTTCTCATCACCTACATGGAGTACCGGCGCCATTTCCCTGACAGAAAGAGGGCCTTGAGGGCGGCCGCCCAAACGGCAGTCATTTCGTTTTTGTTTCTCTTTTTTCTTTCCTTAGCGTCCTATTTTCTGATCATAAAAATTTTTTGACATCATTCCCCTAATCGTTGGCATCCTCATTTTAACCTCTTTTACTTCTCCCACCGCCGCTTCGCCCACTTCATGTCCGAGGAGGAGCTCTTTCTTGACCGGTTTCCCTTCAAGCTGCTGGCTTCCCTGATCACCCCCCTGGGGGCTTTCCCGGTGGACCGGCGCCTGCCGGTAGACCGCCGGGCCGTGAGCTACACTGTGGACCGCCTGGCGGAGGGCGGCTTCTTGATCCTGGCACCGGAATGCGGCACCGAGCGGGGCTGGGGCTTGCTTCCCTTCCGCTCTGGGTTCGTCCTGCTGGCCTTATTTATTGGCCAGGATACGGTTGCTGCGGCAGGGGAAACCGGGAGACATCCAGATCGTTCCAGCGGCCGTCCTCTACCTGGAGACCCCACGCGGTTTGCGCACCAAGCGGGCGATGCGCTTCCGCGCCCGGGCCGGCCTCTCCGTGGGCAAGCCCTTCTCCCTGGAGAATTTCATTACCCCCGGGAAGAGCAAGCAGGAGATCATGGACGAGGTGAAACTGCTATAATATTTTTATCAGAGAAAAGGGTGGTGTGAGCTCCGCATAAGGTGACAAAGACAACCACTCACTTGCTTTCCAATGACGGCAGGGTTCTCAGAAACTTGTTGGTTGCTGTAGGAGCCTGACTGGAGAAACAGGAAGTACAATGTTGCCAAAGGCTTCCAGCATATACGACATTGCGACCGAAGGGAACAATGTCTCAAAGGGCAAGGGCATAAGCCCGCAGCGTATATGCTGTGTTAGGCGATGGGCGCCTTCTCAAGGAGACCTATCCGAGAGGAGTTAAGGTGACTGTGCAACTGTTACCCTGACGCTCTGTCTTCATCCTTACCTTAAGCTGTTCGGCCAGCCACATCGGAAAAATGGACCGGCAACCAATGAGGCAAGAGCTCTCGCCGCCTTTGAAATCTAATATTTTGCATCGGGGTATCTTGAACACTGCTCTCTGCCCAGTCATTTCAGATACAGATAAAGGGGTAAAAACCTGAAATTGACTTGCCATCTGCTTAGCTATCATTGAGAAGGCAGAGCTTGGTGAAAGGGCTCTAATAACGTTCAATAGAAACAAAGCTGGACCGGAGTTCTTCCTCTTCAATGCCTCAAGATCCGCGCGTTTGAACTCCTCAACACCACTCTCACCAAAATGAGTCTGAACGAAGTCGAAGGCGCTTGACCACTTCCACATCCAATTAGCATAGGCTATCTCGTACTTCTCTTTGAAGGAAGCATCCTCAGGAATGGGTTTTAACCCTTCTCGCCAAATCCTCTGGACCTCGGCTACTCCTTCGTTACCCAAGTGTTTTTGTACAAGAGGTGGGATAAACGTGTCAAGAAGCTTTGTATAGCCCAGGGTATTAGCGTACTTCTCACTGTTTGGCATCTCCTTGATTTTTACCATCATACTCCCCTTTCATTCTTTTATTTAAGGCAGCCTATCGCCTAACTCGTTCATATCCGAACCTGGTTCGATTATACCACACTCTGGCTGGATCTTTGTCCCATAAAATGTTTCTCGGAGAAAAAAGGGGGAAGGCTGCTTTTTCATAGGAAAGAGTTTGCTTTTTGGCTGCATTGGCCAAGTGGGCAT
>Ga0315280_10011020_pt1 | contig 11199 bp, 16 predicted proteins | sample YL17G06_40_MG_FD_203697 | JGI IMG/M metagenome (GOLD analysis project Ga0315280, IMG submission 203697) | Sediment microbial communities from Yellowstone Lake, YNP, Wyoming, USA - YL17G06_40 | ecosystem: Environmental > Aquatic > Freshwater > Lake > Sediment | place: USA: Wyoming | collected... | reverse complement strand
ATCTATTATGTGTAATATATTTATTAATATGCTACTCAGCGCCCCCCAGCTCCTTCCTCAGCCTCTCTCCTTAGAGCCTCGGCCACCTTTTCGAACTCCTCAGGCGTCTCTAAAGTGACTTTAGCCTCGACAAGTTCCTTTGGAACTATCTTTTCGACCTCTTCCTTCGCCTTCTCGATTCTCTTCTTATCAAGCATTTCTAGGTATGGGTCAACATAGTGCTGGCGCAATTCCTTTGGAGTCTTAATCTGCTCAAGGTAAATTTGCTCACATAAAGCGATAATCCTTTGATGAGTGGGAGACTTCTGATCGGTATACCGAGTAATATCTCCAATTTCTGTTCGAGCTTCTGTAAATACGGGTTCCATCTCTTGAATAAAGCCCGTCGTAATCTTTCCAGACCAGACAGCTTTCTGAAAATGTTCGGGGAGTATTGAAATGTTAATATATTGCCATACTGTGCTTTGGTGTCTCCTGAAGACTTGAGCTACTGCATATACTGAACCCATTTCTTCATACATCCGTCTGAAGAACTTGGTATTCTCCTCTAATGTGTAAGGCTGTCGCTCTTCGTTAAGGGTGTAAACCATTCGTTTTGCTGTTTCGTCATCTATATTCCTTACTTCAACTGAAATCTTCTTCCATCCTAGTTCCTGAACTGCACCCCAACCTCCCTCCCCCGGCCTTTAGGAAAAGAAGCTAGATCATTTATCATGAAGAGGAGCCGGCGCATGATGGTGTTTCTACCATCAGCCCATCATCATCTTGCCCATCTTTATCATCATGTCGACACATCACGCCTTTCCATTTCTGCCTTCAAAAACTCATGGAAAAATTGATGGTGAAAACGGAAGAGTTTTATGGATGGTGATGGGAGTTTTATGGTGGCGTGACAGTTGGCTGAAAAGTTAAAAAATGAAGTTTAACCATCAGCTGATGAAGTTTTGCCTTCTCCCTCTCTTGTGATCTTCAAGAAATTCTTTATAAACACCTCTAGAACCTTCGGAGCGACTTCTATGGTTTCGGTCACCTCAGATAAATCTCCATTCTCCCATATCCCTTCTGCCTCTACCTCGAGCTTGATCTTTTCATCCTCGAGGGGCGTTGCAGTAATTTTGCCTTGTGCGTTGGGTCCGAGGTCTAGGTCGTAAGTTACTGTTTTTATCATGATCTTCCCCAAGTCATTATTGCTTGATTGTCATAATAAGATTTCCTCAGAGCTCTGGTATAACTCGGCACCAGCCCTTTTTGACCAACCCGAATTGACCAGAACCGCCATAGAACAAATCTTATATTGTTCTTTTTGTTGATTACTAGAACAGGAGCATAGAGAGAAATGAAACCTGAAGACATTCAAAGTCTATTAGAGCGATCTAAGACATTAAGCAAAAAAATTATGGAGTTGAATAAGGAATATATTGAGGAATGGGAGTCCATGAGGGATTCCGATGGTATTTTCAAGCTAACTTCTGATAAACTAAAGCTGATTATTAGTAAGGAAAAAGCTCTAGATGACGCTTTGAAAGAATTTAAGGAAAATGATAAACGCTTACGACAACTTTTGAAAAGACTACAAAGTACCTGAAATGAGACTTACCGACCCTATTTGACCAACCCTTATTGACTGCTCCGAGATTGACCAGAACCGACAGCCTAAAAATTATTAAGTCGGATAGGTCTACAGTGTTTTTTATGGTAAAACTTGACAGACGAACCACAACACTATGGGTCGTGACTGCTCTTGCTGTGGGCACTCTTGGGGCATCATTAAGCGACATGGTTAGACAAAACTCTTGGTTTATTATTTATTTGGGTTTGATCTATGCTTGGCTTTTCGTGCTTACAGGAATCGCTACGATGCATCTAAACGAAAGGAAGTGACCTGCCGTATCTAAAAAAAAGAGGTGTGGGGATATCCCCCCCAGGTCGCGGGTTCAAATCCCACCCGGTCCACCAGAACCTTTTCTCTGCCAGAAAATGTTCATCAAAAGAGGGCTTTTTCACCATCGGTGCAAGGCAGCGCAGGCAGCTCTGCGATCAATCAGCAGGGGATACTCGCTGTCGTTACGTGACATTTGTGGACGCCTTGGCATTTTGTTCTGATTTCTTCCCCTTCCCCTTCCCCTTCCCCTTCCCCTTCCCCTTCCCCTTCCTACGCCTCCATAAGACCGCCACGACCGCTATTATGGCTATTATCGGCCAGAACGGGAACAGCGTGAAGCTTATTATTAGTGCAGATGCGATAATGGGCAACACCGACACGGCGAAGGCGGCCAGGCAGAGGACGATGGCGATCTTGGTCCAGGTCGCAGCCCTTCTCCTCCTCTTCCACCGAAGGATCAGAAATGCCAGCAGGAGCGGCAGGATGAGTATCACGCTGACCTGTGCCAGGATGTCCGTAATACGGTCCAGCAGGGGCTGCTCTGGCTCCTCGCCCACCGGGTAGACTCTCACGCCTCCGGGCATGGTGGCGGGACTATTTATGATTGGGGGGACATAAGCGCTGTAGCTGTACTCGCCCTTGCTGGCGTTCTCGGGTATCTTGAAGTATATGCGGAGGACGGCGCTCCCGCCCTTCTCTATGTGGCACCCGATGACGTCCCTCAGGTAGGTCCCGTTCGGTGCGAAGATGGGCATATTCGTGAGCGACGCAGAGTGCAGATCGGACGCATTCGTGGTCGAGGGGTCCCACGCAAACGTCCCTATGCCCGTTATGTTGAGCGCGGCCTCGGGGATATCAATGATTTCGGAGTTGTCGCTGATGATGTGGATGAGGAGGCAGCCGGTATCGCCGGGGCGGTAGAGGTACTTGTCGAACTCGAAACCGGTATTCACCGCAGAGACGGCGGGCACCAGGAATAGGAGGAGGCACAATGCAAAGAGTACTCCTGCCTTCCCGATGCGCGGGATGCGCATCCAGCTGTGCAGAAATTGCGAACGCCACGAATGCGCCAACAAGCATCCCCCTCAAGTTTTGCCTCACCTACAGATGCCCGCCATGAATTTATAAAGATCCCCGTTTTTAAACAGGATTACCTCTTCCCGCGGCTGCAGAGGGCCAACCAAAGTTATTGGGGCACTGCTAAAGTTGATGCCCACGGACTTGTAAAACGAGGTACCATTCACGATAGGTTCGTAACGGATATTAATCTGGATAAAAGAGTGGTTATCATGTCCAAGTTGAAGATCACTACAACCACACTGGTTTTGGGCCTACTCGTTGTGGCATCGCTGGTGTTTGTTGCGTATGCGTTCTGTCAAACGGCAGTGCTGAACCAGAGGTTGGAGGCAGTTCACCATACTTTTTGGTGAATTCCTCTAATTGTTTCATAACCTTGCCTAGATCTTCATCGGCCATAAAGTGTCAGCTTGAGTTCCATATCTTGTTCTAAACAATAAAAAAGTAGCGTTTTTTAGCATAATTTATGATTTGATTCCACAAACCTTTATGCTCCATACGGAATCTGCTACTTTCTTCAGCTGTTCTTTTGTGATACGCAGCCTCTTGATTGCTGCCTTTACTTCGGGGTCATTCAATATGGATTCAATCGAGTACTTCGTCTCATTAACTACCTTAACCCCTCTGAAGCCTACTTGTTCTATGGCCTTGAGGTACTCCTCTTTTATCATTGCACCCGCCACACAGCCAGTTAATGCTGTCTCTATTTTCTTAACAAAGTCAGGAAGCTCCTCATGCAACACGATGTCTGAAATCATCAGTCTCCCGCCCTCTCGGAGCACTCTGTATGTCTCATCGAAGACCCGTTCCTTGTCAGGTGATAGATTTATCACACAATTGGAGATCACGATGTCCACCGAACCATCTGCCACAGGCAAGTTCTCTATCTCGCCAAGCCTGAACTCAACGTTCTTGTAGCCTCCTTTTCTTGCATTGGCACGAGCCTTTTCAAGCATCTCGGGAGTCATATCAACGCCTATCACCTTACCTTCCTTCCCGACCCTCTTCGAGGCGAGGAAGCAATCAAAGCCACCGCCCGAACCCAGATCGAGCACAGTCTCGCCCTCCTTCAAAGATGCAAGAGCTACGGGGTTCCCGCATCCAAGCCCGAGGTTTGCACCCTTGGGTACCGATTTCACATCATCATCGGCATATCCCATTTTTTTACTGGCACTCTCCGGGGTACTGTTGCAGCACGTGTTTGGTCTTCCACAGCAGGGCTGCTCACCTTTCGCTATTTTACTGTATTTTTTCCGTACAACTTTCCTGACATCTTTAGCCATATTGATACCTGCTGTCGATTTTTTTTATGTATTAATAATGATATTATTCTTCTAGTCAATCTTCACCTTTATACAACTTCCTTCTCAGCCAGAAAGCCACGTTGACAAGGCTTATCATTACTGGGACCTCGATCAGCGGTCCAATAACGGCTGCGAAAGCCTCCAGCGACGCTATCCCAAAGACAGCGACAGCTACCGCGATTGCGAGTTCGAAGTTGTTTGAAGCTGCAGTGAATGCCAATGAGGTTGCGCGCTCATAGTTGAGCTTGGAGTAGTATCCTGCAATGAATGCGCCAAAGAACATTATTACAAAGTATGCAAGCAGCGGTACTGCAATAAAAACAACATCGAGGGGTCTTGTAACTATATACTGCCCCTTCAGAGCGAACATGATTACAATGGTGAACAGCAGCGCAAAAAGCGAAGTGGGCCCCAATTTTTGCATGAGCACCGTGTCGTACCATTCCCTTCCTTTCTTCTTGAGGAAGTAGTACCTGGTGGCAATCCCTGCAAAGAAGGGTATCCCGAGGTATATCAGCACCGACTGAGCGATGTCTACGAGCGAGACTTGGACAACCGTCCCAAGGGAACCGGAAATCCAAGAGCTGACAATTGTTATGTAGAAATATGCAAGGATTGCGTAGAATAAAATCTGGAAGATGGAGTTGAAGGCGACCAGTATCGCAGCCCACTCGTTGTCACCCTTCGCCAGGCTGTTCCATACTATTACCATGGCAATGCACCTTGCCAGACCTACAAGTATTATGCCGTTTCTGTACTCTGGGTAATTGGCAAGGAAGATCCAAGCGAGCGCAAACATCAACGCTGGTCCAATAATCCAGTTGAGGGCAATCGACTCAGCATTGTTTTTGATCCTTGGGTGCTTACTATCTTTCGTAGTTCTTCGTACCTGACCTTGGCGAGGGGCGGATACATCATCCAGATGAGCCCTATGGCGATTGGTATCAAAGTAGTGCCGATGCTGATGGAACCGATAATGTCAGAGATGTTGGGAAACAGGTAGCCAATACCAACACCAATAGCCATCGCTAGGAATATTCAAAGCGTGAGGAATTTGCTCAGGAAAGAAAGTTGCCCTCTATTACTCATACCTTTTTACACTTCATTTGAAATACTTCCATTATCTTATAATAAACGAGCTATTAAAAAATGGAGATAGCGGGCCCCTTCATCACCTGGCATAAGGTGAGACCTGGGCTGGCGGAGTACTTCCCCAGCTTTTACACGGGAGTCACTCTGGAGGAATGCGAATACGATGGGGCGCCCCTTGGGTTTGAGGAGAACTACACCCTGTTCCAGAGAAGACCTATTCCCGTCAACCAAAGTCACATATGCAGCCTTTCTCTGTGTCTTCCACAGGAGCCTTCTGACCCCCAAAAAAGGAAGCGGCTAATTCGTCCGTCTTCGCCATCACACCCTTTCTGACCATCTTTGCCACCCCTATCGCTTCGAGGATCTCCTTCTCCTCCACCTCGCCAACCAGAGCCAAAGCGCGGAGGTTTTCCAAGCAGGGCTGGCAATTGGCCGCGACCGCTGCCCCGACTGCTACCAGCAACTTGATCCGTTGTTCCACAACAGGCACCCCCTATTTTTTCTACTACCATTTAGTTTATTATCTTCTGAAATATAAAAAAGTGGAGGTGCGGGCGATTAATGCGCTCATTCTACTCTTCGTTCCTTTCCAAGTTTGTATTCTGTACTATGAAACAGCGGACTGGAAATTATTAGATCTGCAGTCGCTCTGTTACAAGCAGTCGGCACATTATACAAGACAGCTATCCTGAGAAGTGCTTTGACATCAACATCATGAGGTTGAGTTTGCAAGGGATCCCAGAAGAAAATTAAATAATCCAATTTGTCATTTGCAATCAAGGCGCCTAGCTCCATGTCTCCGCCATAGGGGCCGCCCTTGAGCAAAGTGATTTTCAGCCCTGTTTTTTCTATAATTCTCTTCCCGGTGTTTCCAGTTGCATACAAAGTGTTAAGAGACAGTGTTCCTTTATTGAAATCAACCCATTCAACCAAATCATCCTTCTTATTATCATGCGCTACTAAGCCAATGCTTCATTTTGGTAGCAAGATCTCACCTCTTCAGACAGAATATAACATATCCAATAATCATAAGCCTTTCTAAGAGCAAAAAGCGTGGACGATAGCCGGCCTTTACATGTGGCGGGTGTTATCTCCACTGCGTGGTGGGTTCAAATCCCACCAGATCCACCATTTTATCGAACTATACCTAATGAATAATTGCGCCTTTAAAGGACACCAACTTTATTAGCAGTCTTCCAATAACTTCCTTTGGTGGGCTCGATGCAAGCTGAGACTCGAGTTATAAAGCTCGAAAGGAAAGTGAATGCGCTATCAAAAGCTCTCGATTTGTTGCTATTTGAGGAGCCCGAAGAACTTTCCAAAGAAGAATCCGATGAACTAAAGGAAAGGCTTAGTGATTATCTACGCGGTAAAAAAGATATGTTTGTGCCACTTGAAGAGCCGTTGAAAGATGTTTAGGGTAGTGGCACACAAGAAAGCGCTCCGAGAGATCGAATCTCTATCAAGCAGAGACAGGATTAGGGTGTTGAAAGCGATAAAAGAGATGGAATCTGACCCTTTCCTTGGTGACATAAAGCCTCTGAAACCTGTCAAATCCCTGTTCAGAAAGAGGATTGGTGACTTCAGAATCGTGTTTACGCTCAATTTTGAGCTGAGTGAAGTGATAATATTCAGAGTAGGCAGACGGGAGCGCGTTTACGAGAAGATCTAATTAAAGAACTTCAAGGGCTCGTAATCCTCTGTAAGTGGTTATCCCATAAGTTAATGACGTAATCCTCGCATCTTTCCAAATCCGAACTGGCGTCATAAAAAAGAAGCTCTGGAGATATCTCAACTTGGTTTGGGGTTCAAATCCCACCAGATCCACTTTTTACTGAAAGTAGCACGTCACAATTAAATTTCAGTAAAATTCTTAGTAAATCTGATGTTAAAATAAATAAATGATTTAAATTCTATACAGAATAATAAATGGAGAAGGAGGACGAAACTCAATGTCATATGTCTTTAACATACCGTCTAAGGATAACCTGAAGCTAAAGCGTATCATCTCTCAGGTTGAGAAAGATGAGAAGTTGAATACGTTATGGAAATGCTCAAACGTGATGGCCATCGATCGAATGGGTTACACGGACCATGGTCCGACGCACGTAAAAATAGTTGCCAACTTGGCACTCAAACTCTTGAGAATCCTCGTTGAGAGCGCGATCTCACCCAGCATTGTTAAGGATTACGGCATGAAAAATGATGATGCTGAGGTCGTGGTAGTGCTCGGCTCAATTTTCCACGATTTGGGTATGGTAATCAAAAGAGATAACCACGAGGTATACGGGGTACTACTTGCCAAAGAGTTTATCGAGAAGTACTTACAGTCGATTTACACCGAAGAGGAACGCGCTATAATCTGTTCAGAAGTACTGCACGCCATAGTGTCCCATGAAGAGCCAAATAGACCCTTAACCATAGAGGCGGGCATCGTACGGATCGCCGACGCGCTGGACATGGAAAAGGGAAGGGCTAGAATTCCATTTCAGTCCGGGAATGTTGATATTCATAGTGTTTCTGCTATCTCAATCGAAAAGGTAAGCATTTTAAAGGGCGACAAGAAGCCTGTAACGGTTAGAATAGCAATGTCCAACTCAGCTGGTATTTTTCAGATAGACGAGCTGCTTAAACCTAGAATTGAAAATTCTGGGCTTCGAGATTATTTCTATGTCGTTGCGGAAATAACTGGAGAAAAGGAGAGAAAGATAATAGAAAAATTTGAGATCTAACGGTTGTACAGAAACTGAAAATTCAGAATTCCTTGACTGTGTTCTGGGTTTAAATCCCACCCAGTCCACTTTTCAACAAGTAAATTGGATTGACACTTTAATCCTGAAATTTAAAAAAATAGAAATATACGGCATTATTACTTAATATCGAGCAATTTATAGAATAGCTGCATGCATATACTCAGGGAGGCGAAACAATGGGCGAAGAATTAGCTTCATATTTTGTCACTGCGGGCGATCTCAAAAGACTGAAGGACGAAGAGCACATTATCGGCTCGCGCCTCAAATCCATTAAGCAAGATGCGATGGTCAAAAAAATAACTCGAGTGGACGAATTTCTTGACACATCTACCATGTACATCGGTATACCACACGAAACATACCCCTCCAAAATTGCAGGTTCGGATCTAAACCTTGGCAATATTCCAGACTCCACTCCCGTAAGGATAGAGACAAAAATAGAGAGAATCAATGAGGCAATAAAAAACGTAACTGCAATTATTAAGCAACTGGACGATGTGAGTGATGAGGCTACGGCCGACCATGCAAGGAAAATTTTGGAGATACTCGAAAAAATCGTTAATGAAACATATCACGGTAAAACACATCAAGTGCCGACATTTGATGCCATGGCGCAAAGATTGACGTATTGATTCTTAGCCCTAAAAGGGCATGAGATCGCTTTTTATTATTTTGTTAGGTATCTCTTCTTCGCCTCTTTCGCAAACTTTTCAACAATGCCGTCAATAGCCTTCTTGAATCCGTCCACATCGTACATTACAAGAAACTTTTTCTCGTCCACAATAGCCTTTATTTCCTTCAAGAACGTGTCAGAATTTAACCCTGTTGCATACTCTGGAAAGTCAGCAAGCCTACTCAAGGCGTCAAGTAACCTAAATGGTCCATAAAGCGGGGGTTCATTCAAGCAACCTTGAGCGCTCGTAGCCAAGAAGATGGCTATCTCAAAAAGGTAATCGTTACCGGTGGGCCTCTGTGCAGACAATTTCATCATTCCACACTACTCCGAAATTTTTCGCCATACTTGTTCAAGTAGAACATTTCCCTAAAAGGAATTCGCGTCGGTGGAGCTGGCTTATGGGCTGGATAACCGGTGACAACGAGCAATTCAGGCTCAATGCCCTCAGGAATCTCAAGTATCTCCTTAACGGCTATATGTGAAAAGGACTTCACAATGCAGGTGCCCAAACCAAGAGCGTATGCCGTTAGGACCATGTTCTCCACGGCCATGGAGCAGTCTGCCACCGATAGGTAGTCCCTACCCATTGCCCCGCCGATTTTGTGCTCTCGTTCTTTATCCGAACAAACAAGTATTGCCAAAGGAGCTTCTCCGAGATACCCTGGCGATACCTTTCTCACCAACTCGAGGCGATTTTTATCCTTTATAACAATGAATTTCCAGGGTTGAATGTTCCCGGCTGAAGGAGCCCAGCGCGCCGCATCCAAAATTCTCTCTATCAGTTCATCAGGAACGGAATCTGGTTTATATTGTCGAACACTTCTGCGACCCTTTATAGCCTCAAAGATATCCATACTCTCACAACCACCGTTATGCCAGTTAATGCACTTGTGGCATTTATAACAAAATTCACCTGACTGAAATCACTTTCTCTTAATAAAAAGTAGCCTGTAATCAAATTATTGAGCAATATCAAAGTGATCTTATGAGAAAAGGAGATTGCGGGTGATATCCCCACAGTACTGGTTCCAGTCCCACCCGGTCCACCTTCTTAATAAACCTCGGACAGCGGAGGTTGCCATCATCAAATTTATATTGCCGTTACAGGAATAGTCAAATGTGGTAAGAAATGTCGATCAGGATTCCAACACTCGCTGAGATATTTGCTGCTAGGCTCGTGGTCGATAAATACCTGAAGCGTACGCCGCTCATGTACGCCAAGAGGCTTTCGATGGAGCTTGGATGTGAGGCATACCTCAAGCTTGAGAACCTGCAGCCCGTAGGCTCCTTCAAGGTAAGGGGCGGGATCAACTACATGTACAGGATGAGAGAGGAGGCGGAGAAGAGGGGGATAGTCACAGCATCGACTGGTAACCACGCCCAGTCCATAGCCTACTCCGGTTCGCTCTTCGGGATAGAGACCATTATAGTTATGCCAAATGGTATTTCGCAGGTTAAGGTGGATGCGGTAAAGTCTCTCGGCGCCCGCGTAATAATGCAGGGTAATTACTTCGAGGAGGCTTTTCAATACGCTATGAAATTGTCTACTGACAAAGGTCATCTCTTGGTTCACCCCATAAACGAGCCGCTGCTGTACGAGGGCGTTGGGACGATGCACCTCGAGGTCTTTGAGGAGCTTCCAGACATGGACGTTGAGGTCCATCCCATAGGAGGTGGCTCGGGTGCGGCATCCGCATGCATAGTCTACAAAGGGCTCAAGCCCTCGATCACGGTGATAGGTGTCCAAGCGGAGGGGGCGCCAGCCTTCTATCAATCTTGGAAAACGGGGAAGTTGGTCTCAACCGGCGGCGTAAAAACCAAAGCAGAGGGTCTTGCCGCGTCGATGGCATACGAGCTACCACTCAACATAATGAGGGGAAAGCTGGACGATATGGTTCTGGTCAGTGATGATGAGATGACTCGCGCCATACAGACCCTCCTCTTCACTAGCGGGCAGGTCGCAGAGCACGCAGGGGCCGCCGCCACAGCCGCAGCCTTCAAGATCCGGGAAAGGCTGAAGGGTAAGAAAGTGGTCCTTCCAATAACCGGGAGGAACATCCAGCCTGAAGTGTTGGCTGAGGTAGTCTAAGGCAGGTTCGTTGAGAAATCTTAATCCTGGCTCTGGCTATTCTTCCTCAGGGAATGTGTAGATCTCAATAACGTAATTGTCCGGGTCGCAATACGATGCCGAGTAATATCCTGGCGCGAACTCCGGGTGCTCTTCCGGCGGGAACAGCGGAGGGAATCCGCCCTTCACCATTACCTCATCCACCGCGTCAACCGATTTCTTGTCTGTAACGTAGATGGCAAGGTGTTCTGAAACCACCACCTCTTCGCCGGTGGGTGGCTCCTTTTTGACCCTTGGTTTTTCTGAGGCCGCGACCCAGATCTGGAACTCTTTATTTCCATATCCTA
>Ga0315280_10011018_pt1 | contig 11199 bp, 13 predicted proteins | sample YL17G06_40_MG_FD_203697 | JGI IMG/M metagenome (GOLD analysis project Ga0315280, IMG submission 203697) | Sediment microbial communities from Yellowstone Lake, YNP, Wyoming, USA - YL17G06_40 | ecosystem: Environmental > Aquatic > Freshwater > Lake > Sediment | place: USA: Wyoming | collected... | reverse complement strand
ATTTAATAAGAAGATTCATGAAGGCGACGTCAATGGGCTATGAATATGCTATCTCCAATCCACAGGAGGCAGCAGAAATCCTAATAAAAAATGTGCCTGAAATAAACACAGAATTGGTCAGAAAAAGCCAACAATGGCTGGCTAAAGAATATAAATCAGATGCACCGAGATGGGGTGAGCAGAAGCTTGAGGTATGGCAGAACTATTCAAGCTGGATGTCCGAGCGCGACCTGCTGCCGAAAGCTATAGACGCCCAGAAGACATTTACAAATGAATTCTTGCCGTAACAGAAAAATAAAAATCGAGGTCGTCGGCCTGCAAAAATCTTACTTGCTCGACGGCCTCCTCATAAAAGCACTGGATGATATCAATATCCATGCATGCGAGGAGGAATTCGTCTCGGTAATTGGGCCCAGTGGTTGCGGGAAAAGTACGCTTTTCAACGTCATATGCGGGCTTCAAGTACCTGATCGAGGCAATATATATCTGAACGGCACGGAAATATCAGGCAAGACAGGCATGGTTGGTTACATGCTTCAAAAAGATCTGCTCCTGCCCTGGAGAAAGGTGATATATAACGTAATCCTTGGGCTTGAGCTTTCGGTAAATGATCGTAAAAAGAACATTGAGACAGCGCAAGAACTTCTACCGACATTTGGGCTAGAAAGCTTTGAGAATGCCTATCCCGCTTTACTATCAGGCGGGATGAAGCAGCGCGCCGCCCTGCTGAGGACATACCTGCTTGGCAGGGAGGTAATGCTGCTCGATGAACCGTTTGGGGCCCTGGATGCGATCACTCGCCGCGAACTCCAGGACTGGCTGCTCAAAGTCTGGGATAAGTTCAAAAAAACGATTTTATTTGTCACCCATGACGTCGAGGAGGCTGCCTATCTATCCGACCGGATATATGTAATGACCAATCGCCCTGGTAAAATAAAAGATGATATTAAAGTAAAACTTCCTCGACCCCGAAGCAGGGACATAACTGAGACAGTTGAGTTTAAAAATCTTGTCAAAAAACTATTAAAACTACTTGAACATTAAAAAGAATTGTCCTTATAGTTATTTTTAGCAACCCATAATCTAATAGTTTTACTCTGGAGATACAAATGGATGTCAACTTACAAAATTTACTATTTATCGGGACATCGGGCTGGGCTTACAAGCACTGGGAGGATGACGTCTTTTACCCTGCAAGGATCAGAAGCAATGAGAGACTCTCTTATTACGCAAGGCAGTTCAACACGGTAGAGATTAACAGCACATTCTACAGACAGCCACTTGATCAAACATATGAAAAATGGTTCAACTATGTGCCGGATGATTTCATATTCAGCGTCAAAGCGAACAAATTCATTACCCACATAAAAAGGCTCTCCGACTGTATTGACGCAGTCGATAAATTCCTTAAGGGCGCAGACATTCTCGGTCGCAAACTTGGCCCGATCCTCTTCCAGCTTCCACCCTCTTTAAGAAAAGACGTGAATCTTTTAAACGGACTGCTGGAAAATTTAGATCCGGAGCATGCTTATAGCTTTGAATTTCGCCACGAATCCTGGTTCTGCAATGAAATTTATGATATCTTTCGATCAAGAAACATTGCCATATGCCAGGCAGACAGCAAAAGGTATCCAACGTCCTGCGAGGCAACCGCAGACTTCGCATATATAAGATTTCATGGAGGAGAAGTCCTCTATGCAACAGACTATAAACTGGATGACCTCGGGATCTGGGCAGATAGAATCACAGGTCTGCTGAAATCAGGTTTAAAAGTCTATTGCTATTTCAACAACGATTACCATGCTTTTGCCATAAAAAATGCACTGGAATTAAAAAAGCTTATAAAGGGTAGCTTATGATAAAAGCATACGCAAAAGATCGTCCCGCGAAAGGTACGATAAGAGAAGTTGAGGACTGCATGAAGGGGCAGCAGCGACCAAATCTTGATCTCGATTGTGATGGCAATCTGGTTTAGAATAAGGCACTGGATTTAAGCTTATGTCATACGATTTAATGATTTCTGAGAAGAAGAGAGTTGCGCTAATTTCGGTTTTTGCTGCCATCTTTTTGACAAGCACGAAACTCATAGTTGGCATCATGACGAAAAGCTTAGGCATATTGAGCGAAGCTGCACATTCCGGACTTGACCTGGTTGCCGCACTGGTTACCCTGCTGGCAGTAAGAGTTTCAGATAGACCTGCTGACGAAGAACACACCTATGGACATGGCAAAGTGGAAAGCCTTTCTGCATTGTTCGAAACAGTGCTCCTGCTTGCAACCTGCATTTGGATAATTTACGAGGTAATAAAGAGAATACTCTTTAGGACTATCGAGATTCAAGCCACATATTACGCTTTTGCAGTAATAATCATATCCATTTTTATAGACATCTGGAGATCGACTGCATTGAACAGGATAGCAAAAAAATATAACAGCCAGGCATTAGCCGCAGACGCTTTGCACTTTTCAAGTGACATATACTCTTCCGCTGTAGTAATACTTGGCCTCATAATGGTCAGAATCGGGTTCCTAATCGGCGACTCCATTGCAGCACTTGGCGTTGCGATGTTTGTCACAATTGCGAGCTTCAGGTTAGGCAAAACAACGATTGATACATTACTTGATCGAAGCCCTGCGGGTATTAAAGATAAGATTTACGAGATAATCAAGCATATCAGTGGCGTCGAGGAATGCGATAGAATAAGGATCAGGCAGGCAGGCAATACCTATTTCATAGATCTTAACATCCAATTGGATCAGACGCTTGACCTCGAACGGGCGCACGAGATCATGCAAAATGTTGAGGAGAAGGTCTTTTCCCTGTTCCCGAACTCCGATGTTGTGGTCCATGCAAATCCTGCAAAAAATAACAACATCCCTCACCTCATAAAACATATAACCAGGGAGCTTAATATGCCCGTGGAGGCACACAACATCCAGTCATTTGAGATAAAAGGAAGTAGATATATTGACCTTCACCTCAGAGTGCCTGACGACATGAATATTAAGGTTGCTCACGATCTTGCAGACAGGCTTGAAGAGGAGATGGGAAAGGCACTGAACGACAAATATGAGATCAGTGTAAAGCTAGAATCTTCGCGCACAGGACGTAAAGATTCAAAAATCCCTAGATACGATATAGATAGAATTAAAAAAAGGATTGAGTCGCTGCTCTCATCGATAGAGCAGATCAAGCAATATCACAACCTGCTACTAAAAGAGGAGAACAATAAGATCTATGCAACAGTTCACTGTGTCTATCAAGAAGACATGGAAATGGGCAAAATCAGCAAGCTAAACCATAAGATCGAAGACATAATAAAAGCAGAATTTCCAACTGTTGAATCGATAATAATCCACTCCGAGCCACTATCTACTTAATCTGGCTCAAAACCCTGCGCGTGATCTCCTCAATCTTCCTTCTCAAATCGGAGTCCTGACTGGGATTGGAGGGAACTTGCCCAAAGGAGGGGGAAACTTGTGGGCTAGCAATATATGTTGCAGACACAAGCTTAGTGTCCTGAGCAACTGGCCTGTACATTGCACCAATCTGACATCCCTCGCGGGAACAGATCTGACATAATGAACTAGTTGCATCACATCGATTCGCACATCCAAAAACCCTAATATGTTGTTTCACAACTCCTTTCACTGCAGTCATTGCTTCATTAATTAATTGAGGATAATTATTAAATTCAGGTTTTTCTTTTAATATTTGTTTTATCCTGTCTATGGCTGCTACCTGATTTGTGGTATAGAAATTTATCTTGCATATTCCACGATGCACAGATTCCTGAAAATCCTTAAAGCTGATGCCAGAACCCCCATGCATCACAAGCGGAACGTTCACTGCTGCTGCTATCTGTGATAACCTATCAAAATCTAACTTTGGCTCACCTTTGTAAAATCCATGTACAGTTCCAAAAGCAATAGCAAGAGCATCAACGTTAGTCTCACGCGTGAAAGTTACTGCTTCTTCCACTGTTGTGTAGAATTCTTCCTCTGCCTCCATGGCACCACCCGTACCACCCTCACTTCCACCAACCTTTCCTATCTCACCCTCAACAGTAACATCCACAGAGTGAGCAAGTTCGACTACTTTTTTCATCACTTCGACATTTTTGTTGAAATCGTATTTAGAGCCATCAAGCATCACCGAGGTAAATCCAGCTCTTATCGCCCTCATTATTGTCTTTATGCTATCACCGTGATCAAGATGAATGCACACTGGAACGGGAACTTCGGAGGCTGCATTTATCATTGCAGGAGCCAACTTTTCAAGGTTAATGTATTTAAGGTGCACTTCTGCGAACATTAGAATTACCGGTGATTTCTCCTCGATCGCAGCATCAAGAATCGGGTCTATCATGTCCATTTTCGAAACATTGAAAGCGCCAACCGCATAGCAGTTAGCTTTTGCATGTGCAAGCAGTTCCTTAAGGTTTACAAGTGCCAACTCTTCTCCAATCTTTCATGAACAGCAAAAACTATTTAGAATCAATAGACGGGTTAAATTATAACCTAAAAATCATCTCAGATGGAGTTAAATCCCTGCTCTCTTCTACGACTTTTTTGGTAAAGTAGGCAACGACGATCTCTTCATTCGTCGGAATGACATGGACCTTGACCTTTGATCTGGGCGATGATATCAGCCCCTCAACCCCAAAAACAGCTCTGTTTTTCTCCTCATCCAGCTCGATACCCATGAATTCGAGCCCACGACAGATCTCCCAGCGAATATCAGCACCTTTCTCGCCAATTCCACCTGCAAAAGCAAGCACATCGAGACCCTCCAAAACAGTGGCAAGCGAGCCAATATATTTTTTCACGCCATAGATAAACGCATCCACAGCAATCTTTGCCCTTTTATTTCCTGCTTTAGCAGCATCAGATATATCCTTCAATTCATCCGAGCCGATGCCAGCAATTCCCTTAAGCCCTGCATTTTTCGATAACTCCTCACTCATCTGGGAAATCGAAAGATTTAGCTTTTCCATTGCGTACAGCACTCCGTAAGCATCAGTATCGCCTATTCTCGAGCCTTGCAAGACGCCACCCTGGGGAGAAAATTGCATACTCGTATCAACTGACAGTCCATCCTTAATAGCGGCAAGCGAGCTGCTGCCGCCTAAATGAGCAGAGATCAGCCTGAACTTCTCTGTCCCCATCAGTTGTATGACTTTTGCCGTAATATACCTGTGTGATGAACCGTGAAAGCCGTTCTTCTTGATGCCCAGATCCTGATGCCAGCTCCAGGGAACTCCCAAAACTCTCCTGTGGTCGGGAATGCTGTAATGAAAAGAGGGCTCGAAAACCCCCACCAGCGGGATCACCTTAAACACTTTCTTGAACTCTCCTATTGTCTCCACATAGGGCATATTGTGCGCAGGAGCCACAAACGCAAACCTCCTCATCTCCTCCAGCACCTCTGGTGTCAGGTTGTTCGCTCCGTTCTTCACACCAAGCACGCACTTAAAGCCCAGTGCCTCAATATCCTCAAGCGAGGATATAACGCCACTATCGATATACCAATTGAGCAAGAGCCTCAGACCCGTTTCGAAACCGAACACATCGACCTTCTCTTCGCCCTTCTCGCCAGACCTGTCCTTGTGCACGAAGTTCGACTCTCCCGGCATCTTTATGCGATCCAGGTTAGCCTCACCAAGTATGATAATATTATTTTTATCATCTATATCAACTATTTTGCTCTTAAACGAAGTGCTGCCGACATTCCCAATGCCGATGATCATATGACCTCCAATTTTGCATTTTTTGTGAATTTCAGTCTTTGAATATTAATATAAAAAACTTGAAATTTACAAGACGAATTAGAATCACTATCTAATACTTTTATTCGGTATCAAATAGACATCACAAAATTGACAAATCGTACAAATTGTACTAATATTTCCTTCAAACATAAACTGGAGTAAGCATGAAGACACTGAGCGCCTCAGAGGCAAGAAATACATTTTCAGATATCATAAAACGTGCCCATTTCGGGAATGAAGTTATCATAATCGAGAACCATGGAGAAGATTATGCTGCAATTATTGATGCCGACCTTTTTAAAGCTTTAATCGCACCTGAGAGAATCGAAGAATTAAAAAAGTTTTCGTTGGGAGAATGGGAGACACTGGAGATTTTATCCCAAAAAGACAATGTCGAAACAATTATTGATGGCTTAAAAGAAATTGCTGAGAACAGAACTGAACCGATCGAATCAATATTGGAGTAGTTGTTGGCTTTCAGAGTAGAAATTACTCCATCAGACAAGAAATTAATTAAAAAATTCTCCTTGAAGCTAAGAGAAAAGGTTGTAACTGAGGCTTATGAAATAACTGAGAATCTCTACCAGCACGAGAAGCTTTCAGGGCCATTATCAAAATTTTATTCCTGGCACTTCTCTTTTAAAGGCATTGAATATCGAATTGCTTATCAGGTTTTTAATAATGAAAACCGTATAGTAATTGTTCTTGTTGGAACACGAGAAAATTTTTACGAAAAATTAAAAAAATTATTCGATTAGCATGAAGAAAAACTTAACTTTAGGGTGGTTTTGCAGTTATACACCTGAAGAGCTATTCAGAGCTGCTGGCTATGAGACAGTCAGGCTGAACTTTGATGAAAAAAACGTGAGCCTTGGCGAGGCTTACCTGCCAACAAATTTCTGTCCATATCTAAAAAATAACCTCGGCAGTGTGCTTGCTAATAAGAAAGAAGCACTTTCAGGATATGTCTTTGCAAACTGCTGCGATGGATTGAGAAGACTGATGGATATTTTCAAATACAGCCTTAATGGCACAATTTGTCATCTCATCGACGTACCGCACTTAAAAACAGATGCAGCGGTTGAGTACTTCAAATCCAACTTAACAAAAATAAAAAAAGAGCTGGAAGAGGAACGCTCGATCCGTATATCCGATGATAAGATCAAAGAACAGATTCAGTTCTTCAATAAGATCAGGTCAGAATTAAACGATATAGATAAGTTAAGAAAATCCGAAAAACCCATTATTAGCGGAAGCCAATTCTTTAAGCTGATAAACGATATAATGTCATCACCAAAATCAGAAGCCCTCAAAAAAATAACGGAATTCAAAACCAATTTGAATGAAAATTCAATACAAAACACCGGATCACAGAATATGGCAGCCCATAGTGCAAGAATTTTCCTATCAGGCAACATCCTTGATAGAGTGAATTTTGTAAATATTATCGAGGAATCTGGCGGATCAGTCGTGGGCGATGACCTTTGCACGGGTAGCAGGTACTTTCAAGACCAGGTGCAGGAAATAGGGGATCCGATCGAGACACTGGCGGAGAGGTATTTAAAAAGGAGCCCCTGTGCAAGGATGCATTCGCCGGTTGAAAGATTCGAAGGGATAAAAAACGATATAAAATCGTGCGGTGCACAGAAGGTTATCTTCATAACTGTCAAGTTCTGCGACTCTTCCCTTTATGAATTCCCTGTACTCAAAAGAGAGCTGGCCGCCCTGGAGGTGCCCGTCTTAATGCTGGAAAACGACTGCACTACATCATCACCTGGCCAGATCAGGACACGCATTCAGGCTTTTTTAGAAAGTGGTCAATGAGCCATGCCAAAATTAGCTTACAGGTTCAAAGGCAGGTTAACCAATAATTTTAGCAGGCGGAAAATTAAATACGGGTTAGCACTTGTCACAAAAAAACCGGTATTCAACCTGCTTTTAAACGACAAGAAAGATCTGCGGGCGAATCAGATTCGCAACTATTTTGGTTATCAAAATTTTGCTGAAGCTTATTCCGGGAAAAAGACGGTTGCCTGGGTCAACCTTTTTTTCCCGAATGAGATGCTATATGCAATAGATCATGCGCCGTTCCTTCCCGAAGTTGCTGCTGCGCTTGCAAGTGGTATTAACATCAGCTCATTATTACTGGAGAAATCGGAAAACGAATGGCATTCCAACGATACATGTTCATTCCACAGATGTGCCATAGGTGGTGCCCTTGCTGACTATATGCCCATACCGGATGTGGTCATCTCCACCACTAACCTCTGTGATGGTGCAGCAAGATCCTTCTTTTTATGCAGCAAAATATATAATAAGGACTTTTTTACCATCGATATCCCATATTATATGAACGAGGAATCGATTAAATACGTATCTTCCCAGCTCAAGGACCTGATGACGAAACTATGCGAGATCTCAGGAAGAAAATTTGATATTGACAGGCTAAGAGAATCAATAAGACTATCCAATGAAGCCAGGATCTACATCAAAAAGTCCAATGAACTTAGAATGGCAAATCCTTCTCCGATCTCAAAATTTGACGGCCTGGCATTCATTCTTGCGTTCACGGCTTCTCAGAGTTTGCGTGCTGGAATCGATATATACAAAACCTTAAACATCGAACTGGAGCAAAAAATCAATGAGAACGAGAAAACCGGAAAACCGAAAGATAAGCTCAGATTGCTGTGGATGCACCTGAAGCCGTATTATAGCAACCGGATAATGGATATGCTCTTATATGAATTCGGTGCTGAGATCGTATTTGAAGAGTTCAACTATGTATACTGGGACGAGATAGACGAATCTGATCCTTTCAGGGGACTTGCCATTAAATGTCTGCAGAATACGGGAAACGGCCCTGTTAATAGAAGAATAGAACTCATAAAAAAATTGATCTCGGACTATCAGATAGATGCAGTGATACATTTCTCACACTGGGGATGCAAACAAAGCAACGGTGCATTAAAGGTGATAAAAGATGAAATATCCAGGGCAGGGACACAGTTTCTATCACTTGATGGCGACTGCGTGGACAGCAGAAACTATTCAGAGGGACAGTACAGGACTCGAATTGAGGGATTCCTGGAGACATTATAGAATTACGAGAAAGGACTGAAGTGATAGTAGCAGGAATTGACATAGGTTCAATATCGGCAGAAACAGTGATCCTTAAAATAAACAGGATACTTGCATTCAACATCCTGCCCACGGGTGCAAACAGCAAGACAGCGGGTGAGAAGTCTTTCAACGAAGCACTCGCGCAAGCAGGTATAAAAAAGGAAGATGTCAAATATATTGTTGCAACAGGATACGGCAGGATCAGCATACCGTTTGCGGACAAACAGATAACAGAGATTTCCTGTCATGGCAGAGGTGCTCATTTCATAAACAAAGGTGTCAGGACTATCATTGACATCGGCGGCCAGGACAGCAAAGTGATACGCGTTGACTCAAACGGTAAGAGCATGGATTTTGTGATGAATGATAAATGTGCCGCAGGGACGGGAAGGTTCCTGGAGGTAATGGCACGCTCACTTGAAATCCCGCTTCAGGAAATGGGTAAAATTTCGATGAAAGCCAGGGGCTCTGTTACCATAAGCAGCACCTGTACGGTTTTTGCTGAATCAGAAATAGTATCGCTTGTCGCTGAAGGGTTGCCCATTGAGAACATAATCAATGGCATACATCAGGCAATTGCTAACAAAATCAGTTCACTTGCGACAAGAGTTGGGGTAGAAAGAGTCGTTGCCCTGACAGGTGGTGTGGCAAAAAATATCGGCGTCAGAAAAGCCCTTGAGGATAAACTGGGTATCAAACTTTTTATCCCAGATGAACCACAAATCATCGGAGCACTGGGCGCGGCGATAATTGCACAGGAACTCGCCAACTCCTGACACCACGAATTACTTTGTTATGCTTAATTATACGTGTTATTATGTTTGAATAATACGTATGGAAAATCAAATGACAAAAACAAAGTTGACATTATATGTTGATAAGGAGATAAGCGAATTACGCGAAGAAATCGTAGCAGAAAAACTTAAAAAATATGAAGTTATTTCTTGACACGAACACTATACTGGATGTCCTCTGCAAGAGAGAACCATACTATGTTGAAGCTGCAAGAATATGAATGCTCATAAAAGAAAAAATACTGGAAGGGTTCATCTCCGCTATCTTCGTAAATAATCTGTATTACATTGTGAGGAAAATAAAAGACCAAAATACGTCAGAAGCGTTCGTAGATGAGATTTTAAATGACTTTGAAATAGTTCCTTTAACTAAAGGGATTCTCCGTCAGGCAAGAACTGGAAGCAAAAAAGATTATGAGAATTCAATTCAGTATTTCTCTGCCATCAATGCTGGATGCGAAGTCTTGATAACCAGAAACAAGAAAGACTTTCCTTTAAATGGGATAAATATTTTTTCGCCCCAGGAATTCATAAAAACTATATGGTCTTGATTTTGGAAAGCTCATATTTATTTAATCAGATATGCCGATCAAGGCATCCCGACTTCAAGTTAGTGATTTGATAACCAGGCCTGTCAACATCTTTGGGTAGAAGTCAGTGGATTTCTGCGGCATCTTTTCACCATGCTCGCAAATATTTCTTACCTGCTCGGTTCGCGTTGGGTTCATCACAAAAGCCATCTGAGCCTCACCTTCAGCAACCATGTCATATAATTCGCTTAACTCCCTGACATATTTTATGTTGGACTGCGAACTTAATTTCTCTTCTGTGATGCCCAGAATTTCATCAAGTATAAGCTTATGCAGTAATGCGACATCGAGATTCTTCCATTCGATGGAATACGGCCCACTGATGAGGTCTTCAGATTTACGCCCTTCCTTCAACTTAAAAACAAAGAAGTTGCTGTTTCCATCGCAAAAATACCCTATTTTGACATAAGGGGGCTTCCGGTCTCCTGCTTCCGGGTTACGCATACACTCCAGGACCATCTCAAAACTCTGCCCGCAGTTAATGACATCGAAGTTCACTGATACTTTTGAGAGGAAATCTTGAAGGTCAAAGTTATCGATCCCGAAAACAGCCCTGTGCGTGGGAAGTATCCTTAAGGCAGGATCATCGATGGAGACAAGCGCGGACATGATATAGTCATAGGGCTTCTCCTCATCATCAACATCCAATCTGCGCATCTCATCGCGATAGATAATTGATGACTCATACCTGTGATGACCATCAGCAATGTACAATTTTTTATCACCAAACCAGGTGGCTATCCGCTCAGCAAGCAGGGCGTCACTCAGACGCCAAAGACAGCCCCTTACGCCAAGGTCGTCTATCATATCAAAGAGGGGCTGCCTGTCTTTTATGTAGCTTCTCAATATCCTAACTATCTCCATTTTCCTGTCCTGATACAGCATGAAGACAAGCTCAAAGTTAGCCTTTGTCTTCTCAAGCAG